>Ga0209515_10002386_pt1 | contig 29080 bp, 23 predicted proteins | sample Subgroupgradi54m_FD_187454 | JGI IMG/M metagenome (GOLD analysis project Ga0209515, IMG submission 187454) | Subsurface groundwater microbial communities from S. Glens Falls, New York, USA - GMW60B uncontaminated upgradient, 5.4 m (SPAdes)... ... | reverse complement strand
CGCGATCAGCGCGGCGTCGAGCAGGCCGTAGTTCATCACGACCGCGACGCAGACCAGCGCCTGCGCCTCGTCGAACCAGCCGCTGCGCAGCGTGTCGAGCAGCAGTGCGCGCGGCAGCGCTGCTTCGGCATGCATCGCGGCGGCCAGCGCGTCGGGGCGAAACGAGCTGAGCAGCGGTTTGACCGCCTCGTCGGCCCACAGCCGCGCCGCATGTTGCGCGACGACGCGGCCGGTCTCGGCTTCGCTGCCGGGGGTCGGCTTGATCTCGATGTTCAGCGCGAAGCCGTTGTGCAGGCAGTAGCGCGCGATGGCGTCGAGGCCGGGCAGCGTTTCGCCGGCGAAGCCGCGGCTGTGCCAGGCGCCGGCGTCGATGGTCGACAGCTCGGCCCACGGGCGATCTGCGGCCGTTCCGCGCTCGGGCGTCGTGCGCTGCAGGGTCGCGTCGTGAAGCAGAAAGGGCACGCCGTCGGCGCTCAGCTTCACGTCGCATTCGAAGGCGCGGTAACCGTGGCTCGCGCCGACGCGGAATGCCGCCAGCGTGTTCTCAGGCGCCAGCTTGCCGGCGCCGCGGTGCGCGATCCACAGGGGATAGGGCCAGGACGCATTCATGGCCTGGAAGCCGTCATCCCGACGAAAGTCGGGATCCACTCTTGACGAAGCGCGCTGCGGGCAGCAGTGGACCCCGACTTTCGTCGGGGTGACGGGTTTGCGGGGAAGGCGCTCATCCGCCATTGACCCGCTGCAGGGTCTCCGCATCGAACCAGTGCAGATGCTCGCTCGCCATCTGCAGCGACACGCTGTCGCCGAGCTTGGGCGGGACCAGTGTGCCGTCGACCCGCACCGTGAACAGCGCGTCGCCGACCCGCCCGTAGACCAGCCGTTCGGCGCCGAGCATCTCGATCATCTCGACCATCAATGGCCAGCCGGCCGCGCCGCGCTGGCTCAGCTGGGTGTGTTCGGGCCGCAGTCCGAGGATCAGCTCGCCGGCGCGCGGCGCCGAGCCGGGCAGGCTCAAGGTCTGGCCGCCGACGGTGAAACGCGAGCCGTCGGCCACGCCCTTGAGCAGGTTCATCGGCGGCGAGCCGATGAAGCCGGCGACGAAGGTCGTGGCCGGGCGCTGGTAGACCTCTTCGGGGGTGCCGATCTGCTCCATCCGGCCGGCGTTCATCACGATCATGCGTTGCGCGAGTGTCATCGCCTCGACCTGGTCGTGCGTGACGAACAGCGACGTGACCCCCAGCTCCTGGTGCAGCTTCTGGATCTCGAGCCGGGTCTGGGCACGCAGCTTCGCGTCCAGGTTGGACAGCGGCTCGTCGAACAGGAACACCTGCGGCTGGCGCACGATGGCGCGGCCCATCGCGACCCGCTGGCGCTGCCCGCCCGACAGCTCGCGCGGCTTGCGCGCGAGCAACGCGCCGAGCTCGAGAATCTTGGCCGCCTTGTCGACCCGGGTCTTGATCTCGGCGACCGGCACCTTCTTGATCTTCAGGCCGTAAGCCATGTTGTCGAACACGCTCATGTGCGGGTAGAGCGCGTAATTCTGGAACACCATCGCGATGTCGCGATCGGCCGGCTCGACGTCGTTGACCACCCGTCCGCCGATCGAGACCTCGCCGCCCGAGATCTCCTCCAGCCCGGCGACCATGCGCAGCAGCGTCGACTTGCCGCAACCCGACGGTCCGACGATGACGACGAACTCGCCGTCGGTGATCTCCGCATTGACGCTGTGGATCACCTGGTTCGCGCCCGGGCCGCGGCCGTAGCGCTTGACGACGTTGCTGATCGAGATGGCGGCCATGGGGACTCTCTATTTTTCGGTGTCGACGAGGCCCTTGATGAACCATCGCTGCATCAGCACGACCACGAGCGCGGGCGGCAGCATGGCCAGGAGCGCGGTGGCCATCACCACGTTCCATTCGTTGGCCGCGTCGCCGCCGGCGATCATGCGCTTGATGCCGATGACCACCGGGTACATGTCTTCGCTGGTCGTGGCCAGCAGCGGCCACAGGTACTGGTTCCAGCCGTAAATGAACTGGATCACGAACAGCGCCGCGATCGAGGTCTTGGACAGCGGCAGCAGCACGTCCTTGAAGAAACGCATCGGGCCGGCGCCGTCCATGCGCGCGGCCTCGACCAACTCCTCGGGCACGGTCAGGAAGAACTGGCGGAACAGGAAAGTCGCGGTCGCCGACGCGATCAGCGGGATCGTCAGACCGGCGAAGCTGTTGAGCATCCCCAGGTCGGACACGACCTTGTAGGTCGGCAGGATTCGCACCTCCACCGGCAGCATCAGCGTGACGAAGATGGCCCAGAAGAAGAAGCCCTTGAACGGGAAGCGGAAGTAGACGATCGCGAACGCCGACAGCAGCGAGATGGCGATCTTGCCGACGGTGATGATCAGCGCCGTCACGAGGCTCACCCACATCATTCGCGCCGCCGGTGCGGTCGAGCCTCCGCCGTGTCCGCCGAAGAGCGCGGCCTTGTAGGTCTCGACGAGGTTGTCTCCGGGCAAGAGCGGCATCGGCGCCTGGATGATGTCCTGCGCCGTGTGCGTCGAGGCCACGAAGGCCAGGTAGAGCGGGAACACGACGATCACGAGGCCCAGCACCATCACCAGGTGGGCCAGCACGCGCAGGGTCAGGCTGCGCTCAACCATGGCGGCGCGCCTCCATCAGTAGCTCACCTTCTTCTCGACGTAGCGGAACTGCAGCACCGTCAGCGCGATGACGATGGCCATCAACACCACCGACTGGGCGGCAGAGCCGCCCAGGTCGCCGTTCTTGAAGCCGTCGTTGTAAACCTTGTAGACCAGGATCATCGTGGCCTGGCCCGGACCGCCCTGGGTGGTGGCGTCGATGATCGCGAAGGTGTCGAAGAAGGCGTACACCATGTTGATCACCAGCAGGAAGAAGGTGGTCGGCGACAGCAGCGGAAACTGGATGGTCCAGAAACGACGCCAGGCGCCCGCGCCGTCGATCGCCGCCGCCTCGATCAGCGACTTCGGGATCGACTGCAGGCCGGCGAGGAAGAACAGGAAGTTGTACGAGATCTGCTTCCACACCGCTGCGAACACGATCAGCGCGATCGCGTGGTCGGTGTCGAGCAGGTAGTTCCAGTCGACGCCGATGTGGCGCAGCGCGTAGGCCACGACACCCAGCGTCGGCGAGAACATGAACAGCCACAGCACGCCCGCGACGGCGGGGGCGACCGCATAGGGAACGATGAGAAAGGTCTTGTAGAGCAGCGCGCCCTTGACGATGCGATCGGCGAACACCGCGAGCATCAGCGAGATGCCGATGCCCAGCACGGCCACCAGGATCGAGAACAAGGCGGTGATCTTGAACGACTCGAGGTAGCCCTTCTCGGCGAACAGCGACTTGAAGTTGTCGAGCCCGACCCACTCGGTGGACATGCCGAAGGCGTCCTGAAGCTGGAACGACTGCAGGATCGCCTGGCCGGCCGGCCAGAAGAAGAACACGGCGATGACCGTGACCTGGGGGGCAAGAAGCACCCAGGGTAGCCACGACGAGCGGAACAAGACGCGTTTCTCAGCGGCCAAGGTTCTCTTTCGTCCTACTGATCAGCCCCTCCCCTCCCGGAGGGGAGGTTGGGAGGGGAGCGAAACATTCGGCGCAAGCCAACAAGTCCGTCAGGACTTGTTGGCTTTCTGGAACTTCTCGAGCTGCTCGTTGCCGCGCTCGACGGCAGCGTCCAGGGCTTCCTTGGCCGTCTTCTTGCCGGTCCAGATCTGCTCGGTCTCCTCGTCGATGATGCTGCGCACCGGGTTGTAGTTGCCGATGCGGATGCCGCGCGACTTGTCGGTGGTCTTGCGGATCATCTGCGTCACCGCGACGTCGGTGCCCGGCTTCTCCTTGTAGAAGCCGGACTTCTCGGTCAGCTCGAACGACGCCATCGTGATCGGCAGGTAGCCGGTGCGCTTGTGGCTGGCGGACTGCACCTCGGGCTTGGAGACGTAGTTGAAGAATGCGGCCACACCCTTGTAGACCTCGGGCTTCTTGCCGGCCATCACCCACAGGCTCGCGCCGCCGATGACGGTGTTCTGCGGCGCGCCGGGCACGTCGGGGTAGTAGGGCAGGGTGGAGATGCCGTAGGGGAACTTGGCCTCCTTGCTGATGCGCGCATAGAGGCCGGACGAGCCGGTCATCATCGCGCACTCGCCCGTCGGGAAGGTCACGTCGGCCTTGTTGTCGCGGCCCTTGTAGACGAACAAGCCCTGCTTGGCCATGTTGGCCAGGTTCTCGAAATGGCGCACGTGCAGCGGCGAGTCGATGGCCAGGCGCGTGCCGGTGCCGCCGAAGCCGTTGTTCTGCGTCGCGAACAGCACGTTGTGCCAGGTCGAGAAGCTCTCGAGCTGGGTCCAGCTGATCCAGCTCGTGGTGAACGGGCACTTGTGGCCGCTCGCCTTCAGCTTGGCCGCGGCCAGCACGACTTCGGGCCAGGTCTTGGGGGCCTTCTCGGGGTCGAGGCCGGCGGCCTTGAACGCGTCCTTGTTGTAGTAGAAGACCGTCGTCGAGCTGTTGAACGGCAAGCTCAGCATCTGGCCGTTGGGCGCGGTGTAGTAACCGGCCACCGCAGGGATGTAGCCCTTGGCGTCGAACTTGGCGCCGCCGGCGGTCATCACTTCGCCGACCGGCTTGACCGCGCCCTTGGCGGCCATCATCGTCGCGGTGCCCACTTCGTAGACCTGAAGGATGTCGGGCGCATTGCCGGCGCGGAACGCCGCCATCGCGGCGGTGAAGGTCTCGCCGTAACTGCCCTTGAAGGTCGGCACGACGACGTACTCCTTCTGGCTGGCGTTGAAATCCTTGGCCAGGTCGTTGACCCACTCGCCCAGCGGCCCCGGCATGGCGTGCCACCACTGGATCTGCGTTTGTGCGTGGGCCGAGGTGGCCGCGACTATCGCAAGAGCGAACGAGGCGAGAGCGAGGGAGCTGGTTTTCATGCGTACTCCGTGAGAGACCGTGCGGCTCGTGGCCGATCGGCGAGTCTGCGTCGATGATGTGACACGCGTGTTTATGTCGTGGAAGGGGGGGCGCAGCAACGGGGATAACCCCTTTGCATCCGGCGTGCGCACAACGCCGTCATCCCGACGAAAGTCGGGATCCACTCTGTGAGGACGCGACACGCCTGCCAGTGGATACCGGCGTTCGCCCGGTATGACTAGCGGGAAGACCGGAGCCGACCCCGTAGATACCCTGTGCGGTAACATCGCCCCTCAAGTGCTGCACGGGTCCGAACGAGACCCGACCCTGGATGAACGCACCCGCCTCCCTGACCGAAATCGCCGGCGACGCCGACCTGACGCAAGGCGCTCCGCGCCTGCGCGAGATCCCCTACAACTACACCTCGTTCTCCGACCGCGAGATCGTCATTCGCCTGCTCGGCGCACGTGCCTGGGAAGTGCTGAACCGGCTGCGCGAAGAGCGCCAGACAGGCCGTTCCGCGCGCATGCTGTACGAGGTGCTGGGCGACATCTGGGTCGTGCAGCGCAACCCCTACCTGCAGGACGACCTGCTCGACAACCCGCGCCGCCGCAAGCTGCTGGTGGATGCCTTGCACCATCGCCTGGGTGAAGTCGAAAAGCGCCGCACACCCGCCACCGATGCGGCGCGCGATGCGATCGTCGGCGAGCTGCTGCAGGCTGCCGCGAAGGCCGTCGATGCCTTCGCCGCGCAGTTCAAGGAGGTCTACGACCTGCGCCGCCGCGCTACCAAGGTGCTCGGCCGCTACACCGCGAAGGACAACATCAAGTTCGACGGCCTGAGCCGGGTCTCGCACGTGACCGACGCGACCGACTGGCGCGTCGAATACCCGTTCGTCGTGCTGACGCCCGACACCGAGGCCGAGATGGCCGGCCTCGTGAAGGGCTGCGTCGAACTCGGCCTGACCATCATCCCGCGCGGCGGCGGTACCGGCTACACCGGCGGCGCGATTCCGCTGACCTGGAACAGCGCAGTCATCAACACCGAGAAGCTCGAGGCGATGAGCGAGGTCGAGATGGTGCGCCTGCCGGGCTTCGATCGCGACGTGGCGACCGTGTGGACCGAGGCCGGCGTCGTCACGCAGCGAGTGGCCGATGCGGCCGAGCGTGCCGGCCATGTGTTCGCGGTCGATCCGACCTCGGCCGAGGCCTCGTGCATCGGCGGCAACATCGCGATGAACGCCGGCGGCAAGAAGGCAGTGCTGTGGGGAACGGCGCTCGACAACCTGGTGTCGTGGCGCATGGTCACGCCCGAAGCCAAGTGGCTCGAGGTGACGCGGCTCGACCACAACCTGGGCAAGATCCACGACGCCGAGCTCGCGACCTTCGAGCTGCGTTATTTCGATGCCTCGGGCAAGACGCTGGAGCGCACCGAACAGCTGCAGATTCCGGGCAAGGTGTTCCGCAAGGAGGGCCTCGGCAAGGACGTCACCGACAAGTTCCTGGCCGGCTTGCCGGGCATCCAGAAAGAGGGCTGCGACGGGCTGATCACGAGCGGTCGCTGGATCGTTCACAAGATGCCGGCGCATACGCGGACGGTCTGTCTCGAGTTCTTCGGCAATGCAAAGGACGCAGTGCCGAGCATCGTCGAGATCAAGGACTTCATGTTCGCGGAAGCCAAGGCCGGCGGCGCGATCCTCGCGGGCCTGGAGCACCTCGACGACCGCTACCTGAAGGCGGTCGGCTACGCGACCAAGAGCAAGCGCGGCGGGCTGCCGAAGATGGTGCTGTTCGGCGACATCGCCGGCAACGACGCCGACGTGGTGGCACGCGCGACCAGCGAGGTCGTGCGCATCGCCAACTCGCGCGCCGGCGAAGGTTTTGTCGCGGTCAGCGCCGAAGCGCGCAAGAAGTTCTGGCTCGACCGCAAGCGCACCGCGGCGATCAGCAAGCACACCAACGCGTTCAAGGTGAACGAAGACGTGGTGATCCCGCTGCCGCGCATGGGCGAGTACACCGAGGGCATCGAGCGCATCAACATCGAGCTGAGCCTGCGCAACAAGCTGGCGCTGATCGACGCGCTGGAGGCGTTTTTCCTGCGCGGCAACCTGCCGCTGGGCAAGGGCGACGACGCGGGCGACATCGCGTCGGCAGAGCTGCTGGAAGATCGGGTGCAGCAGGCGCTGGGGTTGCTGGGTGAGGTGCGCGAACTCTGGCAATGGACGCTGACGAGCCTCGACCGGCCGCTCCGAGACGCTGTCATACCGGCGAACGCCGGTATCCACTCGACGATCACCGAGATGCTTGCAAGAGTGGATCCCGGCGTGCGCCGGGATGACGGCGTGGAGACAGTGTTCTCCTTTGTTCAAGACCACCGCCTGCGCGCTTCCTGGAAGACCCAGATCCGCGCCCCGCTGCAATCGATCTTCGCTGGCGCCGCGCTCAAGCCCATCGTCGACGAGTGCCAGAAGATCCACGGCGAGGTCCTGCGCGGCCGGGTCTGGATTGCCCTGCACATGCACGCCGGCGACGGCAACGTGCACACCAACATCCCCGTCAACAGCGACAACTACGAGATGCTGCAGACCGCGCACGAAGCGGTCGCGCGCATCATGAAGCTCGCCCGTTCGCTCGACGGCGTGATCTCCGGCGAACACGGCATCGGCATCACCAAGCTCGAGTTCCTGAGCGACGCCGAGATGGCCGAGTTCACCGCCTACAAGGCGCGGGTCGACCCCGAGGGCCGCTTCAACAAGGGCAAGCTGCTGCGCCAACCCGGCCTGATGGCCGACCTGACCAACGCCTACACGCCGAGCTTCGGGCTGATGGGCCACGAGTCGCTGATCATGCAGCAGAGCGACATCGGCGAGATCGCGAACTCGGTCAAGGACTGCCTGCGCTGCGGCAAGTGCAAGCCGGTCTGCGCGACGCATGTGCCGCGTGCCAACCTGCTCTACAGCCCGCGCAACAAGATCCTCGCGACCTCGCTGCTGGTCGAAGCCTTCCTGTACGAAGAGCAGACCCGGCGCGGCGTCTCGATCAAGCACTGGGAAGAGTTCGAAGACGTGGCCGACCACTGCACGGTGTGCCACAAATGCCTGTCGCCGTGCCCGGTCAAGATCGACTTCGGCGATGTCTCGATGAACATGCGCAACCTGCTGCGCAAGATGGGCAAGAAGAGCTTCCGGCCGGGCAACGCGGCGGCGATGCTGATGCTCAACGCGACCAACCCGGAGACGATCAAGTTCGTGCGCGCAGCGATGGTCGGCATCGGCTTCAAGGCGCAGCGCATGGCCAACGACCTGCTGCGCGGGCTGGCCAACAAGCAGACCGCCGCGCCGCGCTCGACGGTGGGTACCGCGCCGATCAAGGAGCAGGTGATCCACTTCATCAACAAGAAGCTGCCGGGCGGGTTGCCGAAGAAGACCGCGCGGGCGCTGTTGGACATCGAGGACAAGGACTACGTGCCGATCATCCGCAACCCGAAGGCGACCAATGCCGATACGGAAGCGGTGTTCTATTTCCCGGGCTGCGGCTCGGAGCGATTGTTCTCGCAAGTGGGCCTCGCGACGCAGGCGATGTTGTGGCACGCGGGTGTGCAGACGGTGCTGCCGCCGGGCTACCTGTGCTGCGGCTATCCGCAGCGCGGCTCGGGGCAGTTCGACAAGGCCGAGAAGATCATCACCGACAACCGGGTGCTGTTCCACCGTGTCGCCAACACGCTGAACTATCTCGACATCAAGACCGTGGTGGTGAGTTGCGGCACCTGCTACGACCAGCTGCAGGGCTACCAGTTCGACAAGATCTTCCCCGGCTGCCGCATCATCGACATCCACGAGTACCTGCTCGAAAAAGGCATCACGCTGGGCGGCGGCGGCGGCTACCTGTACCACGACCCGTGCCACAGCCCGATGAAGCTGCAGGACCCGATGAAGACGGTGAAGGCCCTCGTCGGCGACAACGTGAAGAAGAGCGAGCGCTGCTGCGGCGAAAGCGGCACCCTCGGAGTCACGCGGCCCGACATCGCGACCCAGGTACGCTTCCGCAAGGAAGAGGAGCTGCGGCGCGACGAGGCCGCGCTGCGTGCGACCGGCGCAGTGCCCGAGAAGGGCAACGTGAAGATCCTGACCTCGTGCCCGAGCTGCCTGCAGGGGCTGTCGCGCTACACAGGGGACCTGAACAACGGCTTGCTCGAGGCCGACTACATCGTGGTCGAGATGGCCAACAAGATCCTGGGTCCGGACTGGATGCCGGATTACGTCGAGATGGCGAACGCGGGCGGGATCGAGCGGGTGCTGGTCTGACGCGTCATCCCGGCGAACGCCGGGATCCACTGTCAACAGGCTCGCTCAGCTCCGAGAGTGGACACCGGCTTTCGCCGGCGTGACAGCCTTCCTCGTGTGACAGCCTTCCTCGTGTGGCGGCTTTCCGCGTGTGGCGGCTTTCCTCGCCGGCGTTCGGTCGCTACTCAGCCGACAACCCCCGCTCCTTGATCAACTTGTGCCAGAACGCGTTCTCCTTCGCCAGGAACGCATTCAACGCCGGCCCGTCCGACGGCGTCACCTCGAGCCCGAAGTCCTCCAGCCGCGCCTTCAGCTCGGGCGTCGTGATCGCCTTGTTCATCTCCGCGCTCAGCCGCGTCACGATCTCCGGCGGGGTGCCCTTCGGCACGAACAAGCCCTGCCATGCGGTCACGTCGAAGCCCTTGACGCCGATCTCGTCGAGCGTCGGCACATCGGGCAGCGACGGGATGCGCTTGGCCGACATCACGGCCAGCGCCTTGACCTTGCCGGCGCGGATCTGCGGCAGCCCGGCGGCAGTGTCCAGCACCATCATCGGCACCTGACCCGAGATCACGTCCTGGACCGCCGGCGCCGTGCCGCGGTACGGCACGTGCACGATGAAACTCTGGGTGCGCTCCTTCAGCAGCTCCATCCCGAGGTGGTGCGGGCTGCCGATGCCGGGCGAGGCGTAGCTGTACTTGCCCGGGTTCTTCTTGACCTCGTCGAGCAGCTGCTTCGCGCTCGTGAACCCGGCCGACGGGTTGACCGCCAGGATCAGCGGAAAACGTGCCATGAAGCCGACCGGCGCGAGGTCTTTCGGGTCGTACGGCAGCTTCTTGTACATCGCGCTGTGGAACACCATCACGCCGTTGTCGCCGGTGACGATGGTGTAGCCGTCGGGCGCCGACTTGGCTGCGTTGTCGGTGCCGATGATGCCGGCCGCGCCGGGCCGGTTGTCGATCACCAGCGTCTGGCCGAGCTGCTTGCCGAGCTGCGGCGCGAGCTGGCGCGCCAGAAAGTCCGACCCGCCGCCGGCCGGGTAGGCGACCACCCAGCGAATCGGCTTGCTGGGCCAGGTGTCGGCGAGCGCCGACAGGGGCGCCGCCAGGCAGGCAGCCAGCGCAACGACGAGCGCACGGCGGAGCGAGGTGATGGGTGTCATGGCGGGACCGGATCGGCGTGAAGGTGCGTCATGGTAGCCAGCACCGGTGGCCGCTGCAGCGACCCCGATAATCGGCGCCGACCCGGCGGACATCGCTACACTGCTTCGGCACCCTTCACCTGACAGCAAGCACCATGGCCGGCCTGACCAAAGAAACCCCGCAACCCACGGCGATCACCGTGCACCAGCAGTCGCGCTTGCTCGAGGTCGCGTTCAGCGACGGCCGCGAGTTCCGCATTCCCTTCGAGCTGATGCGGGTCTATTCGCCCTCGGCCGAAGTCAAGGGCCATGGCCCCGGCCAGGAAGTGCTGCAGACCGGCAAACGCGAGGTCAAGGTGATGTCGCTCGAGCCGGTCGGCAACTACGCGGTGCAGCCGGTCTTTTCGGACGGCCACAGCACCGGCATCTATTCCTGGGACTACCTCTACCACCTCGGCTCCGACGAGGCCGAGCTGTGGCGCAAGTACGAAGCCCGGCTGGCCGAGGCCGGCGCCAACCGCGACCAGCCGATGGACGCCACCGGCGGCGGCTCGGCCTGCCACAGCCATTGAATCGCCAGCCATGAGCGAAACCCATTTCGGCTTCGAGAAGGTCGACGAAACCCAGAAGGCGAAGCGCGTGCGCGGCGTCTTCGATTCGGTCGCATCCCGCTACGACCTGATGAACGACCTGATGTCGATGGGCTTGCATCGGGCCTGGAAGGCCTACACCGTCGCGGTCGCCAACGTGCGCGAGGGCGACCGCGTGCTCGATCTGGCCGGCGGCACCGGCGACTTGGCGCGCGCGTTCGCGAAGAAGGCCGGCGCGCGTGGCACGGTGGTGCACACCGACATCAACGAAGCGATGCTGCGCCAGGGCCGCGACCACCTGCTCGACGAGGGGCTGGTGCTGCCGACGGCGATCTGCGATGCCGAGACGCTGCCGTTTGCGTCCGCCAGCTTCGATCTCGTCAGCGTCGCGTTCGGCCTGCGCAACATGACCCACAAGGAGCGTGCGCTGGCCGAGATGAGCCGCGTGCTGCGACCGGGCGGGCGGCTGCTGGTGCTCGAATTCTCGAAGGTCGCGGCGCCGCTCGAAAAGGCCTACGACTGGTATTCGTTCAAGGTGCTGCCGCGTATTGGCAAATGGGTCGCGGGCGACGCCGACAGCTACCGCTACCTGGCCGAATCGATCCGCATGCACCCGGGCCAGGCCGAGCTGAAGACGATGCTGAAGGTGGCCGGCTTCGGCCATGTCGACGTGCACAACCTGAGCGCCGGCGTGGTGGCGTTGCACGTGGGCATCAAGTGCTGAATCCGTGCCGGCCGCCCCCCTTGTTCAGGGGATAACGGACCCGTAGAGTACGGCGCAACGCCCGCGCCGCTGAACTTCGCGATTTGTTCACGCTCCAATCGCGGGCCGCCGGTTTGTCCCCTGGTTGGGGGTTGTGATGGGGTCATGCTTCACAGCTACACTCGCCAGGATTTCCCCGCGGCGCCCCTGGCGTCGTGCGCTGAACGACCATTTCCCTGACTCAAGAAAGTCCCGGAGCCCGCTGCCAATGAGTTCAATCCCCATGCTTTCGCGCCCCCTGCCCACTGCAAGCCGTGCTGCCGTCGTGGCCGCGACAGTTCTCACCGTGCTGCTGGCAGGCTGCAGCGGTGAAAAGAAAGACAAGCCCGCCACCCAGACCGCGGCCCGGGTCAACAAGGAAGAGATCACCGTTCACCAGATCAATTTCGTGATGCAGCAGCAACGCAGCCTGGCGCCCGAACAGGCTGCGTCGGCCAGCAAGCAGGTGCTCGAAAAGCTGATCGACCAGGAGCTGGCGCTGCAAAAGGCGGGCGAGCAGAAGATCGACCGCGACCCCAAGGTCGTGCAGCAGATCGAAATGGCGCGGCGTGAAATCATCTCGCGCGCTTACGTCGAGAAGATTGCCGCCGGCGCGCCCAAGCCCGCGCCCGAAGAGGTCAAGGCCTACTACGACGCCAACCCGGCGCTGTTCTCGGACCGCCGCATCTACAGCCTGCAAGAGCTCGCGATCGAAGCCAAGCCCGACCAGATCGACGACCTCAAAGCCAAGCTCGCCGCGGCCAAGGACGTGACCGCCTTTGTCGAGTACCTGAAGGCCAACAACATCCGCTTCGCCGGCAACCAGGCGGTGCGCCCGGCCGAGCAACTGCCGCTCACCAGCCTGGCCACCATCGCCAAGATGAAGGACGGCCAAGCCGTCTTCACGCCGGCGCCCAAGGGCGCGGTGGTGCTGATCCTGGCGGGTTCGCGCAGCCAGCCGGTCGACCTGGAACGGGCCCGTCCGGCGATCGAGCAGTACCTGCAGAACGATCGCAAGCGCAAGGTGGTCGAAGACGACCTGAAGGCACTGCGCACCGCGGCCAAGGTCGTGTATGTCGGCGAGTTCACCAAGACAGCCGAAGAAATGAAGGCCGCGGCCGAGAAAGAGAAGGCCGCTGCGCTCGAAGTCAAGGCCACCAAGTCGGCCCTGACCGCCACGCCGTCGTCGGCGCCACCGATCATCCCGATCGTGCCGGTCGCGTCGTCGCCGCTGATGGCGGCGCCGTCGTCGGCGCCGCCGCTGGTGCCGGTGCAGGCGGCCTCGATGCCTGCGAACCTCGACAAGGGCATCAAGGGCCTGAAGTAAGGCGCCATGCGCGGGAGGCGGAGCACCCAATGAGAAACACAATGCGCAATCTGTTCCGATGCTGGATGCTGGCCCTCGTCTTCGGCGCGAGCGCTTTTGCGCAGACGCCGCAGTCGCCGGAGAAGGCGGTCGAGCACACGCTGGGTCCGGCCGACTACATCCGCGTCACCGTGTTCCAGAACCCCGAGCTCAGCGTCGAGACGCGCGTTTCCGAGCAAGGCGTGGTCAGCTATCCGCTGCTCGGCAGCGTGGCGCTTTCGGGGCTCACCGTTTCGGCAGCGGAACAGAAGATCGCCAAGCTGCTGCGTGACGGCGGCTTCGTGCTCAAGCCGCAGGTCAGCATCCTCTTGCTGCAGATCCGCAGCAACCAGATCTCTATCCTCGGGCAGATCGCCAAGCCGGGCCGCTACCCGATCGAATCGACCAACAGCAAGGTGTCCGAAGTGATCGCCTCGGCCGGCGGCGTGGTGCCCGGCGGCGCGGACGTCGTGACCCTGGTCGGAACGCGCAACGGCAAGCCGGTCAAGTTCGACATCGACCTGCCGGCGATTCTTCAAGCGGGCAAGGCCGAGCTCGACGTGGTGGTCGCCAACGGCGATATCTTGTATGTCGATCGGGCGCCGTTTTTCTACCTGTACGGCGAGGTGCAGCGCCCCGGCATCGCGCGCCTCGAGCGCGGCATGACGGTGATGCAGGCACTCGCCGCCAGCGGCGGGCTGACGCAGCGCGGCACCGAGCGCGGGCTGCGCATCCACCGGCGCGACGCCAGCGGCGCGGTTCGCATCATCGAGCCCAAGATGAACGACTTCGTCGAGCGCGACGACGTGATCTACGTGCGCGAGTCGGTGTTCTGAGGTAGCCAAATGTCGATCAAACAATTCCTGCGCATCATCTGGGCGCGCAAGTGGCTGGTGCTGGCGATGCTGGTGCTGGTCAGCGCGATCGGCACCACCGTCACGCTGCTGATGCCCAAGCAATACACGGCCGAGGCTTCGCTGGTGGTCGACGTGCGCAACGACCCGGTGATGGGCGTGCTGGCGCCGGGGCTGGCGTCGCCGGCCTACATGGCGACGCAGGTCGAGATCCTGAAGAGCGACCGGGTTGCCTCGCGCGTCGTCAAGATGCTGGGCGTCGAGCGCTCGCCGGCGGCGGTGCAGCAGTGGCGCGAGTCGACCGATGCGAAGATTCCGCTCGAGCGCTACTTTGCGAACCTGCTGCAGCGCGGCCTCGCGATCGAGCCGTCGCGCGGGGCGAACGTCATCAACCTGGTGTTCGCGTCACCCGACGCGGCATTTGCGGCCGGTGCGGCGAACGCGTTCGCCCAGGCCTACATGGACGTGACGGTCGAGCTGCGTGTCGAACCGACGCGCCAGAACGCGGCCTTCCTCGACGAGCAGACCAAGTCGCTGCGCGCCAACCTCGAGAAGGCGCAGGCCAAGCTCGCGGGCTTCCAGCAAGAGCGCGGCATCGTCGTATCCGATGAACGCATGGACCAGGAAACCGCGCGCTACAACGCGCTGACGGCCCAGCTGTCGATCGCCCAGTCCGAGCAGATCGAGGCCAGCACCCGGGTCCGCAACAGCGGCACCGATACCTCGCCGGACGTGATGCAGAACGCCGCGGTGCAGGCCCTGAAGACGCAGCTCAACGGCGCGGAAACCAAGCTCAGCGAGATCAGCATCGTGGTCGGCAAGAACCATCCGGCGCGGGTTCAGCTCGAGGCCCAAATCGCCGAGCTCAAGCAGCAGATCAACACCGAGGTCAGGCGCGTTTCCGGCGGCAGCTCGGTGATCAAGCGCTACAGCGGCCAGAAGATCGAAGAGATCAAGCAGCAGCTCGAAGCGCAGAAGAAGCAGCTGCTGGCAATCCGCTCGCAGCGGGACCAGATGGCGGTGCTGGTGCGCGACGTCGAGACCGCGCAGCGCGCCTACGAAGGTGTCAGCAGCCGCGTCAACCTGCTGAACCTGGAGGGCCAGAACACCCAGGCCAACGTGCGCATCCTGAGCCCGGCGATCGAGCCGTACACGCCGTCCAAGCCGAAGGTATTGGTCAACATCCTCGGGTCGATTGCGGGTGGGCTGGCGCTCGGCGCGCTCGCCGCGCTCGGCCTCGAGTTCCTCAACCGGCGCGTGCGCGACCCGGAGGACATCATGATGCTGCCCGGTGTGCCGGTCATCGGTGTGCTGCGGCCGGCCGAATCGAAGAAGCCCATCTTCCGACGTCTGACGACAGGGCTGCCGCCCACCGGTAGACCGCTGCTCGCCGCGCCAGGAGCCCGCCAATGAAGATGACCGTTTCAGTCGCCAGCGGCGCTCCGCGAGCGAACCGTTCCATCGGTGCGATCCTGATGGACAGCGGCGCGCTGTCGCCCGAAGACGCCGAACGAATCCTGATGCTCCAAAAGGAACAGGGCCTTCGCTTCGGCGAGGCTGCGGTGCGCCTGGGCTTGCTGACCGAAGCCGACATCCAGTTCGCGCTGTCGCGCCAGTTCTCGTACGCGTACCTGCGCGCGGTCGGAGACAAGAAGCCGCTGAGCGACGAGCTGGTGGCGGCGTACCAGCCATTCAGCCCGCGGGTCGAACAGCTGCGCGCGATCCGCAGCCAGTTGATGCTGCGCTGGTTCGACAAGGCCGAGCAGCGCCAGGTGCTGACGCTGGTCGGCACCGAGCGCGGCGAAGGGCGCACCTACCTCGCTGCCAACCTCGCGGTGGTGTTCTCGCAGCTCGGCGAACGCACCTTGCTGATCGACGCCAACATGCGCCAGCCGCGCCAGCACGAGCTGTTCCTGCTGCAGAACAAGGTCGGCCTGTCGACCGTTCTGTCGGGCCGCTCGCGCGACGAGGCCATCATCCGCATCACCGACCTGGCCGGCCTGTACGTGCTGCCGGCCGGGCCGGTGCCGCCCAACCCGCTCGAACTGCTGAGCCGGCTCAATTTCGACGAGTTCCTGATCCACGTGCGCGCCACCTTCGACGTCGTGATCATCGACACGCCGGCGCTGTCGACCGGCGAGGACGCGGCCATGATCGCGGTGCGAACCGGCGCCGCGCTTGCGATGGCACGCAGCGGTCAGACCCGGGTCGCTTCGTTCAACGACATGGCGCAGGGTCTGATGAATGCCGGCGTCGCGGTGGTGGGCTCCGTCCTCAACGAAGTGCCGCGCAAGAAGAAGGCCAAGAAGTGAGCAGCGTGCATCCGGGCGCGGGGCAATGGGGCGCCGGCACGAACAGCAACGTCGTCGTGTGGGGCCTCGCGCTGGCGGGGTTCGCAGCCATGTACGCGCCCATCTATTGGTGGGCGGCCAACGACATCTGGCAAACCGATGAGCAAGGCCACGGGCCGATCATTGTGGCGGTGCTGGCATGGCTGTTCTGGAGTCTGCACCGGCAGATCGCCGACTCGCCGACCCGCCCGTCGGGGCTGCTCGGATGGCCGGTGTTTGCGCTCGGTGTGCTCTTCTATCTTGTCGGGCGGGTGTTCGGTATCACGATCCTCGAGATCGGCTCGCAACTGTTCGTGGCGGCCGCGCTGCTCCTGCTCCTCAAGGGCACGCCTGCGCTTCGTCTGGCGTGGTTTCCGGTGCTCTATTTCGTCTTCATGATTCCGCTGCCAGGCATGCTGGTCGACGCGATCACCGGGCCGCTGAAGGCGTCGATTTCCAACATCGTCGAGACCGCGCTGCACGCGGTGGGATATCCAATCTCACGCACCGGCGTCATCATCAGCATCGGCCAGTACCAGCTCCAGGTGGCAGACGCGTGCTCGGGTCTGCATTCGATGTTCAGCCTGTCGGCGCTTGGCACCTTGTTCATGTACATCATGGCGCGCAAGAACAAGCTGCACAACGCGATCATGCTGGTCGCCATCTTGCCGATCGCCTTCATTGCCAACATCGTCCGGGTGATCGTGCTCGTGCTCGTCACCTACCACCTGGGCGATGAAGCGGGCCAGGGCTTCCTGCACGGCACCGCCGGCATGGTGCTGATGATCGCGGCGCTGCTGTTCTTCTTCTTGCTCGACGCTGCGCTCGAGAAGGTGCTGCCCGCCGAGCGCAAGTAGGGGTCTACTAACCCCCTTCAGCTGCTCGGTCCGAGGCCGCTGAGGCGCTTGCGAGCTGCGGGAGGCACGTTGCCGAGCAGATCGGCAGTGAATGCCTGGTGCATCGTGAAGGCCCGGCTCGGGTTGGTGTCGATCGAAGACACGCGGAACAGCAAGCCGTCCGGCACCTGGCCGGTGAGACCGAGACGGATTTCGGCGAGCCGCTTTTCCAGTTTGTTCTGGATCACTTGGTCACCCACGGTGAACCAATAGGTCACCGGCTCGGCACGTGGGCCCAGCGACGTGTTCAACTGCCGGACTTCGATGTTGCCGTACGGCGTGGCGAGCTGGTTCTTTTCATTCGACAGCAGCTTGAAGCCCTGGGCCGGATAGCAGATCTCGGGCTTGTGGGCCTGCAGCGAGCCGCGCTGATCGTCGCCGTACGCCATCGACAGCATGATGCGGTAACCCTGCTTGTTGACGTAGGTCCGCGTCAGCATCTGGCTGTACAGCTTGTCGAGCATCTCCTTGGTCTGCGGGTTCACCACCTGCGCACCTTGGTCGGGCAGCTCCTGCCAGTCGCCGAACCCCTTGGGAACGATGGCCTCGAGCGAAATCGCCTTGCCGCGGTCGGCCGCCTTGGCGGTGGGCCGCACAGCGAAACCGGCAACCGACGCGCCACACATCAAGGCTGCAAGCGTCACCGCGATCGTTGTCTTCTTCATCAGATCCCTTTGGACTCTCGACAGCCAGGATTGTGCCCTCAGAATGAAAACGACCCGCTCGGGCGCAGGCCCTGCGGGTCATTCCTTCAAGCAGCAGCTTTGCAAGCGCGGCACTCTGCGCCGCCGCGACTGCAGAGCCTCGCTATCAGCGCGAGCGGCGGCGAGCCACGAAGCCGATGGCCAGCAAACCGGCAAACATCAGCGTGTACGTGGTGGGCTCCGGCACGGCAATGATCAAGTCCTGCTTGCCGCGAGCCGTCAGGTGAATGAGGTTCGGCACCATCGACAGGTTGCCGGCAGCGAAGCTGGACTGTGCGAACGCGATGGCTGCACCGCCGAAGCCGTCGTTGGAAACGCGCAACGTACCGCCGTTGAAGTCGAGGACGCCGTTGTCGATGAACAGGTCCCAGACTGCGAGACCGAGGCCGACGCGCTGGTAGCTTTGGGTGACGCCGTCGGCGGCGAAGTTCCAGCTCTGCCAGTTGGCGCCGGTGAACAGCTTGCTCAGGCCATCGGCTTGAGCGGTCGTGAACGTGCCGCCGTTGTCGTACAACGCGACCGGGAAAAGGTGCTCCAGCGGTTCCAGGCAGAAAGCGGCGAACGTACCTTTCGGCTCAGTGCTCTTGATGATGTATTCGAGGACCGATTTTTTGGTGTAGCTGAAGCCGCTGTCGAACGAAATCGTCGACGGAACGACGGGGATCGGCGCGCCGTCCAGAACGGTGATCGTGGTCGGCGCTGCTTGTGTGGCGCCAGCCGCGACCACTGCGGCGGCGGCGAGCAATTTTTTTGACAAACGCATGGGTGACTCCTTGTGGATACTTCTTAGCATGTGGCGCCGAGCAAATTCCAGCGTTGAAGAGAGTGTAGGGAAAGGTATATGGATCGTGCACCCCCAGACCAGGGGGGCGTTTCGCCGCGAGTAATGCACGTCGCACAGCGTATGGAAATCACCGACCGACGCGATATGCTCCGCCTGCGACTCGGGCCTCGCAGATCAGGCTCAACAGGGTTTGCCCCTGAGAGGTCGCGCCCAGGCACTGTCGTCATACGTACGTATGCGCGTCAAAGTACGCGCTGACCGCATCGCGTCGCGGGCGCGACCCTAGATTATCCCGGAGATCCTTGCATGGTCGTGTCAAACGACTCACCCCTTCTTGCGCGCGTCAACGCGCAGCGGTTCGGCATCTTGCTGCTGTGGGCCTTTCTGCTCTCGCCGCTTGCGCTGAATCCGCTGCTGAACCCCAATCAGCGGGTTGTCGACGGACTTTTTCTCTTCAATGTCGCCACGTCGGTCCTGTGGGTTGTCCTGCTGCACGCGCTGGTGCGCCGGCCGCTGTTCCTCCATCTGGCGCTGGCGCCTCTTTACCTCACGACGGCGATCGATCTGTTCCTGCTGTGGACCTTCAAGGCGCGCCTGTCCAGTGGTTACGTCACCATCGCGCTGACCGACTATGCCGACGCAGGAGAGCTGCTGGCCTCCTACGCGAGTTCGGTCTCGCTGGCGGCTGCCGTGTTGGCCGGCGCTTATCTGCCTGGGCTCTTCCTGATCCGGCGCGTGCATCGCGCGCGCAAGCTGGGACTGGCCGCCTTGGCGCTTGTGCTGCTGACGGCGCTGTATGGCGTGGCGATCGGTCGCGGATTGCGGAGTGGTGTGTTGCCAACCCGTGTCCTGATGGACGTGGTCGGCAAGGAAATGGGCGCCCCCTTCGGTGCAGTCGCACAAACCGGATTGGCACTGCAGCTGCACGCGGCCAGCCGCGACCTTCGCCGACTGCGAGACGGCTTCAGCTTCGCTGCGACCAAACCGGCGTCCGAGCGGGGCGAGGTCTACGTGTGGGTGATCGGCGAATCGGCGCGGCCGCAGAACTGGTCGATGTTCGGCTACCGGCGGCAGACCAATCCCCTGCTGGGCTCGATGGCGGGGATCACTGCGCTGCCCGACATGCTGACCACGGCCCCGCACACATCCGTCGCGGTGCCATCGATGCTCAGCCTGGCTCCCATCACCGATTGGCCGGCGATCACGGCCAGCAAGTCTGTGGTCGGCGCATTCAACGAAGTGGGCTTCAAGACCTATTGGCTGTCGGCGCAGGAAGCCGACAGCTGGGGCGGGCTCATCCCGCAGATCGCGGCCGAGGCCAAGCGCCGGCGCTACTTCGATCGCGCGCAGGACGGCGCGATGCTCGGCGAATTCCACGCGATTCTGCAGAGCGCTGCGCCCGGCGACAAACTCTTCATCGTCTTGCACACGAAGGGCAGCCATTTCGAGTATTCACGGCGCTATCCACCCGCTTTCGCCCGCTTCGGTTCGCCCGACCCGTCACGCCGCGAGCGACTGATCGACGAGTACGACAACAGCATTCTCTACACCGACTGGTTTCTCAGCGAAGTCATCAACGGTCTGGCGGCACGCAAGGGGAACAGCGCGCTGATCTACGCGTCCGATCATGGCGAGAATCTGCTCGACGACAAGCAGCAGTTGTTCGGCCACGCGCTCGGCAACGACTATGACCTGCCTGCGGCGGCGTTCATCTGGTTGTCGGACGGCCTGCGGCGCAGCCAGCCCGAACAGATGCAAGCGTTGCAGCGCAACAGCGGCGCGCATTTGAGCCTGTCCAATCTTCCCCACTCGCTGCTCGATCTGGCGGGCATTCAGGCGCGCGGCTTCGACGCGCAGGCCAGCCTGTTCAACTCGCGGTTCGAGGCGAAGCCGCGCTGGTACATGGTGCGCGGCGACTTGCGCCGGGAACAGCACCCGGCGCCGCTCGCGCCCTGACACTCGGGGACGCGTCAGGACTGGACGGCGCCGGCCGCGCCGAGCAGGTACTCCGCGCCCGCCCAGCGCAGCATCCGACGCGCCGATGGCGAGACATCCGCAACGGTGCGTGTCGCCTCGAGCCGCATGTTCCAGCCGTGCAACAGCGCCAGCAGTCCGATGGCCGAGCCGTCGAGAAACGAAACGCCCGAGAGGTCCAGCTCGATCGGCTGGCCGTGGCTGGTTTGGGTTTGAAGCAGGTCGCGCAACGCTCGCAGATTGTCCCGCGTGCACGCGCCGGCGAGGCGGATCACGGTACGGTCAGCCACGCGCTCGACGACTGCCTGCGGGTCCGACACGGCGCGCTTCGACAGTCGCCTGAATCGCAGGTACACGGCGTGCGGCAGCACATGTGTGACCATCAGACCGAGCAGCGCCCCGCCGTCGCGCGCGTAGCGGCGCCACAGCGCGGGCTCTTCGCTGATGCGCCACAGCCATTCGAGACGCAGGCCCTGGACCCATGCGGGAGCTCGCGCGACCGTGCCGGCGGCGAAGTTGACGACAGCGCCCAGGTGGCTGACGAGCGGCGCCGAGATGCGCGAGAGGTTGCGCTGAATCCAGGCCTGGCCCTTCTTGGCGCCGAGCGAAACCACCACCAGGTCGGCCCCCGATGCGTTGAGCTGTTCGAGTCTCGCCGCGTCGCTCATTTCATCGACGCTGCCGAAGCCCGGCGAGTCGAAGCCCACACAACGCATGCCATTCGCCGAGGTGTTGATTCGCTCGCACGCCGCTTGGGCGGCGCCATCGGGCCCGCCAAAAAAATAGACCTTCATCGGCGCAGCGTCGCCGCGCGCACACAAGCCCTCGAAAAGGCTCGCGCCCGCCACCCGTTCGGGCAACCGAATGCCCAGCAATCGCGCGATGGCGACGATGGGCCAGCCGTCGGCCAGGCTCAGGTCGCTTTGCAGGACCGAAGCGCGGAACTCGGCGTCGGTGAAGCAGGCAACCGCGAAGTTCAGGTTCGGCGTCGTGAAAAAGCAGCGGGTGCGGCCGCGCGCAGCGGCTTGTAGCCGGGCCTCGGCCTGGGCCTGCGTCACAAGGTCGAAGGGCAATCCCAGCACACAGCACACGTCGCGCTGAAAGTCAGGCTGCATGGCGATTCGGCTGGGTCAGCTCTTCGATCGCGCGACGTTTGCCGACGATCAGGGCTCGCCATTGATAGCGGTGCAAGAACCGCCTGAAGCCCGGTTCTTCGTAGCGCGGCTTGCGCGCCAGCGCGCTCCTGATCCAACCCCACAACATCGCAAGACTGCCGAGAACGTAGGGCTTCTCGCCGAGCCGGTTCACGGCATTCGCCAGCATGTAGACGAAGCCGGTCCCCATGAAGTACTGACCGTAGCCGTGGCGCATGCGCCCGGTGAGAATGCCGCGCTGGCTCGAACCCATTGGTCGCAAGTGAATGAAGCGCAGGTCGGGCTCGTCCCAACTGCAGGCGATCCAACCGCGCATCCGGCAACGGTGGCCGTCGATGCCGTCCCACATGACGTCGCGCACGAATCCACCGAGCGCGGTGAAGCACGACATTCGGTAGAACTTGGTCGCGCCGATCGACGTTTCATCGCCGTGGCGTTCGTTGACCAACTGGCCGCCCTGGCGGATGTAGGCCTTGCCGCTGCAGGTCGCGAGGCGCGGGTCGGCTTCCATCCGCGCCATCAGCCCCTCGAAGTAGCGCGGCGGCAGGATCAGGTCGAGGTCGAGCTTGCAGACGTAGTCGTAGTCCTCGGGCCGGATTGTTTCGTAGCCGGCGTAGAACGCCTCGATGACGCCGGGGCCGACGGCGCGGACCCCACGATCGCTGCGCGTCACGATCTGGATCCAGTCGTGCTTGGCGGCGTAGTCGGCCAGGATGGCCGGCGATTCATCGGTCGAACCGTCGTCGACGATGACCCAGCGCGCGGGGCGCACGCTCTGCGCGATCACGCTGTCGAGCGTGTTGCGCATGTACTGGGCCTCGTTGCGGCCTGGAGAGATCAGTAGATAGGATCGTGTCATAGGGACGAGCGGACCAGATAATCAAAGACCGTCACGTCGTCTCTGCTATGAAAATGATGTGTCGCAAGCACGCGATCGCCAAACGAAGGTTCGATCTTTGCGATGCAGGTCTCTTCATAAGTATCATCGGTCAGTTCCACTATCTCATTGATCTGACAACCCTCCCCATATCGGTCGAAGCCTTGTCGCTGCGAAACGCGAAATACCTTCCCATCCTCGAACAGCAGTCCGGCGTTTCTTGCGCAGGAGGCGTCGAGCACAACTGGATTCTGAGCATGAGGGCGCCAGGATGTGCTCAGAGGCGAGTTTGCGGAGTAGGCAAACAGCGCCGAGCAATATTCTCCAGAGTTTGTCGGATCAACGTTGGTGAGCAGCCACCACTTGCCCGCCCGTTCGAACAGCATCGAATCGACCGCGCTTGAGTCGCTCATGATGGTCGCCTCAAGTTTCCAAACCAGTGGGAAATCAACACATCGATAGAGTCTGACGTCACGGTTTGCCGACGATTCCGGACACATCAGCAGATCGCCTTGATACTCGAACAAGTATGGAAATGAGAGATGAAAAGGCTCGTCGAGCACAATCCCGAGCCGCTCCGCGCCGCCCGCTCCTATTTCGTACACCGAAATTCGGCCGCGCCGGGCGGAATAATCGTAGTCTTCGACAAAGCAGTAGTCTCTGCCATTGCGCGAGATCACGAAGGGGTCGGCCAAGTACCCCCCAGGAGGATTCGGAATATTTATTCCGCGCCGCAACACCGCGTTTCTCCAACCGCTCCGAAGGAACGATACCTGCCATTTTTCGTCGCGCCCCGCGATTTTGCGGATCTTTTTCGCCGCCATCGATCCCAGCGACCGGCCAAGGTATGCCAACGATTGACGAGCTGTCGGCTGCCGAAAAAGCCTCTGGGAGTAGGGAATCGACGGAATCGGGGGCGGCAAACGGCCGAGAGACGCGATGCGGCCAAGAATCAACTTCAGGTAGTGGTTCGACTTCTCGTAGAGAGCAGCTTGATTCAGAAGATAATAGTGGCGGGTCGGAAAGTGCCCGCGCAACAGAACTTCGCCGCCATCAAGTTCCTCGCTAAGCCTTTGGAGCGTGAAGCCGGTGGTACTCTGCCTGTTGTATACCTCCCAAAATCCGGCAGGAACTCCCCGGTTAATTCGATTGTCAGCATGATGAAACGATACGACGCCAAGTCGCGAAGAGGACAGGATGTCCCCGCGAAGTATTCCGCCCCCACAGCGGATGAGAACGTCGAGGCCGAGTGATCGGATACGATTGATGTCCGCGGCAGCGAACCGGTACGACAGGCCGGATGAAGAAACTATCGGATCGAGCAGCAGGGTCTCCCTGATCAGCTCCTGCAAATTATATTTCTTCTGGTGATCCGAGTAGTTCTTGTCGCGACTCAGCCGAACGCGCTCGATGGCCATCAGAACATTGAATAACTTTCCCGATATCAGCGCGTACAAACCGAAATTACGCACCGATCGGATGAATCGCGGCGGCCAGTTCCTTGGCGCAATCTCTTGAGGCGCGGGATGAAGGATGAGATGTGTCACGACAAACTCAGATCTGGATATCATCCATCCAACCAGATCGTGGACGTACTTCGATCCATGAATACTGTCTGACAATATACCTACGCGGATGACGTTGGAGTCGCTCATATTTCACTTCGCTGCCCTGAGGCGGCGACTGCGGCATCGAATAGCTGCGCCAACTTATGCGTCTCGGCGTTGACATCGTGCGCACCGAGTACATCGGTGCGGGCTGTGTCGCCCCGCAGACGCAGCTCGTTGTCATCGGCCGCCAGGCACGCTTGCATTGCCGCTGCCAGCGCGACAACGTCGCCGGCCGGAAACAGCCACCCGTTGCTTCCGTTGCGTACCAACTCCGGAATTCCGGCCAGGTACGGCGCAATGACTGGCCGTCGCGCGGCCATCGCCTCCATGATGACGACCGGCAAGCCTTCGGACAGGCTCGGTACGACAAGTGCTCGCGCCAGGCCAAGTTCCCGTTCGATGGCGGCTGAATCCAACCAGCCGGTGATCCGGACACGGGCTGCCAAGCCCAACCGCAGTATCTGTTCCTCGATTTCCGCTCGCATCGGCCCATCACCCGCCAATGCAAGCTCGAATTCGATGCCGGCCGCAGTGACAAGCTGAGCCGCTTGTACCAGCAACAGTTGTCCCTTTTCTTTGGACAGCCTGCCGATGCACAGCAAACGGCGACTGCGCTGCGTGGCCGGTGATGCGGTCTTTCCATACTCAGGGTCAAGTCCGCAGCGCACCACTCGCACACGATCCCACAGGCCATGCGGAACCCACTTGAAGAACTGGCTGCGGCCGAAGGAGCACACGGCCACGACGAATGCGGCGTGTCGCACGGTGTGCTGGAGCCCGATTTGGGCTGGCCTGTCCATGATGTCGGACCCGTGAGCCGTGAAGCTGTACGGCGGACCGTCGAGTTCATGGGCCAGCATGGCCAACTCCGCAGGGTTGGTCGCAAAGTGTGCGTGCAGGTGCAGGGCGCCTTGCGCCGAGGTCCATCTGCGGATCACGCAGGCCTCTGCCAAGTAGGCCAGATGCACGGCCAGCGGCCGGTCAGATTCGCGTGACATCAGCCACGCCAGTCTTGCTGCCTTCAACAAGCGCCGCGGCGAGACAAGCGCGGTGCGGACCAACGCCGACAAGAGCCCGCGGACTCCGCGGACAAGAACATACTGGGTCAGAGTGCGCTCTGCCAAGTCCTGTGGGTCGATGAGGTCGGTGTCCCAGCCGCGCAGTGCAATGCGCTGCACCACGATGCCCTGGCTCTCGAGTGCGTGGATCTCGCGGCGAATGAACGTGTGGCTGCCCGCGGGGTACTGGTTCACCAGGTACGCAACGCGCAAGGGAGGGGAACGTTCGAGCATCAGTTCTTGTAGTCGAAGTTGGCCGCGGACGCCTTTCCCAGACGGTTGCGGTGCCAGAACTGGCACTGCCCCAGCCACTCCGGCAACTTACCCAGCAACAAGAACGCGCCGCGCAACAGTCGTTCGCGGAAGGCTCCCGTCACGGTGGAAGCCGTTCGAAAGACTTGCAGTGGGTAAAGAAGGAGCAGAACAAGTGCGGACCAATTCCACGCGAACCAAGCTGCAAGCGTCACGCAGGGCAGTATGAAGACCCAAAACCAGGGCCGAATCAGCTGCACCCTGACGCGCCGCTCACTGCCCCGGCCGTGGGTAGCGACAGCCTGCGCGTACCCAAAGCCAACGCGCTTGCTGCGCTTCCACCATTGTCCGAAACGCAGCATCGCCGCGTCGTGCCAGGCCATGTGATCGGCCAGCCGCCAGATCGTCGAGCCGCGTTGGCGAAGGCGCTGGCACAACTCGGGCTCTTCGCCCGCGACCAGGTCTTCGCGGAAGCCGCCGACCGAGGCAAACAAGTCGCAGCGCATCATCGCGATCCCGCCGCAGGCTTCGGTCTGCCCGGTCGGCCGGTCCCATTCGATGTCGCACAGCCGGTTGTAGACCGATCGTTCGGGGTATCGCTCGCGCAATCGCCCGCAGACACACGCCACCTCGGGCCGCGCTGTCAGGAAGTCGACCGCCGCGGTCAACCACCCGGCGCCCACTTCGCAGTCACCGTCGACGAACTGCACAAACCGGCTCTGCGGATTGCGATCCAGCAGGCGTGCAAAGCCGGCGTTGCGAGCCCGCGCGGCGGTGAACGGGATGCTCATGTCCAGCGCCACGACCTCGATGCCCATGCGCTGGGCCAGCGCCACCGATCCGTCGGTCGAACCCGAATCGACGTACACCAGAGATCGTGTCGACTCGATCAGCGATTCGAAGCAGCGCCGCAGCCGCTCGCCTTCGTTGCGCCCGATGACGACGACGCCGACACCGCTCATCGCGACTTCCGATGCCATCGACTCAGACGCTCCGCACCCGGGCTTGCCATTGGCCGACGGCGCGCGACAGGCGCCTTCCGGCTTCGATCCAGCGTTGCTCAAAGTAGAAGGTCGACAGGTGGGAGATCATGAAGGTGACGCCGATCAGCAGCGGGCGCTTTGCATATTTGACCAGAGAGTCGCCCGTGCCCAGCCAGGTGAACATCAACACATGGTGCGAGACATACAGGGCGAACGAGATCGCGGCAATGTAGCGGAGCGTGCGTGTCTTCAACAGCTCGACCAAGGCACCGGCCGGGTTGAACAGCGTCGTGCCCACCAGCAGCGCCGCGACATAGGGCCGGATGTAGTTCAGCGGACCGGCGTCGGGATGGCTGCAAACCGCCAGCAGCGCGAGCAGCGCATAGGCATTGAGGCGGCCGATCATCTGCGCCGGACGCGGCCCGAAACGCTCATCGAAAACCATCGCGAGAACGGCGCCGGCAAGAATCTCGTCGACCCTGCGCGAAGTCACCACATCGACATACGCCTCCTCGACGATGCGGTGGCCGGTGACGGCGAGACACAGCGCCGGCAACAGGTACAGGCCACGAACGCCGAGCACGCGCACCAGCAGCGCGATCCCGACATAGAACTGCATTTCGACGCACAGGCTCCAGAGGTGGCTTGCGACGTGAACCAGGTGCTGGGGCGGCAGGTTGGCGTAGAAGAGCAGGTTCGGCGCGTAGTCGTCGGCGCTCGCGTCGGTCCACACCAGCACCACGAGCATGCACAGCCATGCGAGCGGCACGATGCGGAAGAAGCGGCGGATCAGGAAGTCGGAGATGCTGGCGTGGTGCAGCAGGAATCGGGTGATCAGGAATCCCGACAGCGTGAAGAACAGCGCCATCCCCATCGGGCCGGCCATCGCGTTCAACTGCAGCGACTTCGGGCCCAGCGGCAGCAGGTGACAGGCGAGCACCAGCAGGATGCTGATGCCGCGCCAGCCGTCCAAAACGGCCAGTCGCGCGGCCCCGTCCGATGTTTGCTCTGTCACGGCTTCTTGGGTTGAGAGGAACATTGCACTAAAGCCTTGCATTGTCGCGCCGTCCTTCGCAGCGATCGACAATCGGCGCCTCCATCGCCCTTAAAATTCGACAGAACCTCCACAAATTGCCGATGAATTCGCTGAAGAAAGCCTGGTCGTCCCGTCGCGAAGTTGCTGATGCGCTGGTCTATTGGTCGGGAGCAGGGCGGGTTTTCGAGGCACTCGCGAAGCCCGAAGGGGCGATCGTGCTGATGTTCCACAGCGTCGCCGACAGCGAGCATGCGGCCTACATCGACCCGCCGAACCGCATCAACCCGGCGCTGTTCGAAAGCCAGATGGCGTTCCTCGCGAAACATCGCAGCGTCGTGTCGCTGCCGCACATGCTGGCTGCGCTGCGAGCCGGTGAATCGCCGCCGAGCGGCACCGTGTGCATCACCTTCGACGATGGTTACCTGGACAACCTGACCGAAGCGGCGCCGATCCTGCACAAGTACGGTTTGCCGGCCACGGTGTTCCTTGCGACCGGCTACGTGGAACGCGGCGAAACGCAGTGGGCCGATCGGCTTCACACGATGCTCGAGCAGCGAACGGCCAGTGGATTGCGCATCCCCGAGCTCGGTATCGACGAGGCCGATGTCGGCGCCGGCGCCCGGCGTTACGGCGTCACGCGAAAGATTCACGCCGCGCTGCTGACCGCGCTCTACGACGAACGCCAGCGCCTGCTCGGCGAGATCGAGCGCCAGCTCGCACCGCGCACGCTCGGGCCGCGTGTGACGATGACCTGGGACGACGCCCGCGAGCTTCAATCCAAGTACCCGCTGTTCAGCTTCGGCGGCCATACCCGCGAGCACATCGACCTGAGAACGCATGGTGGCGAGACCGCGCGCGCCCAGATCGAGGGCTGCGCGCAGGACATCCGGCGCGAGCTGGGAATCGAATCCGAAGTGTTTTCATTTCCCTACGGCCGCTGGTGCGCCGAGACGCAGGCGATTGCGCGCGACGCGGGCTGGAAGTTCGCCGTCGGTGCAGGCAACGACTTTCGCATCGGTGCGTCGAGTGACCGCTTCGCACTGCCGCGCGTCAATGCACCGAAGACGATGACCGAGCTGCGCTTCAGGACCAGCGGCGCCTACCCGGCGAGCTTGCGCGTTCTGGGGCTGGCCTGACATGGCCCAGGCGAACCTGGCCCGGGCTAACGCGGGCCGGCCCGTCACCGCGGTGATCGTGACCTACCAATCCGCGGCCACCATCGGGCCCGCGCTGGCCTCGATGCGGCGCGGCTTCGATGCCGGGTTGCTCGAGTGTGTTGTGGTCGACAACGGCAGCGTCGACGCCACGCTCGACATCGTCGGCCGCGAGGCGGGCTGGGCGCGCATCGTCGCGACCGGCAAGAACAACGGGTTCGGGCTCGGCTGCAACATCGGTTTCGAGAAGGCGACGACGCCCTACGTGGTCTTCGTCAACCCCGACGCCGTGATCGAGCCCGATGCGCTTCGAACCATGCTGTCGTTCATGGACGGCCACCCCGCCGCGGGCATTGCCGTCCATGAACGAC
>Ga0209515_10002385_pt1 | contig 29081 bp, 30 predicted proteins | sample Subgroupgradi54m_FD_187454 | JGI IMG/M metagenome (GOLD analysis project Ga0209515, IMG submission 187454) | Subsurface groundwater microbial communities from S. Glens Falls, New York, USA - GMW60B uncontaminated upgradient, 5.4 m (SPAdes)... ... | reverse complement strand
CGTATTATTGCCGAAATAATTGCCGTATTATCATTGACATAAAGAATTATTTATATTAAAATCAAGCATAAGTTGATATTTGTTCTTTAACTTGGAAAGGAGTGCGGAAATGAGGAAAGAAGCGGCAATTGTTGTTTTTGGGTGCAGACATGAAAAAGAATACATGGCGCGTATTAATCAAGCTTTTATTTGGTTAACAAAAAACGACATTAATCCGATTTTTATCTTCACTGGCGCCGATCCTATTCCGGTTATCCCTATAGTCGGCAAGAGTCAAGTCATTTTAGAGGACAAATCAACAACAACTGAAGAGAATATCGATAATATACTGAAAATGATGCCGCGCCCTGTTTTCGGAATTCCAAATGGCCTGAATGTGATTATCGTAAGTTCTTGGTATCATATTTCGAGGATTAAACTTTTTCTGAAGCGGCGAGGCATAAGACTTCCAAAAGAAAATTTCATAAAATCATATAAATCAGTAAAGCTTATAAACATCTTAGTTGAGCCATTTGCGCTTTTGGCCGCTTTTTTCCGCATCAACCATTGGCCGGCAATCATTCGTATTAAGCATTTGTTGGGTTATAATGTTTAGTGTAAACATGAAACATTATCATTGTTAATTTTTAATTCAAAAGAACCGAACCTTAAAATTAGGAGGGGTATGGACAACAGCTGTGTCTTCTGCGACCGAACCAAGTTTGAAGAGCGTATTATCGCTGAAACCAGCAATTGGTATTTAATTGCTACTCTCGGTCAAATAACGGATGGCGGTTACGCCCTTATTATTCCCAAACGGCATGTACCGTGCGTTGGAGCGATGAAGGAACAAGAGATTATTAAAATAGATAACATACTGCATATTGCAAGTAATTCCATAGAGACAGAGTATGGAGTAAGACCCATCGTCTTTGAACATGGAGTTGTGGGTCAGACGATCCAACATGCCCATCTTCATCTTTTACCCGCTAAGATTCGCCTGTGTGGCAGAATCTATCGTGATTTTCCCAACGCGCAGATCTGTTTCTTAGATTCGCTCAAACTGCTTCGATGGATTTATGATGCAATGGGAGGAAAGAAGTATCTCTTCTGGAGTACTCCGGAAAATCTGCTTAAAATTGCCTTAGATCCGCCAGCTCCTCTACAATATCTGCGTACCATCGTAGCCGAAATTCTTGGTCGTCCCGAACGAGGAAATTGGCGCAACATGGACCCCGAACTTGATAAACGGTTGTGGCAAGAAACCGTTAATCGTCTCAAGCCCTACTTTTCATGAAGCTCTTACGGGCTTCTTTATTTTTGATTTTAGATGTTTATGATGTTATCTTTCATCTGTAAGTTTCACGTAAAACGATGACTACTGAAAAACAAAACACCGGAAAACTGGGAGAAGATATTGCGGCTAAGTATTTGGAAAACAAGAGCTATAAAATTGTAGTAAGAAACTATAGAAAAAAATGGGGCGAACTTGATATTGTTGCGTCGGAAAATAATGAGTTGGTTTTTGTTGAAGTGAAAACACAGAGAGGGGGATTTGAATGGCGGCCGGAGGAAAACGTAACACAACGCAAGAAACATCAGCTGTCAAGGATAATAAATACTTATCTTAAAGAAAATAAAATTTCGGAAAATCAGAATTGGAGAATTGACGTTTTGGCAATTGAATTAGATTTTAAAACGCAAAATGCCCGCGTGGAACATATAAAAAATGTTTTGTTGAATTAAAGTTATCCCCACTTTTATTGACATCCGATGTCAATAAAAGTGGGGATAACTATTAAATTTTTTCAAGAAATAAAAACAACTATAATAGTTGTTTTTTGTTGTGTATTCTGAATTTAGCGCGAATAAATTTTGATAAAAATTTCTGACCGCTTAGTTGAAGTTTTCCGATCAGCGGACACCGAGCGTCGCGCTCGAGTACTCGAGACCTTTCGGCTTGATGACGACTTTCTTCTCATCGCTTCTTTCGATGTGTCCGGCATAACACGCACCGAAGCGATTTAAGTATTCGTAGGAATGAATCACGTCCAAAACCTTTTTTACATCTACTCCTGGCACATAGAGCGCGAATCCAGCCCCCATATTGAAATTGCCGTATGCCTCCATATCATCCACCGGGCCATGCTTCTGTAAAAAATCAAAGATTGGTAGTTGTTTCGGCAAGTGCTCGATTATATAGGCGAATGGTTGTGTCGCACGCATGAGCTTGCGCCAGCCATGTCCTGTTATATTCACTGCGTAGTGAATACTAATGCCGCGATTGAGACAGTCTTCAATAAGTGGGACATAGATGAGCGTTGGATCAAGCAAAGTCTCACCATATGTTCGTCCATCTTCGAGATTCGTGAGGTAGCCGTCTGGCAGCTTATCGGCGATTTTCCGAGCCAGCGTAAGTCCATTCGCGTGGATACCAGAGCTTTCAATGATGATGATCGCATCACCGTGTTGAATGTTCGCAGTGATGAGCCTCTTTTTCGGTTTAATGATACCCATCGCCGAACCAGAAAGAACAACTGACTCTAGTACGACAACGTCCTTGAGTGTTGACGTCTCGCCACCGCCCCATACGCAACGCGCCAAGTTGCAGGCCTTCTTCCAGCCTTCAACAAGATTGCGACAACGCTTATAATCGTCGAACCAATTTGAATCACCGACGGCTAGATGCATTGCCAATGACACGGGTATCGCCCCGAGAGTTATCATGTCGTTTACTATCGCCGCCACAGTGTCTTGCGCGATATGATCGTAGTACGATTTGCCGGTAAGGCGATACATGTCATCAGCGACAAGGTTTTTGGTGCCGAGACCTTCCTCGACCTGTGCGAGATAGCTGTCCGGCGTCTCGATGAGATACACGCTTTCGCCGCGGCTTATCTCAACTTCCGAAAAACCGAGTCGCCTGATATTGTTCGCCGTATCTCGCGCGGCGAGTTGCGCCATCCGCTTGAACGGATCCATCGCGTCATAATCAACTCCAACGCCCGCGTATGTCATCTTATCTGTCATTTTATCTCGTTCTTCTTTCTACTCGCCTACGCTATAAGCTTCGGCGAGGCAAGTCGGTACTTGTTGATGAGATCGCGAGGCTCTATCGAAATTGCCCTTAGCCCACTGGAACTCCAGCATTTGTCTGAAGTTTCGCATGTTGTTGCCTCCTTCTTTTCTCTTTAGTTTGGAATGTACAATTTCAATCCCGCAAAATGCGGGACTAATTATCAAAATTACATTAGCAAAAACGCCAATAAAGTCAAATCAAAATAAAATTTGACTTTCATAAGCAGTTCTTATATTATGTAGAAAACTTCTTTTAAATCTTAAAAAGTTCTTTGTATAGCCAAAAGGAGGGCGATCTTATGTCTCCCGGCATCAAAGCTTTCATCAGTATTTGCCTGTTTACTTGTACGATTCTTACTAAAGAAATTACCCGTGTAGTTCAAGAAAGTCCGCAACGGGTAGAAGAAATTGCTTCTTACGAGTGGTGTATCGATTCGCCTAAAACATTATTTCTTGTCCGGCGCACTTACTGGCTTATTGATCATAAACAATCAACCAGAAATGAACGTACTGACACGCCATCAAGCCACAGCCAAGTGCTATGGAGCAACACAGAGAATTAGTGAGTTAGTATTAGTATATGTATAGTAATCGCAAAATTAACTCTATACTCATATCCGTTCCCCGAATACATTTTACGAGAAACGACTGGCATCTTGCCAGTTTTTTATTTTTTGATCGCGTATTCTGAATTTAGAAAGTTAGCGCGTCATTATCGTTCAAATTTTATAAAATAATGCTTTGGTTTTGATTCTTCTTTCAAAATTATATTCCAACTCGGATTAATTTCGGAAACTCGTTTTACTTCCCCGTTTTGTTTGCAAAGCGGGTCAACGGCTCGTGATTTGCAAAAAACTTCACCTTCAAAATTATCGGGGTCGTTTATAAAACCGATTTTGTTGTTCATCCTGTCAAATAACAACTCTAAACGTTCATCATTCTTATGATGCGGTTCAATTTTTGAAAGTACAATTTTATCAGTCGTGTATAAATCGGTTAGAGATATATATCCTTTTGAAAGCGCATGCCTAAGATAGTCCCCAACAGTGCGAAACATCACGGCGGAAGACAGACCCGCATAATAATTGGTATTTAGTTTTAGAAAAAGTTCCGCATAATTTTTTGCGCTTTCAAAATTCTTAAAAATCCAATTTCCATTTTCTGCTGTGAGATTATCAATAAAGTATTGCGCGCTTTCTATTTCTCCAAAAACACGGGCCTCTCTTAAAGAATAATCGATTCTATCCGCACATAAATCCGGCAGTTTATTTTCCTTAAGCAGAAAATGTTTATCGTTAAGGATATAGTCCAAGTCGAAATTGTATTTTTGGAGTATCGTTGGTATTTCCGACTTTTTTACAAATTCATCAAAAACATTATCTTGGTGATTATGTTCTTTTTCGGAGCCGACATCTAAAACATAGTCAATACAATGAGAAAAAGCCGAGTGAGAGACATCGTGAATAAGGCCAGCGATCTGTTCTTCAATAGGCGCACCATATTTTTTTAAAAGTGAACAAACCCCAACTGAATGTTCAAAACGCGAAAGTTGAGTGCTTGGAAAATATGGCTCCTGATATCCCGCTTGGTCTATATCTTTTAATCTTTGGAGTGTTGGACCGTTGATGATGTCGAGTAGTGCTGGCTCGGAAATTTCAACGTCTCCGTAAACTCTATCTTTTATATTCATATTTTGATTGGTCGGGGCATTGGGAATTGAACCCAATCTTTACGCACCCGAAGCGTACGTACTGCCGGTATACTATGCCCCGACAAAATTCTTAACCTCAAAGCGTATGCCTGTACGCCAACTGGCGGATACTACAGATATACTACTCCCCGTTTTTATATTACAAATTTTTAATGAAATCAAGGAATTCTTCCTTTGTGTGCTTTTCGGAACTTATAGCTCCCAGCCGCTTAAATGTACCGGTACCAGAAGTTCTGTCAATCAATTCGGCAAGCTCGACCATGTGCCCAGTCATCATGCTTTTAACAAAAAGATTGAAAATCTCGCCCGGGTCTTTTACAGTCGCTTTGTTCCGTTCGTAAATTGTGCCAATGAGATGCGAGAGCGCTGCTCGTTCGAGAGAGTAAGAAAAGTACTCCAACTTTAAACCTTTTTCGTCTTCCGTTGCGGCGCAAACTTCTTCAATGAGTTGTTCTGTATCATCTTCATAAATTTTATCACTTTCCTTAATAGCCGCTTGCTCACTAATAGCCGCTTGCTCACTGTGCAAAACCTGTTTAACTCGCGATAGCGCTTCCACTTCTTCTCTAAAGCGTTCATTCTTTGCGATTTTCTCCTTCCAAAAATGTACCGCAAGAGTTTCAATTACCGCTTCATTCAATCGGCGGAATTGTTGTTCGTAGTTTTCACGCTTCTCGCTTGAGAGGCCGAGACCGGAGCGATATTGTTCCCACTTTGGGACTCCCTCTTCTTCAACATATTGGACCGCCTGATGGGATTTTATGTGAAGGTCTTCATGAAACAGCCGATAAGCGAAGAGCGAATGCCCCGGCTCTTCACGATAGAATATTGATTGCGTTCCTAAATTATAGAATGCCGCCGAATCCTCAAAATCATTTGACTTGGGCCAAGATTTTTCGGAAATAATATGCACATTTTTTGAAGGAATTTCAAGCGGACGCGCCCCGTATTGTTTTAGAAGCGCGTTTGTTTCATCATTTACCCATGCGATTATTTGCTCTTCTTCTTCCGTTTTTTCACGTTCAATATCTTTGACGAAATCCTGATTTTCAAAGCGCTTGGTGAAAAAATCATGGGCGATTTCGTAATCTTCATTATCGAAGCCGGGGCCAATCACACGCTCAACCGGTTGTTCGCGCTTCGGCTGTTGTTCTTTATGTGTGTTCATTTACTCTATGCGCTATTTTGATATTATTTAATTCTCGGAACGATTTTTAAAAGCTGCGGTTTGATAGGTTTGGACGTATCAACTGTGCCGGCAAATTTTATATTTAATATTTTCTGATGGAGACGCTTGCGGCGGAAATATTCTTTTACGCCTACTACAGAATCTTTAAATAGGCCGTTTTTGTTCCATTTTTTATTAATTAATTTTCTGATTATAAAATCCTCCGGTGCGGTTATATGAATATAATAAACGGCGCTTTAAATTTTTTAGCTAATTTTTCAAGCTGTTGCCTGGTACGCCAATCCACCAAATCTCCGTCAACTATAAGGCTTTTGTTTAATTTAAGAAAGTGTTCAACTGCCGGATTCATTAATTCCAACGCCGCTACTTTATTCCATAACCTTTTACTTCTTAGAAAAATCCGAGCCTCGTCATTATTGAGGTAAATAACCGGCAATAACTCCTTTAGTATTTTCATTGTCGTCGTTTTTCCCGACGCTACAACTCCGACCGGCGCAATAATAATTTGCTTTCTCGGGTTTTTGAAAGGAACTTTTATTGTTTTGATGAATTCTTGTACTAATTTTTGTTTATTGATTTTCATTTTACGCTACATGATATTTTTGCTTTATTCCTCTAAATTCTTCTTCCGCCACCTCCTGCGTTTTAGCTTGAGCCATTTTAAACAATTTTGCCAGTTTAGGAAGCGGCTCTTTGTTTAAGATTTTCGCGCGCTCTAAAAGTTTTTCTTTAACGTTATTTTTCGGCTCGTCTAAAACTTCGTCCAAAAGAATATTTAAAATATATCCCATTTTAATTCCCGGCTCCATTTTTAATTCTTTTATAAAGTCATCCCCGTTTATTTTCAGCATTTTAACCGTAATCGGGTCGCGGGAAACTTTTTCAATGATGGCGCGCAAATGTCGCAGTTTGTAGGGTTCGGCTTTGGGCACGCCCGAACCTTTCCTGTCGGCCATTCTGACCTCTAAAAGATCGTCCATATTTTCCGGACCGACATTTTTTACCAGCCGCCGCACCGAGCTTTCGGTAACTTCTTCAACATTATAATAAAAGAGATGATAACGAACCAAAATAACCACTTTTTCTATGAACTTTTTGGGGAATTTAAGCCGCTCTAAAATTTGCGCCGCTATTTTTGCGCCGATTACTTCATGATTGTAAAAAGTGGAATCGGGCCTATCGCCTTTTTTGGCTCTGGGTTTTCCGACATCATGCAGAAGAGAAGCCATCCGAACCTCTGTTTTATAATTATTTTTTGCCGCCCAGTCAAGAGCCCTTAAATTATGCTCCCAAACGGTGTAGATATGATGTTTATTTTGGCCAACGCCGATGCCTTCTTCAAGTTCCGGCATAATATGTTTCAAAAGTCCGAACGACTCTAGAATTTCAACGCCGCCCATGGCACGCTCGGTATTTAAAATTTTTAGTATTTCGTCTCTGATTCTTTCTTTTGAAATTGCCACTATATCTCCGGCGTTTGCCGCTATAGCTGCCGCGGTTTTCGGTTCAATATCAAATCCAAGCTGAACGGCAAAACGCGCCGCGCGCGCGAGGCGCAGAGCGTCCTCATTAAATCTTTCATTAGGGTCGCCGACGGCGCGGATAATTTTATTTTTTATGTCTTTTTCGCCATCGAAAGGATCTATAAATTTTTTTCCGTCATAAGCGATGGCGTTTACGGTGAAATCGCGGCGCGCCAAATCGTCTTCGAGCTTGGAAGTAAATTTTACGGAGTCGGGGTGCCGCTTGTCGGTGTATTTTTCTTCAACGCGGTATGTGGTAATTTCTATTATTTTGAGTTTTTGGTCGGAGCTTTCGGTATTTATCGCCACGGTGCCGAAATCATTTTCGTAAACGCTTTTCTTGAATATTTTTTGAATTTCTTCCGGCTTGGCATTGGTAGTGATATCCCAATCGTAAGGTTCTCGGCCCAAAATAAAATCCCTAACGCAACCGCCAACGGCATACGCCTCAAAACCCGCTTTATTTAGCGTGGCGATTATTTCTTTAATTTCTTTCGGAAGAATCATGTTTAGAGAAGTGTTGCCGATACGACTTTATCTCCCGGCTCAACGCGCATAATGCGGACGCCTTGGGTAACGCGCGAAACGGTGGAAATTGATTCAATATCGGTGCGGATGACCACGCCTTTTTTAGAAATAGCGATCATTTCTTTAACTTCCGGCGTCAGGACAAACGCCGAAACGATTTTTCCCGTTTTCGGAGTGATTTTGGCGGTTTTAACGCCGGAACCGGCCCGCTTTTGTTTTTTGTAGAATTTGATGAACGTTTTCTTTCCGAAGCCGTTTTCCATAATCACCAAAAATTTAGTATTTGGGTCCTTTGCCGCCGCGGCAGTTATTACATCCATGCTGACAACTTCATCGCTCTGATGCAAGCGGATGCCGTGCATTCCAGCCGTCGCTCGTCCCAGGGGCCGCGCGTCTTTTTCTCCAAATCTTATTGCTTGTCCGAGCATGGTAACAAAAATTATCTGATCTTCGCCGGAAGATCCTTTAACCCATTTAAGAGAGTCGCCCTTGTGGAGTTTTATTGCGATAAGCCCAGAGCGCCTGACCGAACCGAAATCGGCAATCGGTGTTTTCTTGACCAGGCCGTTCTTGGTTGCCATTACTAAGAATTTTTCAGTGCCTGCCTGCGCAGACAGGCCCTTTTCCTTCAGCTGTTTTTCGTTATAAGTTAGGATCGCGTTGACTCTTTCATCTGCTGAAAGCGCCAAAAAGTTTACCGCTGCTTTACCTCGCGACTGGCGGCTGGCCTCGGGGATTTCCCAGACCTTAGTTTGAAAAACGCGGCCGGTATTGGTGAAAAATAAAACATTATCGTGAGTTTTTGTTGAAACAAAATGGGTAACGGCGTCTTCTTCTCTCGTGCCCATTCCGGTCATTCCCTTGCCGCCGCGGTGCTGGGCGCGGACAACCGAAGGGTTCATCCGTTTAACATAACCCGATTCGGTCATAACAATCATCGCCTCTTCAAGAGGCACCAAATCCTCTTCACGGAATTCGCCAAGAGACGTTGCCACGACTTTGGTGCGCCTTTCGTCGCCGTATTTTGTTTTTATTTCTTGAAGTTCTTTGTAAATGATTTCTTGCACTTTTTCGCGGCTTTTCAAAATAAGTTCCAGTTCTTTTATTAGTTTTTTCTTTTCTATAAGTTCGTCTTCAATTTTCTGCCTTTCCAAGTTAGCTAAGGTCGCGAGTTTCATATCCAAAATGGCGTTAGCTTGAATTTCCGTAAACTTAAATTTGGTAACTAAATTCTTTGAGGCGTCTTCGCGATCTTGTGATTTCTTAATCGTTTTAATAATTTCATCAATATGATCCAGCGCTTTTGAGAGGCCCTCCAAAATATGGGCGCGCTCGCCCGCTTTTGCTAAATCAAATTTGGTGCGGCGCACGACCACTTCTTCGCGATGCTTTAAGTAATATTCTAAAACAGCTTTAAGTGAAAGCAACCTCGGCTCTATGCCGTCGACTAAAGCCAAGAGGTTCATATGGAAGGTTTTTTGTAAATCGGTATGCTTGTAGAGGTTATTCAAAATTTTCTGCGGCGCGGCGTCGCCTTTGAGTTCAATCACAATTCTCATACCCTCTCTGTCGGATTCGTCACGCAAGTCGCGGATACCTTCAACTCTTTTGTCGCTGACGAGCTCGGCAATTTTTTCAAGCAAAGTTGATTTATTCACTTGATAGGGAATTTCGGTGATTATTATTTGGGCGCGGCCTTTTTTGTCTTCAACCGCTTCGGCTACACCGCGGGTAATCATGGGCCCTCGGCCGGTGGCGTAAGCGGCGGCGATGTCGCGCTTAGAATAAATAATCCCGCCGGTGGGAAAATCCGGGCCTTTAACAAATTCTAAAAGATCTTCGGTCGTGGCGCGCGGGTGTTTTACAAGATGAGAGGCGGCGTCAATAACCTCGCTCAAATTATGCGGCGGAATGTTGGTTGCCATGCCGACGGCAATGCCGACGGTGCCGTTTAACAAAAGTTGGGGCAGGGCGGCCGGAAGAACTTTCGGTTCTTTTCTTGTAGAATCATAATTGTCAATAAAATCAACGGTGTTTTTGTCGATGTCTTTTAATATTTCTTCCGCTAAAGAAGTGAGCCGCGCCTCGGTGTAACGCATCGCCGCCGGACTGTCACCATCAATACTGCCAAAATTTCCCTGGCCGTTGATAAGCGGATAACGCATTGAAAAATTCTGCGCCAGACGGGCTAGGGCGTCGTAGACTGAAATATCGCCGTGAGGGTGGTACTTTCCTAAAACTTCACCGACGACTAAGGCCGATTTTCTAAATTTTGCCTGATGGGTGAGGCCCAAATCGTGCATAGCGTAAAGAATTCGGCGGTGAACCGGCTTTAAACCGTCGCGGACATCGGGAAGGGCGCGCGATACAATAACCGACATTGCGTAATCCAAATACGACTCTTCCATTTCACTGACGATTTCTCTCGGCTTTATATAGCCGGCTTCTCCCCCACCCTTCAATGATAAATTTAAAGTTTGCGATTTTTCTTTTTCTTTACTTGCCATTGCCTTTAAATAAATTAAATAAAGCGCCGCTTTGCGACTTTAAGCTTTGAAAAACTGACGGCATTTCTTGTTTCAATTTTAAAGAGGCCTCGTTTTCTGGAGCTGACGGCGTTTGCCACGGGAAAGTAGCGATCCAGAAGATAAAAATTATTACCATGGTTAAAAAGACGCCAACCCACATGATTGTCTGTTTTAGGGAATCAGGTTTATTTTGCAGATTTTTTAAAAATTTGGTCATTGGGAGTTTTCAAAGACAGAATATAAAAATAAAATTCCTTAGCCCCACTCCTCGCTGTCCCGCTCGGAGCGGCTCGTCCCCACCTAGAATTTTATTTTTATATTCTGTCTTTTCATAAATCAAACTTTCTCTAAAATCACAATTTTAGTTTCTTCTTCGGCCAGGTCTTTTTTCTTGACAATTAGTTTCGGCTGGGGAGCGTCTTTAGTTCCGCTTTCTTTAATAAAATCAGAAATTGGTGCCCGTTTGGGTTTTCCGCCCGAGGCGGATCCGCCTTTGGCGGATAATCCTTTGAGGTCGTAAAGCATCGGAATGGCGATTGACGGTTCAAGATTATTGATAAGTTTCATTGCCCCTTCGGCATCTAAAACCGAATTGCCGCCCACCGGCACTAAAACAACGTCTGGATCGTCAAGCGACGCTAGTGCCTCATCGCCAGGTTCGTTATTTAAAAATCCAAGATGGGCAATTTTAACGTCATCCATTTCTATATTATAGATAGTATTTACTTGCTCTGCCGTTCGAGGCCCTGATGGGCCCTCAGGCCCTAGAAGGGAGCTTGTCGAAGGGTCGGCGACACCCAAAATATTGATGCCTTTAACTTCGTATTCGCCTGGACCGTCAATAATAAAAGTGGCGGATTCGGCATCGGCAAAAACCGCTTTTTCCCGCGGCTTTGAATAAATTAAAATATCGCTTTTTAAGCGAGGCGGGCTAATCCCCGATTCCTTTTGCGGCGGCTCAATTAAAACTCTTACGCCGCCGGCTTCAAGAAGAAAACAGGCCTCGCCATACCAAGATATCGTCATAATTTTTTATGCGATCATGATATCAAATTTTCATAAATAATTCAAGTATTAAAATAAATGTTTTGCCGGAGTTGACAAATATTTTTTAATGATATAAACTTAAGGAGTTAGTTCAGTTATGATTTTTTTGGTCCGCCGGAAAGCGGACTTATTTATTAAAAAATTTATGGATTTAAAACAATTTACCTCGGCTTTAAGCCAGATTTCTGAAGAAAAGGGCATTTCCCAGGAGAAAGTGATTGAAACAATAGAAATGGCTCTGGCCGCGGCTTATAAAAAAGAATACGGCGAAAAAGGCCAAATTGTGAAGGCCAAATTTAACCAGAAAACGGGCGATGTTAAATTTTTCCAGATTAAAATCGTCGTTGACCAGTCAATGCTCAAGCCGGAAGAACCCTCCGTCGCCGAGTCGGACTCGGCTATGAAGGGCAAGGAGGAGCCGGCGAAAATTGAAGAAGAATCTGAAAATGAAAAGAAAATACGCTTTAATGCCGAGCGCCATATTATGTTGGGTGATGCGAAAAAAATATCCGCCCAAGGCGGATCCGCCTCTGGCGGAAAAGAAGACATTACGGCTGGCGATGAATTGGAATTTGCGCTTGAATCTCGTGAAGATTTCGGCCGCATCGCCGCCCAAACGGCTAAGCAGGTTATCATCCAAAGAATCCGCGAAGCCGAAAGAGAAGCGGTCTGGAGCGAATACAAAGACAAAGAGGGAGAGCTTGTAAGCGGTATTATTCAGCGGATGGAGTCATACAGTATTTTTGTTGACCTCGGAAAGACGGTTGCCGTTTTGCCCAAGGAAGAACAGGTGCCGAGCGAAAAATATTATGTCGGAAGCCGGATAAAATTTTATATACTTATTGTCAACTCCGATCCGAAAGGCCCTGGCATCGTCTTATCGCGTTCGCATCCCAAAATGATTTCCCGCCTGTTTGAACTTGAAGTTCCGGAAATCGGCGCCGGCACGGTGGAAATAAAATCAATTGCCCGCGAAGCCGGGAGCCGCACTAAAATCGCCGTGGCTTCAAACGAAGAGGGTATTGACCCGGTCGGTTCTTGCGTCGGCCAGAAAGGTACGCGGGTAATGGCCGTTATTTCCGAAATTGGAGGTGAAAAAATTGACATCATTGAATGGTCGCAGGATCAGGAGGCCTTTGTAATTAACGCTATGTCTCCGGCCAAAGTTATTAAAATTGAAATGATGCCGCGCCGCCATACGGCCAGAGTTTACGTTCCGCAAGATCAGATTTCGCTTGCCATCGGCAAGGCCGGGCAAAATGTCCGGTTAGCCGCTAAGCTTACCGGTTGGAAAATTGACGTTGCCGGAGCGACGATTACGGAGGGAGGCGTAAAAGCGAGCGATGGCTTGGAAGAACTTGAAGGCGTCGGCGAAAAAACCGCCATCGCTTTGCGCGAAGCCGGTTTTAATTCTCCGGGCGATATTATTAAAGCGACCGCTCAAGACCTAACCAAAGTTGAAGGCATCGGCGAAAAGACGGCAGAAAAAATAATGGAATCGGCAAAAAAACTATCAGCTCCGAAAATCGAAGCCGAGCCGGAAACCAAAGGAGAGAAAATTAAAGAGGAGGTAAAAGAAATTTTGGAAACTAAAGAAATTCAAGAGGCACAAAAAGAATTGATCGAAGAAACGCGCTTGGAAGACGAAGCCAAAGGTCTTGTTGAAACGCCAATGGAAGAAGCCGGCTATGAAACTGAACCGGCTCCGGAAAAAGAGATTGACGAAGAGATCAAGCCAAAAGATTTTGAGTAACGGCACGCATGGCTGGGGATTACTTCATTTTCGCTTTTGTTGTAAAATAATAAGTATATGGTTGAGGGGCAGCAATTTATAAATCTTGATAAAGTTATTTCCCAGCTCGATTTGGCTTCAAACATGGTGATTGCCGATTTTGGCGCCGGCCACGGGTTTTTTGCCGTCGCTTTCGCGGAAAAAATCAAGCCCTCGGGCCAGGTTTACGCTATTGACGTTTTGCCGCAAGCGATTGAGGCTATTCGTTCACGTGCTAAACTGGAGGGGCTTTTTAATGTAAAGCCGATAAGAGGCAATTTAGAAATCAAAAACGGTTCAACTTTAGAAAACGAAAGCTGCGATATGGTTTTTGTCGCTAATGTTTTGTTCCAAGTTCCTGATAAAAACGCTCTTTTATCTGAAGCCCGCAGAATTTTAAAGCCAAGCGGCCGGTTGGCGGTTATTGAATGGCGGCCATTCACCCAGTTGGGGCCCCAGAAACAGCATCGTTTGAGCGAGGAAGAGGTAAGACAGCTTGTAATCTCCAAAGGATTCGGCGAACTTAAAACAATTGACGCCGGCAGTCATCATTATGGATTTGTGTTTAGCAAACAACTAACAACATGATAATTTTTGGTCGTGAAATACCAAGAAATCAACTGGTAATTATCGGCGCTATCGTCGTAATAGTTTTGCTTTTAGGGCTGGTTTTTCTCGGATTTATTGGCAGACCAGCCGCGCCCCAGCGCGCTACTTTGGAATTTTGGGGGCTTTACGACGACTCGGCCGTCTGGCAACCGATATTTGATCAGTACCGCAAGCAAAACCCGCAATTTTTTTTCAATTATGTCGAAATGAACCCCGATACTTACGAAAAAGATTTAATAGAAGCGCTGGCTTCGGGCAAGCGCCCCGATATCATAATGTTTCATTCTTCGTGGTTGCCAAAGCACGGCAATAAAATTTCTCCAATGCCCTTGGAGATGATGAGCTTGAGGCAGTTTCAGGAAACGTTTCCCGATGTTGCCGTTACGGATTTTGTGACTAAAAACCAGGTTTACGCCCTTCCGGTGTGGACCGACGCCTTGGCGATGATTTATAACAAGGATTTATTCAATACCGCCGGCATCGCCACGCCGCCAAAAACCTGGGATGATTTCATTAAAGTTGTTCAAAAGCTATCTTCAAAAGACCGGTTTGGGAATTTGACGAAATCCGGCGTGGCTTTGGGCGCGGCCGGTAACGTCAATCACGCGGCCGACATTTTGAGTTTGCTTATGATTCAGTCGGGCGCCAATATGATAAGCGACGACGGCAAAGACGCGGGCTTCGACCGCGAGGTAGCGGTTGCCGGTAATTCTTTCTTTCCCGGCGAGTCGGCTTTAAGATTTTATACCGATTTTGCCAGTCCCAAAACGGCGGCTTACTCTTGGAATAACAATCAACAGAATTCTTTAGACGCTTTTGCCGCCGGCCAGACCGCGATTATTTTTGAATATTCTTTAGACGTTCCGCTGATAAAACAAAAAGCGCCCAATATTCAGCTTGGAATCGCTAAAATGCCCCAGCTTGCCGGCGCGGCTAAAGACATTCACTACGCCGATTTTTGGGCCTATAGCGTTCCTTTGGTTTCTCAAAACAAAGATGCTGCCTGGAAATTTTTAACATTTTTGACGACTAAGGATATAAATAAATATTTTTCAAATGCCGTTTCACGGCCCGGTTCAAGGCGCGACGTTATTGGCGAGGGGCAAACCGATCCGAATATCGGCGTTTTCTACGAAAGTGTGCTCTCGGCGACCAACTGGTACCGCGTTGATCCTTTGGAAATAGAAAAAATATTTAAAGAAATGATAGAGGCCGTAATATTAAGAGGCAACACTCCAGCTGCGGCGATCAGTGACGCGGCAAGTAAAGTAACTTTTCTGATGAGGAAACAGTAATGGCTTGTGGCTTGTAGCTTATAGTAAAATAAATCATGATAAAAAAATCTAAACTGCTAATAGTTTTAATCTTGCTATCAGCTATAAGCTATATGCTATTTGCTAATATGGTATCAGCGCAGGTAAATAAAGATTTTATTAATGGCCTCGTGCCTTGCGGCACAAGTTATGCGATTAGGGCTTGCACCGTCTGTGATTTTTATAAACTTATCCAGAACATAATTAATTTTTTCCTCTTCGTTTCAGCGCCTTTGGTGACGCTAATGGCGGTTTATATCGGATTTCTTTTTCTGATTTCCGGCGGCTCGCCGGCTAAAATTACCGATGCCAAAGGAAAATTATGGCTTTTAATTGTGGGCATTTTTTGGGTTTTGGGTTCCTGGCTGGTTTTAAATACTATAATTAACCTAATCGCCGATCCAAAAGTTTTCATCAAAGCGCCGTGGTATCAAATTAAATGCAATATAACAGTGGCACCTTCTATATCTTCACTTCCTACACCTGCTCCTGTGGACACAAATTTTCAACAGGATCCGGATTTCAAAAAACTGCAGGAAACCGTGTTGCCCACCCGCACAAATATGACACCAAGTTCTGAAGCAATTACAAAACAGGCAACGCGAATTCTAACAGATCATCCCGGATCGTTTAGCACCAATGCCGACTGTCCGGGCTACAACGCCGATAGGACGATGCGAGAGGTGGCGGGCGGTTCCTTACCGTCGGTCTGCACCTCTCAATGCTCTTGCGCCACAGGAGGCGCAAGTGGAAAAGTGACGGTTGATTCAAGGGTCCTCGCACTGGTTGACAGAGTTTTGAATGCGTACAATCAGAATTTAGTACAGGTAAAGGTGAGTTCACTTACCACAGGACAACATGAGGTAGATTCGCGTCATTACCAAGGCCGGGCGGTAGACTTTGAGGTGGCAGATAAAAATCCAAAAACAGCTACTATTACTTATGACAAACTGGAAGTAACCCTAAGGTCATATCTTGGAGGAGACACGTTTGTCCAGTGCGAAAAAACAGCAAAACCAGTAAACTGCAAAACAGGAGCGCCGGATCACATTCATGTACAATATAATCGGCAATAAATGCTCATAGCTTCACTGTTGATAACTATTACTCGCAATTATTCTAGTAATATATCATAATGTACATATGAAGCCGTTTTTGATTTCAGTTTTGTTTTTTATGCTTATGATTGCCACTGTCGCGGTATCGGCTCAAGGAGTTACAATTGACAATCCTTTGGCGGCTGGCGATATCCCCACGCTTGTCAATAAAATCGCTGACTGGCTTTTAGGGATTGGCTCGATAATTGCCGTTATTATGGTTTTATGGTCGGCGCTCCTTTTTATGACTTCAGGCGGCAGTAAAGAGAGAGTTACTCAAGCAAGAAAAACTCTGACTTACGCCGTTGTCGGCTTGACGGTTCTGCTTCTGGCCAAGGGCGTAACGCTTCTTATAAAAAATTTCTTGAGCTTGCGTGGGTAGTTATTAATCAAAAAATTCCTTTGTTAATAAAATTTATTATTAAATTAATTATTATTAAATATAATTTATGAAAAAAATTAATACATTCGGCAAGGATAGTATTAAAAAGTACGCTGTTGGGGCGGCTTTGGGGCTTTCTTTGCTGTTGCCTCTTTTGGCTATGACAGCGGGTGCAGCTGTCCTTCCCCAAAACCCTCCTCCGATTATTGAAAGTCCGCAAGCTATTATAAATTTAATAGCAGGAATTACGCGATGGTTGTCAGTCTTGGTACTTGTCGTTGCTTTGCTTATGTTTTTTTACGCGGCGATTTTATATATAACGGCTGGCGCTTCTGAAACAGCCTTGGCTAAATCAAAAACCGTTTTGATTTACGCCGTTGTTGGTACGGTGGTGGCTCTTTTGGCCTTTTCGTTCATACCGCTTATTAAAGGATTTCTTAACCTTACAGGCTAAAGCATTGTTATATGTTTAACAAAAACTCCTCCAGCCGGAGGAGTTTTTGTTTTACAAAACAGCGAAAAACTTGTATGATATTTAAACTCGGGCAGGTGGTGAAACTGGCAGACACGTAGCGTTTAGGGCGCTATGCCGTAAGGCGTGGGAGTTCAAATCTCCCCCTGCCCACCGAAGCTTTACTCTTCGTGATGCTGAATTTCTATTTTTTTGGTTTTTATCCTTTCAGATTTTGGAAGTTTTATCGTTAAGACGCCGTTTTTAAGCGTTGCCAGCGATTTTTCCGACTGAACGTCAACCGGCAAAATAATGGAGCGGGAAAACGGCCCCCAATAACATTCCTGATAGAAATAGTCGTCTTTAGTCGGATTCTCTTCCGGATGTCTGCGGCCGCGCACGGTAACCATATCGTTTGTTATGGCAATATCCAAATCCTCCGGTTTTACTCCGGCAATCGTGGATTTAATCACTATATCCGCCGGCGTCTGATAAACGTCAATGCTTAATTGTCCTTCCGTTTCGCCCGGGTTCCAGTCGGCATTTTTATAAGTTTCCGGTTCTTTTGTTTCCGGCATAAATTTTTTATTATCCCGGCCGCCTATAGGGCCGGTTAATTTTTCTAAAAAAGACATATTTTTATGAGAAGAAAATAAAATTTTAAAATTGCTTAGCCCCATCCCTCGCTTCGCTCGGGACGGCTCGCCCCCACCTACAATTTTAAAATTTCATTTTCTTCTCATTATATTTCTATTATATTTCTATTCGGCCGCTTCGTCAATAATTGTTTGTTGATAAGTTTTAAAGTGTTTCAGCCGGTTAAACAAGTAAATAACTAGAACCGCTGCTCCGCCAAGCAGAACGCCGATTAAAGCCGCGGGAAGCGGATTGCCTTCGCCGATGGTGCGGACGATTAAGAAATTGTAAAGACCGTGGAGTAAAGTGGCCAGCGTAAGGCCTAAAATAATAAACCGGGGATCCCGTTTTATAAAATAATACATCGAGAAAAAATAACCCATTATGCCGGAAGCCAGTCCGTGCAAAGCGACGGCGCTGATAAAACGCATAGACATAAAATTAAACGCGGCCGAGAGATACCCGGGCGCTCCGACGGGAATATATGAAAAAATGGCGAAAACATTTTCAATTGCCGCGAATCCCAGGGCGGCGATGATAATATAAATCATGCCGTCAACCGGTTCGTCCAAAACAGGGTTTTTATTTAGCGCCAAATGAACCACGCCGTATTTGGCGATTTCTTCAACCAGTGGGGCGATAAAAAATATTAATAATCCGCTGCCGGGGCCGCCTATACCCGCGAATTTGGAAAAAAAATTGACTAGCGCTATCTCCAAAGATATAACAATCGGAGCCAGGGCGACTCCAATGGTAAAGGTGATTAGAATCCAATATCTCGGTTCTGGGTGAGTGTCTTCTCTAAGATAAAAAAACAGCCAGGCCGAACTCGGCATTACCGCTAAGGCCAAAACCGATATTAAAGAATATAAATCCTGTGTCGGCATTTTATTTCGGCCAATCTTCCGTTAATAATAAGCTTTCTGATCCGGAAAATTTTTTGCATGTCGTCCAAAGTTCTTCGGTAATAAACGGCATAAAGGGATGAAGCAGTTTAAGAAGATCGGAGTGGACTTTCAAAAGGACATTTTGGGTTTGTCCCCCACCCTTCTTTGAAGGGTGGGGGATTATTTTTTCATCGGTAAGCTGCTTTTTCGCGGTTTCAATGTAAATGTCGGCGTATTCATGCCAGAAAAAGTCATATAATTTGTGAAGCGCTTGCCCGAATTCATATTTTTCAATTAGATTGCCAATCTCTATAGTTGTTTTTTTAAGCCCGCTGATAATTTTTTTATCCGCTTCTGTTAAATTTTTATTTTTCAACCTTCCCTTAGTCCCCTCCGACCCCCTCTTTTTCTCCCCCTTGATAAGGGGGAGATTAAGTGGGGATTGGGAATTGGCGTTTTGTAACACAAAACGCGTAGCGTTCCAGATTTTATTGGCGAATTTTTTACCGGCAACCACATGCTCCTGCGACCAATGTATATCTTGGCTTCCCATATCTTGCCAAATTAATCCAAAGCGGGTTGCGTCCGCGCCAAAGCACTCAATCAAATCAATCGGGTCAACGCCGGTGCCAAGCGATTTAGACATTCTCTTGCCTTCTTTGTTTAGAATCGTGGCATGAATATAGGTGATTTTGAAAGGCGTCTTTCCCATAAATTCCATGCCTGAAAAAATCATTTTAGCAATCCAAATATTTAAAATGTCTCTCGCCGACGTAATAAAATCTGTCGGGTAATAATTTTCTAAATCTTTTGAATTTTCTGGCCAGCCGAGGGTGGCAAACGGCCATAGGGCAGAAGAGAACCAGGTATCAAGGACATCGGCTGATTGTTTCATTGTGCAGTTTTTACAAAATGGACATTCTTTTGGTTTGTTAGCCGACACAACAAATTGCTCTGCCGATGAATTTTTAATTTTCAATTTTAAATTTTCAAATTGTCCCGACTTTGTCGAGGATACTCGGTGAAATTGGTATTTAGAAATTAGAAATTGAGAATTAGAAATTTCAATCTGGTTTTCACAAAACCAGATTGGTAATTGGTGGCCCCACCATAACTGACGAGATATATTCCAGTCTCTTTCATTGTTAAGGCGGTGTAGTAAAACTTTTTCCCATTTTTTGGGATGAATGGTTGTTTCTTTATTTTTTATTACATCGATCGCCAATTTGGCGAGTTCGTTCATTTTTAAAAACCATTGCTTTGATGGTAGCGGTTCAATGACCGAATTACAGCGGTCACAGCGGACTATGTTGTGGTCGTAATCTTCTATTTTTTCAATTAACCCGATAGCTTTAAGGTCTTTAACTATTTGTTCGCGTGCTTCGGCAGTTTTCATACCCAGGTAGCGTAAGCCGGCGTTCTCGTTCATTCGGCCGTGTTCGTCAATTATAGTAATCGAAGGTAAATTATGCCGCTTTGCGATTTCAAAGTCGGTTATATCGTGAGCCGGCGTAACCTTAATAATGCCAGTGCCAAATTTTGGGTCTACCGCTTTATCTGCCACCACTTTGATTTTAATTTTTTTGGCTTTAGCCGGTTGATTAAGCGGTAAATCATTGTCTATTGATTCTATCTCTAAATTTTCTCCGACATATTTTTTGTAACGCTTATCATTTGGGTGCACAGCCAAGGCGGTATCGCCAAGCTTAGTTTCCGGTCTGACCGTGGCGAGAATGAACGGCCCGTATTTTATAAAATAAAGTTTTGCCATTTCCGGCACGTAGTTAACTTCAAGATCCGATATTGACGTGGCGCAGCGGACACACCAGTTGATAACCCGTTCGCCGCGATAAATCCAGCCTTTTTTATAGTAGTGTTTAAATGCTTCTAATACCGCCTTAGAGTAGTCAGAATCCATAGTATAGCGGGTTCGCGACCAATCAGAAGATATGCCCAGCATTTTTAATTGATCCAAAATGATAGTGCCATATTTTTCTTTCCACTCTTTGATTTTTTGCTCAAATTTTTCACGACCCAAATCTTGTCGGTGCAAACCCTCTTTGCGAAGTTCTTTTTCAACAACATTTTGAGCGGCAATGCCGGCATGATCGATTCCAGGGAGCCAGAGTGTTTTAAAACCCTGCATTCTTTTCATTCTCACTAAAATATCAACTTCGGTATTTTCCAAAACGTGGCCCATATGAAGCGAGCCGGTGATATTCGGCGGCGCCATCATCACCGAAAATTTTTTATCGCGTTTTCCCGGCAATTTGTCAGGATTAAAAAGCTCTGATTTTTCCCAGAGTTTATAAATTCTATTTTCCGTTTCTTTGTGATTGTACGGCGAGTCGAAATTCATATTATAACTTAAGATTAGCATCTGCGGTTATTTTTTTCCATGAATCTGACATCAGTTTCTTTTTTAAGTAATTTCCGCCAGAGGTGGATCCGCCTATGGCGGAAAAATAACCGGCGGCGGCAATCATGGCGGCATTGTCGGTGGTGTAAGCCAAATCGGGAATGAAAAGCGGTATTTCATAAGACCTTAATTTAAATGACATTTCCTCGCGGAGTTTTTTATTGGCCGAAACGCCTCCGGCAATCATTACCGATTTCGTATTGAAATTTCTCGCCGCTTTTAATGTTTTAGCGACCAGAACATCAATAATGGCCGTCTGAGTTTCGTAAGCCATAGCCGGCACCAGCTCTTTGGTCGGATATTTTTTTCTTAATTCGTTATAAGAATATAAAACCGCGGTTTTAAGGCCGGAAAAGCTAAAATTATAATCATTTGAATTTATCATTGGGCGCGGCAGTTGAATTTTGGGACATCCAATGTCCTTAGGACATCGGATGTCCAAATATTTTGCGGCTTCAGCCGCAATAGCAGGTCCCCCGGGAAATCCGAGACCTAAAATTCGGGCAGTTTTATCAAAACACTCGCCAGCAGCGTCGTCTAATGTCTCACCGATAATTTTGTATTTTCCGTAATCTTTCATTAATACTAATTCCGTATGTCCGCCGGAAACAATAAGAATTATTCCCGGAAATTTAATATTTTTGTTTGAAAATTGAAAATTGGAAATTGAAAATTCTCCAACTGGCGCGAGCCAGTTAGAGTAAATATGCCCCTCAATATGATTGACGCCGATGATTGGTTTTTGCCATTTATAAGCCAAGGCGCGGGCGAAATTAACACCGACTAAAAGCGATGGCATAAGACCCGGGCCTCTTGTTACCGCGATTAAATCAATCCCGACATCCGATGTCGGGGATTTTTTGACATCGGATGTCAATCCCGACTCTGATAAAGCCGCTTTAATTGTAGGACCAATTTTTTCAAGGTGAGCGCGTGAAGCCAAATTAGGCACGATGCCGCCGTATTTTTTGTGAATTGCTACTTGCGAATAAGAAGCATTTGCTAAAACCGAAAAAGACGGCTTTCTCAAACCGCCTTTCGCTTCAATAACGGCCGCTGCCGTATCGTCACATGAAGTTTCAATCCCTAAAATATACATTTTCCTGCGTTTTAGATTATCATAATTTACCATACTTTGCTAATCACTTAATATATTTAGCTGGGGGCTTGTATAGGGTATTAGAACCATAGTTGTGCCGAGTTTGGGATAAAAAAAACCGCCAATTTGACGGTTGACTTAGAGATTTGATGGATAAATCGCCAGTATCAAATAACGGGAATCGTATCTAAGATGAGTCGCCCTATCTTGCCACAAACGATCAAAGTGTTTGAAGCTCCGCTTTATTCTACGGCCGTTGGTTTCATTAAACCAGTAATTATTGGACTCCTGATCAAACCCGATAGCAACATTATAATGATCTGGGATTCTTACGATACAGGGAATGCCCTTTACGATATACGCCTGCAAAATCTTATGAGGATTAATATCGGGAATTTTTTCTTTCAACTTTTCGTATACTTCCATCGAGTACAATCGGACCTTGAGATCGGTGAGCTGCGCGGCGCCTAAAGCAAGATTTCCTATACCGATCACTGCCTTGGTAGAATGCTTATCCTCGTCATCGCATTTCCCAAAAATATAGTTAAATAATTTCTCTTGAGTGAGCGGATAGCTCCAATACCGCAAGACCATTGATAGACACGCGTAACCGCACCAGAATGGCTTTTGCTTAACAAACGGAACCCCTTTTATCACTCCCGCCATTTCTGCTCCTTTCATTATTATGGTTTTTTATAATTTATAAAAAGAACAAAACAAAAATAGCACCTGAATGCCATCTTGTCCAGTAGTCCTCTTGAGAATTAGTTGCTTGCCCGACGGAGTTTTAACAAAGGCGGGGAACCAAGTTATTGAAGAATCAAGGGAGTGGGAGGCATTAAAGAAGACTTTGATTCCTGCGTTTTAGATTAGCATATATTTATCCCACCCTGCTACTCACTATATCATTCTTTCCAATGCTACAGTTCTGTATTTGCAATCAACCAATGCTTTATAACCAAACTTTGTAAGAAAACTGATACCCGCTAACGGAAAACTGTCAGATATTAAAACTTGAATGTAGTTTGTCGCTCCTTCCATTGACGCAATCGCAAGAGCTACGGGAACTTGGATAATCTGACCATTAGCAATTTGCGTTTTAGTAACGCCAACAACTTTAAGACCAAGCTCCGTTGCTATTTTGGGCGTTACTTGCAAGTCGCCAGTAAAGCCAGTATCTAAAACAACAAAAGGGGCTTGCACAGATTGCCCCCAAGCCACAACCACTTTTATTAAAGGTATGTTTTCTACAAATACGCCACTAATCATTTTACAAATTACTTAAAATTGTCGGTAAATGTTTTTGCCATCGTTTCAGCCACATCAAATCCTATCTTCACAACATAAAAAACCTTGTTAGGATGATTTTGTCTGGCTAATTCAAGAGCTTCAGCACTCGTGTTGCCAAGATATGCCTTTTTGCTATCAATATCAATCGCCAAAAACTTACCTCTTTCTCTGGGGTCATAATTGACCTTAATCTGGTCGTATATTTTAGCCCCTTCTTCAGCAATCTTCTGAATATCAGCTTTTTTAATTAGTTCTTCATTGTCATTCATAAATTTGAAAGGGTAAGAAGTTATTAGTAATTTCACTATAGCAACAATCTACATAGAATACAACAATACACTCCACCCCGCTACTCACTATTTATTTAGCAAGGAGTTTGCGCAGGTGTTAGAACTGAGTTTAAGTTGCAAATTAAATAACCAGGGACACTGGACGAAGTAGAATTAAATTCGTAGCCCTATTGGTAATTAGTTGCTTGCCCGACGGAGTTTTAACAAAGGCGGAGAACCAAATTGTAGAGGAATTAACGGAATGGGAAGCATTAAAGAAAGCTCTTATCCTCGCGTTTTAGATTGGCATAATTTGCCCTACCTCTCTACTCACTATAATAGTATGTCTAGAGGGCGATTCGATTCCCTCAGCCCCAGCCGTCAGCTTGTAGTATCGAGAGACCGGGACGGGTTTGATCCTCGGCTCCTGATCGCAATATTTTTTGTTAATAAATTTATTAAATTTTTTAATAACCCAGTTAAACTATTAGCTTAAGATGGAGTATAGATTTAATATCACTTATAAACCGCCAAAGATTTTCTGTGATAGGAATGCGGTGGAACTATGGATAATCAAAAACCTTCTGTAGCAATTCTAAAAAAATTTGCCCTTCGATATTTTACTAAACAAACCTTGCTGGATATCCGATGGAAGAAAATGGACGCAGCCGGTATGGCGGATTATAAAAGTAAAGTAATCTATCTTCATCCAGATCTAAAAGAATCCTACAATACATTTGGATGTCGGGTTGGTCATGGTATGGATTACTTTCCTGCGACAAAAATGAAGCTGTCAAAATGGGAAAGTTATTTTGCTACACTACTGCATGAAATCGGGCACTTTAAATTTAGAAAGTGGAAAATTCCTAAAAAATGGCCAAGGATAAGAAATAAGATTCGCCGAGAGTACCCAGGAAATATTGAAATGCAAACATATGTGGCCGAGGATTATCATGATGACTTCGCTAATGAAATGGAAATAGAGGACTTTAAGCACTACATAGTTGGTGGCGCAGAATGCGTTCCATCCCTACACATGCGCGTTGAAGAATGGGCAATTCGAGAATTTAAAAAACAACGAAAAGCTATAAATTTATTATTCAAAAATAAGTAGAAATAAGATAGGATTGATGCATGAAAATAGGGGTTTTGTTAAAATAATTATGTCGAAATGAAATTACAAAGACTCATTAATAAATAATTAAGACGTGTCTCTTGGTATAATTACAATGGTTATGAATAAGAAACAACCTTATTTTTATAAATATCCATTTTTGAGTATTTTTTATGTTTTGATATTGGTTCTCATTCCTGTACAGTCGGTTTTAGCAGAAAATGGAGTTAAGGACGTGGTCATTTCCGGCAAAACTTTACCAGCCATAGAAGTCATTGCCACTATTGATAATCAAAAAGAAGTAAAAGCGACAAGTAATAAAAACGGCGAGTTTCACTTGAAAGTTAAAGATATTGCTCAAGGAATCCACAGTTTAACACTTTTTTCAATGAATAAACAAGGCAGGAAGAGTAATATTATTCAAACTTCTTTTTCTATTCCTGTGTCAGACCCGCCCGGAGCAATTAGCCAAATAGAAGTAGGCGGTTTTGAGCTACTATTCCAAAATCAAGACTGTTCTTCAAATCCTGATCTAAATCATGATAACAAAATAAATTTAGTTGATTTCAGTATTCTGATATATCGATGGAATTCCAATGACTGCGAAGCTGATTTGAATGGAGACGGTAAAGTTGATTTAGCAGACTTTAATATTCTTCTTGGCATCTGGTCTAAATTCAACGATTTATTGCGATCCTAAATTTTTAGAAAATTCTACTTCTTTTCAATATCTTTGATTTCTTTTTCGATGTTTTTTTCTATGTCCGATAAATCTTTCAAAACTTTTGACGCAGTTTTGCCGCTTTTTATTTCTTTTTTCAGTTTTTTAAACCCGGAAGAAACCGCGCTTTCGGCTTCGCGTATTTCTTTCCGCAATTTAATTCGCCACAACTTAAACCGATGCCATGCATAGTAAGCGACTGCCGCCAAAATCGTTAAGAAGATTAAACCAACAACTATAATTCCGCCGACATTTTTTAGCCATTGCCAGGCGCGCCAGAACCAGGAATTGACGCCGATATAAACCGATTGGCTTTGCAAACTTTCGGCCCCGGTGTCTAAAATCTGTTTCGCCCAAACTTCATAAGCGCCAGAGGGAATTATGTTTTCATATATCGCTTCCCAACCTCCCTTTTCATCGGCTTGCGCGTTAAACACGATCGGTTCTTTGTCACGCTTAATCAGATGAACTTCAATAGTCGCTTTTGGCAGGGCCTCGCCTTTTATCACCAATTTTTCGCCGGGGGAAACAATGTTAGAAGGATACTCGGTAATTTTCGGCGAAGCGATCGGTGAAACCGTGATAATTTCTTTAGCTTCGGCGTAATTATCGGCTTTATCGTAAGCTCTTATTAAAATTTGATGTTCTCCCGGTTTTAATTTTGGAAGCAAGTAAGAAGCGGTTTTTAGCGTCGCCGCGTTAAACCAATCGCCGTCATCTATTTTTATTTCATAGCGGTCAATGCCGGAAAGATTATCGGTTGTTTCAAACCTTATTCTCGGCGTCGGATTGGCGGTTACTTTGCCGTCGGGCAAAGTAATTTGAAACGGTTCCGGCGGCGTCGCATCAACCATCAATTTAAAGTGTTCAATCGGGCCGGCGCCCAAAGAATTGATGAAACGTATGTGGACGTAATAAATTCCGTCATCCAGCTGTTCATAAACCTTATTGTCAAAAAATCCATCGGATTGAGATCCGGGACTTGCTGTTGGCTTGTTATGAAGTAGAACCGTAACCCCTGTAACGCCGGAAGGAATCGTCCAAGTTAATTTATTATAAGAACTGCTGACCCATTTTTCCGGAGATTTTGAATCATGGCTAAAAACAATTTGGTTATTTTTATCTTTAACATAATGTTTTATCAGAGGCATTGGAGGTAGCCCCTCCGTTGGTTCAATTACTTTTGGAACCGCCGCTTCTTTTAAAGTAAATTTAGCGCTTCCTTGACCGTCTAAAATATCGGTTCCTAAACCGTCATTGGCCCGAACGGCAGCTGAAGAAAATATCAAAGATGCTTCACCAGTTTTTTTAGCCCTGAATACAATACTAGCAACTTTCCCCGCTGATCCACTAAAGCCCGGAGTGGGCAACCCGCCATTAAAAATAACTGTCCCGCCAGTGTTGGAAAACGACGGTTCTTCAACCCATAAACTAAAAATGGAACCGGTCCGGCTGACAGATGTCACACTCAAAAGATCGGGAGAAAAATTAACTACCGCTTCCGCATTGTTAACGGCCACTCCCTTAGTATTAACATAAACATTGGCGGTAAAAATATCTCCAACCGCAATATTGCCTGAACCCGGTATAAAATATAAAGTCGCCGCATCAACAGATCCCGCCCAAAAAGCAATAGGGATTAATAATAGAATTAAAATTATTATTTTATTCTTCATTTTTTGCTTTTAATTCTTAAAATTATCTTAATTAATCTCCAGATCAGATATACGACCCCAAGGATACCCAAAGTAACCAACCAGAATATCACATTTTTGTAAAACGGTTTTATCGGCGCAGTTGGCAGCAGTTCCACAATTCTTTCATTGCCGGCTTTATCAATCGCTTTAACTTTTATTAAGTTTTTTAACGACTGGTCTTGCAATAAATACGGGCTTTCTGCTCGGACGAAATCATTGTCCCCTTCTTTAACCTCGTAATATGCAACTCCTGACCCCGCATCTGTAGTAAAAAAACTAATGAAATATTGGTTATCAAAAATAGAGAGGTCTTTCCCGAGAGTAATTTCAAAAGATTCAGGCGGCGTCTTATCATTTGAAGTTAGATTATTCCAATCATCAACTGACTCGGAATCTAATTTTTTAGGCAAGACATCTATAACTAAATTTTTAACACTTATCTCATCTTTGGTGCCCTTGCCGTCATTTAGATAAACAGAAAAATTATTAGGTGTCAGAGTGATTTGGCCCGCTTTTTGCAATTTCAAAACAATATTGAAAATAATCGCGTCTTTAGAGTTTAAACCACCGGGGGCCCCGCCAGTAAAAGAAATACTTGTATTGTTCTCCGATGGCAAAGGTTTGCCGGGCCAAAGAGAAAATTTGGAACCCGCTGTATTGATATCAATTAAAGAAACTGACTCTGTTAAATAGTCCAGCAAAACACCGCCTTCAACCGCATTTATATTTTTATTTTCAGAATCAACACGAACACTAAACATTACAGTATCCCCAACGAAAGAATCCGGATGACTTGTGTCTATATAAACATTTGAAGCAAAAACTGAATACGGCAAAAATATTGCGCCCAGTACCAGGATAAAATATATTTTTTTGTTAGATAATATTTTCATAATTTATTTTTTCCATTGAGATAGCAAGATTGAGAAGTCCACCGAGTTAACTTTATTATCTTTGTTTATGTCAACACGAGGATTTTTAAACGGCGGCAGTTTTTGCCAGAATGCGAGCAAGATGGAGAAATCAACAGAATTTACTTTACCATCACGATTAAAATCAGCACGATTAAAATCAGCAGAACCTGCGGTTATCGTCGGTATGATAGCTGCTCCACCGCCACCTCCACCGCCACCTCCCCCTCCGCCTCCCCCTCCTCCCGGTGATGGTGATGGAGGTGGAGGAGTAACAGCACCAGATTCAGCTATAAATTGTCTCGTTGCTGCCGCCCAGTTGGTCTCAGCTAAAGCTCGCGCCCTAACTTTGAACCAATAAGTTCCCACTGTTGGCACTCCACCCAAAGAGAGCGACAGGTTTATAAATCCTCCGGCATTTATAAATACGGTAGCAGATGCGTTAGCTACATTACCGGCTCCGCACAAATTATCTGCACTGCTTACAATACAATAGACATAGTAAAAGTCGCTCGCTGACGTTCCTTTGTTGTCTATTCTCACGTTAGCGGTTATTGTTGGGATAATTTTTTTTGTAATTTCAATTATGTTAACATCTGCTGGCGAACTGGAAAGAGACCAATAATCAGTAGCTCTGACTGTTTTGCCGTTGATAACAACCGAAACTACAGTCTCCCACACACCACCTACCGCGGTACCAGGAATGCTGAAACTGTAACTATAAGTCCCAGCTGAATCTTTAGTCATCACGCCAGCCGGCACTTGAATGGTCCCTGCGGAATCAGTAATAACTACCGTTGGTAAAGAATCAGCATCTGTCGGGGTCGTTGCG
>Ga0209515_10002384_pt1 | contig 29099 bp, 24 predicted proteins | sample Subgroupgradi54m_FD_187454 | JGI IMG/M metagenome (GOLD analysis project Ga0209515, IMG submission 187454) | Subsurface groundwater microbial communities from S. Glens Falls, New York, USA - GMW60B uncontaminated upgradient, 5.4 m (SPAdes)... ... | reverse complement strand
AGGATTTTGTTGCCACCGTGCAAACAGACTTAGAAGTTGTTGAAGAGCCCTTTGATCCGTCATCACAAGGAATAACTGACCCTTCAAAACCTTTTCAGGGCTCTTCTCGTCTTGGAAACCAAAATCTGGCGGAATGTCATCAACCTCGAATTCACCCAACCATTCGAGCCCTGAAACATTCCGTACCGCGTTTATAAAATTGTCTACAGGGCCTATTGTTTCGAGAACAAGAGCTTGTTCCGGCTGTATTCCTAGAGAGTTGTTTTGAAGGGCAGCGTGCTTTTGATTCATCACGTCTTGCAACCGCTGAAACTGAGGTCCCAATCGAGTAGCTTGGTTTGGTGCATCCGGATACCGTACGTTGCCACCTCCACCGTAGCGTCGATTCTTTTCTGCGCGCCTGGGCTGTGGGAAAATTAAAAGAGGTAGTTCCGGCATTGGCGGTCAAGGCTCCTCAATGGGATTGCTTATTTTTCTGGACGAATCTCTTTTTTAAATGTCCGAGGCATTGTGAGAAAATTTTGCCAACATTTGAATCCGGCTGACTCAGTGCGATTTTGCGCAACACGTCTGAACCAAAGTCCTCTATCTCGGCAAAACTCAGGCCTTTCAATTTTTGAGCGAGTACGCGTGGCGAGTAGTCCAACGCGCGTTCTAAGCGAACCTCAAATCTACGAAACCATTCTTCAATTTGACTTTGCAAAGGCGGTGGAAGTAATAGGCGGATCTGGAACCGACGCCAAACCGCTCGATCAAGTAACTCCGGATGATTGCTTGCCGTAACTACGATGACATAACTCGGCAGGGCGTCAATTTGGAGGAGCAATGAACTCACAACTCGCTTAATCTCTCCAGTTTCATGTATGTCGCCTCGCTCTTTTCCAACCACGTCAAACTCATCGAAGAATAAAACGCATTGGCGTGACCGGGCATACTCAAAAACCTGGGCAATTCTGTTTGCTGTTTCACCAAGATAACTACCAATTATGGACTCATATCTCACTACTAGGAGTGGTGCACTGAGTGAATATGCAATTGCCTCCGCCAATGATGTTTTTCCATTTCCTGGAGGCCCCGCCAACAATACTCGATTGCGAGGCTCAAGATTAAAGGATCGCAAAAGGTCGGCACGATTTTGCTCTTCGATTAAATCGCGAATAGATTCTTCTACTTCTTTGGGTAGAATCAAATCTTCTATTTGACGATTGGGAGTAATTTCAGCGACTAAATTATCTGGTATTGCGCGCGCTAAAGATGGAACAATGGATCTGAGTTTGGCATTTTCCTGTAGTTGGGCCATAAGCCTGTCAGCTAAGACCCCATGTTTTTTGGCTCTCTCGTCAGCCGCCAAGGCTTCAACGGTCTTTTGAAATTGAGCATGATCGCTGCGGACGCTTGCCTTTACCAGGTTTAGAATCAAGTCTGCTCTTGCCATATGACTTCCTTGAAGAGTGTTCTTCCATTTCTTTGTTGGCAGAATGCAGTTGACGACAGAAGCCTACTCCTAACTTCGTTCATTTATCAACACCACGGAGCTTCAATTTTTTAGCCTGAACCATTTTAGTGTAGAAGGCATCCAATTGGACTTTTGCCAATTTGGAGGGTCTGGTTTGGCAATTTTCCCACCGGTTGACTGTTGCAAAGCTAACGCCTATTTCCCGTGCCAGGTCTTCCTGACTAAGACCCAACTGACCACGGACCCTTTTTAAAAGCGCCGAGTCCTTGTCACCTTTTTGATTCATCGATTGGCTCCAAGAAAATCCTACTTGCAGATGTTATATCATCTGATAAGTTAGTTCACGGGATTCCCTTCTCCCAAGATAAAAAAGGATGTTCGTTTCACACTTGTTGATAGGCTCTGTTAACAAAATGTTGAAGGTGTTCGGCGGGCTGGATTTCGGTTCGGCGTCGTCGGTTTGGAAAAGCTTCCAACATCTGTCGGGGACAAATGATGTCCCCTGAAGAAGGTTAATTTCAATTCGGGATGCTGCGAAATAAGGTCGGAAAATTTTGGTCTGATCAGACGCGGCCTGCTGGTCATAGCGTTCCGTCCCTTCGAATGTATTCGTCGTCCACCACCCAGTTACCGTTCCTCGGGGCTATGGATGCGGATGCGCCTCTATATCAACCGGGAAACATCCTTTCATTCAATGAAGTCGAAGAAAGGTATCGCAGGAAAATGGAGCAAAAGGCCTACTCCATCATCCTGAACAACATAGCGCACCTCAAAGACAAAAATGAAGCGTAGTCCACCCAGGAGCCAATCCCTTAAAAAGCCCATTGACTCCCTCCCAAAGGCGTGTTACATTATCTCGGTAGTTGCCTATTAAATCCGAGGTTTTGTAACATCCATGAACCCCCAAAAACGCGCAGAAACAGTACTTTCGAGGGACGGGCTGGCCCGTTCCCGGGATTTCGAGCATGCCGGCCTGTCGCGCACTCAAATCCGCCGCCTGCTGGATGATGGGAGCCTGGAGCGGGTGGGGCGGGGGCTCTACCGCAACCCGAAGTCGAAGCCCACCGAGAAGGCCGATCTGGCCCAGGTCGCGCGCATGATTCCCGAGGGCGTCCTCTGCCTGCTTTCCGCCCTGCGCTTCCACAAACTCACCACGCAGAATCCTTTTGAAGTGTGGATTGCCATCGACAGCAAGGCCTGGCGTCCCAAGTCCGATCACCCTCCGCTGCGTCTGGTCTATCTTTCCGACGCGGCCCTGAGCAAGGGGGTGGAGGAGCATATGGCCGATGGCGTGCGGCTCAAGGTGTTCAGCGCGGCCAAGACGGTGGTGGACTGCTTCAAGTTCCGGAACAAGGTCGGTATCGACGTGGCAGTGGAAGCCCTGCGCGACTATCGGCGGACCCGCCCCAAAGGCATGGACGCCATCTGGCGCTTCGCCGAGGCCGCACGCATGGCCAAGGTGATGCTGCCTTATCTGGAGGCGATAGGATGACGCGTAAAGGCCCCACGAACATCGCCGCATCCGTGCGCGCGCGCCTGGACGACCTGAGGAAGAAAAAAGGACTGGAGTTGGAACTCGTTCTTTCGAATTATGCGGTGGAGCGGCTTCTCTACCGGATTGGGGCATCCCCCTTTGCGGATCGATTCGTCCTGAAAGGCGCAACCCTGTTCCGGCTGTGGACCGAGGAGCGCGGCCGAGCCACCTGGGATCTGGATTTGTTGGGACGGGGAGCAAGCGGCATCGAAGAGATGGCGGGGGTGATGCGTGAGATCTGCGCCATCGACTGTGAGGATGGTATCCGCTTCGATACCGGCTCCGTGATTGCCGAGGAAATCCGCATTCCGGATGAGTATGGTGGGGTCCGGGTGCGCCTGGAGGCGCGCTTGGATGCGGCCCGAATCCCGGTGCAGATCGACATTGGATTCGGCGATTCGGTGGTGCCGCCGGCTACGTTGCAGTCCTTCCCCGTTCTTTTGGATCATCCCGCTCCTTCCATCCTGGTCTATCCGAAGGAAACTGTGGTTGCGGAAAAATTCGAAGCCATGGTCGCCAAAGGCTTGACCAACACCCGCATGAAGGACTTTTACGATATCCACCGCCTCGCGCAGACCACGGAGTTCCAGGGGGAATTGCTCACTCATGCCATCCGGGCGACTTTCACCAGGCGCAATAATCCGCTTCCCGATTCGGAACCAATGGCCTTACGGCCCGGCTTTCTGAATGCGCCGGAGCGGTTGGGGGCGTGGCGTGCTTTTGTACGACGGGGACGGCTGGACGCCTCCTTGGATGCGGAGGCGATTACCGCGTCGTTGCGCGCATTTCTGCTGCCCATATTGGAAGCCACCGCGCAAGAGCTACCCTTTACCAAACGATGGCTTCCCGGCGGGCCCTGGACTCCGGAAAACGAAGGTGGAAACGCATGACGACATCGGGTGAATCCAGGGCACCGGCCGATTCCAAGGAAGTCCGCCAGCGGTTGGAGCATGCGCTCCATCTGGACCTGGTGGGTCCCATTCCGGGCGATGCCTTGGCCGAAGAGCGTCTGCCGGGCTGGGAGCGTCCCTCCAACCGGTATCTCACCGGTTTTCTCATTCCCACGGATACTCCACCGGAAAAAAGCTGCGATGCGGATGCGGATGATGATTTTGAATTGGTCCCGGAAAATGCCGGTCTGGCAGAGGAGTCGACGGAAGATCGCAAGGCGGCGAAGAAAGGCCATTTCCCGTCCTCCATCGGACTCAGCTTCCTCGCCGGCAAGGACACCAAAGAAATAACCGTAACGGTCCGGTGGGGCGACTATATCCAAAGCGAAATGGAGGGCGCGGATGGGAAGGCGCTCAAGATCTGGCAGCGCCAGGCAAGAGAGAAATCGGTACTTGTTGCTCCCGGGGAAGATGGGAAGTTGAAACCTGTTCCGGTTCCTGGCTCGGGCGGAATACAACTCCACATCGTTTCCAGACGCATCTCCAATCCGGAACTTTCGGCGCACATTCCCGCAGGAACGCTTTCGATATCCTTATTCCTGGTCAATGCCCGCAAACCGGATGATGAAAATCCCGATACCACTTATGCGTTCCAAGCCGGAATGGAAGTCCGGAGTGAAAAGCCGTTCATCCCTCGGCCCAATCCCCAAGGCGTGAATGCGGAGGAATGGGATGAGGAGGTCGCGGATCTCCATTTTGCGGACAGCCCCGAATATGCCACCGGCCACGGTATTTCTGCGGATTGGGAAATCGTGGACGGAAAATGCTTTCATCTTTGCACGGCCTGGATCCCGAGCGCGGAAGTCGAGAAGACCGTCACGGTGAAGTGGAAAGAAGGAGAGCAGCGCGATAAGGTTATCCTCTCCATGGAAAGCTTGGGAGGCTTATCCGATGGCGCATCCGCCGTAACGGCCCTGATGCCGCTAGTCCCGAGGTATCGGGATTGGATCCAACTTGAAACGGGAAAGGCGCAAGCCGGATCCGGAAAGCGTCGTGAAACTTCCGAAGAATTGTTGCGCTTGGCCGGTGTGGCTGCGGACCGCATCGAAAAAGGAATCCGGTTGCTGGGATCTGATCCCGAAGCGTTGGAGGCTTTCCGTATTGCCAATCGTACCGTGGCGCGTGCCCTACGGAAGCGGCTCTCGTTGAAGGAAGAGCCGGAATGGCGAGTCTTCCAGCTTGCATTCATATTGCTCAATCTCCCGGGAATGACAGACTCCTCCGAACCCAACCGCGAAACCGTGGACCTGCTCTTTTTCCCTACGGGCGGTGGTAAGACCGAAGCTTATCTCGGTCTCGCGGCTTTTGCGATGGTGCTCCGCCGCTTGCGGTTTCCCGGATCTAAAGGCCTGGAGAGCGCCGGCGTCTGCGTGATCATGCGCTATACCTTGCGACTGCTCACCTTGGATCAATTGGGCCGTGCTGCAGGCTTGGTGTGCGCGTTGGAGTTGGAACGATCGCAGAATCCGGACCGGTTGGGCTCATGGCCCTTTGAAATCGGCCTGTGGGTGGGTAAGGCGGCTACGCCAAATATTCTGGGTAGAAGGGGTGACGGCCGTTCGGACACTGCACGGACCAAAGCCCGCCAATACAAGGCGAATCCCAAAGGCAAGCCATCCCCCATTCCTCTGGAAAACTGCCCCTGGTGCAATACCCGATTCGGATCGGAATCCTTCGCGCTGCTCGACGACAAGGGGAATGCGAATGAGGATTTCCCGACTCAGCTTAAAATCGTCTGCGTGAATTTCGAATGTGAATTCTCACGTGATCGCCAGTTGCCTATCGTCGCCGTGGACGAACAACTCTACCGCAGGCTCCCTGCGTTTTTGATCTCCACGTTGGACAAGTTCGCCTCCTTGCCTTGGGTTGGACAATCGGGGGCGCTGTTGGGCGGAGCCGACCGGTTTGATGGTGCGGGGTTCTACGGGGCTTCCGAAGCGAACAAGGGCAAACGTCTCCCTCAGCCATTGCAGCCACCAGACCTCATCATCCAGGATGAATTACATCTCATATCGGGACCGCTGGGAACCATGGCGGGCTTGTACGAAACCGCTATCGAAGCGTTATGTTTGCGAGAGGTCAGCGGTAGGACGATCCGACCCAAGATTGTGGCTTCGACGGCAACCGTGCGCAGGGCCCAGGATCAAATCCAGGCTTTGTTCGCGCGTCCGTTGACGCAGATTTTTCCGCCACCAGGTCCGGATCGCCGCGATTCTTTTTTCGCCCGTGTTCAATCTTCCAAGGAAACTCCGGCCCGGCGGTACCTAGGGGTTTCCGCACAAGGGCGGAATCCGAAGGTGGTCCTTCGGAAGGTGTGGCTGGCCCTGATGGGTGCAGGTGAACGATCGTACCGAGATGATGGCGGACATAAGAACCCGGACAATTTTGCGGACCCGTACATGACCGTGTTGGGCTATTTCAACAGCTTACGGGAGCTGGGCGGCGCCAGACGAATTCTGGAAGAAGAAGTGCAGAACACGCTCAAGTCCTATGGCAGTCGCAAGCGGGTAGGGGAAGAACGAGGTCTCTTCCAAGATCGGAAGACATTCTCTGAAGTGGTTGAGCTGACCTCGCGGGTTTCCACTGATAAGGTGGCCGAAGCGCGCAGGCGGTTGGAATCCGGATTCCACGAGCCGCACCGGGTGGATTGCGCCATCGCGACGAATATGATCTCGGTTGGTCTCGACATTCCGAGGCTGGGATTGATGGTCGTTTTCGGTCAACCGAAAACGAACGCGGAATATATCCAGGCCACGAGCCGCGTGGGACGCGATGATAAGAAGCCTGGGTTGGTGATTGCGCTGCTCAACATCCACAAGCCCCGTGACCGATCCCATTACGAGCGCTTCCGTCATTACCATGAAACCTTCTACCGGGCGGTGGAAGTCTCAAGCGTAACGCCATTTTCGGCCCGGGCTCTGGATCGTGGCTTCGCCGGCGCGTTCATGGGACTTTCCCGGCATATGCTGCCCGAGCTGACTCCGCCCCGAGGCGTGGAGAACCTGGCCAAGGTCCGATCCGTTTTGGAGGCGCGCTTGCTGGAAACGTTCCTAGGGCGCGTTCGCCGGCAGCCCATCGAAGATGACGCTGAACTGGAAGAACGCTTGCGTAGCGTCCAGAACCGTGTCGTGGACTTGTTGGATTCCTGGCGCCGGATTCTCGATGATTACAAGAAGTCCAACGTCGACATGCAGTACCAGAAATATGAATTGGACCAACCGAAACCCCTGCTCCGCGAAATGCTGGATCGGGAATTCGAGTCCTCCCATCATCGTAAATTCAGGGCCAATAGGTCCCTTCGGGACGTGGAACCCAGCGTGAATCTCTATCTCAGGGATTTGAGCGGTCTTGAAGTTGAGGAGGGATAATGAGCAAGAAGGCGCATGGCCAGATCCGTCGCAGCCAGGTCATTACGACATATGGCCCAGGAGCCCTCATCGATCTTCCCAAGCATTCGGCCATTGTAGGAGGCTTGGATACTTGGCCGAAGCCCGGCAATCTCGAAGAAATCGTGGAGCCCAGGCTCACTCTGAAGTTGCGAACCATGACCGGCGTCGCAGTCCCCAAACTCTATTCGCCGCCACCTGATGAAAGTGTTTTAGGGGCGACGCCACCGGGAATTGGTCTATGGCGCTTTCCGGAATGGGTTGTGGTCCAGGAGTCGAACTCCGGGGATCAACGCGAATCGTCCCGCCGGCTGGTTTCGCGAAAAGCCCTTGATGAAAAAGGCCGATTCGATGGCCGCGATGTAGTGGCCACGCGCTTTGTGCGCGCATGTCCTCGTGGCCATGTTGACGACGTGGGTTGGCGTTACTTCGTGCACGGCAAAGATGATCCCTGTACCCGGCAAATCTGGTTGGACGAGCGGGGAACCGGCGGGGATTTGGGCGATCTCGTGGTACGCTGCGAATGCAAAAAATCCCGGGGGCTTTTTGAAGCGACCCAGATCGAGTTGAACCCTCTCGGACCATGCCCCGGGAAGCGGCCATGGCTGGGAAGGCCTCAGCAGCAGGATTGTGGACTTCCCAGCCGACTGTTGATTCGCACCGCATCCAACGCATACTTCCCTCAGGTAGTCAGTGTGTTATCCCTTCCCGACAGAGGAAGCGCTGTCCAAACGGTTGTGCGTGAACTTTGGGACGATTTACAAATCGTGGAGTCCGATGCAGACCTGGCATTCATTAAGAAAAAAACCAAAATAATGGAGAGACTCGCAACCTTGCCTGATGCCGAGGTTCTTGCCGCGATTCGGGCCATCAAGCAGGGACCAGCTGAAGAAAGACCGGTAAAATTGGTAGAGCTCGACGCCATCCTTACTGCACCGGAAGGATTCGGAGAGGATACCCCCATTGATCCCGACTTCCATGCCAGGAGGCTGCCTGATCGGTCATGGCGTAAGTCAGGCCACTCCGCTGGAGTGCAATCGGTGATCCAACTCCACCGACTCAGAGAGGTGCTGGCTCTAGTCGGGTTTACCCGGTTCGAGGCGGTGACCGCGGATATCAACGGTGAATACGAAACGGATGTTGAGAGGGCTGATATTGCGTTGGATCCTGCATGGTATCCTGCTGTTGAGAATCGCGGTGAAGGAGTCTTTATCCAGCTTCGGGCGGATACCGTGGCATCTTGGCTGAATACGGAAGCGGTGAAGCGACGCTTGAAATCCTTGGAGACTGGCCATGATCAGTGGAAGGCCCTTCGCAATGTGGAACGTAAGTTTCCCGGCGGACCCTATATTCTGCTGCATACTTTGTCCCATTTGTTAATCCAATCATTGGCCATGGACTGTGGATATCCGGCGAGCTCCATTCGTGAGCGGATCTATTCCGATCCTCAAACTGGCCATTTTGGCATCCTGCTTTTTACCGGCAGTCCGGATGCCGATGGTACGTTAGGGGGGTTGGTTCAGCAGGGAAGGCGGTTCGAGGACCATCTGCAGCAGGTCATCCGCATGGGCACTTTGTGTTCGAATGATCCCAGTTGCGCCCACCACGATTCGGGCGAAAGCATGGAAGGTCGGTGGCTTCATGGTGCAGCTTGTCACGGTTGCGCGTTGATCGCCGAAACCTCTTGTGAAATGCGCAACGATTATCTGGACCGTTCTTTGGTTGTTCCGGTATTGGGTTGCGAGGATGCTGCATTCTTCAAGGCAATTGAATGAATGATGCGCTTCTCGATTTGGCTCCGCATCTGCGGGAAAGACTCGCGGCCAGTCTGGAGTCCGGTGTGCTTGGGATGGCACCGAGCCCCGCTGGCTTGCGGTCGGTGCTAGGCAGCCGGGACTCATGGGATGGACTTTTCCAAGGGTTGCGGGAATTGCAACAAGCGGGGGCTTCTGGTCCAACAGCAGCGGCATGGATTCGCTCAATCGACAAAATCCTGAACCGGACTAAAAAACCGGATCTGGTATGGTCAGGCCCTGAAGTTCCGAACTTGCATGCTAGGGATACCCGCCGTGTTTATGAAGAATTGCTCGGTTCCGCCCAGCATACGCTTTGGGCCAGTACCTATGCCTTTTTCGATGGACCGAAGGCATTCGACGTGCTTGCGAAAAGGATGGAAATGATTCCATCTCTGCGGGTCAGTTTGCTATTGAACGTCGCGCGCAAATGGGGCGACGACGAGCCTACAGACAGCTTGGTCAGAAGATTTGCAGATCGGCTTTGGAAAATGGAATGGCCGGGACGCGCACGGCCGCAAGTTTGGTACGATCCCAGGGCTCTTGATCCGGCTCGTCCTTCCGGTGTGCTTCATGCGAAAGCGGTTGTGTGCGATGACGAGATCGTATTCATCACTTCCGCGAATCTGACCGAGGCGGCCTGGGATCGGAATATCGAACTTGGACTACTGATTCGCGATCGAGCCCTGGCGGCAAGCGTGTCGTCGCATTTTCAAGGTTTGATTGATGGGGGCATTTTGCGCCCGTTGCCGAACTCCTGAATGAACTGACCCTATCCTGTTTATATTTCGAATATCCAACTAACCAACCCCCATGCCCACCTACTCCCTCTCCTTCTGGCAATCCATCCTCCCCAACCTGGACGTCTGGGCCGACCTCACTCCCGATCTGCGCCGCTCCGCCCTGGAGTTGCCGCAGGAGTTCCACGCGCTTCCCTCGATCTGGGACGTCCTGACGAAAGCGGTCCTGGAAGAACTTTTCGAGACGGACCTCACGGGTTGGCGCCGGCCGCTTCCGGGGTTCCGGAATCTGATCGGGTTTCTGGATCAGCTTACGGAATGGAGCCTTCCCGATCGCATCGACATCGCCCGCCACATCCAGGCGCTCACCACCCCCCTCCAACGCCAAGCGTTGATGGGCCTGCCCAACGGCATTTCGTCCGAAGTGGCGATCGCGGCGGTGGAGCGTAAGCTGGTGGAGGGCGGGTTCGCCCGGTCGTTTCTGAACAGCAGCTCTCCCCGTAACTTTCTTGCTACGGTATCGAATTGGTTCCCGGAGGACCAGCCGCTCACCGGAGAGCACCATTCCGCCTTGCGGGCCTGGTTGCGCATCGCGGCGGGTGAAGGTATTCGCGGCTTCACGCTGCACTCCGGAACCTTTCGGAGGGTGCCGGGAAACCTTCCTCCGCAGGACTTGATTCATCTCGCCTTGAGTTATGGCTTGGCGATTCTCGCCCGGAATCCGGATACTCTGGCGGTGGTCCTGCAACCGGCGATTCCCGATGAAGACGTGGCGCAAAAACCGGAAAACGTGGCCACGAAAAAGGCCAAGGTCGACTCCCATTTCGCCAGGCCATATCTGATCGATGATGTGGATGTTTTCCTCCGCTCCCTGAAAACGAACGATGTCCGCTTGCTGAATGACGGCGGGTTTCCCGTAGTCCACCTGCGCAAGGTCGCCAAGCAGTTGCCGGCCCTGCCTGGACCACTTCCCATGGCGGGATTCGACGCCGAAGAGCGGGCCATATCGGTGTGGTGGATGATCGAACGCATGGGGATGGTCCACCCGGAAGGACTTCGCGCCACATGGAAGTTCGTCCTGACCGAAAAGGGCGCGGACTGGTTGCGGATGTCCCGGGAAATGAAAATGGAGCTTTTGCTGGAAGCCGTGCCCTGTGGCCGCTACATCGGCCGAAGCGCGAACAAGGGACGGGATGAGGGTTCGTTTTGGGAAGAGGACGACATCTTTGAATGGCTGGGCGACTATGCATCCATATCGATTCCGTACGAGGCTCTGACGACAAGGGTGTTCGAATGGATGAATGCCGCCTTCGCCGGGTTGACGGAGCCCGTCTGGCATCAGGATTGGTTCACCAGCGCCGTCACCTCGGCAAATCCGTTTATCGCCGATTCGACGGAGGATGCCGAGCTGAAGGAAGCATGGGGTCACGGGTATGATACCCCCCAAGGCGCCTATGCCAAGCTGTTGCATCATTTCCTGGGCCGCTTGTGCTCCCTGGGGGCCGTGGCCATCGGCCATGACGCAAAGGGGAACCTCGGCCTTTCCCTCACCGCCATCGGCCGTTATCTGTTCCGGCTCTCCGAAACCTGGACGTTACCTGTGGACGTCCGCCCCGTCGCCGTGGTCGGCGCCGATTTCAGCATCGTCCTTCTGGAACCCTCTCCTGGCCTGGCCCAGGAGTTGTCCGTGTTCGCCGAGCCCGCGGGCCATGCGCCTTCGCTGGGCCAAGCACGGATGACGGTTCCGGTCACCACGGGATTCCGCCTGACCCGCCGTTCGGTCCAGGAAGCCATCCATGGCGGCCTCGAGGTCCAGGACATCCTCAAGACGCTCCGGGCCTGTTCCAAGACCGCCGTACCCGCCAATGTGATCCACGAAATCGAAGCCTGGTCCCGTTCCAAGCAAAGTGTGCGGCTGAGCGAAGCCATCCTGGTCAAGGGAGAGGATCCTCTCGTGATGGCGGAAATCCTGTCCCGGTTCCCCAAGGATTTCGTCCAGGCTTCGCCGCTGGTGCTTGAATACCTCGGGGATGGAACCCTATCGGCCCTGGGAAAAAAGCTGGCCAAAAGGGGATTTTTCATCCATTGAAGTAAATTCTTCCGCTGGAATCCTCATGGCCGCCTACTCCCTCTCCTTCTGGAAAACCATCCTCCCCCAACTCGCCCCCTGGCGCGATCTCACCCTTGATCAACGTTCCGCCATCCTCGAACTCACCGCCGGTTATCAAGTCCTCACCCCCGCCCTCGCCTCCCTGCCCGCCGCTCTGCGCGAACGCTTCTTCGAGAAGGATGCCAAAGGTCGCCACCGTCCGCTTCCCGAGTTCCGCCGTTTGGCCGACTTCGTGGATCGCCTCGGCAAATGGAGCCGTCCCGGCACCTTCGATATGACGGTCTACGTTCAGCAGCTGACCACCTATACCCAACGCCAGGCCATGACCGGCATCCGATCCGGACCCGGCTACGAAGTGGCCGGCGCTGCGTTGGAGACGCGCATGCGCGAAGGCTGGTTCGCCCGGCAGATGTTGGAGCGGGACTCGCGGGATGCCTTTCTGGCGACGCTATCCGGATGGATGCCGGAAGAAGTGGTGCTGACGGAAAAACGGTACGGATGCTTGCGGGATTGGCTGAAGCACGCCCTGATCGGCGGGACGGCGGCGTTCCACCTCCATCCCGGGACGTTCCAGATCCAGGGCTCCGGAATTCCGCCGGAAGAGTTGTTGTACCTGGCTTTGGCGTATGGCCTGGTCCAGGTAGGCCGATCTCCGGAAACCCTGGACGTGATGGTGCAAGCCCTGGAACCGGTGAAAAAGGTGAAGCAGGATCCCGCGAAGATCGAAATGCGCAAGCTGACGGTCACCCGCGCGTTTTCACGGCCGTACCTCATCGATGACATCGAGGCCTATCTCCGTGCCGTCAAGGATGAACCCGCGCCGCTCTTGAGCGACGGCATCCATGTGCCGGTCGCCCATCACCGCAAGATCGCGAAACGGTTCCTGGCGCTTCCGGAGCCCTTGCCCCGCGTGGGATTCGAAGCCGAGGATCGCGCCAAGGCGGCCTGGTGGTTCATTTCCACCTTGGGTCTGGTTTCCATGGGCGGGCGCGGTCGGAAAACCTGGAAAGCCGGTCTCGACGCCAAGGGCGAAGCGTGGCTGGCCTTGAGCCGGGAGCGGAAGCTGGAAAAACTGCTCGCGCAAGCGCCGTGCGGCCCGCGTAAGAAACGCATGTTGGGCGAGCGCTTCTCGTGGCTGGGCGAATACGAATCCCTACCCATTCCCTATGCGGCCATGAACAGCCGCCTCTTCGACTGGCTGGATGCCATCGTCGCGAATCTGAAAGATCCGGTGGAGTTCTGGGACTGGCTCGCGAGCGCCGTCGGCGATGCCAATCCCTTGTTGGCCGATCTGGAAACCGACCCGCATCTTTCGGGAACCTGGGCGCGTTGGGATCAGACGCCTCAGACCGTGTTCGCGGAATTCCTGTGCCACTATCTTGGCCGGCTCAGCTCCCTCGGGGCCGTAGCCCTATCGAGGGATGCCGAAGGCGCGCTGGGCGTCTCGCTGTCGGGCGTCGGGCAATACCTGTTCGGACATGCCGAATCCTGGACGTTGCCGCAAGGGAACCGCCCTATCGCCGTTGTGGGCGGGGATTTCAGCATCGTGTTGTTGGAGCCCGCCGTGGAGCTGGCCGTGGAGTTGGCGCCGTTCGCCGAGGCGGTGGGCGCTGATCCGGATCAGGCGCGTCCTGCGACGCACTTCCGTCTTTCGCGCCGTTCCGTCCAGTCGGGCGTGCACCAAGGGTTGGCGGCGGCGGACATGCTCCGCATCCTCAGGGCCTGGTCCAAGACCCCGCTGCCCGCCAACGTGGTCCATGAAATCGAGGCCTGGTGCGGATCCAAGCCTACCGTAAAGTTGCGCGATGCCATCCTGGTGGAAGGCGAAGACCCCATGGTTATCGCCGAAATCCTCTCGCGCTTCCCCAAGGACTTCGTGCGCCTATCGCCTACCGCATTGAAATATCTCGGCGAAGGAAAACGCCTGGCGGTCTTGAAAAAGCTGATGAAAAAGGGGTTTTTCACGGCGTAGGGAAATCCTCCCGGATGATCCGCTCGATGTTCCGCTCCGCCAGGGCCGTGATGGTCGTAAAGGGATTCACCCCGATGCTCCCCGGTATCAACGCCCCGTCATTAACGTACAGGTTACGGTAGCCCTTGAGGCGGCCGTAGAGATCCGTGGCCTTGCCCAGGGCGCAGCCGCCCAGGGGGTGATAGGTGAAGTCCCCGGCGAAGGCGCGCCCGCCGCCGAAGATGTCGTAGCGGTAGGAGGTGAGGTTGGCCTTGTTCATCCTGTCGAACATGATTTTGGCGCCGTCGAGGGAGAACTGGCTTTGGCCCGGGCCCCATTTGAGCACGGACTCGCCGGAGGCGGCATCGTATTCGAAGGCGCCACGCTCCGGGGTTTTGGTCAGGGCCAGATAGAGGCTGATCCAATGCTCGAAGCCCATGGGCAGGGGGGCGATCTCGGCGAAGACGGGATGGGTGGGATGATCCCAATCGTCGATGCCGACGGCGGGGATGGTGGACTGCTTGGCGCCGGTGGTGTTCCACAGGTGGTTGGCGCGCGCGGTCATGACGTTGCCGTTGTTGCCCCAATGGCGGCCCACCTCGCCGTTGAGCAGGGGCAGCTTGCCGGTGGCGCGGGCGCGCACGAGCAGTTGGGACGAGCCTACGGATCCGGCGGAGAGGATGAGGTGGCGGCAGGTAAACTTGCGGGTTACCCCCGTCGGCCCCTTGTCCCCGATCTCGCTGGTTTTCACGGTGTAAACGGGAAATGCGCCCGCCTCGTCCACGGTGATTTCGTCCACGCGCTGGAGGAACTTCAGGGTGACATGTCCGGTTCCCAGGGCGTCCGCGATGTAGGTCTTGTCCAGGCTGCGCTTGCCGGCGTTGTTGCCGTACATGAGCTCGGCGCCGAAAGCGGATTTGCGCGCCTCGCCGCGATCCTCCTTACCCATGTAATCGTAGTCGTAGACGCTGGGGACGATGCGGGTCTTGAAGCCCGCGCGCTTGGCCTGGTCCCGGCCCACGCGCGCGAAGCGGTACCAGGCGGAGTTCTCCAGCAGGGAATCCGGAATCGTGCTCGCCTGCAGGCGGAACAGGGCCAGGGGATAATATTTGGCGAACATCTCCGCCGCGTCCACGTCCGGGAACACCTCGCGGAAATAATCCTCCCGCGGCACCACGGCCATGCCGCCGTTCACCAAGGAGCCGCCGCCCACGCCGCGGCCCACGTACACGGACATGTTGGGGAAGTTCACGCGGTCCAATATGCCCGGATAGCGATCGATGGCTTTGTCGATTACGGGAAGGCCCAGGAAGGATTTGAGGGGCGCTTCGGTCTTGTCCTTGAACCACATGGCGCGGCCGTCCGGGCTGGACATGTTGCAATGCACCTGCCCGTCCTTGCCCGGCGCATCCCAGAGCTTGCCCATCTCCAACAGCAAAGTGCTCACGCCCGCCTCGCCCAGGCGCAAGGCCGATACCGCCCCTCCGTATCCGGAGCCGATGATAATGGCGGTGTAGTCGGTCATGGCTTCCCTCGTCCCCGCGGCGTCCTTCTCCAGCGTCTCCAGCGGGCCCGTGCCGTCACATCAACTCGCGCCAGTCGTGGCTGCGCAAGGCATCGACAAGGCCGTTCAGGCCCTGGGTCGTGCGGTAGATGTCCCGGCGCTGCTTCATGAACTTGAGTTCCTTCCTCGCCTGCGAGAGCAGGATGCCGTACGCGATTTCGTTGACGGCACCGTGCTTCATCAGGGATCCGAGAAGCGGATCCAGGCTCGCTTCCAGATACGCGAGGCGCCGGCGCAGGGCGTCCAGTTCCCGGCGCAGGCGTTTGGCGAAGCCCTGCACGGTCTTGAGAGGAGCTTGGGACAGATAGGGCCCCACCGCATCCAGAGGATTGGCGGCCAGGATGTCGAGCAGGCGCGCCAGATCCCGGGCGGCATAAGCGGCCGTGACCTTCTGCATCCACGCGGTCTTGTCGGCCAGGCGGGCGGGATCGGATTCCTTGTCCGGATGCAAGGCCCGGGCCAACATCAGGTAAAGCGCGCGGATGTCCCCGGCCAAGGCTTCGTCCTTGGACTTTTCGGAAGCGGGCCTTTGTCCTCCCGCGCCTTTACCGCCGGACCTTCCACCATCCGCGCCATCCGGACCGGCGTCGCCCTGGGCCCCGGCCCGGCCTCCCGTACCTTTGGTGTTACGTGCCCGGCGTTCCGCCCACTCGCCCCTGCCTTCCCGGACATCGTCGAAATCTTCCTCGCGATACGAGCCGTCTCCCTCAGCTTCCCCATCGCCGTCCGCGTCCATGTCCTCATCGTCTTCATCCGCGAAACGCGCGTTCTCAACCGGGATCCCTTCCTCGGCGAACACCAGGCGGCGATCCGCGCCGAGATCGACGCCGAAATGGGCCTCCAGTTCGTTGGCCAGATCATACAAGGCCAGTTCCAGGGTCTTGTGCGCGCGCTTGTTGAGCCATCCCGCCCGGAGATGCTTGCCCAGCACGCGGAAGGTCTCCACGCGCGCGTCAAGCATCGCGTCCCGCAACGGCTGCAGTTCCGCTTGCAGGCGGCGTTGCAGATCCGCGACCGCGGTTTCCCGGCGCAGGAGATCGGCGCGGCAGGCCGAGATGTCCCGCATCAGCGCGTCGAGTTCTCCGAGTTTGATTCGGGAACGGAGTGGTTTGCCCTCTCCTTTGACCAACGGGGCCGTCCCATCGGGCGCGAGGGCCATCGAAACGTTGGGAAGGGGCCGCCCGGTTTCGGGTCCGGTGGGTTTGGACGGGGTTCCGCCCTTCGAGGGGCCGCTGGAAGATCCGGGAACGGAAGGGGGCATGGGGGAAAAATAAACGGAATTCCGGAAAGCCGGGCACTAGGGTACATCTATAAATGTCTTCCTGCGCTTTCTCGGTCGGTTCCCTGTGAGGGCTCCACTGGAGCCCTCGTAAAACCTGGCCGGCTGCGCGGGCCGGGGGCTGCGTTCCGCTCGCGCCGGTTCCCCGCTTCGGGGACTGCGCCCTCGGCGACGGAATTCATTTATAGATGTACCCTATAGATTATGCTTGCGCTGGGTCTTGCCATTAGTTTATTTGGTTGGGACCAGGTCTTGGCGATAAAGCCTAAGGGGTGAATCGATGCATACACAAGTAGCGGAAGCAGCGGCTATGCGACAAGTAAAGGGTTTCACGGGAAACCGGTATACCGCGGCCCAGAAAAAGAAGGTCACCCAGTACGTGCAGGAATACGATAACAAGCACGGCAGGGGCGGCATCGCCGCGGCCCAGCGGCAGTTCCAGGTCAGCTACATCGCCCTGCGCAACTGGCTCACGGGCAAAAACGATCCTAAGCAGAAGCGCGGTCAGGGTTTCGTCCCCGTCCTCGATCGGCTCGTCTCCATCAAAGAGCAGATCCGGGATCTGGAAAAGGAATTGCGCCGGCTTCGCCGCAGGGTCTGAACCCTCCGTTCCCGCTCCTCTTAATTCCCTTTTCGGACCCTCTTTCCAGTGGTGCGAGCCCGTGGACCGTTCCCGGGCCGTCGGACCGGCTTCGCCTCGCCCGAGGGTGAGGTTTCCGGTTACCTCCATCAGTGCGGCTAAGTCTCCATGGATCCATTGTCCCTCGGACCACCAGGCATCGGGAGAGCGTGCAGATTGTGCGTAGATTTCGCCGGCAATTCTCGCACCCCTAGGAGGGGATTGATGTCCAATCCAAGGTTATCCCCGGTATTCCGGTTGGATCGGGTGGACGGAAAGAGGACGCAAATGCGCTTGGGGATCGGCGCCTTAATCCCATACGTTTCTTTGGGCGGATTCGCGTTGCTGACGGAGGCTCCCAAGACCGTAGCCGGTGAGTTGCGAACCAACACCATCCGTGTGGAGGAGATGGCGCAACCTGACGCGCGCGCGCCCGGCGACGGGCCGGACTCGGACCTGGTCGAGACCGGGAAGCATCGCCTGCTCAGCGTCATCGACTGGGGAGGCCGGCGTTTTCTCCAATACGAATTCCGCACCTTCTGGACCGTGGACAGCGGACGCAACTGGAAAAGCCGCGGGTGGATCGACAACGGGCCGAAAGGCCCGGTTCCGTGGTTGACGCAAGGTCGGTTCCTCACCACGGGCGCGGCGTTATTTCTGACCGGGGGTACCGGGACCGCCGCCATCGCGGCTTTCGATCCCGCCAAGGACGATTGGGTGCTCACGGATTTCGGGCACGGATTCCAGGATGGGATCACGGCCATGGGCTGCGATGCGGGCGCGATCTATCTCTACGACGCGCTCCGAAACCTCACCGTATCCCGTGACAACGGAGTTACCTGGGATTTAGTCGCCGGCGTACCTCCGCCCCCGGGCGGCTATTTCTACGAAGGACTGGAAGCCGAGGGCCTGCGCCTGCTGCTGCGTTTCCGGGAGCCTTCCGGCATCTCCACCGATGCGGGTTCCAGCGATGGAGGCAAAACCTGGAAGCATTTTCCTCCCGGCGCGGACGTGCGCCTGAAGGAAGGATGTTTCCATTGGATCGCGGGCGACAGCTTGCGTTCGGAGTGCGCGCCCGGCGCGCCGGATCGGACCGCGGCGGTTTCCTTCGGCACCCTGGTTCGGCTGTTCCGCCAGCCGGAGGGAGGGCTGTTCGCCTTGGCGGATTCGGGAGTGTTCCATTTCCAGCCCCTGGACACGGCGGATCCCCAGGCGGCCGCGGGTTGGGAGCCTGTGGGTCCGGCCCCGGCTTGGAAAGGGTGGATCATGGCGGGAGAAATACTCTCGCGGCAGACCGTGGACAAGGTGGCCTGGGTCTCCCCGGGAAATCCCATCGCGGTATCCCTCGCGCCCAGGTCACGCGCGCGTTACGGTAGCGGGAATGCGGTCCGCTCTGGTCCCGTCCCGATTCCCGAATGGCTGACCCGGGGGCGGCGTCCGGACGGCCGCTCGGTGCGTTTGCACCCATAACACCCCATTGACGCGCTTAACGCCATTTGCGACTCACCCATTGCAGGCAGCTCAACGCCGTGTCCACCGTTCCCGAAGGGTCCAAGTCCGGGTTTCCGGGTGATTTCGCAGGTATTCCGGGATAGGGATGAGCCCGGAAACGCTTTCGGCGCCCGGATTTTTCCTGGGCCAATCTGGAAAGCCGGTTCCGAGTTATCTACGTTTTCCGCAGGCTTTTCGGAATCCTTTTCGGGATAAGGACTTACCGTCTCAATCAAGCTTGATCCCGGTTCCTTGATTGCCTTATAATCGATGGGTGGTTCCGCCTGGGAAGCCCCGGCGACAATCCCCGTTCCGGGGAATACCGTTCCGTCTTCCGGGCGCGAAATTAAAAGGGAATGTACGGCGTGAGCATGGAAAAGGCGATAATTTTCGATAAGCCTCGGACGGCCAAGCTTGCACCTTAAGGGTCCGCTTGGGCCGGGGGTCCACCCGAGGGCCATTAGCTATTTGCGATTCAGGTATCCGGTTTTATCAGGGGTTGCCCATGGCGATTCGCAGTAACGCCCTCGTTACCCGGAAGAAGGGAAGCCGTAGCGGAGCGCTGCGATTCCGGTGCGCCGTGGTCGCGATCTCCTTCGGATCGTATGCCTGGTCCGACGCCATCGACGACATCAAGCCCGGCGAATGGTACGAGGTCCCGAATTCGAAACTCGCCACCGTTCAGCCTTCTCCCGTGCCTCCCGGAACCAACGGCACCGAATCGGTCATGCTGGCCTGGAGCGGCGGCGCGTTCGACAATAAGCGCGATCGCCTCATCATCTGGGGCGGCGGCCACGGCAACTATTCCGGAAACGAAGTCTACGTCTTCGATGTGAACACGCTGAAATGGTCGCGGGTTTCCGATCCCAGCCTCAATGTGGGCGGGGACGAGCAAAGCGGTCTCTATCCGGACGGCAATCCCCGATCCCGCCACACCTATAATTACGTCCAATACGTCCCGTCCATCGATCGCTTCTGCACTTTCGGCGGCGGCGCCATGTATCCCACGGGTGCGTTCGGATCCAACAAAAACCTGTGTTTCGATTTCGAGGCGCGGAAGTGGACGCAAATGGCGAACGCGATCGCCACCGGCATCGGCTCGATTTCCGCCCGCGATCCGGAAACGGGTTTGATCTGGGTGCAGGCTTCGGGGAACAACGGCGCTTTCGCGCAATGGGATGCCGCCAAGGACACGTGGACGAAATTCTCCAGTTACCCCAAAGGATGGTTCGAATACTACTACACCGCCGCCGCGGGACGTGCGAAGTTCCTGGCGCTGGGGATGAACAAGGTCATCCAATGGGACTTGGTGAACCCGCAGAACACGCCGATAGAGATCGCCACCACGGGTGACAATCAGATCGTCGCCGTCAACAACCCCGGATTCGCCTATCAAAGCAAGACCGGTTATTTCATGGCCTGGAACGGCGGCGCCGACGTCTATGCCTTGGATGTGCTGGCGAAAAAATGGCTCAAGGTGCCCTTGGCCGCTACCAACAAGGTCATCCCCACGGCGGCCCAGCAATACGGCACCTACGGGCGTTTCCAATACGTGGCTTCGCGGGACGTGTTCATCGTCGTCAACCGGACCACGGAAAGCGTCTACCTGTTCCGGCCCTCCGTATTGCCCATCGTTTCCATCAAGGACGGCAAGCCCGTTCCCCGTAGCGGCAAGGTGCGCATTGAAATCCTCAACGGAACGCAGCCGGCATTCAACAGCGATATTCCCGTGGTCGGCGGCCTGGTTACGCGGGGAGCCTTGAGCTGCCGGATCCTGTCGCCCAACAGCGGTCTGCTGTTCGCCCAAAACATTTCCGAATCCCCTCAAGGCTCACTCGTCGTGCGGATGGAGAAAGGCCGGCTCCAAGGAGGTACCACGACCTCCGGAGCGTATTTCCTGCAAATCCTCCAGGGCGATCAACCGATCCTCTCCCGCCGCTTCAACGTTATCCGCTGAAACGTTACCCCGGCCCGCTCCGGAAACTCCATTTCCTCACCGTACCGATTACGATCACGGATGGTGAACGGATCCTGGACGAATGCGGAACCAATGCGGAACGGATTGCGCAGAAGGCGTTTTGATCGCACCGCAAAGGAATTAAATTATGCTTTCCGAGGGTGGCTTCGGGGTGGAAGGTTTGCGATGAAGGTGACTACAAGAGCGTTGGTGGTGGGCCTCAGTTCGTATCTGCCGCCGTTGTATAAACGGCTCATGGGCGGCACGGGCGGATCGGATTCCTCGCGGTATTGCTATAGCACCTGGATGCGGCACATGGTCATGGCGCACAAGCACGGTCTCCCCACGGATCCAAAAGTCATCGCCGAATTGGGGCCGGGGGATTCCATCGGCCTGGGCCTGATGGCGCTCCTTACAGGCACCGAATTCTACTACGCGTTCGACGTCGTCACCTTCGCCAACCTCGATCGCAATCTCAAGATCTTCGAAGAGCTGATCGAACTGTTCCGCAAACGGGAACCGGTCCCGGATGAAAAGGAATTCCCCCACGTGCGTCCGCGCCTGGACTCGTACATATTCCCCCGGGAGATTTTTCCGGACAGCCGTTTGGAAGCCGCGCTCCAACCCGCGCGTCTGGAACGCATCCGCGCCTCCATCCGCAACAACAATGATCCGCAATCGGTCATCAAGTACATGGTGCCGTGGTACGACGCGGAAATCCTGCAAAGCGAATCCGTGGATTTCATCTTCTCCCAGGCCGTGCTTGAGCATGTCGATCAACTCCGCGGGGCGTACAAATCCATGCACTCCTGGCTCAAGCCGGAGGGTTTCATGTCCCACCAGATCGACTTCAAGAGCCACAAGACCTCGGACGCCTGGAACGGGCACTGGGCCTATTCGGATTTCCATTGGAGACTCATCCGCGGCCGCCAGGCTTTCCTGCTCAACCGCCAACCCTACGCCACCCATCTCAAGATGCTGCGGGAAGAAGGGTTCACCATGATCGGGGACGCGAAGGACAGCACTCCGTCCGGCATCCCGCGCGGTAAACTGGCGCCCCGGTTCAAATCCATCTCCGAAGACGATCTGAACACCAGCGCCGCCTTCGTCCTGGCGCGTAAAACGGTATCCGAAGGGGTTCCGGAAAATCACGCCGCAAGCCGGCTGGCGGTCCGTTAGCCTAGGACCCAGGCCGAACACGGGCCAAGCCCAAGTCACCATCGCGCCGAATAAGGGCCGATCTTTCGGGGAAGCAAGGGTGAAACAAGGACGAAAACGCCTAAACCGGCCAAATACACCACAGGCGGATCGGCGGCATCCCCGTTAATTGCTAAATTCCCTCCCCTTTCCCCGGGGTTCCGGCTGGCGCCATTTTGGGTGCCATTTTTGGCTCCCGTCAACGGCGCCAAAGTCCTCCGGTCTTGTCGCACAAGGTGCGGGCGCACAAGGTGCGAACGCACAGTTAGGGTGATATGTTCCGCAACCTTGATAAAAGCCAATCCTTCCCCGAGATGGAAGAGCGTCTCCAGAAGCTCTGGGAACGCGACGACAGTTTTAAGAAAAGCGTGGCCGCGCGTCCGTCCGCGAAGACCTTCACCTTCAACGACGGCCCGCCGTTCGCGACCGGCCTGCCCCATTACGGCCATCTGCTCGCCGGCACCATCAAGGACATCGTTCCGCGCTATTGGACCATGAAGGGCTACCGCGTGGAGCGGCGCTTCGGCTGGGATTGCCACGGGCTTCCCATCGAGAACATCATCCAGGACAAGCTGGGCCTGCACACCGTCCGGGACATCAACCATTACGGCGTGGACAAGTTCAACGAGGCCTGCCGCGCGGGCGTGCTCACGTACACGCAGGAATGGCGCAAGACCGTCAGCCGCATGGGCCGCTGGGTGGACTTCGACAACGAATACAAGACCATGGACCTGACCTTTATGGAGTCGGTCTGGTGGGTGTTCAAGCAATGCTTCGACAAGGGGCTCATCTACCAGGGCTACCGCATCCAGCCCTACAGCCCCGCGCTCGCGACCTCGCTGTCCAACTTCGAGGTGAACCAGGCCTACAAGGATCGCCAGGATCCCTCCGTAACCTTGGCGTTTCAGTTGGAAGCGAACCCTTCCCATGCGGTCGGCGCGGCGGCGTCCCATGCCGCTCATGGAAGCGACGGCTCCGACGAGCAGATCCTGGTGTGGACCACCACGCCCTGGACGCTCCCGAGCAACATGGCCATCGCCCTGAACCCCGATCTCGACTACACCCTGGTGAAGTTCGAAGGGAAAAAGTATTGGGTGGCCGAAGCCCGTCGCCTGGAATATTTCCCGGAAGCCAAGGCTCCGAAAAAACCCAAGGGCGATGCTCAGGGGGCCGCGGGTGCAACAGGCGCGCCATGCGCAACCGGCGCCCCGGGTTCTCACTTGGCATCGGGAGGCGGTCCCGCGGGCGAGCATCCCGCCCCTGCCGTAGCCGAAGTGCTGGAGACCCGCAAGGGATCTTCCTTCGCGGGCCGCCGCTACAAGCCCCTGTTCGAATACATGGAATACATGACGGACAAGCAGTACACCATCCTGATGGCGGATTTCGTGACCGCCGAGGACGGCGCCGGTTCCGTGCATATCGCCCCATCGTTCGGCGAAGAGGATTTCCAGCTCGGACGGAAAGAAGGCCTCGGTCTTTTCGATCCGCTCGATGCGGAAGGCAAGTTCACGCACCTGGTTCCCGAGTGGACCGGCGTGGGCGCCAAGGACGCGGACAAGTCCATCCTGCATCATCTCAAAGCCCAGGGCCGGGTTTTCAAGCATGAAACGTTCGTGCATAGCTATCCGCATTGCTGGCGCACGGACGTGCCTTTGCTCTATCGCGCCCAGAAGAACTGGTTCCTGAGCCTGGAGAAGCAGATCACCTCGGCCGAAGGCGAGACGAAGACGCTCAAGGAGTGGATGATCCACTGCAACCAGCAGATCAACTGGGTTCCGGATCATATCAAGACCGGACGCTTCGGCAAATGGCTGGACGGCGCGCGCGACTGGAACCTTTCCCGCAACCGCTTCTGGGGCACCTGCATCCCCATCTGGCTCGCCGACGACGGCGACATGCTCTGCGTGGGCAGCGTGGCCGAGCTCCAGGCTCTGACCGGCGTGAAGGTGGACGATCTGCACAAGCACATCGTCGACGCGCTCGTGATCAAGACCAAGGACAAGAAGACGTTCGACGCCGCGGGCAAGGAATACCGCCGCACGCCGGAAGTGCTCGACTGCTGGTTCGAATCCGGATCCATGCCGTACGCGCAGCCTCACTATCCTTTCGAGAACGCGGACTGGTTCAAGAACAACTTTCCGGCCGACTTCATCGCCGAAGGCCTCGATCAGACGCGCGGCTGGTTCTACACCTTGACCGTGCTGGGCGCGGCCCTGTTCCAGAAGCCCGCCTTCAAGAACGTGATCGTGAACGGCATCATCCTGGCCGAAGACGGCCAGAAGATGTCCAAGCGCCTGAAGAACTATCCCGATCCCAACGAGCTGATCGATCGCACTTCCGCGGACGCCATCCGCCTGTTCATGTGCGACTCCGCCGCCGTGAAGGGCGAGGAGCTCAAGTTCAGCGAGACCGGGGTGAAGAACATCGTGCGGGCCGTGCTGCTGCCGTTGTGGAACTCGCTCTCGTTGTTCGTCACCTACGCCAACGCGGACGAAGGCAAGAGCCAGCTCACCTGGCGCCCGGGCGACGTGCTGCATTCGGAGAACGAACTCGATCGTTGGATCCTGTCCGATCTTCAGCAGTTGCTGTCCAAGGTGCAGGCCGAGATGGACGCCTACCGGCTCTTCAACGTGGTGCCGGCCGTGGTGGAGTTTATCGACGATCTGACCAATTGGTACATCCGCCGCTCCCGCCGCCGTTTCTGGAAATCCGAGGACGACCAGGACAAGAATTTCGCCTATGCCACTTTGTACACGGTATTGGTGGAGTTCTCCAAGGTGCTGGCCCCGTTCCTGCCTTTCCTGGCGGAGGAGATCTACCAGATCCTGGTGCGCGAGCCGCATGCAAACAGCGCCCTAGGCAAGGCCGCAGGTAACCCGCCGGTTTCCGTTCATCTATGTGACTTTCCCGCCTTCGACGCCAAGCTCCACGATCCGGCCCTGAACGCCAAGATGGCCCGGGTCCGCCAGGCCGTGAACTTGGGCCGATCTTTAAGGTCCCAGCACAATATCAAGAACCGCCAGCCCCTGCGGACGCTCATCGTGGTTGTGCGCAATGAGCAACAAAAACGGGAAATCCTGGACATGGAAGACCTGATCCGGGAAGAACTGAACGTGAAATCCGTCGAGGTTTCCCTGGACGAATCGTCCCTGGTCACCTACAAGGGAAAGGCCAACTTCAAGAGCCTGGGAGCCCGTCTGGGAAAAACCATGAAAACGGTGGCGGAAAAGGTTGCAAAACTCTCCCATGAAGAGATAAAATCTGTGCTTTCAGGCATTCCTTTCAGCCTGGAGGAAGGCGAATTGACGGCCGAAGATATCCTGGTGGTGCGCGAAACGCGGGAAGGTCTGGTGGTGGAAGCCAGCCCGGAACTGACCGTGGCCCTGGATACGGCCGTGGATCACGGCCTGCGCCTGGAGATGCTGGCGCGGGAAACCGTGAGCAAAATCCAGAATTTGCGCAAAGACTCCGGATTCGACGTCACGGACAGGGTGGCGGTATTCGTCAAAACCGATTCCGGTCTTTTCCGTGAGGCCCTGGAAACGCATTTTACATATATTACCGCCGAAGTTTTGGCGGGTTCCCTGGGTTTCTCGGAAGCCGTGCGCGAAGAAGAGGGCAATACCCTCGACGTAAACGGTGAAATTGCAGTATTTTCGGTGTCGAAAAAAGTCTAGATTAAACCGATTCTAAGCTCCGCTTCGGAGGCCGGATCGGTTGGGAAAGGATCGCCTTTTATGATGAAGAAGACCGCCGGTAAGGAAACTCCGAGCAAGGAGACCTCGGGTAGGGAACACTCCACCAAAGCCCCCGCGGCCAAGGAAGCCCCCAAAGAGGCTCCCAAGGAGAAACCCAAGGCCAAGCCAGTGGCGGTCGAGGAATCGGCGGCGCCTGCTGGTCCCAAGGTCAAGATGGGCAAGCCCGATCTCAAGTTCTTCGAGAGCCTCCTCAACGAGAAGAAAGAGACCCTGATCCAGGAGCTGGGCTATCTGGAAGACAACACCATGCGCCTCAACTCCAAGGATGGCGCGGGCGATTTGTCCAGCCATGCCTACCACCTGGCCGACCATGCCACGGAAACCCAGGATCGCGAACAAGCCTTCCACATGGCCAGCCGCGAAGGCAAGTACCTCTTCTACATCGAGGAAGCCCTTGACCGCGTGCGCAACGGATCCTTCGGCGTGTGCAAGAAGTGCGGCAAGCTGATCCCCAAGGCGCGGCTGGAAGCGGTGCCTACGGCCAAGATGTGCATCGACTGCAAGACCAAGCAGGAACGCGCCGCCGAAGCCGCGTCCGGCTAGCGGCGATTCTTTTCAGCCATTAAATCAAACGGGTCCCAGTGGGACCCGTTTTTTGTTTCAAAATAGAAGCCAGTCAAGTCGACTAACAATCCTGATGGGCAGACCGATTACGAATCAGTCGAATAAATCAGAAGCCAATCGGGACGGATATGGCATTCGCCGAACCCGTTGTACTCGCCCTTCAGAACGTGATCCCGGTGCTTTTCCGCCAAGGGAAGACCCTGCAGGAGCTTCTTCATGATGACTTCCAACTCCAACAAGGGAAGTCCGCGTTTCTTGCAGAGTTTGAAATCCTTTTTGAATTGCTTGGTATACTCCGGATTCCACATCAGACGCACATCATCCGTTCAGGCTCTTAAACAAACCCTCCACGTTCTTGAATCCCTTGACCGTGCGGCCTGCTTTCGCTTCCTTCATCGCTTTGAGGGTAGTGGAGTTGGGGATCCTGACATCAAAGGGCAGACCGTGGCTTAAAAGCACCTGCTTGTAGAAAATGTTTATAGCGGCGGTGGCATTGAGTCCGAGCTCATCAAAAATCTCCTCGACCTTCTCTTTCAACTGCGAGTCGGTTCGGGCTCTTATCATGGCGGTTTTGGACATGGCCGGATCTCCTTGGGGCTGACAGGTTAAATATACCCCATTTGGGATACAAGATCAATCCGCATTGGGGAATTGGCCCTTGTATCCCTTCAATTCCATATGCTTAGTGGCCCTTTTTGCCCTTGTGGGGCTTGGAGGCGGCGGCCTTGGCCGAATCCGCGGCGGCGGTGGCGGCGGCGAGGGCGGCCGCATCGGCGGCGGCTTTGTCGGCCGCGGCCTTCTCGGCCAGGAGCTCGCCCGCGCGGGCTTCGGACACCTGCTTCAGGGAAGCCAGACCGCGTTCGAAGTAGGGGCCGATCCATTTCTCCGAACCCAGGTTCATCCAGCGGCGCAGGGGATTCATGCCCGCGTCGTTGCGCATGGTTTCCGTCACCTTGACGCCGGCGCCTTCGGGAGCGAAGGTCCACAGGGCCTTGGACTGGCCCATGGCGCCGAAGTCCAGTCCGATGTTGATGGCGCTGTTGGGAACGCTTTCCTCGATGGTCATGGTGCCGCTGCCCATGTTCTTGGAGACCCAGCTGGACACGGCGCCCTTGCCTTCCGTGATGGGGCCGTAGGTCAGCTTCATGGTCGGATCCTTCCACGGGGACCAAGCTTCGTTCTTCTTGAGATCGTTCACCTGGGCGAAGATCACTTCGGCGGGAGCCTGGACGACGGTGGCGCGCGTAACGTTTGAGACGCGTGGGAGCAACAAGCCGATCATGGCCAAGGCGATGATGAGGACGATCAGGGCGATGAAAAGATTCTTGATGATTTTCAAATGGGACCTCCGGGGATGGAGGCCGGAAAGGTAATAATCATCCCGTCCGCCCCAGGAGAGGCGGACGGGATGAAACCTGGACTACTTGGCCTTGGGTTTGGCCGCGGGGGCGACGGCGGGAGTGGCGGCGCCCGGGGCGGCCTTCTCCTCATCGGCGGGAGTGGCCGAGGCCTGGGCGGTCGCGGCCTTTTCCTTCTCGATCTCGGCGGCGCGCGCTTCCGAAACCGTCTTCAGCGAGGCCAGGCCGCGCTCGAAATAGGGGCCGACCATCTTGTCGGAGGCCAGGCTCATCCAACGCTTGAAGGGATTCATACCGGCGTTGCTGGTCATGATTTCAGTGACCTTGACCGCATCGCCCTCGGGTACGAAGGTCCAGGTGGCCAAAGCCTTGCCCATGCCGCCGAAGTCCAGGTCGACGTTGATGGACGAGGCGGGAACGCTTTCGGAGATGGTCATGGTGCCGTTGCCCATGTCCTTGGAGGTCCAGCTGGACATGGCGCCCTTGCCTTCGGTCACGGCGCCATAGGTCAGCTTCATGGTCGGATCCTTCCACGGGGACCAGGCTTCGTTCTTCTTGAGATCGTTCACCTGATCGAAGATCACGTCGGCGGGAGCGGTGATGACGGCGGAGCGTTGCACTTTGGATACGCTGGGGAGCAACAGGCCGATCACGGCGAGCGCGGCCACCAGAACGACCAGGGCGATGATGATGTTTTTCAGGATTTTCATGAAGCCTCCTTGGAGTGAGGCTGGAAAGGTAACAATATGGCATTCTTAAACTTGGGAGCCATCGTTCGGAAACCGCGCGGACGCGCAAATCCTAACATGAATGCGTTACGAATGACACAGGGTGCCCTATTTGCGGGGGTAAACCGCCGGTTACCTCCCATCCGTCATAGCACAGTCGCGCGGAGGTTGCGCTGCGCCGGAAAGCGCTTTCTTCTCTGAATTCGGGGTATTGTCCCTCGTATAACCCAAAAAACAGATGATCTTCCAGCCTGCCCGGTACTATGATCTGGGAAGCGAGGTAACCGATCATGTCCGATGAACGAAGAGGTTCGGCCCGTTGGCCCGTGGCGGTGACCGCCCGGGTGACCATGCAAAACGGTCAGTACTACGATACCAGCATCCTGAACGTGAATCTGGGAGGCTGTTTCCTCGAAGGCGTGAACGGTCTGCGCGAAATGGACGTGGTTCTGGTCCACAGCTATTACAATCCCCAGCTCAACGGCGTATACGCCCAGGTCATCTGGGTGGTGGACGAACCGGGCCTCAAGGGCATCGGCGTCCGCTTCCAACCCATGGACGACGCCCAGAAATTCGAACTGGTCCGCTGGTTCAATCAAGTCGTCGGCCGCTAGGACGACGACCGTGGTCGGCCGCTAGGACGACGACCGTCGTGGGACGATAG
>Ga0209515_10002383_pt1 | contig 29104 bp, 29 predicted proteins | sample Subgroupgradi54m_FD_187454 | JGI IMG/M metagenome (GOLD analysis project Ga0209515, IMG submission 187454) | Subsurface groundwater microbial communities from S. Glens Falls, New York, USA - GMW60B uncontaminated upgradient, 5.4 m (SPAdes)... ... | reverse complement strand
TCACGATCCTGCCGCAATAGTCCGTGAAGCGTCGGTGCTGGCCATGGGACGCTTGAAACCCGCAGCTACCGATGGAGTGATGGTTCTGCTGACACAGGCGCTGGAGGATCCTGTTGAATCAGTCCGGCAGGCGGCAGTCGTGGCGATCGGCGTAATAGAACCAGGTTCTCGATTATTGGAGCCTGTCGTAGGCTTACTGCGATCTTCGGATGCCACGATTAGGGGAGCGGCGGTGCGGGCATTGCTACAAGCCGACTCAAGCCAATGGGTTCCTGCCCTCGTCGCAGCAGGGCGTGACTCCGATGCGAAGGTTCGTCAGGGGATCGTGGCAGTGGTGGGTGAATGGGGCGGGGCGGCGGCCTCCCCTTGGCTCAGAGAGCGTTTGGTTGAAGATCCCTCGCCTGGGGTCAGAGCAGAAGCGGCCTATCGTCTTGGGCTGCTCAACGACCCTGAGGCGAGAGCGGCACTCAACACGACGATCGCGAAGGATTCAGACAGTGGGGTGCGGCGCTGGGCGAAACGGGGAACCTAACCCGCATTATTCATGAAGGTTCATTGCGAAATCGTGCCAACAGGCCAGGCCATGGGCGCGAGGCTAGTGGCTAGAGGAAGGGCCGTACTTTCGACGGGAAGTCTTCACCCTAGCCTCTGGCCCCGCGCCTCTGGCCCCCCCTCCCTTACCCTCCCCCATACTATGGGGGAGGGTAAGGGGTGGGGGGCCAGCAGAAGCGGTCATGAATGATGCGGGTTAGGTCACTAGGCGGGAGCGATTCAACGCGTCAACGAGTTCGACAAGCTCTTTGCGGGCCTTCTCATCGATATTGGTAAATTGGACGCCCATTCCGGGGAAGAGCAGATGCCGCTCAGGCTTGTTGCGGGTCCAGGCGACCTTGGCTGTGGCTTTGTGTTTTTCCCAAGGACGATCGGGCAGTGCAAACTCGACGGATAGCTCGGTTCCAGGAGCCAGCGGGGCGCTGCTTTCGATGAACAGCCCGCCTGCACCGATGCCGCCGGTTAAGCTGTCGAACTGTTTGCCTTCCGGGGTCGTGTAGCGAACCTTCACGGCGAGCGGGGCTCTCGGATGAGAGCGCGCATGGGCGAATCTCACGTCGTCGTCGCTCGCAAGAATCTGTTCAATGACCGCTCCCCACGACAGGGTGCCGAGCAATTCTCCCGTGGCACTATGAAGCGTGACCACTTCCTGATCGGCACTCACCTCAAGAACTTTGCCCTCGTGCCCTTCCGTCATGATCACAGAAAGCTTCATGGTCATGTCCTGGTATTGAAGGCCGGACGATTCAGTGGCAGATGGATATTCACTAGGCTGGCTGCCCGACGGTCTGGAGAGACTTCACCAGTTCGAGCACGCGGTTACGGATATCGGGGTTAATCTCCGTAAAGCGCACCCCCATGCCAGGGCTAAAGGTATATTGGTCTGCTTTAGGGCACACCCACGCGACGAGACCCTTCGCCGGCAACCATTCTGACGGCTGCTCTGGTAGCGAAAATTCAAGCGCAAGCTTGGTGCCGACCGATAAAGGGCTCTGGCTTTCGATAAAGAGCCCGCCTCCACCGATGCCGCCTGCGCGACTTTCAAACTGCTGACCTTCCGGAGTTGTGTATTTGACACGGAAGGTGAGTGTTACGCGCGGCTCATTCCTGGTTTCTCGGCTCGCCTGGGGTTTACGATAGGCCAGAATCTGGTCGATAACGAAGTCCCAGGACAGATTGCCTATGGGTTCGCCGTTGATCCCCAACAGGGTGATCACTTCACGGTTTGCATCGAGGTCGAGGGCCTTCCCTTTATGTCGAAGGCTTGAAGACACGGGATATTTCACACATCCTCCACATTCAATCTGTAACGCTGTAACGCAAGTATAGCGCAGCGTTTCATCTTGTCGAGGAAAAGCGTAGAGTCATGAGGGTCAGGGGGAGGGTGAGGGAGGGGGCGAGGGGCACGAGGCGAGAGGAAAGAGATTCCTTCTGCTGGCCCCGCGCCTCTGGCCCCCATAGTATGGGGGAGGGAGGGGGGGCCAGCAGAAACGTTCATGAATAATGCGGGTTAGGCGGTCTTTACATCCTTGTCTTGCTCGAAGATTCGGATGGGGTCGTGCTTGCCGAGGATGGCATCCTCGGTGATGAGGACTTCCTTAATCTGCTTCTGAGAAGGGGCATCGTACATCACGTCCAGCATCACATCTTCGAGGATGGCACGCAATCCTCGCGCGCCGGTTTTCTGGTGAAACGCTTTCCGTGCGATCGCCCCGAGCGCGCCTTCCGTGAACTTGAGCTTCACCTTCTCAAAGGAGAGCAATTTCTCATACTGTTTCGTGAGCGCGTTTCTCGGCTCGGTCAAGATTCGAATGAGGGCGCGTTCATCCAGCTCATCCAAAGTAGCGACAACCGGCAGCCGACCGACGAATTCCGGAATCAAGCCGTACTTGAGGAAGTCTTCCGGCTGAACTTTCGCGAACAGTTCGCCCAGTCGTATTTCGCTCCGTCCGCGAACTTCGGCTCCGAATCCCATTGCCTTCCGATTCAGGCGTTGCTCGATAATTTGCTCGAGCCCGACGAACGCTCCGCCGCAGATGAACAGAATGTTGCTCGTATTGATTTGAATAAACTCTTGGTGCGGATGCTTGCGCCCGCCTTGAGGCGGCACGTTGGCGACGGTTCCCTCGATGAGCTTGAGCAGCGCCTGCTGTACCCCTTCGCCCGAAACGTCGCGGGTGATGGACGGGCTGTCGCTCTTGCGGCTGATCTTGTCGATTTCATCGATGTAGACAATGCCCCGCTCGGCCCGTTCCACATCGTAGTCCGCAGCTTGCAGGAGCTTGAGGATGATGTTTTCTACATCTTCTCCGACGTACCCTGCCTCGGTGAGCGTGGTCGCATCGGCCAGCGTGAAAGGGACGTCCAAGTACTTCGCGAGGGTCTGGGCCAACAGCGTTTTCCCCGTGCCTGTGGGCCCCAGCATGAGGATGTTGCCCTTCTGGAGTTGCACGTCGTCAACGTCTTTATCCTTGGACGAGATTCGTTTGTAGTGGTTATGAACGGCCACCGCGAGAATTTTCTTGGCCCGTTCCTGTCCCACGACGTATTGATCCAAGTGGTGTTTAATTTCCACCGGCTTTTTGAGTTTCGACGAAATCTCTTCTTTGGCTTCTTCCCAATCCTCGGCAATGATGTCGTTACAGAGGTTGACACATTCGTCGCAGATGTAGACGGTGGGCCCAGCAATCAATTTGCGGACTTCGTCGCGGCTCTTTCCACAGAACGAGCAGCGGAGATGCCGATCCATCTTATCCGGCTTCGCCATGCGTCCTCCCTTGTTACTTGTCCTTGGCCGCGTCTTTTCCTGCGTCGCCACTGACAGCCTTGAGGAGCTTCGGTGGCCGTGTAATGACTTCGTCGATGAGACCGTACCGCTTGGCTTCTTCTGCCGACATGAAGTAGTCCCGTTCGGTGTCCTGGGATATCTTCTCCAGCGGCTGGCCGGTATGTTTAGCCATGATTTCATTGAGTCGTTCGCGGATTTTCAAGATCTCTCTGGCATGAATGTCAATTTCAGTGGCTTGCCCTTGAAACCCGCCCATGGGTTGGTGAATCATGACCCTCGCATTCGGCAAGGCAAATCGTTTCCCTTTGGTTCCGGCAGTGAGCAAGAAGGCCCCCATGCTGGCGGCCTGGCCCAAGCAGATGGTGTTGATCGGGGGTTTCACATACTGCATGGTGTCGTAAATGCCCAATCCTGCCGTGACGCTTCCCCCGGGGGAATTGACGTAGAGATTGATGTCTTTTTCAGGGTCTTCTGCTTCGAGAAACAAGAGCTGGGCAATAATCAGGTTGGCAAAGATGTCGTCGATCGGCGCACCGAGGAAGATGATCCGGTCTTTCAGGAGCCGAGAATAAATGTCGTAGGCGCGTTCGCCTCGGTTAGTCGTTTCGATAACAATGGGAACCAGCATGCACGTCGTTCCTTTCCACTTAGCGGGATGCTGAAAAAGTCCGCCAGCTTTCCGGAAGGTTAAGGTTCAGGTCGAGGCCGAGATTAAAAGAAGCTGATCTTCACTCAACCTTAACCTCAACCTACTTCACTTGCTGCGGCCTGCACCGCTCGGTACTATCCCTGAATGACCGCATTGCGGTAAACGAAATCCAAGGCTTTATCCACCAAAATCCTGGTACGTAAATCATCGATGGACTCTTGTCCTCCGGACTTGATCATCTTGACGAGATCTGCAGCCGGCATTTTGAGCTCCGACGCCAGCCTCATGATTTCGGCGTTGAAATCGTCCTGCGTGACCGTCAGTCCCTCTTTCTCGGCGATCGTTTCTAACACGAGGCTGACCTTCACGCGGCGCGCCGCTTCGTCCCGATGTTCTTGGCGAAGGCTTGCGAGTTCCTCCGTGCCGGGTGATTCCTGGGCGCCACCCTTCCGCTGTTGTTGCTGCTGCGCGTGCTGGCGGACGATGGCCTCCAGCTCACGCTCTACTAGGGTTTCCGGGAGGTCGAAGTGGTGGGTGTCCATGAGCCGTTTAACGATCGTATCCTTATAGGTATCTTCGATCTCTCGCTTCAGCCCCTGCTCCATCCCGTCTCGCAGTTTGTCTTTGATTTCCTGAAGCGAGTTGTAGGGACCACAATCTTTGGCAAATTCATCGTCCAGGGCCGGCAGTTTCTTTTCCTTGACGGATTTGATCGTCAGCGTAAACACGACGGTCTTACCGGCAACGCGAGGATCGGGGTGGCCTGCTGGGTACGGCTGGGAAATTTCGAGCGCGTCGCCCTCTTTCTTACCCCCGACATGCGGATCAATTTCCAAACCCAAGACAGACGCGTGTGATCCAACCTTGTGGAGCTGGCCTTCTTTCTTCGTCCCTTCCAGCGGTGCTCCATCGAGTGTGCCTTGCACATCCAGCACAATATAGTCCCCGTCCACAATGGCGTGGCCAGGAGCTGTGGCTTCCAGGCGGGCCTGTTGTTCGCGCAAGACCTCAAGGCCCCGGTCGAGCTGTTCGTCGGTCACAGTGCGCTTGTCGGGTTTGAGCGAGATCGGACTCGGCGCTTTATAGTCCCGCAACTCGATATTCGGCCTGATCTCGACAGTTGCGGTAAACGTAAAAGGTTCGTTCTTCTTAATCTTCACTCGGTCCAGCGGGGGAATCTCGACGTGGACCGGCACAATCCCCGCTTGGCGGACGGCCTTGTCGTAGAAGTCCGGCACGAGGCTTCGGATCACGTCCTCTTCCACGGTTTTGGCATAGCGTTTTTCCAGCAAGGCCAATGGTACCTTGCCAGGGCGAAACCCTGGGATGTTGACCTGGCGGTTCAGCTCAACATAGGCGCGCGCAATCCGTTGTGTGACTTCATCGGCCGGCACTTCAATTTTGAGGGCGCGCTTCATTGGTCCTAGTTCAGTCACTTCCATTTTCATAGCTGGTACGCACCCTCGTTCCTTGTAAGAAGCCTTGTGCTGACTGCCGAGCCATCGCCGGCTGCCCGTCCGTGATCTGGTGCGAGAGGGGGGACTTGAACCCCCACGGTTACCCACGAGATCCTAAGTCTCGCGCGTCTGCCAGTTCCGCCACTCTCGCAGGGTGGGGTATGCAGGAGCCGACTCCGGCATGATGAGCAAACAAACAAAAAGACAGGTTCCTGTGGGTATTTTGTACCGTCGGACGTATCCCACTGTCAACCCATACTCCTGCGGGGTGGAAGGGTGTTCACTTGTGTGCCTATGGAACGGTAGGCATCCATAATGCGACGACCTTCTCTCGTCTATTTAAGGATCAATCCGGAAAATGGCGCAATGGGATCTCATTCACTATGAATGACACTGAGGCCCTTGTTAACGCGGCGCATGAGGCCAAGGAGTGGATTTCCACTCACGCCTTCAAATATTGAGGACATCAAGGGGAGCTTCTGGTCTTCCGAAGGGGGAGCCTCTTCCAAGAGGCAGAAGCAGGCGGTCAATTCATCAATTTCTCGACACGGTTCTTGAGTAGGGAAAACGTCTTGTCGAACGCCGCGTTTATTTCAGCCTCCGATCCGGTGACTTTGGCTGGGTCAGGCGTACTCCAATGCAGCTTCTTGGGGTTACCTGGGAATAGCGGACAGCTTTCACCCGCAGCCTGATCGCAGACCGTGATCACCAGATCGAACGACTGTTCTGCAAACTCATTCCATGACTTGCTGCGTGGCTGACCGGGATCGATGCTATGCCGTGTTATCGTCTCGATAGATTTCGGGTGAACAGTTCCCACTGGAATACTTCCGGCACTCCATGCCTGATACCGGCCACGACCGAGATCATTGATCAGCGCTTCAGCCATCACGGAGCGGCAGGAATTACCCGTGCACAGAACCAGCACGTTGAGCGCATCGGACTTCATCAGCCGCAGCACCCGGCGGTTTTTTCGTAAGGTGCGCAGCAATCAGGTTTTCCCATCGTTTCCGGCGTACAGCAGGCACTTTCGGCCTGATCGGGCTGGCCGGAGAATAGCTGGGCATCCTCCATCGTCCGATATGCTTCCCACGGAATGCCGGCGGGATCTTGTATCCAGGATTTGTCCGACCGGGCGTAACAGCAGACCGTTTCGCCTTCCTCGACAACGGCCATGCCCCCAACCTTGAGGCGTTCGCGCAACTCTGTCAGTTCGCTCTCTTCCTCGACCTGGATGCCAAGGTGATCGATACCGTTCTTCTTCGCACGCGTGGATATCGCGAAGTTCACACGGGGGTCTTCCAGCAGCCATTTGGCGTAGTCAGTTTTCGTTTTTACCGGCTCCGCGCCGAACAGAGCGCTGTAGAAGCGGATGGATTCATCGAGTTGTTCAACCCCAACATGGATATGAAAACGTTTCATGATATTTGCTCCTTCGGTTGGCAACAGTGTGACAGTTCAATGATCGAGCATTTCCGTTTCTTATCATCGCGAATGCTGGCAAACTCGGCGCGACAGCAGTCTTCGACCATGTAACGAATCAAGCCTGAAAAAAACTCGAAATTGGCGCTGTAGATAATCGACTTACCGTCCCGTTGCGACACAACAAGACCCGCATGGCTCATATGCCTAAGATGAAACGACAGCGTGTTGTGGGGGATCTTGAGGGAATCACTCAGCGTCCCGGCCGGCACGCCGGACGGGCCATGCTCGACCAGCAAACGGAATACTTGCAGGCGAGTTTCCTGTGACAGCGCATCAAAGGCGGCAAGGGCTTCTTTAATATCCACATGTCTAGACTACTCGACATATTTTCAAAAGTCAACCCCCAGTTTCTGACCTTCTCCCGCCCGTTCAAGCTATCCAAACTGTCTCAGCCTAGAGAAATTGCTTCCCCCTCCTTCCATCTGCGACATTAGAGGTTCTGCAAGGAGATTGCGATGGCTCGCGCCAATAAGCCTCCCTCGAAACCGCCAGATCCAGTTACTGTCAACCCGGCTGTAAAATCAACGGTCGAACGTGAAATCAAACTGACGGTCGGTGACCATTTCCTCCTGCCCAAGCTCCCCGGCACCCCGCTGCCGCGACGCCTGCTGACCTCGACCTACTACGACACCTCCCAGTACGACCTGGCCCACGCTGGGATCACTCTTCGCCATCGAGTCGAGCGCGGGAAGCAGGCCTGGCAACTGAAACTCCCTCTGATGAAGGACCGGCAGGAAGTTGAGCTGGTCGATCGCCAGTCTATTCCACCGACAACGTTCCGTGATCTCCTCTTTCTTCATATCGGACAACGGCCACTCATGCCTGTGGCGACCTTGCGGGTCTGGCGGGCTGGTATCCGTGTGCGCCTGGACCATGCCTCTGTCGCAGATGTCACGCTCGACCACGTGTCGGTCGTGAAAGACGGAGCGGTCCTTCAGCGTTTTCGAGAACTCGAAATCGAACAGGTGAATGGGAAGGACAGCGCATTACCCGATCTCGAACGGCAGCTCCGTCGAGCCGGAGCCGAAGATCATGACGGACGTCCCAAGCTCTTTCGCGCGCTTTCTTTAGCAGCTCCCAGTCCTGAGCCGCTTCCGACATCGAATGCGCCGGCCTTAGATCATGTGAGGTGGGCCCTCGCTCGTCATGTCCGATGGCTGCTTGCGCATGACCCCGGCGCCAGGCTCGGAAGGGAATCTGAAAGCCTGCACCAAATGCGCGTGGCCACGCGACAATTGCGCGCCGTCCTGCGCGCCGCCAGACCTCTCCTGGTTCCTGAGTGGGCAGACTCGCTTCGGAATGAGTTGCGCTGGCTCGGCCAACTGCTGGGACCGGCCCGCGATCTCGACGTCCAACTCGTCTATTTCCGTGAGGAATCTGCCGCGCTGGATGCGCGAGACCGCCGGCCCTTGACCCCATTCATCGCCCATCTGGAAGCCCAGCGAAACGATGTCCAGAAAGTCCTGCTGAACGAACTGAAGAGTGCACGGTATCTCGACCTCATCAGGCGGCTCCAGCAAGCGCCACGGGATCCAACCGCCGTCGAATCGACCATGACGTTGCATGACCTCGCCAAGCAAGAATTCACAAAGTTGCGAAACCTGATCCGCCGGGCCGGCCACGCACCCAACAATGCCAATATTCACAAGACCAGGATCAAAACCAAACGAGCCCGCTATGCCGCCGAACTCGCGGAACCGACGGTCGGCAAGCCGGCCACACGTTTCATCGACAAAGCCCGCGCTGTGCAGGATGTCTTAGGCATGCACCAAGATGCCATTCAGGCTGAAGCGTATATCCGAACGTTCCTCAAACAATCGACCAGCACGCGGGCCGCATTTGTCGCCGGACGCATGGTCGAACGCCAACGCCAGCGTCGTGAGAAGGCAAGAGGAAAGATGCAGCGGCTTTTGCGTGGACTCGTAAAGCGAGGCGAGAAAGCTTGGGGGTGAACCTGACGGGATACGCGACGAGCGGGAAAGGCGGGACGGGGTGGGGCAGAGCCCTACCGGACTACAGTGGATTTCATCAAACTGTCTGCCTGTGGAGGCGAAAATCCCTGATACCCACGGTGGCGCTCGGCGAGTTCCAGCACGGAAAATGGCTGGCCGTCCACCATTTCCGGCACTGTGAAGATTTGCCGTAGCTGGCCTCCGCGGGCGCCGACGATCTGACCGGTAAAAACCACCTCTTGCGCTTTCAACCGTTCAATCGCCTGCTCGATGTCTTCCACGCGCACCGCCACATGATGGAACACCTGATCGCCAAATTTATTGACCCAACCAGGGATGATGCTGGTGCGGCCTCGATCATCGGGATAGGCTTGATCTACGAAAAGCGCTGGGTACCCAACCTTTCGGTAGACCTTCGCGTACCAGTCTTCATACTCGATCGTTTCGCTGTACCCATACCCGAGTCTCGTGAATTCCTCCGCACGCCGGTCGATATTCAGCGTCCGCAGCGTGAGATGGTCTGCGACCGGGTAGAAGCCGACTCCCGCCTTGTCCAACGAATCCCGCAGCACCTTGGCTGCCCGATTGCCTGAAACGTACTTCGCGATCATCCTCTCGATGAGCCCATCCAACTCTGCAGCGTGATCCATGCTGGCGACTCCTTTTCAGAATATTTCGTCATTCGTCAAACGTCATTCGTCAGTCATGGTCTTGCCCCTACGGTTGACGAGTGACCAATGACGCCCTCACTCTCCAAATGTGATGCCCTGGGCCAACGGCAAATCGTGACCCCAATTGATCGTATTCGTCTGCCGCCTCATATAGACTTTCCAGGCATCCGAACCGGCTTCACGCCCTCCACCGGTTTCTTTTTCGCCTCCAAAAGCGCCGCCGATTTCCGCCCCTGACGTCCCGATGTTCACATTGGCAATCCCGCAGTCACTGCCGGCAGTGGATATGAACCGTTCGCTGCTCCGCACATCGGACGTAAAAATCGCAGAAGACAGGCCTTGAGGTACCGCATTCTGCAACTCAATCGCGTCGTCAAGCATCTTGAAGGACATGACATAGAGAATTGGCGCAAAGGTCTCGCGCTGGACAATGGGCCAATGGTTCTCCGCTTTCACAATGGCTGGTTCCACGAAATAGCCCGGCTGATCCAGTACCTGCCCACCGTAGAGAACTTTTCCTCCCGCCTGCTTCGCCTCTTCGAGAGCCTTCCGATAGGCTTCGACCGCAGCGCGATCGATCAGCGGACCCATGAGCACGCCTGACTCCAATGGATTGCCGATGCGGATCTGTCTGTACGACGAGATAAGCTTCGTGACCACTTCATCGTAACGAGACGCGTGGACGAACAGCCGTCTGGTCGTCGTGCAACGTTGGCCGGCGGTACCGACCGCACCGAACACAACGGCGCGAATCGCCAAGGAGAGGTCCGCCGTCTGATCCACGATGACCGCGTTGTTCCCGCTCAGTTCCAAAAGCGTCCGCCCCAGCCGTTGCGCGACGGTCGAGGCCACAGTTCGACCGACCGGTACGGACCCTGTGAACGAGATCAACGGTAATCGGCGATCCTGGACCAACGTCTCCGCGATGGTCTTCTCGGCCGTCACGATCAGTGAGAAGATCCCTCGATAGCCCTGTTGCTCCATCACTCGGTTGCAGAGGTGCTGCACCGCAATCGCGCAGAGGGGCGCTTTCGGCGAAGGCTTCCACACAACCGGATCTCCGGCAATTGCAGCCAGGAAGGCATTCCAGGCCCAAACCGCGACGGGGAAATTGAAGGCCGTGATCACGCCGACCGGTCCGAGCGGATGCCATTGCTCCGACATCCGATGCTGCGCCCGCTCGGAATGCATCGTCGTTCCATACAACATGCGCGACTGGCCCACGGCAAAGTCCGCCATGTCGATCATTTCCTGAACTTCGCCGTCCCCCTCCGCTTTGATCTTGCCGGCTTCGAGCGACACCAGTGAGCCGAGCAGGTCCTTGTGCTCCCGCAACGATGCGCCGATCAACCGAACGAGTTCTCCCCGCTTGGGAGCCGGAACGAGCCGCCATTGCTGAAATGCCGCCATGGACTCCCGCACGATGCGCTCATAGTCATCGGCTGAGCAGGTACGAATCCGCGCAATCGTCTCGCCGGTCGCCGGATTCACGGAATCCAGCAGCAACGCGTTCTCGCCGGAGGCCCACCAATGGTTCCCGGTGCTGCCGCCGGCGTTGACGGCGCGCAAACCTAATCCCTTGAGGATTTCCGCGATGGACATCACCGGTAGCAGGCTCCAAATCGATTCTTGAGCACGTCTTGTAACGGAAACGATTCCTGCGTGATGAATCCCCTGTATCGCTCGGGCGCCGCCAGCACGAGATCGGCTACGGCACAGAGGCTCGAGGCGGTCGTCACTTGAATGGCGGACCAGAGTTTCCCTTTAATGCAGAGGGGATAGATCTTCTTCACGTAGTTCTCTTCAAACAACGCGCCTCCCCTCATCCCCATGACTGAGGCATAAATCAGCACGACATCTTGCAGTGTCTGGGGAACCGCCTGCTCGAGAATTCGTTTGAGCGTCTCACGGTCCTCGTTCAGCTTGAGATCTTTCATCAAGAGGTGAATTTTCTCGCAATGGCCCGGATACCGCAGCGTCTTGTAGTTCATGGTCCGAACTTTTCCTGCATAGGTATCGGCCAACGTTCCCAATCCTCCGGAGGTGTTGAACGCTTCGTAGAGGAGTCCATCCACCTCGATCGTCTCATACCCTTCGAGAGGCAGGAGGGGCACCTTCTCCCCCCCCTCAATTCCGTAACAGATGTTGCCGTACTCGTTGATCAGCCCATCGGTAGACCAGGTGAGCGAATACTTGAGGGCGTTACTGGGATGAACCGGCAAGGCCCCGACCCGCATTTTAACCGTATCCACCGTATCGAAATGGGTGATCAAGTCGTGCGCCGCAATGCTGATGAAGCCGGGAGCCAAACCGCATTGCGGCACAAAGGCTTGCGGTGAGTCGATACTTAGAACTTTGACCTGATTGGTAACCTCGACGTCTTCCGTCAGGTCGAAATAGTGAAGCCGGTGTTCCCGAGCCAGTCCAGCGACAACGGGGTTGCAGAAATACGGGAGGCTCGACAGGACCGCATCGAATCGGTGCGCCGTCAGGTATGCGCTGACGGAGTCGGGATGTCGGACGTCGAGAGGCAGGGGCGTCACTCGCGAGAGACCAAGGTCCTCGACCAAGCGCTTGGGGGCGTCGAGGCTGATGTCGCCGAGACAGACCTCGTAGTCGCCGCTTTCTGATAAGAGGCAGGCAACCAGGGATCCGATCTTTCCAGCGCCCAGAACAAGTACACGATGCATGGTAGACCTCATGTGCGGTCAGTATACTCCTGCTCTAGGTCACCAATGAAGAACATCTCATTTTCAGCACCATAGTTGTGGGGTAGTCCGCGCTGAAACACGGCAAAGACCTTCCTTGCAGTATGAGCGATCAGCTTCGATACGAATGATTCAGACCCAGCCACACCGGAAATAGTCTGGATATTCCAAAAAGAGCAGACCGGAGAATGCACAAGACCTTGCGCGGAAAAACTATGTAACTCATTGATTGTTATTGCTAAATCAACCGTGAAGCGAGAGAGGAGTTTGTGATACGCTAACACACCGTCAGGAGCGGCAGATATGTTACGCATGCCTTCTCGAGTTGTGTTTCCGTTCGGCTATCGGATCTCCATCCGCCAACTTTCTGATACCGACATGGACCGTCGGGACCCGAATGCCGACGGAATCTGGGACGACGCTACGAAAACCATCTATCTTCGCAAGCGTTTGCCTGTGACCAGACGGCGCTACATTCTCGCCCACGAACTTGGCCATGCTTGGCTCGACTGGCAGCACCGGCATCTTGATAACGGCAAAGCCAAAACCTAACAAGCAGCTGAAAACGCCCGCCAGCGCGGGAAGGTTGAGGTTCAGGCTAAGGTTGAGACTAAGAGGAGAACGTCAGATCTTCGCTCAACTTAGACCTTAGCCTCAGCCTGTGTTCTTTCGCTAGCTGATCTTAGCCCCGGCAAGCTTGAGTACCACAGCCCATTCCGCTTCAGTCACCGGCTGGACCGAGAGGCGAGAGCCTTTTTGCAGCAAGACCATGCCCTTCAGCTTGGATTCCTGCCTCAGTCGGTCGAGTGACAGACTGGACTTGAACGTCTGACGATACCGAATGTCCACCATATCCCACCGTGGAGCGGAGGGAATACTGGCTGGATCATAATGGTGGCTGGTCTTGTCGAACTGCGTGTGGTCTGGATAGGCTGCCCGCACGACTTCCGCAATCCCCACCACAGCCGGCGGCTCGGCATTGCTATGATAAAAAAGCACATGGTCGCCGACAGCCATCGCACGCATGAAGTTGCGCGCCTGATAGTTCCGCACCCCATCCCAACAGGTCGTCTGCTTAAGAGATTGCGCGAGATCGTCGATTGAAAATACACGTGGTTCCGATTTCACCAGCCAATAGCGGCGCCCTTGTGCCATCGCATCACCTCTTCCTGCTTGGTCATTTGCCTCACTCCATGTATGCTATCGGCGATGCTCACTGTTCGATTGAGGTCTGCCGATGGAACTCACTCCATTCTTCTTCGGTTTCTATAAGTTCGTCAAGTACGGTCTCTACCCGCTGACGTGGGTCGTGCTGCTCCTCGGCGTAGCGACAGTCTTGGCCCTCTTGCCATTTTCGCCCAGACGCCTGCGGTGGGTGCGCCAACTCCTTATGTCTTCCCTCCTTCTCCTCGTGGCGCTGTCCAGTCCGTTGATCGCCACCCCGCTGATCGGTTCGCTCGAATCCTGGTACCACTCCCCACAGTTGACACCGACCGATCGCTTCGACGCCATCGTGGTATTGGGGGGAGGCATCAATGCGAAAGGCTCGCTTCGACCAACCACCGAGCCATCTTCCTATTCCAGAAATCGAACCACCTGCGGCGTGGACCTCTACCAGCAAGGCTATGCCCCTACCTTGGTGCTGACAGGGGGAGACGGTCAAATCTTCGGCACGGGCCCCCAAGAAGCGGTCGAAATGAAACGATGGGCGGTCCGCCTCGGCGTTCCCGAGTCCGCCACAAAGATCGATACAGAAGCCCGCAACACCTACGAGAACGCGACGGGAACCAAACGGCTGCTCGGGCCCGCGTCAATTCTCCTCGTAAGTTCAGCCAGCCATCTACCACGCGCCGTCCCGGTGTTCACGAAGCAGGGCTTCCGCGTTACGCCGGCCCCCTGCGACTATATTTCACAGAACCTGCCACGAGAGAGCTGGAATGACATCGACCCGTTTGATGTCTTGCCGAGCGATATCGCACTACAACACACCGAGGAAACAGTGGCTGAAGTAGCAGGCATAGTGATTTATTGGCTGGCAGGAAAACTTTAGCAGTCTACTGAAAAAGTTCGCCAGGGGTGGGTTGGTGAGAAGGCCGCCATTTTTGAGCACCCTGCTAACGACCAGGCAGTGCTGGGGCAGGACCGAGACGGTATAGACCGCCCCTGTGATCAGCCACATAGACTTCGCCCGCTTCGTCTTCGCCGAACGAAGAAATCCGCATTCCACTCTTTCGAAGCACGCGTGGCTCACTGCCTGCGGCAATGCCGTTCCCAACAGGAACAACAAAGATCTCCCCACTGCAGTAGTCCCCGAACAGGTAGCTCCCCTGGAGCGCAGGGAGATTCCGGCCCCGATAGACATAGCCTCCCGTCACTGAACATCGGCCTTGGTCATGGCCATACTCGAAAACCGGCATGGTCAGCCCCTCAACGTGACAGTCCTTCTCTGGGAAGAAACAATGCCTTCCCTCCATGATACGCCAGCCATAATTGCCCCCTCGCTTGACGAGATCGATTTCCTCCCACTTGTCCTGCCCTACATCGGCAAGCCAGAGCACTCCAGTTGCACGATCGAAGGAAAATCGCCAGGGATTCCGAACCCCAGAGGCAAAGATTTCAGGGCGGCCACCTGTGCGCGCGAATGGATTGTCCGATGGAATGGCATAGGGCACCGCACCGTCCACATCAATACGGAGAATTTTCCCCAACAGCTCGGCTGGGTTCTGTGCACGATTCTGGGGATCGCCACCTGAGCCGCCATCGCCTCGACCGATGTACAGAAACCCATCCGGTCCAAACGCCACCATCCCCCCATTGTGATTCGCATAGGGCTGAGGCACCACCATCAGCGTCCGCTCCTCTGTCGAAGCCTGTAGGCCAGATCCCTGTCGACGATACTCGGCGAGGACCGTGGCGCCATCATCTCGCCTGGTATAGTTCACGAAAAATCTGCCGTTCTGTCGGTGTTTTGGGTGAAAAGCCAGACCGAGCAACCCACGTTCCCCTCCCGACAAAACTCGACTCGTGATGTCGAGAAACGGCTCATCTTGAAGGATGCCCTGTACGATGACTCGAATCGTGCCAGGCTGCTCGACGACAAAAAGTTTCCCGGATCCATCGCCTGCATGGGTCAGATAAAGCGGCAGCTGAAGGCCTTTATCAACTACCGGTACGAGATCGACTTCCGGCTCCGTGACACGACCGCCCGTCTCAGCCGCTCCCGCAGGCCAACACAGCAAAAGATAGAGAAGCAGCGTCCCGAGGCCACTGGGCATACTTGCACATTTCATTGATCCCTCCTCTTAGGTGGGGGCATCGAGAACGGCGAGCAGCGCGCGATAGGTCAGCGCGCGAACCCTGGCCTTCGACGACGGCTGATCGCTGCTGTTCATATCCAACCAGACACGTTCCGTCACCTGGGCACGAGCGTCGTTACAAAGCCCCCACATCTGGTGGAGAAATCCGTCAGGCAGTCCAACTTGCAGCCCTTCGGATTCGATGCGATCGTCCAGAATGGCCAACAAATCGGACAGCGCCTGATCCGACCGATAGGGTGTAGCGGAAAAGCCAAAGGAGGCATGGGCCGCCGCCTCCTGCTTCGCCTGCTCGACCAGATCCCGCATGTACTCTTTGAGCAAGCCCACCACATGACCGGACAACGCCATGCCGTTCTCCTTTGCCTACATTATGCGACTGTGCTGGAGAGGGAGCAAGAACCGGCACGCGTGAAGTAGGCTGAGGTCGAAGTCAAGATTGAGCGAAAGTCCGATGTTCTCATCTTATTAGCCTCAACCTACTCCGCGGATCGCGCGATTGACCAGCCAATCGAAGGTTCTCTATGATGCCGATGAGAAACCGGTAACAAGGCCGGGCGCCAGGGGCGCAGGGGCACTATGGTCGAACGATTCGAGGTGGCGCTGAATACCCCAGCTGGACGGCTGACCACGGCCATCGATGTGCCGACGGGATTCATCCCCATCACGGCGATTGTCCCTGTCACGCGCCGCCTGGGGGATGAAGCCGCACAACTGGAAGTCCAGCAGGCCATCGAAGCAGGCCAGACCATTTCCTGCCGGATGGGCTGCGCCGCCTGTTGTCGTATGCTGGTTCCGCTTTCCGCGCCGGAAGCGTTTGCGTTGCGAGAGTATGTGGAACAGCTGCCGACAGATCGAAGAACCCATCTGCTAAACCGCCTCAGCGACAGGAAGGATAGCCTGAAGCGCGAGGGTCTGTGGGATCGGCTCAACGATGTTGCAGAGGCCAACAGGCCAGTGCCGGACGAGGAACTCGATCCGATCAACCGGTCCTACTATGCACTGAGAATCCCATGTCCCTATTTAGAGGACGAGATGTGTTCGATTTACGAGTCACGACCAGCCGCATGCCGGGAACTCCTCGTCACTTCGCCGGCGGAACTGTGCCAGGATCTGGCGCAGAATCCGGTCACGCCCCTTCCGGTCTCGATGCGAATCAGTTCCATCCTGGGACTGGCCTGGGGAACCTTGACCAGTTCTCCCCCTCGACTCATCCCACTCCCGATGGCTTTAGAGTGGGCCGAGCGACATGAAGAGGAGTCCCGACGGACCTGGCCCGGCTCGTCCCTCTTGGACCAAGTCCTCGATAACATGTGGCGGTTTCTAAGCCAGGCATTTCAGAAGAAGTGATGAGTGAACAGTGATGGGTGATGAGTGGAAGATGATAGGGTTGTAACCCAATGGCTCATCACCGATCACTCATCACCCATCACTGACCCCAAAGGAGAAACCCGAATGCACAAACCCGTGATTGTTTGTTTAGATCTGGAAGGAGTGTTGGTGCCGGAGATCTGGATCAACGTCGCGCTCAAAACCGGCATCGACGAACTAAAAATTACCACCCGCGAGATGCCGGATTACGATGCCTTGATGACACGGCGCCTGGCCATTCTGGATCAACATAAACTCACCATTCACGATATCCAGGCGGTCATCGACAAGATGGGTCCGCTGGAAGGCGCTGTGAACTTTATCGCCTGGCTCCGCGAACGATGCCAGGTCATTATCTTGTCCGATACGTTCTATCAGTTCGCCCAACCGCTGATGCGCCAGCTGGGATTCCCAACGCTCTTTTGCAACCAGCTGGAGATCGATCAAGCCGGCCGCATCGTCAATTACCACATGCGAATGCAGAATCAGAAGAAATACTCGGTGGCGGCACTGAAGTCCCTCAATTTTCACGTCCTGGCCGCCGGCGATGCCTACAACGATACCGCCATGCTAGGAGAAGCCCACGCGGGATTCTTCTTCTGTCCGCCAGATCACCTTCCCAAAGAATTCCCGCAGTTCCCGGTGACGAAGACCTACGCGGAGCTGCAAGCGCGCTTCGCACAGGCAGGGAATTTCAGATAGCGAGATAGCTTTCAACCCCTCAATACACTTCCTCCCCTTTGTAAGGGGAGGGTAGGAGGGGTAGCGAATCATAAGATTGGAAGGGGTAGAGGCTCATGCCCAGAGCCACACGAGGACAAGCCGGCCATCTCGATCTTAAACGCCGGCTTCGTTCTAACATGACCGGCCAAGAAGCGCGGCTGTGGTCAAGACTACGAGCACGACAACTTCAGGGGCTCAAGTTTCGCCGGCAACATGGCATCGGGCCATACATCGTGGACTTCTATTGTCCGGAACAGTCTCTCGTCATTGAAATAGACGGCGACAGTCATGCTGACGCTGATCAGATCGTGAAGGATCAGCGTCGTGACAGATATTTTCAGTCCCTCGGCCTTCACGTGATTCGATACATCAACGACGATATTTTGAAGAACCTGGACGGGGTTCTGGAAAATTTAGCCGAGAGGTTGTCGTCAGGATCGACCTCCCCTCACCCCTCCTTACGAAGGAGGGGGAAAGAAGATTGATTGCCGGCGACTCCTGAATTATTCCTCCACTTTGTAAGGGGAGGGTAGGAGGGGTAGCGATCTTGCAGGATCGACCTCCCCTCGCCCCTCCTTACGAAGGAGGGGTGAAGACGCTGAAGGTTGATCGCTGATGGCTATGTATCTCCATTCACCACCGCCAGCACTCGACGGCCATAGCGTTCTGCCTTCAGAGCGCCGATGCCGGGAATCTCCAACAGCGCAGCGGGTGTCACGGGCTTGTGGCCGGCAATGGCCTTCAACGTCTTGTCGTGAAATATCAGAAAGGCCGAGACGCCCTCTTCCTCGGCAAGCTCCGTGCGGAGCTGCCGGAGCCGTTCAAAGAGCTGCGGATCCGTCGGCGATGCTCGCAAGGCAACCACAGATGCGGCGCTTTCCCGGGATGGCTTCGTCACCGTTGAATCGGGCTGAGGCTCTTCTCCTTGTTTCAACACCACAGCACCGATCCCTTGCAGGATCTCTCGTCCCTTGCGTGTCACATCGAGCGTGGGATACTCCGTGCCTTCGACCTGAAGATAGCCTGAGTCGATCAGCTCCCGCACCAGACCGGTCATAGACAACTTCGAATGTGCGCGGCACATTCCGTATGTCGGGCAATCTTCTGCGCCATAAGCCTGCATGGCTTTTGAACGACTCCCGCGAAGAATCTCGACAATTCGACTCACGCCGAACCGACCCCTGCACCAGGACACGGTCTCCAAGATGGCCTTCGCGGAAGCGGCATCATCATGGGAGACCTCCCGACTCGGTTGTCGCACCGGCGCGACACAACGGTCACAAAGGCCGCAAGGGCCAAGGGCCAGCTCGGCTTCATCGCTGAAATACTCAAGGATTGCGAGCTGTCGGCAAGTTGGCACCGACACATATCCGAGCATTTCCTGAAGTAGTGTCTTCATCCGCTTGGCGCGCTCTGCGCCTTCGGGATCTTGTGACGCCTGCTGAATGAAATATTCCTGCGTGGCTAGATCCCGTTCATGGAACAGCAACCAGCAGGCAGCAGGTCGTCCGTCGCGACCAGCCCGCCCGACCTCTTGGTAATAGGCCTCCACACTTCCCGGAATGTCGAAATGGACGACCAGCCGGACATCCGACTTATCGATGCCCATGCCGAAAGCATTCGTTGCAACCAGAATTCTCGTAGTCCCTCGTCGAAAGTCGTCATGCACAAGCCGCCGTTCCTCATCCGCGAGACCGGCATGGTAGTAGCCGACCGACTGGTGAGATTGTTCAAGACATTCCGCGACCTCCTCTACCGCCCGGCGCGTGGCGCAATAGATCAGGATCGTGCCCTTGTCCGCCTCACGAACCAGCCGCTCCAATACAGTCAGTTTCTCCTGGCGGGACTGACAGAGACGAACTGACAAAGCGAGATTGGCCCGGCGGAAGCCCGCCACCAATCGGAACGGATCGCGGAGGGATAACCGGTTGCACAGATCCGTTTGAACGCGGGCCGTGGCCGTGGCAGTCAGAGCCAGACAAGGAGGATTCGTGAGTTCCTGGCGGAGGCGGCCGATCTTGAGATAATCGGGTCTGAAGTCATGGCCCCATTGGGAAATACAGTGCGCTTCGTCGACTACCAGCAACGAGACCCAGAGGGAACGCAACAATTGGAGAAATCCCTCATGCTGCATCCGTTCCGGCGCCAGATAGAGCAACTGAAGCCGCCGCTGACTGAGATCCTGAATCACGCGGTGCTTTTCAGCCCCAGTGAGGCCAGAGTGAAACGCCGCCGCCGCAATTTTTCGCTGCTTCAGGCTTGCCACTTGATCTTGCATGAGCGCGATGAGAGGAGAAATGACCAAGGTCAACCCTGGCAAAAGGGTCGCAGGCAGTTGATAGCAGAGCGACTTGCCCTGCCCGGTTGGCATGACCGTCATCGCATCGCGCCCAGCCAACACGGCGCGAATGACCTCCTCTTGGCCAGGCCGAAACTTCGCAAAGCCGAACTGTTCGCTGAGCTGTCTGGTCAGATCATCCACGGTGAGAGTAATCGGAAAAAGAATGGTGGCGAAGCGTGAACGCAAACGGAGTATAGACGACTGACCTACGGCGGGCAAGCTGCATGGGCCGATATGTCGCGATCAGCCTTCAGCTTCGGAAGGAAAAGATCTCGGAGACTGAGAGTTGACGGCTTATGAACTATTCCTCCCCTTTGTAAGGGGCCTGCGACGAGCTCAGTCGAGCGAGGCCAGGAGGGGTAGAGCTTCTGTTCTAGACCAACCGGTCGTGCAGTCTAATAGGAGCGACCTCCCCCAACCCCTCCTTACGAAGGAGGGGAGAAGAAGGCTGACAGCCCGCAGGATGCTCAAAAAGGCCAGACTTCTCACCCGTCCAACCCCGGCGCGCCGAGACGCGCCGTTCCGCGGGCAAGGCCGCAGCGAGCTGTCACTTTATAAGGGGTAGGTGGGATGATCCCAACTGCGCGCGTCCAACGAGGGCCTTCTGAGGCCGCGCGTTGCGCGAGCAAGGGGATCGTCCCAGCTACCCCATCCCCCCTTTTTCAATATCCTGCTAGAAGTTCATCCAGAGCTGGAGATACGCCCAGTCTTGATCGGTGCTGGTACCCAGGTTCTCCTTGATATACGCCCCGGCAAACATATGGCCATAGACCGCCTGAAAGGACAACATGCCATCCATAAACATGTGCGTCCAAGCGACGTCTATTTCGTCGCCAACGTGCCTCTTATTGTTGTCCGCCTTTGAATAGACATAGACCCCCTGTGTGGCTCGATACCAGTTGTCCTTCGTATTGGCAAGATTAAATCTGGATGCCCATATTTCAATGTGGTCATCCTTGCTTGGGCGGAATTGCAAGTTGACCGCGAAACCCATCATGTTCTTCCAACCTTGCACGTCCATGTAGCCCATGTGAAGGTGGTTGGTCGGGTACATGTTCTCAAACGTATTGGCAGAGCCGCAACCGGTCGTGGACCCTGCGAAAGTACAGTTCGCTCGGCCATCGCCCGAGGCATAGTCGAAGTTGAAGGCCAATCGCGGCTTCCAGGCCCACTCATAATGTGTGTAGCCGATCCAGTTTCTGGTCGCCCAGGCACTGATGTGGAGGTTCTTCGAGTTGCCGCAATTCGGTGAGCAGCCAGCTTGGTTGCTATCGCCCATTTGGCCGAACTGGTAGAGCGTTTCACTTATCGCGTCGAAGTTGCCCTTGCGCATCTCGATCCGGCCTCCGACGTTATGACGTGTCTGGTTCGAGTGCCTCGGCGTGCCGAGACCCTGGCCCCGGTTGTCCTGCGAGTTATACCGGTTGGAGTAGAGGAAATAGTAGGGCTCGATGATGAATCCTGGCACCGATTTGATCTGGTTGTAGAAAATGAAAAAGTCGGAGTCTCGGTTCGCATCATTTCCGCTATTGACGTTGCCTGGGCCAATGTTCTGGTCGCGAGCGCCGACCGGCACGGCTTGCCCGAGATCGGATTCAGAGGTGCGGAACCACCCCCCGTAGGTATCCCAGGCCTTGGTGCTGTATTGCAACATCACACCGTCATGGGAAATTCCTGTATTGGACCAGTCGAAGGCGCCGAACAGAGACTGGTTGCCGAACACCACATATTGCCGACCGGCCTTCACGCTCAGGCCTTGAAACCCAGCGAAGTTCCGAACCAGCATGTAGGCAGCTCGGACCCCCAATGTGTTGCAGTTGCCTCCGCCATTGGCTGTCGCACAGCCGTTATGGTTCCTCGAATCGTCTTGGGTTCCCTCTAGACCATTGGACCCATTTCCGCCCCAGGTCCTCGAATCCTGCAGTTCCATGTAGAAATTCATGTCCGGCGAAAGGTCGTAGCCGATACCCAACCGTGTCAACTGTTGGGAATAGAAATCGTTTTGTTTGCCAGGAGTACCATTCGGGGTGGTGGTGGTGTTAGGGGCGTTACAGACTCCGTTCCCGACAATATTGCTGCCGAAACAGACGCCGTTCCGCATGATCGGCCGCACGCGGAGATCGCCGCGTATCCAGAATTTTGAGAGATCGAAATTCTTTCCGATTTTCGGATCGTAGAGTTCGTATTCTTCCTTATTCGGAATCGAGCGAGGAACGACCCCGACGTGGGTAATTCTTTCACCTTCCGGCAATTCAAACGCAGCTTGCGCCGGGCACGCCACGAATGGCATCACCGCTGCCATCACGGCCGCACTACAAAAAGTGGCCATACTAGCCCATTCAGCCTGTCTGATGATTCTCATTCGACTCTCCTGTGAATTGATGGGAGCGACTGTTAGTGCGTCATGAGGTGATGGCGCAACAAATTGGGGCGACCACGACGATGGCAGGGCTGCCGGTTAACGCCAAACCGGACACACGCGCTATCCGATCGACGCGAAAGTGTCGGACAAAGCGATGGCCTTCGTGATCCTCAAGCCGAGTGCATTTCATGGGGAATGGACTTACGCCAACAGGCCGAGCCGGCGATGGTTGCCGGCTGGTAGACGACTCCGTGCTCGCTCATCTCGTTTTTCTCGCCGCACCTTCACGTCCGATTGTTCGATCCCTTTGACTCGATCTGCTTCTCTGCCGGCGTCGTCACAGCGTTGATCTGTTCTTCCGCGTCTTTGATCGAGGCCTGAAAGTCCTGCTCGACCATCTTCACTTCCTGCTGAATCATGTTGAGTTCCGGCTCGACCGACTTCCGCAAATCCTCCGCCGTGCTCTTGAAGCCCTTAACCGCTTTCCCAACCTGGCGAGCGACTTCAGGCAGCTGCTTGGGGCCAAACAGCAAAAATGCAATCACCAAAATAATGAGAACTTCGCCGATGCCCAATCCGAACATGGTTCAAACCTTGGCGAGAGGTAAGGGGCGAGGGGCGAGGGGTACCGGTCATGAGATATTTTTCCACTAGCCCCGTGCCTCTAGCCTCTTGCCCCTTCGTTGTTACCCTTGCTTGACCTGCTTCCCCGATTGAGCCGGCGCTGTAGCCGGTGGGACGGCCTGCGATTGCGCGACCTGCGGCGGCGGCGCTTCTGGCGCCCCGGACGGAGGAGGCGTCACGTCAATGGCATCAGCCTCATTGACGCTCTTCTTAAATCCTTTAATCGCCTTCCCAAGCCCCTCGCCCAACTGCGGAATCTTGCCGGCGCCGAAAATGATCAAGACAATGACCAGGATCAGCGTCAATTCCATCCATCCGAAGGATCCAAACATTAATCACCTGCTTTCTCTTTTTGCTCCACCCGGACCCACTCGCCCTGCGGCGTTGAAACAAGCGAACGATGGAGCCTTCCTCATACGAGGAGAAGGCTATAAAGAGTATAGAAGAACAAGAACTGAGTCAAGCAGAGAAATTCGGCAATCGGGTCCTGTAACCTGAGATAATCAGCGCGGTTGGACAAAGGAATGACAGTAATCCACAGGGCTCGGTGGTGCGGTCAAGGCAATCATGAACGAGTGAGGGTCGTAGCCGATGTCTTCGAGATCCTTCGAGGCCAGGGTCAACTCTTCCTCCGTGAGGTAGGCGACGGTGTCCGGAATGCCTGTCGGCGTGAGGGAGCGCACGAGAGCCTGAAGTAATTCACGCTCCTCCGGCGGCATCTCCAACGGAATGGGAAAGTCCAGATGGCGCGCATAGGGGCTCCGATAGGTTTCGTTCAGTGCGCGGAGGGTTTTGAGCATCAAGCGGTCCTGTTCCCACGGCGACATTTTTGTACCGGCGGAAGGATGGGTAGCGATGAGATCCATGAGGGTCAAGACGTTGGTTCCCAAGCTGCGCCCTACGAACTCACGCTGGCTTTCTATGGTCATCGTGCCGGCCTCCAACTGCTTGGCAACCGCTTCGGCTAATGCAAAGTTGACCATGAAACTCTGTTGCCCGCCAAATTGGCCATAGCAAGGCTTCTCCGGATCGTTCAGCACATCCATCTCCGCTGTACCTGCGTCGAAACTGCTGAACCCCATCGCATCAGGGGCCAACAGGCGCTTGGCTTCCTTGATCGTGGCATACGCTCCCAGATTGACGGGAACCAGCACGTGCTCATCGATACGTTTGAGAAAGTCCGTGATCGTCTTCCGGTAGGGGACCTCCTTCCATTCGACCGCCCGATACTCACGCTCCCACACCAGATCGTCGAGAAACGGCGGGAATCCCTTGAGCGTCTCTATATCCATGCTGTCGAACGCCCTGACAAAAGCTGCCCAGTCGGAAATTTTCGCATGAGCGGCTTCGCTCACGTTCGGTCGCATGAACTCTTCTTCAATGTCGCCCCCCTGGCGCGACAGCAGTTTCGTTGAGAGATCGTTCCACAGTTCGTTACAGATAATGCGATCTACGCTGCCGTCCGCTATACCATCGAGTCGGCCCACGGTCCCCCGATGCGTCTCGACCCGGTTGCGGTGGGCCGCGAGTTCCGGATGAGCCATGGCTGCATCGAGCACGGCTTGTTCCCAATCGACCAGCACATAGCGGATGCGGGGATACACCAGTCCATCTTTATCGAGGATCTTGAGATGGCTCAAGAAACAGGCGGCAAGATTGCCGTTGCCGGGGCCCCATTCGTGCACAACCAGGCTAGGGGCTAGAGGCAAGGGGCGAGGGGTCGGAGAATCTTCGCTTTTACCTCTCGCCTCTCGCCTCTCGCCTCGTGCCTGCTCGCGTCGTACGACGCGAGCATAGTAGTCTGCCGCGAGCGCATGGGCGAGCCGATAGTCGGCAGAGGCAAATGTTTGGTAGAAGCTGCGGACCTGATCGCCCCGGAAACGGTAGAAAAGCCTATTGATGTGGACTTGCCACTGATCGACCGGCTTATAGCCGCCGATGAGCTGGGGTAAGGCGTCTGCATCTTGCAACATAAATGAATCCAGGTTGGAGCGAGCGAGACATGCGAGAGAGGCGGGACTCGTTCGCTTCCTGAGTCGCGCTTGTCCCGCGCGTCCAGCCCTTCTCGCTTCCAGCTTTAAGGAAGCGGATTCTAACAGATGGCGGAAAACAGCCGCAACGGGCTTTCCTATAGCAGTCAGCCATCAGCTTTCAGCGTCTTCGCCCCTCCTCGTAAGGAGGGGCGAGGGGAGGTCGATCCTGCAAGATCGCTAGCCCCCGTGATGGATGCGCGGCTACGGCCACTACCCCTCCTACCCTCCCCTTACAAAGGGGAGGAATAATTCAGGGGTCGCCGGCAATCAATCTTCTTTCCCCCTCCTTCGTAAGGAGGGGTGAGGGGAGGTCGATCCTAACGACAACCTCTCGGCCAAATCTTCCAGAACCCCGTCCAGGTTCTTCAAAATATCGTCGTTGATGTATCGAATCACGTGAAGGCCGAGGGACTGAAAATATCTGTCCTCGTGTGGCTCTGGGCATGAGCCTCTACCCCTTCCAATCTTATGATTCTCTACCCCTCCTACCCTCCCCTTACAAAGGGGAGGAAGTGTATTGAGGGCTGATAGCTGATGACTGTCGGCTTTTTCTTCTCCTTGACAGCTCCCATCAACCAGTGTACGAAAACAACCGTGCCTACTCTTTTCATCACACTGCTCATAGTCTTCTGCGGCCTTACAGGAACCCCAGCCCTGGCAGCGGAGCTGCCGATCACCAAGAATACCCCTATCCCTGATTTTCAGAACCGCACCCAAGATGTCGTCCCCTACGACTTCGACGCTCCGCCACAAGGCCTGTTCCGCGCCATTACGACAGCGGAAGGATTTGACGAGGTACTGGGCCTTCACCGTACGCACGAAATTGTACCGGTGAAACCGACCGACCGGTTCCGCCCCGATACCCCGGCGATTTTTATTGTGTTCCTCCTTCACCAGCATTATCAGGGATTCCAGGTGATCGGGCGCTGCTACCCGGAAGCGGTAGCCGGCCTCGATCCCACCGTTTCGATCGGACAAGATGCGATGCACATTGCGCTCGAAGACGACACTGGTTATCTCACGTTCTCCCCTCCACGCGTCGCTTGGAAACCCGGCCGATATAAAGTGGAAATTCACGTGGGAGAACAGATCAACGAGATGAGTCTGATGGGCACGATGCGCTTCACGGTCGTGGCGGGGAACGTGACGGGTGATCGGTGATGGGCGGCGAGGCAAGCCCGAGGCCTGCAACGTCTGGGACAATGCCGCGATGGAGAGCTTCTTCTCCTCGCTGAAGACCGAACGCACGGCGAGCAAGACGTACCGCGCGCGCGACCAGGCCAAAGCCGAGGTGTTAAATTATATCGAGCGCTTCTATAATCCCGGGCGGCGGCACTCGACGTTGGGCTATCTTAGTCCGATGGAGTTCGAAAGACAGGCGGAACTGGCTTAGAAAGGCAAACGATCTGTTTGCCTGCAATCCCCCCCCCCCAAAGGGGTATTGATGCCTGAGCGGTTTGCTCCTACTGTGAGCCCACATGGCTTCAACGCGCTTCAGTGGCCACTAAGGTAGAAATATGACAGCCATCCATGATACGGATGTCCTTATGGTAGGCATTCGTGGTTTCTCACAGCCACCCCCCAGAGCCATCACGTTCTGCCTCGTCAGCCTCTTAGCCCTTACGATATTCTCCGGATGCAGCGGCGGGGATGGGGCAAACCAACAGTCGCAGCAACCACTCAGCGCGTCGGCCGACTTGGCACCCACCGTGGAGGAAGATTTGCCGGCAAATGTTCCCTCATCGACAGCACCCACCGCAACTGAAACCGGTGTCAGTCAGCAACCCGCTACAAAATTGAACACAGGATTAGCCGCCGTCACCACCCAAGCCCCTGCAGCAGCCAGTCCCAACACAGAGGGAGCATTTGATCCTCCACACAACTGGCCGACTATTCCCCTTGCCGTAATGGTGATGCCGGATGGCAAGGTCTTTGCCTATGGGTCCGGTAGCAATGGCGCGCAAGGCTCGACTCAGTACGTGGTCTGGGATCCGACAAAAACCCCAGATTGGAACGATCTGTATCCTAGTTCCAGCCTCGCCTTTAAACTCTATAACAATGACACACAGACCGATACTTTTTGCGCTGCCCACACCCTTCTCTTTAACGGAGATGCACTCATGCTCGGCGGAGATTTCTTTACGGGAACGGGCATAAGAAATAACGGGAACAACGCCGTCACGACCTTTACCCCTGGGACTGAAACCCTTACACAGGAAACAAGCCCCCTGAAGCTGATGTCGTATCCTCGCTGGTATCCCACCTCCGTCACATTACCTAATCAAGAAACCCTCATAATGGGCGGACGGTCAGCCAAACCAACAAGCTCCATCCCCGCCATCTACCCTGATGCCCCAGAAGTTCGCCAAACCGATGGCACATGGCGCACTCTATGGAACGCCTCAATATCACATGTGAATACCACCATCAAGACGAATGCCTTAGCGGCCTATGGTAATTCTGGGTGGTATTATCCCCGTGCATGGGTCCACCCCAATGGTGGTGGAGTCTTTATATTCGGTTTCAATGGACGTTCCTACAACTTGAACCCCGACAATACCGGGACACTCAGTCGCTACGCCATAGCCGCAGGAACCACGCCCTTTCCCGGTATAGCCACCCTCTCCTCGGTCATGTATGCCACTGGTAAAATTCTCTCGATCAGAAAGAATCCAGACACCACTCTTCTCACCGGTCCGTTCAGGGGAGACAGAACCATTGTGGTCGACATCACAGGCGCCATCCCCGCGATTACCCCGACCAACTCCTTGATGAACTACACCCGTCATTACGGATCACTCACCGTGCTTGCTGATGGGACGGTCTGGGCCAACGGAGGAGGAGCCCTCCCGATAGCGACCGGAATAACTCTGAAAATGGTGGATGACAATGCCGTGTATAGCTCAGAACTCTGGAATGGCAATACCTGGACTCGCGCGGCCACTGCCACACGCTCACGCCTATACCATTCAGCAGCCCTCCTCCTGCCGGACGGCAGAGTGTTCACCGGTGGAGGAGGCGCTCCCGGATACAAGACACAACGCAACGGAGAAATCTACAACCCGCCCTACCTCTATGATGCGAACAACATCCTGGTGACCAATCGCCCGATCATCGAAAGTGCACCGAGTCAGACCACCAGTATTCCCTGGGGTAGCCCTATTGAAATTACAGCCAACGGGCCGATCACCAGAATCACGTTAGTCCGATCTGGATCCGCCACACACGACTTCAATAATGAAGCCAGATTCTTTGATTACCCCGGACTCACTCCACAAGCAGCCCAAACGATCATCAGCATTACGGCACCGGCCAACGCCAATATTGCCCCTTCCGGGTACTACATGATCTTTGCCTGGAACTCAGCCGGAGTTCCGTCCGTCGCTAAGATCATTAAAATCGGATAACTACTCAGGTAGATAGACTGAAGGCGTTCAGGTTGAAGTGTTCGGAGCTCCGGACGTCGGCCTAAAAGCCTTCAGCCTGTGCCCGGAGCCTTCAGCCTGAACACCTGAGTAGTTACTGTCTGTCATCAACAACCATCTCATCACTCATTTAGGACATTGAGCATTCTCACTGAATTACCTAACGGGGGTGGAAGTAACGTTCTGCCACAAGCCCACCATCCTTCGCTACGAATAGCTGAAGGCTCAGCATCAGAGTGCCTCCTCCTCTCATCCGACACCGCATCCATCCAACCACCCTGGGCCAAGACGCAACGCGAACTCCTGGGGCAAATCAACCGGGTCGATCCCTGCTCGGCCTATTGGGATGAAGAAGGATTTCTTGCATCGCACCCGCAGTACACCGGTGTCTGGGGAAGTAACTCTCTTAGAGCCTTGAGCCCAGACTGACACCTTCCCTCGCTTACAGTCCACGAGCCTGTGGCCCCTTTCCGAAGGGAAAGGGCGTCGGTGAGGACACGGGGCTCCCCGCTGCGACCCCATAGCCACCTCACGGGATCCCTTCCTGCACGGTCACGCAGGCCCGCCCAATCACGCCAATCGCGTCCAAGGTGCCGGCCAACTTAAAGATGAACTCAACCGTATGCGAGCCAGTGCCAAACAACCCCAC
>Ga0209515_10002382_pt1 | contig 29114 bp, 23 predicted proteins | sample Subgroupgradi54m_FD_187454 | JGI IMG/M metagenome (GOLD analysis project Ga0209515, IMG submission 187454) | Subsurface groundwater microbial communities from S. Glens Falls, New York, USA - GMW60B uncontaminated upgradient, 5.4 m (SPAdes)... ... | reverse complement strand
CGCGCTCGTGGTCTCAAGTACCCTCACCATCTCGACGGGCACGCTTGATGTGACTGCAAGCAACTACCAAGTGACGACAGGAGGAAGCTTCTTAAATACCGGCGTCTTCAATGCGCGAGCAGGAACTCTCTTGATGAGTGCGCAGTCAGGAAGTCCCCCTCTTACTCCGGGAAGCACACTTGCAAGTCTTACCATTAACGCGACAGGCACAACAATTACTTTGGGAGCCGCGCTCACCACAAGTAGCACGCTTACAATTACAACCGGCACCTTGGACGTGAGTGGTAGCAACTACCAAGTGACTGTTGGAGGAAGCCTCTTAAATACCGGTATATTCAATGCTCGAGCCGGTACGCTTGTGATGAGCGCCCAGTCAGGGAGTCCCACGCTTACGGTAAGTAGCACGCTTTCAAATCTTACTATTAACGCCACGGGAACTACGGTAACTTTAGGAACAAATATCACTGCTTCGGGCACGATTACGTTTACAACTGGCACACTCGACACCTCAAGCGGAAATAATTACGGCATCACTTTATCTGGAAACTGGACAAACAATAGTGGACCAGGAACGTTCATTGCTAGGTCAGGCACCGTGACATTCGATACGACAGGCACTTCAACGATCACAGGAACTTCGACCTTCAATAATTTTTCGGTTACAACAGCCGGTAAGGGGCTCCAGTTTCCTGCGGGAAGTACTCAAACTATCTCTGGTACGTGGACCATAACTGGTACTTCGGGCAACACAGTTAACCTCCGTTCTTCAAATAGTGGTACTCAATGGAATGTAAATCCTACCGCAGTATCGGTTTCCTTTGCTGATGCGCAAGACTCGAATAACACTGGAACTAGTATCACCTGTCTTGTCTCTTCTGGTTGCGTGAATTCCGGCAACAACACAGGATGGACGTTTGCGGTTGCTGTCGTTTCAGGTGGTGGAGGAAGTAGTGGGGGAAATACTCCTCAACCATCGGCTGCCGGAGCTTTCTCTCTCACTATAAATAATGGAGCCGCGGAAACTACTAGCACCAAAGTCTACCTTTTCTTTGTCGGCGGAAACGACAGTTATTATGTAGATTTCGGTGAAAATTCTTCTTTCGTTCCAAACTCCTATACAAGAGAGGCTCACGGCATGGATATTCTTCATCCTTACGTCCTCTCTTCTTCTCTTGGGACTAAGACCGTCTACGCAAGATTCTTTACGCAAAGCTTGAGTACCCCGTCTCCAGTGTTTTCGAGTAAGATTTTGCTCAAACAAATTGCAACCCTACTGCCGCCATCACCCACTTCTACGCCAGGGCAAGCATTGCCTCCAGCTCAAACACCTCCCGCCACCAATACTCCTGCTCCCCAGCATGGAGAAGTGGCTCCATTTGTAACACCTCTCTACCTCGGTCTAAAAAGCAATGCCGTACGAAATCTCCAAACTATTCTAGGAAAAGACAGAGAGGTATATCCGGAAGGTCTTGTAACGGGTTACTTCGGACTCCTCACGAAAAAAGCAGTGCGACGTTTTCAGTGCAAATACAATATTCTCTGTAACTCTGCCGACAAATCCTACGGATACGTAGGCCCCAAAACGAGAGCTAGGTTGAACGAGATTATTAATGCGCAAAATCAAGGAGCTACTACTCAAAATATTCCGGCACTCCAGGAGCAAGTGCGTCTATTGCAACTTCAGCTAAACGAGCTACTGAGGCAGGCGCAAAATAGATAAGAGCACGATAAAGTTTTATACAAAACTGTTATACTAAGTAAATTATGATCTCTTTTAGATCTGCAAAGGCCCTGACTAATCAAACCTCTCCGATTAGTGGTCAGGGCTTCACCCTCATAGAGCTTCTTATAGTAATAGGCATCATCTCCGTCCTTTCCATCTCTGCAGTCTTGGTCTTGAACCCAGCGGAACTCCTTCGAGGAAGTCGAGACGCCTCACGCTTGAATGACGCAGAGATAATCACGAAAGCCCTCTCTCTTTATGAGTTTGCCTCTGTCTCACAAGGCGCTGACTTCGATGGCCCCAATTACAGCAACTCCTGCAAAGGCCAATCTGCTCAAAAACTTTTCGTCTCGGTTCCTAGTGATAACGGCGAGACTCCTCCCACCCCTCCTCTTGGCTGGACCTATACCCAGTCATCAAGCACATCATTGAAGAAGGTTAACGGCTTGGGCTGGCTCCCGGTTGACTTCACAAACACTGGCGACCCCGCTCTTCAAGCAGTAAATGTTCTACCCACCGACCCTACAAACACATTTGCTTCAGGATACTACTACACCTATATCTGCGGAACTTACGAGATCAATTTACGTCTGGAGTCTCAAAAGTACCAAGCACAAATGACAAGTGATCATGGCGATGACGATAATGTTTTTGAGATTGGCTCAGATCTCTTTAATACTCCTCATCAGACCTTTGCGGGAGTCTCTGATATCCAACCCCCAACGGCTCCAAGCGGGCTCTCTGCCACCCCCACCTCGAGCTCCACTATCTCTCTCTCGTGGACCGGCTCAACAGATAACGTCGGTATTGCCGGCTACAAGATATATAGAAACTCCTCACTCGTTAGCCAAACGTCGGGAGTAGGAACAACCTATCTTGACCAAAACCTCCTCGCTTCAACTACATACTCTTACACTGTCTCGGCATATGACGCCGCAGGAAATACCAGCGCACAATCGGCATCCGCAAACGCGACTACTCTTGCGGGAGCAGTAGGCGACGCCATCTCTCCGTCGGTATCCATAACCAACCCCATAAACAGCTCAAATGTATCGGGCACCATATCAGTCTCTGCTAATGCATCTGACAACGTGGGCGTAGTAGGCGTCCAGTTCAAGCTAGATGGAAGTAACCTTCAAGCAGAAGACACGACAAGTCCTTACGGTATTTCATGGAATACGACCTCAACCGCAAACGGAGCACACGTTCTTACTGCGGTTGCAAGAGATTTGGCAGGGAACACGTCAACCTCGGCCCCCATAAATATCACTCTCACAAATGACGTGACCCCGCCAGTGAGGAGCAATGGTCTTCCAACTGGCACGCTTCCCTCAACCTCAACTCAAGCTACCCTTTCTTTGCAAACAGACGAGATTGCAACGTGTAAGTATGGCACGATAAGTGGCACGTCCTACGCCTCACTCCCCAACACATTCTCTTCTACGAACAGTACAACTCACTCTCAAAATGTCGCTGTCTCCTCAGGCTCTTCTTACAACTACTACGTGAGATGTCAGGATTCTCTAGGGAATCAGAACACAACTGACTTTACGATCAGCTTCTCGGTGGCTGCAAGTGGTGGAGGATCCTTGCCTGCTGGACTTGTGGCGGGTTGGGCAATGGACGAAATAGGAGGAACGACTGCGGCCGACGTAACAACGAATAACAATATCGGTAATCTTACGAATGGGCCCACATTCGTTGCCGGTAAATACAATAATGGTATTCAGTTTGATGGTGTAAATGACTTCGTTAGCTCTACAAACTTTATTTCCTTGAGCCCTTCGACCTCAACAACAATCATGGCTTGGGTTAAATTAACCTCCACTGTAGCAAGTCAAGTGATTATTGCAAAAGGAACAGCTGCAAATTCACAATATTACATTCGTGAACAAGCAGGAGGGGCCGTTCGCTTCTTTATTACCGCAGGAGGATCGGGAGCAACTCTCACAACAGCAGCGGGTGTTATTACTGCGAATACTTGGTATCACATTGCGGGAGTTTATAATGGTACCGATTTAAGGATTTACGTGAACGGTGCTCTTGTGGGAGGCCCTCTTTCAAAGACTGGTAATATGGTTGATAACGGATTGGGTGTAGCGATTGGAGGCCACACTGACGCAGCACTTCCTTTGGGTGGTATTATTGATGACACAAGAATATATAATCGTGCTCTTACTCTATCTGAGATTCAGACCGATTTGAACTCTCCTTTGGGTGGCGGAGCGGGTGATGCTCAGGCGCCTACCACACCGACTGGTCTATCCGCGACCACAATTTCTCAGACCCAAATAAATCTTTCTTGGACTGCTTCAACTGATAACGTTGGCGTTACAGGCTATCGCATTTTCAGAAATTCTGTTCAAGTGGCAACGACTACTGGTGCGGGCGTAACATATAACGATACGGGCCTCACTGCTTCAACTACGTACACTTATACGGTTGCCGCGCATGATGCCGCAGGAAATGTTTCTCCTCAATCTTCTTCTGCAACCACAACAACACTTGTTCTCGATATTCAAGCACCCACGACCCCGACAGGATTAGTTGTCACTACTACTACTCCAAGCCAGGTCTCTCTCTCCTGGACTGCATCAACTGACAATGTCGGCATAGCTGGCTACAGAATAATAAGAAATTCAATCCAGGTTGCAACAACAACAGGCACTGGCACCACCTACACCGACAATGGTCTTGCCTCATCAACTACCTACACTTATCAGGTGGGAGCGTATGATGCGGCTCTAAATCTTTCGGGACTTTCTGGGTCGGTACAGGGGATAACGCTTGCGGGAGGGGGCCTTCCGCAACCAGGCGATATTTATGAGTTCGGGTTTGAAAGTGGGACTTTTGGTACTTTTGTAACAGGCGGCAATCAATCGCCAACCACGGCAAGCGCCGCGAATCCTTGGGTACTTGATAGTACGAGCACCGTTGCTGTTCGAGGCACTTACTCTATCACGCATTTTATTCCAAACATTGTTCAACCAATTATAGACAGTTCTGCGGCAAGCCCCACGATTGTAAATGCTCCAGGCCACGGTTTGCCCTCAGGCGTCTCGAACATAGATATAAATGGACACTCAAACGCAAGTTTGAATGGTAACCAGAATGTCACATATATTGATGCAGATCATTTCAGCGTGCCAGTGAGCGCTGGCTACACTGGTGGTACGGGCGGTTCAACTTCTCGTAATCAGGCATTTGGTATTTATGCTCCGAGCTACAACCCCTCAACCTACTACTCGCAAGCTTATTTCCGCTTTGCATACAAACAATCAACTGGTTTTGATAATTCAAATCCGATAAAAGTTTTTCGAGTACAACATGACTTTGATACGCTTATAGGAACGGTTATGTTTAATGCGAGTGGAGCGAATCGAATCCAAATTCATCCGGAAGCTACTGTTTCACCGGGCGCCATGACGGCCAACACGAACCTACCGGCGCCAACGCCAAGCTCTCTTGCGGGAGGGTGGCATTGGTACGAGTTTTATGTGAACAGTATAGATTCAACACACACTGCTTACAAGCTTTGGGTAGATGATGTCTTGTATTTTGACTATCCTAATGTGGTTATAAGTGGAGCGCGGACAAACTCGATTTTCAACCACTTCTTGATTGGCAGTACATTCAACGGCATAAATACAAACGGTAATGTTTGGTATGACTATCTTGGAATGAGTACTCAGCGAATGGGCATACCGCCCTAAAAGCCCTGAATTTCTTTGATTAAAGCACCGATTCTTCCGGTGCTTTTTCATGTGGTACAATCTAACCAAATGAATCATTTTGAATATCTTGGCCGAATTTTAGGGGTTCGGCCGTCTGTGTTAAAAGAGCTTGATCGGGAGATGGGGGTGCGTACTCACAAAGTCGGAATTTTAGAAAAAGTTGCGGAAGAAAACGAAGTCGCAATTAAAAAAGCAGTCACTGCTTTGGGTTGTAGCGGTACGGGGACGCTAGAAATTAAAAACGCTCTTAGGAAAAAGATCGCTTCGGGCGAACGCGGTCTTCTTGATTTTTTAAAGACCGAAGAAGGTAGCGATGAGTTTGAACGCGCTACTCGATTTGCAAGGAAGCTTGCAAAAACTCCCAAAGGATTTTTTCTAAAACGTGATCGTGGAGAAGAAATTCTTAGAAAACGTGTTCCACCAAATCTTATTACATTTTTAGGAGCTTCGGATATCGAAGAGGTACTTCGTCGTTACGATATTGTTGAGATTTTTTCGGCGCTTCGATTTATAGAATCAGAGGCGTGGATGCACGAAACATTTGAAGCGGCTTATAGTAATTTCACAAAAAAAGACTTTGAAGAGAGGGAGATCGAAGTAAGAGTTTTGGGGCCCGAATGGCGAAAGGTAGCAGAGGCGTTTGTCACAAAAAAGCACCATAATGTGAGCCATTTAAAGGAGTTTGGGGTTATATTTTTGAACCCAATCAAAGAAAACGTACCCGGGAAATTTTTGCGAGATTTTGCTCTCCTTCTCCACTATTTTCATGAAATTGATTTTTATTCCAAATTGTTTAGGCGATATTCTAAGGGGGCTGATTTTTCAAGCCGCCTCAAGGAACTTTTGCGTGGCGATGTGAAAGAAGTAGATGCGGTTCAGTCCGGAGAGTGGCTGATTGTGCAGCGCTATCTCGCAAAAGAAAACCCCAATGACCCGCGACTTTTTCTCCCGCGAGTAAATCCTGAGTCTCTTCATTGGCTTCGGGGAGAGCGAGATCTTGTTTTATTTAAAACTCCCGGTGCTAAATTAGATTTCAGTTTTTGGGAAAACTTAGATTGGGTAGGAGGTATTTTAAAAGATGATGAAAAAATAATTAGTTTTGATCTAGAAGACAATGTTATGTCTCTTGTTTCGCACAATGAGGGAAAGAATGAAATTTTTTATTACCATCAAAGAGAAGCAATGTGGACCAGAATTTTTGAAGAATATGCTGGTGGGGAAGAGGGAATGGAAAAATTACTTCTTGATAATTTCGATAACGGCATTATCCGTTTCTAACTTGCGTTTTTCCCGATAGGCAATTACACTCTTATTTAGTCCATTTCTTAGGAGGCTAATCGTGAGCCCTCTTTTTCATATTCTTTCGGGCGGAGCATCTCTTGTTGCGCTCGTTTTGATGATTCTCCAGTTCGTCTTTCCTAGAGGAACAAAGAATCATATAAGGAGAGCATGTGCGGCTGGCCTTATTGTGCTTGGAGTAATAATTGGGAACACGTGGTATGTGTCGAGCGTTCGAGGTCTTCGATGGGACATTCCCTTTTTCGTGCATACTGGTTTCGGTATTCTTTTTTTCGTGGCCTACCTCCTCACTCTTTATTTTGGTCACCAGTCACTGCGAAACAAGGCATCTAGCGTGCGCCACGGTTCAATGGGTGCACTCGCCACATTGATTCTTGTGGTATCACTCATATTCGGCTTTCTCGCACCATTTTTTAGATAATTTTTTAAAACGCCTCGTTGAGGCGTTTTTTCTCTGCTACAATAAATCTGATATGAATTTATTCGAAGCAATCAAAAAAGCAGAGGAGAAAGGGGTGGCTATTGGTCATTTTAACATTGGAACTCTTGAATACTTAAAGGCTATCGCGAGAGCGGCGCGCGCACTTCACTTACCTGTAATAATTGGTGTTTCAGAGGGAGAGCGTGAGTATTTAGGAATTCATCACGTGGTGGATTTTGTAAGGAGCTATAACGAGGAACATTCGGAACCGGACGGCTTTCATTTATTTTTAAATGCCGACCATACGCACTCAATTGAAAAAATAGAAGAAGCGGCGCGAGTAGGATTTGATGCTGTTATTTGTGACGGTAGTAAGCTGTCTTTTGAAGAGAATATAACTCTTACTTCAGAGGCGGTAATAAAATCTAAAAAGATAAACAAGGATATTTTGATAGAAGGAGAGCTGGGCTATATTGGCTCTTCTTCCGAGATATTAAAAGAGATTCCTGCGGGCGCGGCAACAAAACCAGAAGATCTTACGACACCCGAGGAAGCCGAGATGTTTGTGCGTGAAACGGGCGTGGATTTATTTGCTCCAGCGGTAGGAAACCTTCACGGAATGTTTGCAAAAGGTAAGGATCCGAAGTTGGATATAAAACTAATTTATGAAATCAGAGATGCTGTAAAAATTCCGCTAGTTCTTCATGGTGGATCTGGAAATTCCGACGAAGATTTTGTTTCGGCGATAAAAGCAGGAGTGCGGATAATACACATATCAACAGAACTTCGAGTGGCATGGAGAGATAGCTTGAGCCAGTCGCTTAAAGAAAAACCTGATGAGGTTGCTCCGGGGAAGATACTTCCTGAGGTAGTAAAAGCAATTGAGGACGTGGTTACAAATCGATTGAAGCTTTTCAATAATATTTATTAAAAGTTGGGATACCTCTTAAAATTTAGCTCGAAAATTTGCCCTCCATTATTTTTTGCATTATTCTTTAAGTTATATGGGAAGATCAGAGCGTATACCAGAATTTCCTCAAGAACCCCAAGAAACTGAGGTTATTCCGCTTAGGGTAGAGTGGTACGGACCAGGTCTTTTGATAGGAAGGGAGCGTGAGCAAGGGCTTGCGCGTTTAAAATGGCTTGATAAAGAAATTGAAGCTAAATTTGAAGAATATTATATATCGCGAGACGCGCTTTCGGCGAGCCCTCACGATAGCTCCATAAGAAAAGAATCAAAAACGGATCGGATAAAAAGACTAGGTCTTAATTTTCTAAAGCATCTTGCTGGAAGAATGGATATCGATAAGGCAGAGAGTATCGAAGTTGAACGTATTGATGGGGAGACTGGTAAAGAAATAAACGAAGCTATAAATACACTAACTCGAGAAATTAATGCTCTTGTTGGAGAGAGAGACCTTCTCATAAAAAGACTTTTCGATAAGGAGGCGCTCAAGAAAATGTATGAGATGACAGAGAAGTTACGCAGAAAATCTCCTTCCGAAGAAAAATAATTTTTATGGAAAACCAAATAAATAAAATAATCATAGAAATTAGGGCGGGTACTGGTGGGGACGAGGCGTCGCTTTTTGCTGGGGATTTAGCACAGATGTATCAGAAGTATGCGGGCAAACGTGGATGGCGTTTTGTAATTTTAGATGCGAGTGAATCTGGCGCAAGAGGATATAAAACTTTAATTGCGGAAATTTCTGGAGCAGGAGTCTACGATGCTTTGCGCCAGGAGTCTGGCGTCCATCGCGTGCAACGCGTGCCAGAAACAGAGCGGCAAGGGAGGATTCACACCTCGACTGCTTCAGTTGCGGTTCTGCCTTACGTAGAGCCAAAATCGGTGGAGGTTAAGGACAATGACCTCGAGGTAACATTTTCGCGTGCCGGGGGCCCCGGTGGGCAAAATGTAAACAAAGTTGAGACCGCTGTGCGTATCTTACATAAACCAACCGGTATTGTTGTTTCTTGCCGCACCGAAAGGTTTCAGCATGCCAATCGCGAAAAAGCAATGGAAGTTTTGCGAGCGAAACTTTTTGAGGCACAGCAGTCACAGGCCGTGGGATCAGTCGGAGATTTGCGAAAAAGTCAGATTGGTTCCGGCGAGCGCTCCGAGAAAATCCGCACCTACAACTTTCCTGAAGACAGAATCACAGATCATAGGATTGGTAAGAAGTTTCACAATATTCCAAAAATTTTAGAAGGGGATTTGGATAAAATTGTTGAGGCGTTTCAAAAAAATAAATAAACAAAGAGCGCCTAGTCCAGCTGGACTTAGGCGTTTAGCGTTTTAATGTTTCCGCAACGGGGAAGCTGCCGTTTTTTCCGACTCCTTTCCCCTAAAAAAATATCAAGCTTTAAACACCTCTCAAAACTTTTATATCATCCTCGTACCGATTCGCTTGCGTAACCACTGGGTCGCCATACCAAAAGCGATAGGTGTACCAGCGAGCTCCGGCATAATACTTTGCGGCAGCGCAGCGCTCGAGAAGCGATTGGTAGGATGCAACATTTTGATTTGCGCTTGCGTAGTCTTTGCAACCTGAAGAATCAAGAAGGTCTTTAATGTAGAGCGCGGTCGCGGCAAAGGCATCGGCATTATTCCAGGGTGATGGTGGATTATTATTCGTAACAGAAATAATTTTTCCTTCGTAAAGTTTCCAGGTTGAGGGAATGAATTGCGCTGGTCCCATTGCGCCACCATAGGTGCCGTGAGCATTTGGGCACGACACCTTTGCAACAACTGAGCTCGGATCAATCCCAAGTCTTCTCAAAAGTTCAAGAAAATAAGGAATGTCGCGCGTTGGATTCATTGCGGTCTCGTATGAACATCGGCCAACGTTCTTTCCAAGAAGCGACTCCCTGTTCAAAATGGCAAGAATGAGTGGGGCGCGCACGCCCGTTGCGCCTTCTGCAAGCCGGGCATAGTCATAAGCTTTTTCGAATGTAAGCTCGCCACCGCCCAGAAGCTCGAAGATTCTCGTTCTGATTTGCGCTGCAGTTTCTTTTGTTTTTGCAAGCAATTTTTGATACTCTGACTCCTTTCCTTTTGTAACCTTCAAAAGTGTTGACTTGTCTGATTGTGTTTGCGCGATTGATCGCCTCTGGGCTTCTTGAATTGCTTTGAGGTTTTCAACGTCGTCTTTTTGAAGCCCCAATTCCTCCTTTTGAGCCACCAAGTCTTCTCGGAGTTTCTTAATCTCTATAAGAGAAGTTCGTAAGCTGCCTTGGAGAAGAGTGATGTTTGTGAGGTCGCCAAAGAAATCTGAGATCTGATTTTTCGCAAGGAGAATTTCTACAATACTTTGACTATCCGCTTCATATAGCGTCCTTAACGATTTTCCAATTGCTGCTTTATGATCCTCAATTTTGTTTTCACTCTGATTAATCTGCTGTTGAGTGTTTCCTATATTTTTGTTAAGCTCCGCGAGGTTTACGTTAATTGCCCTAATCTGGAGATTGAGTTTATTAATTTTTGCATTTAATGCACTAATTTCGCCCGTAAGGTTTTTGCCCTGTTTTTGGTACGATTCGATTGTTTTTTGGTTTTCTTCAATTTGGCGTTCAAGATCGGCAAGTTGGGCTTCAAGCGCTTGACGATCCGCCCCTTGCGAATCATTGCTTGATTGATTTTGAGCCGCTGCTCGCTCTAGGAGCGCGAGCTTGGAGGCTTCACCGGAGCTTAGAAATAGAAGCCCAGCCAAAAGAAACACGACCATTCTGGAGAGGGCGGTTACGTGAATAGTTGCTTTCGGGTTTTCCGAGAGGTTAATTCGTCGATTTTTATCTAGAGAGACATCAAAAACCTTTCTCTCCGAAGAAAACTTCATCCCGTTAGAGATAGGAAACTTCTAGTTTCCGTGTAATCTAAGATAAGACCTTTGCAAGCAGGTTTAATGTTGTTTAGCAGTTTAAACAAGGGCGTAGATGGGTAATCTCTAACGGGATTCATACCCTTATAATACCACGCGTAATATTACTACGCTTTTGGAGTTTCGGGGGCGGGAGTTGCCTCCGCTTCCTCAGAAGATTTGCTCTCTACAACAACGTCCGATGCTTGAGGAACGGGCGCTACCACCTCTTCTTTAGCCTTTTCTGTTACAGTAACAATAACACTCTCCGGCGCATTTAAGATTTTCACCTCTTCGCCAAAAGAAATATCACTTATATGTATGCTTTGACCAGGATTTTCAAGCGAGCTTATATCAACGGTGAGTTTGTGAGGAAGCTTGTGCGGGAGTGCCTCTACTTCAATCTCTTCCATTACTTGAACCACCACAAAACCATTTTTAACCGCAGGTGCTTCGCCTTTGAGTTCTATTGGAACTTTAGTCTCCACTGTTTCGTCAAGGCGAACTGCGCGAAAATCAATCGAGAGTATTTCTCCGCTTATGGCATTTCGATCAATGTTATTAATAAGCACTGGAATCTTCTCACCGCCTTCGGTTACGGCATCAAATAGAGTATTTTCTCCAGCACTCTTAAATACTTTGCGAAAATCTTTTTCGTGCACCTCAATGTGCTTATTTTCTATGCCGTGGCCGTATATTTCAGCAGGAATAAGTCCCTCGCGGCGGAGAGTTTTTACCTTTTTGCCGAGCACTGTTCGATTTTTTACTAGCAGCTCCATACTTTTTTATTTACTTTTCTTAACGCGCATTTTTTTCGCTGTCCTGGGCTTTACTTTTGCGGTGCGTGCGCGGAATTTCTCAACTCGTCCGGCAGTATCAATAAGCTGCTCACGGCCGGTGTAGAAAGGGTGGCATTTAGAACAGATTTCAATCTGAATTTCAGGAACCGTTGCTCCTACAGTAAATTTATTACCGCACGCGCAAGAGACTTTCGCTGTGTGGTATTTGGGGTGTATGTCTTGCTTCATATTTTTGAATTCCTGCCTGCCGGTAGGCAGGTCGGATTTCATAGTTAATGGCTTATATCCTAGCAGGGCTTTTTGAAATTGACAAGCAAGCAGAGCCGGAGTATATTAGGTTTTAGATCTTTCTCAAATCGGAGACACCAATGCTTACTATTATCACCCTTACGATACTGCAGTGGCTTATCTATGCGGCCCTTCTTTACTTCGGGAGCGCATTCATTTTTCTTTTGGCCGCAAGAATCGAGGAAGATGAAAGTGGCAATCTTGTTTTAAATGCCAAGAGTTGGCACTTCAAAATAGCGTATCCAAAAGGAGAGAGGAGCGAACGATTTAAACCTCGATACGGGCAGGTATTAGTTAATGGTGCGGTTCCTAATGTCAGCATTTGCGTCTACTACCCAAAGTTTTTACTCATGCTACTCTTGGTTTGGCCATTTATGCTACTTTGGCAGTTTTCGAAGTGCCTTGTGTATTCGCCCTTTTTCTTTCTCTTTGGCTATTATGTAAAGCCATGGGAAATTAAGGATTTGGTAATGTAAGATTATCCTCTTGCGCAATATCCGCACGAAATTCCTCTTCCTAAGCTAGGCAGGGTGAGGTTGGTTCCTGCGTGGATCGTGCTCCCAGTTCTTTATATTGGAGCATGGAAGTATTTCCCTAAAACAACATTGAAATACAACCTGATTGCGCTCGGTCTGGTTATCGCAGTGGCTCTTGGTTTGGGCGTCGTAGCTCTACATGATTTTTTTAAGGAATCCGACGTAAAAGGAGTTTCCTTGACCAGAGAATGGCTGAAGACTAGGAAGTCGCGGGTGTGCCACCAAATGAAAGTTCAGTTTTAGATTCTTATAAAGCCCTTCGGGGCTTTTGTTTTTAGGGGCTTGAGCTCCAATAAGTACTTATATAGTAGGGGGTTGACCCAAAACACTGTTTGACTCTAGAATGTGTACTGTTGACTCTGATGTTCGGTTTTGTATAATTACCTGGGTAAGTTCGGATTATGGTTAGTAGGTCTAAAAAAATAAAATACTAACAATATGAAAGATAAAGGATTTTAAGTTTAAAAATTTAAATAGTTTCGGGTTAGAAGCTAGTACATCCACCCCTCACTAACTTTCTTCAAAAAAAGTTGTAAGAGGTGGGTGTATTGTTTTGTCTAAAGAGGCAAATATAATACTCTCGTTATTTTAAAATGCGTTCTCTTTGATTTTCTTAAGAGGACGTCAATAGTCAAAATAAACCTAATAATAAATAGAAATTTTTTTAGTTGTCCCAATTTATAAGTAATCGTAAGTAATGTAAATCTTTTTTGGTGTATATTACGAACAATTACTTTTTTTGAGGATTTGATCCTGGTCCAGGATGAACGCTGGCGGCGTGGATAAGGCATGCAAGTCGAACGCTCCGACGCAAGTCGGAGAGTGGCGAACGAGTTAGTAACACCTTGGTACGTACCCCAAAGACGGGAATAACTCGCCGAAAGGCGAGCTAATACTCGATGTGATCGCAAGATCAAAACGTGCTCGCAAGAGTAACGGCTTTGGGATCGGCCTAGGCCCGATCAGCTTGTTGGTGTGGTAATGGCGCACCAAGGCTATGACCGGTAGGGGAGCTGAGAGGCTGACCCCCAACGACGCAACTGAGACACGGTGCGTACTCCTACGGGAGGCAGCAGTCGAGAATATTCGACAATGGGCGAAAGCCTGATCGAGCGACGCCGCGTGGAGGATGAAGGCCCTCGGGTCGTAAACTCCTTTTCCGTCGGATGAAGTCTAGCCTCCTACTTCCTATATTGCATCAATTTGGCGGAGCGAATTTTTAGACAGATTCGCGACGCGAGGAACGAAGTGTGGTGATAACCACATGAGTGACGAGCAACAATGAAGCTGGCGAAAAATTGCCCGCTTCTGAGAAGAAACTTACCGATTAGTGATTTCTTCGTTGCTTCTCCTCAATGTGGTTCCTAAACCACATTTTTGTCGTCGCGCCTAGAACTCATCTTATCGGTGAGTTTCCAAATTTGATGGAATATATGAAGTAGGGGGCCTGACTGACAGTACGATGGGAATAAGTGGCTGCAAACTTCGTGCCAGCAGCCGCGGTAATACGAAGGCCACAAGCGTTATCCGGATTTATTGGGCGTAAAGGGCGCGTAGGGGGTCTCGTGCGTTTTTCGTAAAATGTCACCGCTCAACGGTGTCTTCGCGGGAAATACGACGAGACTAGAGGGAGTTAGAGGCAGATGGAACACATGGTGTAGGGGTGAAATCCGTTGATATCACGTGGAACACCAAAGGCGAAGGCATTCTGCTGGGGCTTTCCTGACCCTGAGGCGCGAAAGCGTGGGGAGCAAAAAGGATTAGATACCCTTGTAGTCCACGCCCTAAACGATGCAGATTAGCTGTTTCGAGTATCGACCCTCGGAGTGGCGTAGCTAACGCGTTAAATCTGCCGCCTGGGAAGTACGGCCGCAAGGCTAAAACTCAAAGGAATAGACGGGGACTCGCACAAGTAGTGGAGCATGTGGTTTAATTCGACGGTAAACGAGGAACCTTACCAGGGCTTGAAACTCTAGTGAAGACAGTCAGAAAAGATTGTCGTCTCACAAGGACACTAGAACAGGTGCTGCATGGTTGCCGTCAGCATGTGCCGTGAGGCGCTCCCTTAAATGGGGTAACATGCGCAACCCTTGCCTTGAGTTATATGTGTCTCAAGGGACTGCCGCCGAATAGGCGGAGGAAGGTGAGGATGACGTCAAATCAGCATGGCCCTTTGATGCCCTGGGCTACACACATCCTACAATGGTTCGTACAGAGGGTTGCCAAGTCGCAAGGCGGAGCTAATCCCCAAAACGAGCCTCAGTTCAGATTGAGGGCTGAAACCTGCCCTCATGAAGTTGGAATTACTAGTAATCGCGGATCAGCAGGCCGCGGTGAATACGTTCTCGAGTCCTGTACTCACAATAAAAGCGCCAAGCAGCGCAGTAATCTAAAAAGTTAAAATCTTTTTCTCTCTTGTCTATAGAGAGTATAGCGGAAGGATAGTCTCGAATCGTAAGATTCGTGATGGAGGATCCGGACGCAAATGGCAGCCATAACACCAAAAAAAGCAGATCGACCCATCGAAGGGCGGTGAGGGTGGGGAAGATCATAAAAAATGCTAGTTGCGGATGTCGGGAAGAGATTTCTGCGTAACCTTGGGAGATCTGGTATTGTACTTGACGCCGCGTCAAGTTATAATGAAACTAAAGCAATATCAGAAGTCAGCTGGATTATAGTATTTCGATTTATTTATAAGTCGGAAGAAGGGTCCACTCTTAATAATCATGAATTCTCATTATGTTGTTGGGTTAGTAGATGGCGAGGGAAGTTTTAGCGTCTTTGTGAGAAAGCCTTATTCTATTAATTCGAAACGAAGAGTTTTGGTTGAACCGAAATTTTTTGTGAAATTAATAGAAAAAGATAAGGCAGTTCTTGAGGCACTGCAGAAGTTTTTTGGATGCGGAAGGGTATATTTTCAGAAAGATCGTCGAGCTAATCATCAGAACTGTTATAGGTTCGAAGTGTTTAATCGAAATGATTTAAGAAATATAATTATTCCGTTTTTTCGAAAAAATCCACTGCAATTTCCTTCGAAGAAAAAAGATTTTGAATTGTTTTGCAAGATCATGGACAATATTCTAAAAGGAAGCCATCTCACTACTCAAGGACTTTTGGGCATTTATCGCATCAAGAACCAGATGCATTAGGAGCTCGCCGCATACGGGAAATCCGTCCGTGCGGTGGGAACATCAACTCTTAGTTTTGAAGAGGATAATCGCCCGTCAAACCAAGGGAGCCGGGAGTGCCTGAAGGCACGCTTATGCGTGACTAGGGTAAGTTCGGTGACACGGGTTAAGTCGTAACAAGGCACGGGTAGCGGAAGCTGCTCGTGGATTAATTAAATTTAGTTTTTCTCAACTTGAGAAATACTAATAGTCGTAGCAAAAGCGTGGCGAGGCATTGCCCTACCATAGCTTGCTAGTTTTCTTTAAAACTCACTGGAGTCTATACGGCTCTAGGAAAAAATAAAAAGGCGTTAGCCGATGAGCCTTAAGTCTCGGCTCGATATGCAAAACATATCGTAGTTGGGACAACTAAAAAGATTTTTATTACTCTGGTTTATTTCTAAAAATACCCCATTTTTATGGGGTATTTTTAATTCACTAATACCTACCTCCCATATTCATAAAGTTATGTATAATAAACATATGGCGGATCAAAAGACCGTTCTTCTTGTTGAGGACGAACCACTACTTGCAAAACTCTTAAAACAACGACTTGAGAAAGAGGGTTTTAAGGTACTTTTAGCTCGAGACGGGGAAGAAGCAATTACAAATTTGAAGACCGAAAAACCAAATCTCATTCTTCTCGATATTATCTTGCCCAAGATGTCGGGATTTGAAATTATGGAGCGGATTAAAAATGATCCAGCGCTCCACAAAGCTCCTATAATAGTAATCTCAAACCTAGGCCAGGAAACCGACGTTTCAAAAGGAGCAGATTTGGGAGCTGTCGGTTATTTTGTTAAGGCGAACCTCTCTATTGGAGAACTTGTCGGTCAGGTAAAAAAGTTTTTCGATGGCTCAAAATAGTTTTCCACATATTACCGCAATACTCTCATTCGTTTTGATATAATAGATACAAGCGGTAGAAAGCTTGGGGTTTATTTTGACCCTGCTTCTAATCCGGAAACAAGGTCGAAATATTTAGAAATAAAAAATGAGAACGACAAAAGGTTTCACATTAATTGAGCTCTTGGTTGTTATCGCGATTCTTGCGGTATTAGCCACGGTTTCGGTTTTGGTTTTGAACCCAGCGGAACTTATTAGGCAAGGTAGGGACTCGACAAGGATTTCTGATATGTCGACCCTAAATAGCGCCATCTCACTTTACTTGGCCGATTTCGCTACGCCTTCTCTTGGGGCTTGCGCTAATGATAATTTGACGGGTCCTGCAGGAAGCTTGAGTCCAATGGCTGGCGCAAGCACTCTCAATGTAAGTTCAACGGCTTTGGACGGCACTGGTTGGGTGACGGTGAATTTTAATAATGTCACCGGCGGATCACCCCTTTCGAAGTTACCCATGGATCCCTTAAACAACACGGCCAACTTCTATGCGTATGGTTGCACTGCCGCCACATTAAAATATGAGGTTGATGCGCATATGGAGAGCGCAAAATACAAGAGTGGTGGTGCTAATGATGTTGAGGGCAAAGATGGCGGTAGTATTACTACTTGGTACGAAACTGGCAACGACTTAAACCAGTAATTCGATTATTCGAAACAAAAATCCGTCCTCATTAGGGCGGTTTTTTGTTTTTCTCTAAAGCGGAAGGCAAACCCTGGCCGCCAAAGCCCGTCTGCAGGCAAACTGATCTGTGATAAAATAAGATTACACATGACCTCTCTCCCTCCCGAAAAAATCAAAGAAATTCTAGTTCGAGAAGGTATTTTAGACGAGGCAACATTTGAAACAGTGAGGCAGGAAGCCGAGCGTAAACGGCAGGGAGTGCTCGACGTATTAATATCTCAAAACCTGATTGCTAAAGATTACTTTATAACGATCCTTGCAAAATATCTTGGAGTGCCACGAATTATTCTCTCCACTCAAACAATTGATGACAGCGCGTTGAAGCTTATTCCCGAGGACGTTGCTCGCGCCCGCCACGTAATTGTCTTTGGGCGTGAGCCCGATGGAAGATTAAGCGTTGCAATGGAAGATCCAACCGATCTTGAAACTATTGATTTTTTAACACTTAAACTGGGAAGCCCGCCACGACTTTATTTAGCAACTGAAGAGGATTTAAATCAAGGGTTTTTGCGTTATCAGCAAAAAACAACTCAAGACTTTAAGGAGGTGATTGAAAATGTCATTCAGGAGTCTTTAAAATTGAAGGCGAGAGGAGGATCGGAGGAAGCGGCTGAAATTCCTACGGTCCAACTCGTTGATAATTTTCTCGCGTATGCTTTTTCCTCTCGCGCATCTGACGTGCATTTTGAGATTTTGGACGACCTAGTACTCGTTCGTTTTAGGATTGACGGCGTACTCCACGAAATAATTCGCATGCCTAAAGAAATTCACTCCGCAGTTGTCGCGCGCATAAAAATACTCTCGAGTTTGCGCGTTGACGAACACACCCATCCTCAAGATGGCCGTTTTCGCTACAAAATGGGAGAAAGATATTTTGACGTACGCGTTTCAATCATCCCAACTTTTTACGGAGAGAAGATTGAGCTCCGGCTTCTTGCCGCCGCACAAACGCCACCTTCGTTTGCAGAAATCGGAATGTTTGAAGACACTGCAAAATTATTCGAAGACGCAATTAGCAAAAGTTATGGAATGGTTTTGGTCTGCGGCCCGACCGGTTCAGGCAAAACAACCACGCTTTACTCGGTTTTAAATCGGCTAAACCGCCCGGAAGTAAATATTGTGACTGTCGAAGATCCGATTGAGTACGACATGCGATATGTAAACCAAGTTCAGGTAAACCCAGCCGCAGGAATTACTTTTAGTGCTGGATTGCGCTCAATTCTTCGCCAAGACCCAAATATTATTATGGTTGGCGAAATTCGCGACGATGAAACGGCAAACATTTCAATTCAAGCCGCCTTAACCGGCCACCTTGTTCTTTCAAGCTTGCACACCAACGATTCGCCAACAGCAATTCCACGACTTATTGATATGGGTACCCCGCCTTTTCTTTTGGGCGCGGTCTTAAACATGATTAGCTCTCAACGCTTGGCCCGAAAAGTGCACATTGATTGTATTGAGTCGTACGCGCCGGCGCCAAATATCGTTCAATCAATTCAGGACGAGCTCCGTGTTATTTTAGGAGAAGAAACTGCGAAAAAAGTTAAGATACCAAGTGTTTTTTATAGAGGTCGTGGGTGCGCGCTTTGTAATAACACTGGGTATTTTGGTCGGGCCGGTATTTTTGAGATACTTAGCATTACAGAAAAAATCAGAAAGCTTATAATTTCGCCTCAATTTGATCTCGATTCAGTTCGTAAACTAGCGCGCGAAGAGGGCATGCTTACTATGTTTGAAGACGGGCTCCGAAAGGTTGAGAAGGGATTAACAACGGTAGAAGAGCTATTTCGCGTTATACGCGAATAACCGATGACTTATAACTCATGACGAAAAACACCGAGTATTCTATCATTAAGTCACGGGTTATTTGTTATAAGTTTTAATTTATTATATGCAATTTCATTACATTGCTTCAGATAAGGGAGGGAAGGTGGTAGAAAGCGACGTTGATGCCGAGAATGTCGGTGAGGTGCTTGAACTTCTCTCATCAAGAAACTTAAAACCAGTGAGTGTTCGTTCTACGGATCGTGCGGGAAAACACCAGCGTTTTTTTGGTGGGAAGATTACGATCGCCGACAAAATCTTTCTCTCGAAATATCTCTCTTTAATGCTTAAGATCGGTACTGGACTTCTTCAAGCGATCAATATTTTGATTGAAGATTTTGATAAGCCAATCGTAAGAAATTTTCTTATAGAAATTCGATCTAATCTTGAAAAGGGATTGCCTTTTTTCTCAACCTTCGAGAAGTATCCCCAATCATTCAGTCAGGTCTATATACATTTAGTAAAAGCGGGGGAAGCCTCCGGCAGTCTTGAAACCGTATTTGAAAATCTTTCCAACTCTCTTTCAAAAGAAAAAAACCTACAAGATCAAGTGCGTGGAGCTTTGATTTACCCAGTTTTGCTTCTTGTTGCCGCACTCTTTATTCTTGTATTTCTTACATTTTTCGCATTACCAAAAATTTCTAAAGTGTTTTCGGAGGCGGGATTTAATCCACCCCTTTTTTCTAAAATCGTTTTTGGGGTTGGAGCATTTCTTGGCGCGTTTGGTATTTATATCCTAATCTTTTTTCTTATTGCAATATCCGCAACTTTTTATCTATACAGAACTTCGTCGGTGTTTCGTAGATTAGCGTTTCGTATTATTTCTGATATCCCCATTGTAAAAGAGATTGTAAGAAAAATGGCACTGCAGCGCTTCAGCGCCACCCTCTCCTCACTTATTAAAGCCGGAATGCCGCTTACTTCCGGAATCGAAATTACTGCTGATGCCGCGGGCAACGCCGAGCTTTATGAAGCGCTTATGAGAATATCAAAAGAAGGTCTTTCAAAAGGGATCTCCGTGGGTGATGCGTTTAAACGCGAACCGTTTTTCCCAAGAACGGTGGTAAACCTTATAGCAATTTCTGAAAAAGCGGGACATATCGAAGAAATCCTTGGAACTCTTGGTGATTTTTATGTCAGTGAAATTGATACCTCACTCAAGTCTCTTGTTTCAGTGATAGAGCCGGTTATGCTTTTATTTTTAGGCGTGATAATCGGTACTATCGCGCTTGCGATTATTATCCCGATTTATCAACTCACTACTCAATTCTAAATAATGTGCCAAAAGCATCTAGGCGAGATTTTATAAGTTCCCGCACGCGCCGTAGCGGGTTCACTTTAATAGAAATATTAATCGTATTAGCGGTTACAATATCTCTCTCGGTTGCCGGATTTTTGAGTCTTGGTGGATTTCGAGGCAAGCAAACCCTTGATTCCGTACTTCAAGAAGTGCTTGCGGCAACTCGCGATACTCAAAATCGTTCAATAAGCCAAGAAAATGGATTGGGCTGGAATATGCGTTTCGTAAATAGTACGACAAGCGATTACAGATACGAAATTTTTAGTGGAGGGGCTTATGCGTCAACCTCTGTGCAAAAATTACAGATTTTACGAAACAACGTACGGTGGAGCGAGCCTTTTCCTTCGAGCACATACGATATGAAATTCGCTCCTATTAATGGAAGACCAGCCGAGACAAAAATTATTTCTCTTGTAAATAAAAGAAATGACACGTTTGTAGGCGATATTATTGTAAAAGCGCTTGGTACTATTGTCTCGAGGTTTGAAAATGGAATCGTGGGTTACTTCCATTTCGATGAAGGCGCCGGCACGACTGCTTACGATGCCTCCGGATTAAATAATAACGGCCAATTAAATGGTTCTCCAATTTGGCAAGGAAGTGCGCCTTGCAAAAGCAGTGCTTGTCTTAATTTTGATGGAATCAATAATTACATTCGCGTGCTTAATAGTAATACTCTTAATTTCGGAACGGGAGATTTTTCAGTAGGGGCCTGGATAAAAACAACGTCAGTAACTGATAGTAGGATTATTTATAAATACAACACAAATACTACCCGAGGCTTTATGCTGCTCATTAATGGGGTTCCTAACAAAGCCCAGTTTCAATTATGGTCAACCGGCGGCGCAAGTCAGGCGATTGTGACAAGTGTTACAAACGTAAATGACGGCAATTGGCATTATGTTATGGGCGTTAGGTCTGGCGCTGCTGACTATTTGTATGTTGATGGCGCAAAGGAGGCGAGCTCAACCGCTGCTACGAGCGATGTTTCGGGCGGTAATGATTTATTCATCGGATCTGATTATTTGGGGAATAAACTTTTTAATAGCACGATTGACGAGATCAAAATTTATAATCGTGCTCTTACTAACACCGAGGTTGCGGAACGCTACAATGATCTTAAATGAGCCATGAATAAAGAATCAGGAATCAGGAATTATGGAAAAGAGGTTCTAAAAAAGTTTATTCATAATTCTTTAATCATAATTCGCAAAAGAAGCGGTCAATCGCTTATCGAAATTATCGTTGCGCTTACAATTGGCGCTCTCCTGATTGGTGCCGCGAGCCTTGCGCTTGTTTTTGTACTCCGATCATCAACAACAAATCAAGGACTTCATTCGGCGAATGTTTTCTCGCAAGATTACATAGACAAAACAAGAACGCTTGCCGATTCCAACTGGCAGAGCGTTTACGGATTACAGAAGGGAACGAGCACTTCGTATATGATTGTCGCTTCAGGCACAAATTTTCTTGTGATGACGGGGAAGGAGGGCGTTATCGAAAACGACATTGAAGATAATCTTGTGGGAAGATGGAAGTTTGACGAAGATCCAAGCGTTCTTGGAACGCAGACTCTAGATTTTTCTTCGAATCAAAATCATGGCGCTTTTGTAAACAATCCAACAAGATCAACTTCAACTTGCTATGCCGGCGACTGCATTTCTTTTAACGGCGTTGATGCCCGCGTATCAGTGCCGGCACCAATTATAAATGCAGCAACAAGCAGTATCACCGTTGCGGCGTGGGTGCGTGTTTCAAGTCATGTAAATTCATACAATTATGTTTCAAACAACTGGGCTACTAGCCCTGGCGCGTGGCTTCTCTACTCTAATTTAAGTGGAGAAGCGCTTTTTGGAGTTGTGGACGGAACGCTTTCGCAAAAAAATGCTCATGGGTGCGCCTCTTCATTTACTACCAGTACGTGGCATTGGGTTGTAGGCACTTATGATGGCGCGAGCGTTCGAGTTTATTTGGATGGGGCGGGGTGTTCTATAACAAGCGCACTACCAAATCAACTCCTTTACACGGCGAGTCCTATTACTATTGGTAGTTGGGGTACTCCGGGCGCCACCACTCATTTTATGGACGACGTTCGTATTTATAATCGAGCTCTGCCTGCAAACGATATTGCAAAAATATTTAAGTCTACCTCATTCTCTAGAAAGTTTTTTGTTGAGAACACATGTCGGACGAATGATAGCGCGGCCATTATCTCCGGAACTTCTCCCTGTGTTGGATCAATTGAAGACCCCTCGACTCAAAAAATTACCGTTGTTGCGGAGTGGGTTTCTAGCGGCAACACGTATCAAAATCGACTCGTAGAATATATTACTAGATGGAAAAATAAAATTTTTCAGCAGACCGATTGGTCAGGCGGCAGCGGAGTAAACGGCCCCTTAAATAATCCCGGAAGAACTTTCTCGAGCTCCACTAATATTGAAGGAGGCGCAGAGCCGGGCACTATAAAGATAAAAGGAATTTAATTGACCGTAAATATCTTAGCGTCACTAGGAATAGCGATGGATTCATTGGGAAGTACGTAAAATATATTTTTCTTTACGCGCTCTTCTTTGCGGAATGAGTCGGTGATAAACATTACGGTTTCTGCTGGCATTGGGATGTTGCGGACAAGCACTCCGCCCGCTTCTACAACAACGTATTTTGGTACTTCTCTCGGCAGGGCATTAATTTTTTTCCCAATCGTAACGTAATTTTCGTTGAAGGCACCACTAGTTTCCGGGTTGCCGCCCCAGGTCACAAAATAATCGCGATAACTTTGTAGAGTTACAATAATAATCATTCCCGTTAAGAATAAACCTGTTATTTTTTTGCCCTGAGGAAAGACAAGTCTAATAGTTTTTAAAAAGATAAATGCGCCCCATCCGATTAAGATCATTACTGGCGGTATCAAAAGAATAGAGCGGAGAGCGTGAGGGATTCCCTCGTTCGAGACAACAACGGGTAGAGCGGCAATAACTACCCAGGAAAATAAAATAAGAACCGACCTCCGATCATTGTTTTCTTCCGGAAGTTTCTTCGAGATTACTCTTTTTATTGCATACACAAGACCAAGAAGCAGGAAGACGCCCGTTATTCCTGGAACTAAGGGCGTCCCCGAAATATTGTGGCGCCAGTTTTCATCTCCTCGCACGTTAAACATAAGAATCGTTTTCAATACATTGCTCCCCAGATCTTTTAACGGTGTCGTTGAAGTAAAGATTGAGATCTGAGTTGTGCGCCCAAAGAAATCTTGGGGGTTGTGAAGAAAATACAAGAGGAGCGGCGAGGCGACAATAATTGATACGAGGGCGTACAAGAAAGCCACTCGCAAAACTTTTTGCCAACCAATCTCTTTTATAAATAAAATAAGTACTAAAAAAATAAGAAGCGGGGTTGCTCGATAGGCGATATAGGAATGGAAACCTCCGCCAAAAAAAATTCCACCAAAAATAGCATACATAAAGCCACTACGCCCTCGAGCCTCATCTCGCAGAGATTTCAGGAGAAAAAAGATGGCCCAGGTGAGAAAAAACGGAGCCATAATTGCGCGAAAGCCAATACGCGAAAAGTTTATATGCCAAAAAGAGGTTGCGGTAAATAGCGCAGAGAGTAGGGCGATTGCATAATGAGAGTGCAATTCGGAAAAAAAAGAATTGGAATAGGTATTTTTAGAGCTATCGAGCGTCGACACTCTTTTTCTTAGAAGCTCTCGTGCAAGAAAATAAACTCCAAGCACGGTCATTGTGCCAAAAACTACGCTTACACATCTTAATACCCACGGCTCATTTTTGTGGAAGAGAGTAAGCGCAAGCGCCTGGATATTTATAAAGAGTCCTTCGCGGCCATTATTTTCAGGGTAAAAAACCTTAAAATCTTTTTTCGCGATCGCTTCAAGTGCATTATTGCCGTTCATTGCTTCGTCTGGATAAAGACCGGGAGGCAGATTCGAGAGATGGAAGAAGCGGAAAAAACCGGCAAGAGCGATAATAGTTATGAGAAGCAATAAGCTTTTTCTATGAGGCCGCATTTGTTCTATAATTATAAACAATGAGTCCCGTTAGAGGTTATCCAGTCTAAGCCATGCGTATAAACTACCAAACACTAATAAAACGAATTATAAAGGTCTTGCCTTCACAAAACGGAAACGCCAGCGTTTCCCGTCTCTAACGGAATGAAAGTTCAGAATTTTAGCGAGCGCCTTGAGGCGGATTTAACGCGTTTAGGACAAGAGGTTCAAGCCCGTAAAGAAAGGCAGGAGGGAGGAGCGGTTGAAGAGAAAAATATTGTAAAGGAGTCTTTGAAGACCATGGCCGAAGGTTCGGAAGCGTCCCAGTCGACGCCTCAAGTATCAGATAACTTATCTAGTAAAGATGAGGATTATCTGCCTGCGTACTTGAGCAATGCTTCGGGGGGAGAAGAAATGAAGCGTGCAGTCGAACATCTTCTCGAGCTGACCCTAGAGAAAGGTATTCAAAAAGCAGTTGCTGTAGCGCGAAGAGCGAACCCTTTTATTGAGGATGCATTTCATGACGCGCTTGCAGACAAGTTAATCCCAGAACTTAAAAAACGAGGCATCTTTAATTAAGTAAGGCATGGCTATATTTATTTTTATCATTGTGGTTTGTGGTTTTGCTGGCTTAGCATTTTTGTTTTTGAGGAAGCTACATCGCCGAGTGCTTTTTGCATCGCTCAATCGAACTTTATTTCTTGTCCGATTGCCTAGGCGCGCGAAAGAGGGCAAGGATGTAAAATCAGAAATCAACCTCTCTGAACAGTTTTTGGGCTCGCTCACATCATTTAAAACTCCGGTTGTCTTTGAGGTTGCGGTGCCCTACGTTGGAGAAGAGATTCATTTCTACGTTTCGGTGGACTCTCGTTTCTCGGAGCCAATGCTTCGGCAGATACAATCGGTTTGGAACGATGCGCTCGTGGAGCGGTCCGACGATTATAATATTTTTAATTACGCGGGAGTATCTGTGGGCGGGTATGTTGTGGAGAAAGATAAATTCGCTCTTCCAATTCGAACTTACGAGGAAGCAAATGCGGATACCTTTATGCCGATTTTGGGTGGCCTTGCAAAAATAAACGACGTGGGAGAGGGGGGAGCTATTCAATATGTAGTGAGAAGCGCGCCCAGTACTAGAAAAAAAAGCATTAAAGAAACTCTCAAGGCTTTGAAAAAAGGAAAATCATTAAAATCTGCTTCCGCCGGAACGGAAGGGATAACATTTTCTGACGTAAGAAAAGCATTTGAGGGAGATTCTAATAATCAAAAAAAAGACCGCGAAGTGGTTATTGACGAAGCGTTGGTCAAGGCGATTGAATCAAAACTTTCCAAACCTCTTTTTGAAGTAAATGTTCGCGTGCTCGCATCAGCACCGAGTCAATATCAGGCAGAAGCGATTTTTGATGGTGTGGTTGCCGGATTCTCTCAATTCTCTGCTCCTGATCGTAACGAATTTAAAATAATAAAACCAAAGAACAATCAGAAGCTTTTCCAGGAATTTTCATTTAGAACTTTTTCCAAAGAAGAGGCGATAGTATTAAATTCTGGAGAACTTTCAAGCATCTTTCATTTTCCAAACGCATTTACCGAAGTTCCTCGGATTAAGCACGCAAAGACACATGAAGCGCCACCTCCGTCGAACCTGCCCGACTCGGGAGTGCTTATTGGGCGAAGTGTATATCGGGGAGAGGCGCGGGACGTTAGGGTTTCTGACGAAGATCGCCGTCGCCATATTTATGTAGTTGGTCAGACGGGCACCGGCAAATCTAACCTTTTAACCACAATGGTAAAAGATGATATCTTGCAAGGAAAAGGAGTGGCAATCATAGATCCTCACGGTGATCTAACCCTAGACATTCTCGGCCTTGTGCCAGCATCAAGAAAAGACGACGTGATTGTTTTTGACCCTAGCGACCTCGAGCGCCCACTGGGCCTTAACATGATCGAATATGACTTGAACCGGCCCGAGGAGAAGACGTTTATCGTAAACGAGATGCAGAGTATTTTTAATAAGTTGTTTTCACAAGAAACGATGGGTCCAATGTTTGAGCAATACATGCGAAACGCGCTTCTTCTTCTTATGGAAGATGCTCCAAACGAACCAGCAACACTTATGGAGGTGCCTCGAGTTTTTACTGATGGCGCATTTCGCGCCCGCAAGCTCGCCCGTATTAAAAATCCCGCAGTCATCGATTTCTGGGAAAAGGAAGCTGTGAAGGCCGGTGGAGAGGCGGCACTCCAAAATATGACGCCTTACATCACATCGAAGTTTAACAACTTTAACGCGAATGACTATATGCGCATTATTATTGGGCAGCCGAAGTCGGCCTTTCGTTTTCGCGACGCGATGGATCAGGGGAAGATATTACTCATTAATCTTTCAAAAGGAAAGATCGGTGACATTAATGCAAATCTATTAGGTATGATTATTGTTGGGAAAATACTAATGGCGGCATTAAGTCGCGTTGACGTGCCTCAAGAGAATCGAAGAGATTTTAACTTGTACATTGATGAGTTTCAGAATTTTACGACCGACTCGATCGCTGTTATTCTCTCCGAAGCGCGCAAGTATAGATTGAACCTCACGATTGCGCACCAGTTTATTGCGCAACTTAGTGAAAAAATACGTGATGCGGTTTTTGGAAACGTTGGATCTCTTATCGCGTTTCGTATTGGTTCTCAAGACGCCGAAGTTCTCTCGAAACAGCTCGCGCCGGTATTCACTGAGGACGATCTTATCAATCTCGATAACTTTAATGCTTGCGTGCGGCTTTTAATTAGCGGAGAGACTAGTGTTCCGTTTAATATAAAAACAATTCGTTCAGAGCCGGGAGATCGAAATGTTGCTACAGCTCTTCGAAACGCGTCTCGATCAAAATACGGCGAAGATCGTGAGAAAATAGAGACGGAAATCTTAAAAAGATTAAGGGATTAAATGATTAATATGAGTACAAAAAAAGATTTCTACCTTGTGACCTTAATAGGATTTTTGGTCGGTGTGATTTTCCCTTTGCCCGCAGAAAGTTTTAAATTGCACCTAACCGTCCGCCTAATCGTTTTTTCTATTCTCGGATTTACAATTTTTGCCCCACTTGCTTTTTTTGTTTTGAAGCAATTAAGTCGCTTCTGGAAGCCGTTTTACCAGATCGGAAAATTCGCTGCAACCGGCACTTTGAATTCTTTTATTGATCTCGCGATTTTGAATATTTTTTTGATTGCAACAAATATTTCTGCAGGATTCCTTTTTATAGTTTTTAAAGCGATAGCTTTCTTGGGTGGCGTCATTAACAGTTATTTCTGGAACAAGTTTTGGACTTTTGAGAGTAGGGGAGCGGTTACGATTTCCGAAACCGTAAGATTCTTTGCGCTTACCCTTATCGGAGCATTTATTAATACAGGGGTTGCTTATGTAATAGTTACATATATTCATCGCTTCAGTTTTTTAAATGCTAACGGTTGGGCAAATATCGCGGCGGTTATAGCAATATTTGCTACCATGGCTTGGAACTTTGTTACATATAAAATATTTGTTTTCCCCGAGCCAAAACCCGATAACGCATGAGTCCCGTTAGAGATTACTCATCTACATCCCATGTTTAAACTACCAAACAGCATTAAGCTAACAATAAAGGTCTTGTCTTCGCAAAACGGAAACGCCTGCCTGCGCAGGCAGGCCAGCGTTTCCTATTTCTAACGGGATGAGACCTTTTCTATCCGTCGTTATTCCGGCCTACAACGAATCAAAGCGTCTTCCGCTTACGCTTATTAATGTTGATAAAAATCTTTCGGCACGGGATTATTCATACGAAATTATCGTAGTAAACGACGGTTCGACCGACAGCACTGCGGATATTGTTACTAGATTTTCAAAAATTATAAAAAACCTTCGACTTATCGATAATATGGAAAATCATGGAAAGGGTTGGGTTGTGCGCCAAGGGATGCTCTCTGCGCGTGGCTCTTGGCGACTTTTTATGGATGCCGACAACTCAACAACGATTGATCAATTTGATGCGATGGTTCCATTTTTTTCTGCCGGAGGCGGATCTGCCTTTGGGGAAAAAGAAAGTTTTGATGTGGTGATTGGGTCTCGAGCTCTCAAAGGATCTCGCTTGGAGCCTCCTCAACCAATAATCAAAAGACTGCTTGGAAAATTTGGGAACTTGATAATTCAAATCATCGCGCTTAAGGGTTTTAAAGATACGCAGTGCGGTTTTAAGTGTTTTAGTGAAGAAGCCACGGAAGCGGTCTTTCGGCGCGCAAAAATTAACCGGTGGGGATTTGATGTTGAGATATTGCTTCTTGCAAAAATGTTAGGCTTTACAATAAAAGAAATTCCAGTTCGTTGGGTAAACGATGCTCGTTCTAGCGTGGGTTGGAGGGGGTATTTCTCAACACTCCTCGATGTAGTAAAAATAAAAATTTGGGTTATTCTTAAAAAATATAACCAAAAAGAAATTAGTTTATGAATCCCCACACCTGAATTAGCTTCTATGTTTTATGTCTATATCATCAAAAGCATGAAAAACAATCAATTATATCTTGGCTCAACGAATAACCTACGAAAGAGGCTT
>Ga0209515_10002380_pt1 | contig 29114 bp, 22 predicted proteins | sample Subgroupgradi54m_FD_187454 | JGI IMG/M metagenome (GOLD analysis project Ga0209515, IMG submission 187454) | Subsurface groundwater microbial communities from S. Glens Falls, New York, USA - GMW60B uncontaminated upgradient, 5.4 m (SPAdes)... ... | reverse complement strand
GTGGCGCGCTAGACGATCCTGATTTCGGGGATTCTTATTTCTCTTTTGCTGTTTTGAGGAAAGAGGAATTGCATCCTTGAATCCGACCCTCCGGCGCACCCCGCGAAGTTCTGCGTTTCGCTGCACGCTCGTTTGCAAAACGCAAACTTCGCAAACCCCCGTTCCGATTTTGGAACGGGGGTTTCTATTTCACCTTTCCACCTCACTCATCGTGCGATCGCATCATGAGTGAGTTAGCCGTACTTACGGCGATGATGCGGGGAATAAAAAAAGCCCGCCGCGAGAGTCGCGTGGGCTGGATGGATATTCCATCTGCCGTTTTATGCCGGCCAGAATCAGAAAACGTGAACGAGATTTCGCGCCCGCTCACTAAGACAGTTTTGCGAAAGAAACCGCCGCAATCCTTTTCCTTGCCTTTCTCCCAGAACCTCCTTTGCGAGCTTGATTATTTTCGCTGGTGAATACGTCTTAACTTTCTTTTTTCGTTTCATTTTAACCTCCCTAACCCTATTTCGATTATCGTCAAGATTTTGTTATTATATATATCATGTCCCGAATTGCGAAGCAACTCATCTACGGCGCGATCTATATAATGTTTTTTGCCGGCATCGGGACGGGGATGTATTTTTTGTTTCTGAAGCCGGCGCCGAGCTGTTTCGACAAGAAGCAAAACCAAAATGAAACGGGGATTGATTGCGGCGGCGTGTGCGGTACAGTCTGCCTTCCCGCCGGTCTGCAGAAAATCGAAATTATCAATCAGGTAAAAGTTTTCTCTCTGGCCGCCGGACGCATTGAACTTCTCGCGAAAATCCAGAATGCGAACGCGGGCCTTGCCGCGCGGAGCTTCGGCTATCATTTCGATCTTTACGGCGAGGACAATACGTTTATTCGCGCTATTCCCGGCACTTCGTTCATTTATGCGCAGGAGATAAAATATATCGGCGAATTTGCGGATATCGCGGGCGCGAAGAAAGTCGTGCGGGCGGAGTTTAAGATTGACGCGCCGGACTGGGTGAACGCGAACGACTTCCGGCGGCCGTCGCTCGCGGTTCAAGATAAGAATATCAACGTTGATTCGAAACGTATTCAGGCAACGGGGAAAGTGGCGAATGAGGACACCATGCTTCTTCAGAAAGTTATGATCGCCGCGGTTTTCTACGATCGGTTCGGCCTCGCGGCGGGGTTTTCGCAAACGGAGCTTGAGAACCTTATGCCCGGAGAAAGCCGCGCGTTTGCGATTGCGCATCCGTCGATTAATGGATTCGATCCGATCCGCACGGAAATCATTCCGTATGCGGAACGGCGGTAGGCGAAAAAATTCCAAATAAATTCCAATCCGCCCGCTGGCGGTCGAAATTCAAAACGTTTGGAATTTCGATTTTCGATATTATTTGTTATTTGGTGCTTAGTGCTCGGGATTTTTTGAGATAACTCGTATTCATGATTCTTAATTCATTATTTATCATTCACGCATGAAACGCCTCTTCCTTCCCGTAGGATTTCTCCTTGCCGTAAGCGTGGTGATGCTCTCGAGTATTTCACTCCATCTTTTTTATCTTCAGCTCGTCTGGATCGCGGCTGGCGCACTCCTCATTTTTATCTTCAACCGGATTGATATCCGATCATTTCTCAATTACCGGTGGCTCATTTGGGGGTTGTACACGCTCGCGGTGCTCCTCGTGTTTCTTGCCTACGTTGCGGGCCCCGTGATCCGGAATACGCGGAGTTGGATCGTGATCGGCCCCTTCCAATTCCAGCCGGTTGAGCTCGTCAAGGTTGCTTTGATTCTCGCGTACGCCCAGTACTTCAGCCGTAGGCATCTTGCCATTGCGCGATGGAAAAATATTTTCGCGTCGTTTGCGATATTCATTCTTCCTGCCGGCATCGTCGCGCTCCAGCCGGACTTGGGATCCGCGGTTATTCTTTTTGGGATCTGGTTCGGATTTCTTCTGGTCTCCGGCCTGCCGCGCCGGAGAATTATCGCCGCCTTCTTTATCTTCATCATCGCGGGATTCATCGGGTGGCATACGGTGCTCAAGGACTATCAGCGCCTGCGGATTCAGGGAGTTTTCTATCCGGAGCGGAACGTCTTGACCATTAACTACAGCGTGATCCAGTCAAAAATCGCGATCGGCTCGGCGGGGCTGTGGGGAAAAGGATATAAGCAAGGGACGCAGACCCAGCTCGGGTTTTTGAGCGAGCCGGCGAACGATTTTATTTTTGCGGCAACGGTTGAAGAATGGGGGATCGCGGGCGGGGCGGCAGTCGTCGCCGCATTCCTCTTTTTACTGGCCGGCATTTTGAAAGTCGGACTTGCCGCACAGCATAACTTCGAAAAATTCATCTGCCTCGGGACCGCGATCGTGTTCCTCGTCCATTTTATCGTGAATGCCGGATCGGCGGTCGGGCTCTTCCCGGTCGTCGGGGTCACCTTCCCGTTTCTTTCCTACGGCGGCTCGAGTTTGTTAACGAATTTTTTCCTGTTGGCTATTATTTATTCCATTGCGAGGCGGGCGTAGTTTGTATTCGCGATTTTTTGAATCTGCCCCCCCAAAAAAAGGATGAAAATAGCTTCGTGGACGGCGTTCGGGAGGTCTTGACAAGGATAGAGGTAATCGAGTACACTACCCGGTATAAGAAAAACAGAAGCCAAGTTTGCTTGGAGTTCTGTTTTATTGTGTTTTTTCCTTGCGTCCCCATGGAAATCACAAAACAGGCATCTTTACTATACTATTTTTTTGAATCGGCGCCGCCTTTTTTAACGTTTATTTTTTAACCGTTATTATTTATGCCAAAGAAACCAACCTCCATAAAAGATTTTTCGAAATTTAAGCCCTTCATCCGCCAGCCGGACCTGAATGAAGTCCAGCTCCGTTCGTACGAACTGTTTCTTAAAGAAGGGCTCAGAGAAATCCTCAAGGAGGTTTCGCCGATCCGCGACCACACGGGCAAAGAACTCGAACTCTATTTCGAGGATTATTATTTCGGCGAGCCGAAATACGACGAGAAGATGTCGCGCTACCGCGATGCCACTTACGAAGCCCCGCTTCATCTCAAAGTTAAACTCGAGAACAAAAAGACAAACCGCGTTGATACGCAGGAAGTGTATTTCGGAGATTTTCCGAAGATGACCGCGCGCGGAACGTTTATCGTGAACGGCGTCGAGCGCGTCGTCGTTTCTCAGCTCATCCGTTCGGCGGGCGTGTATTGCACCGCCGTGCCCTGGCGGGGACGCCAGCTTTTTGGCGCGAAAGTGATTCCGAATCGCGGCGCGTGGCTTGAATTCGAAACGGATATTGACGGTTCGATCGGAGTCAAAATCGACCGCCACCGGAAAGTGCCGGTGACCGATCTCTTTCGCGTTTTTTCCGCCCACGGCGGAGGTACTCTAGCCGACGAGAGCATTCGCGCGGCATTCCGCGATGTCGATACGGGAACCGTGAAATATCTTGACGCGACTCTGAAGCGCGACATCGCAAAAAATGCCGAAGAATCGTACCTCGAAATTTATCGGCGCCTCAGGCCCGGCGATCCCGCGACGCCGCAAACCGCGAAAGGCCTCGTTGATTCCTATTTCCAGCGCGCGGACCGCTACGATCTTTCTCCGGTCGGCCGGTTCAAGCTCAATCAGCGGCTTTCGCTCGACCACAAGAAGAATAATTATCTTCTCGACCTCGACGATCTCTACGCGATCGTGCGCGAAGTGATCCGGCTCAACAATATCCCTGACGCGCAGGCGGACGATATTGACCATCTTGGCAACCGACGACTCAAAGCCGTGGGAGAACTTTTGCAGGGGCGGCTCCGGATCGGCCTCGCCCGCCTCCGGCGCATCGTTCAGGATCGTATGTCAACGCTCGACCGCGAACGGCTTCTGCCCGCCCAGCTTATTAATTTTCGGCCGATCACCGCGGTCGTCAAAGAATTCTTTTCGTCCTCCCAGCTTTCGCAGTTCATGGACCAAATTAATCCCTTGGCCGAACTGGAGCACAAGCGGCGGCTTTCCGCATTAGGCCCCGGCGGGCTCACGCGCGAGCGCGCGAGTTTTGAAGTGCGCGACGTGCATCGTTCGCACTACGGAAGAATCTGTCCCATTGAAACGCCCGAGGGGCACAACATCGGGCTCATCAATTATCTCGCCGGTTTCGCGCGGATCAACGATTTCGGATTTATCGAAACCCCATATGTGGTGGTGAAAGACAGTCGAGTGACGGGAAAGATCGTGTGGCTCGACGCGCTCGAGGAGGAAAAATATAAGATCGTCCACGCGGCGACGCCCCGCGACGCGGAGCATCGACTTATTCCCGCGGTCGTGGACGTGCGGTTCCGCGGGACGCCGATTGCCGTGCCTGCCCCCGAAGTTGATTTAATGGACGTGGCGCCCCACCAATTCGTGAGTGTGGCGACTTCTCTCATTCCATTTCTCCAGCATGACGACGCGAACCGCGCGCTCATGGGAAGCAATATGCAGCGGCAAGCGGTCGCGCTCATTCGTCCGCAGGCGCCCTATGTGTCAACTGGCGAAGAAGAAAGAGCCGCGGTGGATTCGGGATATGTCGTGATCGCCGAAGAGGACGGCGAAGTTATTGCCGCCGACGCGCGCGAGGTGGCGGTCAAGTACGGGGGCAGGACCGTGAAATATCCGCTCGAAAAATTCAAGCGGTCAAATCAGTTCACTTGTATCTCCCAACGTCCCGTTGCCATGAAAGGCGAACGAGTGAAGAAAGGCGACGTGCTCGTTGACGGGCCTTCGATTGATCGCGGCGTGCTCGCGCTGGGGCAGAATCTTTTGGTGGCATTCATGTCGTGGGAAGGCGCGAACTTTGAAGACGCGATCATTCTTTCCGAGCGGGTGGTCCGCGACGATCTTTTTACCTCAATCCACATTGAGGAACACACGCACGACGTCCGCGACACGAAGCTCGGGCCGGAGGTGACGACGATGGACATCCCGAACGTGTCCGAGGAAAAACTTCGGAATTTAAATGAGGAAGGGATTGTCCGCATCGGCGCCGAAGTGAAGGCGGGAGATATTCTTGTCGGGAAAATATCTCCGAAGGGCGAAGCGGAGCTCACGGCAGAGGAGCGGCTCCTTCGCGCGATTTTCGGAGAAAAGGCGCGCGACGTGAAAGACACGTCGCTTACCCTCCCGCACGGAAAGCGCGGACGGGTCGTGGGCGTGAAGATATTCTCGCGCGACCAAGGGGACAAGCTCGAAGCGGGCGTCATCAAGCGGGTTCACGTCGAAGTGGCGGTGCTCCGCAAAGTGCAGGCGGGCGACAAGCTTGCTGGCAGGCACGGCAATAAGGGCGTCATTTCGCAGGTGCGCCCCGTGGAAGATATGCCGCACTTGGAAGACGGGACGCCGGTTGACATTATTTTAAATCCATTGGGCGTCGCCTCGCGCATGAACCTCGGGCAGATTTTGGAAACCCATCTCGGATGGGCGGCGGGAGAGTTGGGATACCGCGCGGTGACGCCAGGTCTTGATTCCATTTCCGAAAAAGAAATCCGCGCCGAGCTCGCGCTCGCGGGGCTCCCGGAGAACGGGAAAATAAAAATTTACGATGGCCGCACCGGTGAACAATTCGATAATCCGGTGACGGTCGGCCAGATTTACGTGATGAAGCTGAACCACTTAGTCGAGGACAAAGTGCACATGCGCTCGATCGGGCCGTACTCCTTGATCACCCAGCAGCCCCTCGGCGGCAAAGCGCAGTTTGGCGGCCAGCGGTTCGGTGAAATGGAAGTATGGGCGCTCGAAGGATATGGCAGTAGGCATACGCTTCAGGAGATGCTCACGATCAAGTCCGACGACGTGCTGGGGCGCGCCGCCGCGTACGAAGCGATTATTCGCGGCGAGCAAATCAAGGGCCCGAACATTCCCGCGTCTTTCAACGTGCTCGTGAACGAAATAAAAGCGTTATCCTTAAACCTGGAACCCGTCTATAGTTCGCCCGCGAGCCGGCGCGAGGATTTCGAGGCCCTGAAGATCGGCGTTGCGTCGCCCGAGGATATACTCCGTTGGTCGCACGGCGAAGTTGTGAAGCCGGAGACCATCAACTATCGAACCCAGCGCCCTGAAAAGGACGGCCTGTTCTCGGCACGCATTTTCGGCCCGACGAAGGATTATGAATGCGATTGCGGCAAGTACCGTCGCATCCGCTACAAAGGCATCGTTTGCGACAAGTGCGGCGTCGAGGTCACGCGCGCGGCGGTGCGCCGCGACCGGATGGGGCACATCACGCTCGCCGCGCCGGTTTCGCACATCTGGTTTTTCAAAAGCGTTCCATCGCGCCTCAGCTTGATTCTTGATATTCCCGCGACGAAGCTGGAGCGGGTGCTCTATTATGTGGACTATGTCGTGACTGATGTTGATTCAAAGAACCAGAAGCAGGCGCTTTTGGACGTTGAACGGGAATTAAAAAGCAAGTTGAAGATCGTGGGTGACAAGGACAAGAAAGTGAAAAGTGATTTGCAGGGCGAGGCGAATCGCGTCAACGGTATTTTGGAATCGCTCGCGCCGGGACAGGTCTTGACCGAGACGGAATACTTCAACGTGAGCCGCCGGTTCGGCAACGTGTTTACCGCGGCGACGGGGGCGGAAGCGGTGCGCAAGATTCTCACGCAGATGGATTTGCGGAAAGAGGTGCAGAAAATTGAAAAAGAAGTCGAAACGATTAAAAATCCTCTGGGCGAACTGAAACTCTTGCGGCGCCTCAAAATGTTTCGTTCCATGATTAAAAATAGCAGCCGGCCGGAGTGGATGGTGTTGACGGTTCTGCCGGTTTTGCCTCCCGATTTGCGGCCGATGGTGGCTTTGGACGGCGGCCGGTACGCAACCTCCGATTTGAATGACCTCTACCGGCGGGTGATCAACCGCAATAATCGCTTGAAGAAACTTTTGGAAATCAAAGCGCCGGAGGTTATCGTCCGGAATGAAAAACGGATGCTGCAGGAAGCGGTGGACGCCCTCATTGACAATTCGGCGCGCTTCGGCGTCCAACAACTCTCGGCCCAGCGACGGCCGCTTCGCTCTTTAGCGGACATGCTGAAGGGCAAGCAGGGCAGGTTCCGGCAGAATCTTTTGGGCAAGCGCGTTGATTATTCGGGGCGGTCAGTGATCGTCGTCGGGCCCAAGCTCAAAATTGACGAGTGCGGCCTGCCGAAAAAGATGGCGCTTGAACTCTTTCGCCCCTTCGTGATCGGGGAGATCATCAAGCGCGGGCTCGCGCATAACATTCGGAACGCGAACCGCCTGATCGAGCAGGCGACGGACGAAATCTGGGCCATTCTCGAAGAGGTTACCCGGAACCGCCGTGTGCTCTTGAACCGCGCGCCGACTCTGCACCGCTTGAGCATCCAGGCATTCAAGCCGATCTTGGTTGAGGGGATCGCGATTCAGATTCCGCCCTTGGTTTGCACCGCATTCAACGCCGATTTCGACGGCGACCAAATGGCAGTGCACGTGCCGCTCTCGGACGAGGCCCAGCGGGAAGCCGAGATGATTATGGCATCGGGGCGGAATCTCTTAAAACCCGCGACGGGAGATTTGATCGCCACGCCGACGCAGGATTTCGTGCTCGGGATCTATTATCTTACGCGGCTCATTTCCGGCGCGCGCGGAAACGGCAAAATATTCGCTTCGGCGAATGAAGCGCGGATGGCTTTTGAGCACGGCGTTCTCGAACTCCACGCGCCTATGCGCATGGGAAAGGTTGAAACGACGTTGGGCCGGATTATTTTAAATGAAGCGCTGGGCGGCGCGGTTCCTTTCGTGAACGAAACGCTCAACAAGAAAAAACTCGCGCGTCTCATTGAGAGCATTATTGAAAGCCACGGGCTTGAGAAAGTCCGCGAGATTATAGACCGGCTGAAGCTCCTCGGGTTTGAAATGGCGACGCGGTCCGGCATCACGTGGTCTATCTCTGATTTAATTATTCCCGCCCAGAAGCCGGAGATCATGAAAAAAGCCGAAGCGGAAATCGCCGTTATCCGCGAGCAGTACCAAGAAGGATTCCTTACGGATGCCGAGCGGCGGGCGCGCGTCATCACCGTGTGGGACAAAGTGAAGAGCGACATCGCGAAACTCGTGACCGGTTCGCTTCCTCCCGAGAACTCGATTTATCAGATTATTGATTCCGGTTCGCGGGGATCGTGGGCCCAGCCGATTCAGATGATGGGAATGAAAGGGCTTGTGGCGAATCCGCAAAACGAGACCATTGAATTGCCGATTAAGGCGTCATTCAAAGAAGGGCTGAATGTCCTTGAATATTTCATCTCGACGCACGGCGCGCGGAAAGGAACGACGGACACCGCCCTCAAAACCGCGCAGGCGGGATACCTCACGCGGCGGCTCGTTGACGTGGGCCAGGACCTCACGATTCGCGAGGAGGACTGCCGCGCGAAGGAAGGGCTTGCCATGGTGCGGGGAGAAGGAAAGGAATTCGGGCAAACGTTCGCAAGTAGGCTTTTTTCGCGCACGGCGCTTGCGGATGTCCGCATCGGCAGAAAAATCGCGGTTCGCGGAGGCGAGGTGATCGACAAAATCGTTGCCGAAGCGATTGAGGCATCGGACGTGCAAACCGTTACCGTCCGATCGCCGATCGCGTGCAAGACGCTCTACGGGCTCTGCCGCTTGTGCTACGGATTTGATCTCGGAAATAATCGGCTGGTCGAAATGGGTTCGGCGGTCGGCGTCGTTGCCGCGCAGTCAATCGGCGAGCCGGGGACCCAGCTTACCATGCGGACGTTCCATACCGGCGGCACCGCGGGCGTTGATATCACGCACGGCCTTCCCCGCGTTGAAGAGCTTTTTGAACTTCGCCCGCCCAAGGGGAAAGCGATTCTCTCGGGCGTTACGGGGCATATCGAAAATATCGAAGAACGAGGGAGTTTGAAGGTGCTCATCCTGAATGTCAAGGATGAAAAAGTATCCGGACGCAAAGGCAAGAAAGCGAAAGCCGTGGAGTATAGCGTCCCGCGGTCAGCACTGCTCTTCGTGAAGATCGGCGATGCGGTCAAGGCCGGCGATCAGCTCTCCGAAGGAAATATCGATCTCCGCGAGTGCTTGGAGCATCGGGGAAGCGCGGAAGTTGGCCGTCAGATCATCAATGAAGTCCAGAAAATTTATATGGCGGAAGGCGCGTCCATCAATAACAAGCATATCGAAATTATCGTGCGGCAGATGTTCTCCCGTGTGCGGATCAAGGACGGCGGGGACGCCCCCGATTTTGTGATGGGAGAGATCGTCGAGAAATCGAAATTCCTTGACGTGAACCGGGGCCTCAAAAAAGCAGGCCGCCAGCTCGCGAAGGCCGAGCAGATACTCTTGGGCATCACGCGGGTCGCGCTTTCAACGGAAAGTTTCCTCTCGTCAGCGTCCTTCCAGGACACGCCGCGCGTCTTGGTCAAAGCCGCGATTGAGGGGAAAATTGACCTGCTTCGCGGATTGAAGGAAAATGTGATCATCGGGCGCTTGATTCCCGTGGGCGACAAAAAGCCGGGAGCCGCGTTCGATGTTCCAGCCGAACATGAAAGCGTGATCGAGGTTCCCGCGGGCGCGGAGGGGGTAGTAAAGAGTTAAGAATAATGAATGAAGAATTATGAATAACGGAAACGGCAAAACGGGCGGCGGTTTTATGGTTGCGTTTGCATAATTCCTCATTCATACCTCATAATTCATATCGCTATGGACGAACCACGAGATCCAAAAACATACGAAATATCCTTTCTCGCCACGGACGAAAAAGGCGCGGGTGAAATGCTCCAGCTCTTGAAGCGGCAGGGCGCGGACATTACGCTCGAAGGGCCGTGCGAGCGCATCACGCTCGCCTATCCGATCAAAAAAGAAGTGTCGGCATTTTTCGGCTACGTTCAGTTCCGCGCGGCGACGGAGGCATTGCGCGCGGTTGACCGCGATATCCGGGCGCATCCGATGATTCTCCGGTTTTTAATCGTGAGTTCCTTGTTCGTGCGGCAGAAACCGAGAGAAATTCCGCGGCTGCGGCCGCGGGCGCCGATCGCCCCTTTGTCCATCGAACGGTCGCGCGAAACGCTCCCGCTCTCGAACGAAGCACTGGAGAAAAAGATAGAAGAAATCCTAAAGTAGCTACGAAATACGAAAATGTGCGAATATACGAAAATATGATATCGTCTTTCGTATATTCGTAAGAAATTCGTATTTCGTAGAGAAATGCCATGAATGTAAACAAAGTCATCATCGTCGGGCGCGTGACGGCCGATCCCCAGCTTCGGCAGACGCAGGGCGGCAATCCCGTCGCGAGCTTCAGTATTGCGACAAACCGCGTCTGGACGAACAAAGCCGGCGCAAAACAGGAAGAAGTGGAATTTCACAATATCGTGGCGTGGGGAAGGACAGCCGAAGTTGCAAGCCAGTATTTGACGAAAGGCGCGCTCGTCTTTGTCGAGGGGCGGCTCCAAACGCGAAGCTGGACTGACAAACAAAATCAGCAGCGCAAAACGACGGAAATTATCTGCGAACGTTTGCAGTTAGGGCCGAAGCCGTTGGGTTCTGGCGGAGGTGGGCCCTCAGGAGGATTTCGGCCTCCCCAAAACGCTCCCGCGAGCGACACGGGGCAGTCCTCGGCGTCAGCTTCGAGCCAAACAAAACCCCTTCAATCCGATTCAGGGCAAGCGGTCGAAGAAGAAATCCCGGTGATTGATATTAATGAAGAGGTGAAGCCGGAGGATCTTCCTTTTTGAGGGCTTTGCCAAAAATTTCGAGCCGATGGCGAAGAAATTTTTGATGCAAAACCTCAACCCCGCTCCACTTTTTATAACGGTGTTGGTTTATAAAAAATAATGGCAGAGAATCAAAAACAATTTACGGTAGCAAACGTCCCCATAAAAAGTGGGGCGGGGTGCTCAATTTTGTGGCTACATTTTCTTCGCCACGAAATTGGCTCGAAAATGTAGACAAAATTGGCATGCAACAGTGTTTCTTTTGTTCACAAAATATGCAGGAGATTGATTATAAAGAGGTTCCGCTTTTGAAACGCTTTATTTCGAGCCAGGCGAAAATTATTGATCCGAAACACACGGGCGTCTGCGCGAAGCACCAGCGGAAACTTTCAAGCGCGATTAAACGCGCGCGGTTCATGGCGTTACTGCCTTTCGTGAGGCGATAATCCTACCAATGTACGAATCAATACTAATCGTACGAATAAAAATTAGTACCATTCGTATAAATTAGTACATTAGCAGGGTGTATTCATGAATCTCAATCAATCTTTTTTCAGGCTGATTTTTCAGTTTTCGGGAAAGTATTTTTTTCTCGACGGTCTCGCCGTTTTCATCGCGCAGTATTTGCCGTATCTCCTTGTTCTCGGATTTTTAATTTTGGTTTTTAGGGAGTCCGGGTTTCGGCGGCGACTTTTGCTCTTCTGCGAAGGCGCGATGGCGGTCATTCTCGCGCGCGGGCTTTTGACCGAAATCATCCGGTTTTTCTATCATCATCCGCGGCCGTTCGATGTCTACGAATTTATGCCCTTGATCGCCGAACGCGGGTATTCGTTCCCTTCCGGACACGCCGCATGGTTTTTCGCGCTCGCGCTCACCGTACTCTATGCCAACAAAAAATGGGGGATGTGGTTTTTTATACTCGCGATCTTGAACGGTCTTGCGCGGATTTACTGCGGCGTCCACTGGCCGGGGGATATTTTAGGCGGATTTATTGTCGGTGTCGCGAGCGGCTGGATCGTACACAAACTTGTTTTGTCGTACTGGCGGGAGATTGAAAATAAAAAAGCAGGTGAAAGTATCAGCCTGCTTTAAAATCCTCAAAAGCGATTGAAAGAGCTACTGCGTTCCTCTTATTTTTTCTAAATCGTTTCGAAGATCCTCAAGATTTTTCTTCATCCATTCAACATTATTTTCGGAATGCCTTATCGCTTTTTCTTTTGAATCGTGATGAACAGGAAGATATCCCGTTCTTAGTCCTTGTAGAGCTTTTTCCTCTTCTTCTAGATCTTTTTCCGCTTTAGCGACCAAAGCCTCTCGTTCAAGGATACTCATTGACTCATATTTAGTTTTTCGCGGCATATTCTCAAATCCTCCCATAGTCTAATAATATTAAAAATTAAAGATAATTACAAAGAGCACCGGTGCCCGAGGAGAGAGTCGAACTCTCATGAGGTTGCCCTCGAGGGATTTTGAGTCCCTTGCGTCTGCCATTCCGCCACCCGGGCTTATTTCGCTGTTGATAGTACTAGAATTTTAGCTTAAAATCAATGCATGGCTCGCGTTATCGCAATCTGTAATCAGAAGGGCGGCGTCGGAAAAACAACGACCTGCGTTAATCTCGGCGCCTATTTAGCTATTCTCGGCCGCCGGACGCTTCTCGTGGACTTCGATCCGCAGGCGAATGCAAGTTCGGCGTTAGGGCAAAACCCACTCCAGACCGAAGTGAGTGTTTATCACGGCATTTTGGGCGCGGCACAGCCCGATGAGATTGTGAAGCCGTCGGCCTTACATAATTTCCATCTTGTTCCCGCGGCGCCGCACTTGGCGGGCGCACTTATAGAATTAGTAGACCAGCCCGAGCGGGAATATTTTCTCCGCAAATTTGTGAATCATCTGCGGCACGGCTATGATTACGTTTTGATTGATCTGCCGCCGAGCTTGAGCTTGCTTACCGTAAACGGCTTGGCCGCGAGCGATGAAGTGCTGATTCCCGTGCAGGCCGAGTATTATAGTTTGGAGGGATTAAGCCAGCTCTTGCAGACAATAGATCTCTTCCGGCGGAATCTCCGGCACAGCGTGCGCGTCTGCGGCGGGCTCCTCACGATGCACGATAAGCACGAGCGGCTAAGCAGGGAAATCGCAAAGGAACTTCGGGACCATTTCCCGCATCCCGTTTTCGAAACGGAAATTCCGCGAAGCGTGGCTCTCGCGGAGGCGCCGAGTTTTTCAAAACCGATCGTGCTCTACCGGCCGGACTCAATCGGCGCGATCGCGTATCACGCATTGGCGAAAGAAATCATAGCGCAGGAAGGGCAATTTTCTCCGGCGCCGCGGATTGCCGCAGGGAGCAGGGATTTTGGAAACTTCAATATGTAGCTACGAAATACGAAAAGGTACGAATATACGAAAGCGTAGTTAATTTTTTTCGTACATTCGTACAAAATTCGTATTTCGTAGCGAAATTACTCAAGACAAATAAATTATTATAAAGATAAATCTATGTTGGGCAAAGGACTCGAATCATTAATCCCGCCGTCGCAGGGACAAGGCGGAGAGGGGAATACCCCGCAGAACGCGGCGCCGGCGACGCCCTCCGCGCCGGTTGCGCCTGAAACGCCTGTGGAAAAAATTCAGCCCGCAGTTCAGGCCGCGCCGCCAACTATTCTTCCAACAAAAACCGACGCGATATTTTCTCCGTCGCCGCGAGCCGAGAAGCAATCATTGCAAAAATATTCCGAGGCGATTTATCACATCGAAGTCGAGAAGATAACGCCGAATCCGCAACAGCCGCGGCGGAATTTTGACGAAACGGCGATTGACGAGCTCGCGGCATCCATCCGCGAATTTGGCATGATCCAGCCGATTGTCGTCACAAAAATCGAGCGGGAAGTGCCGACGGGAACGGAAATTGAATATCAGCTCATCGCCGGCGAGCGGCGCTTGCTTGCCGCAAAGCGGCTCGGGCTTGAGCGCGTGCCGGCGATTATCAAAAATGTTGATTTGGAGCGCGAGCGGCTTGAACTCGCCGTCATCGAAAATATCCAGCGCGAGAACCTGAATGCGATCGAAATGGCCCGCGCATTCGCGCGGTTGCAGGACGAGTTTCGTCTCACCCAGCGGGAGATTGCGAGCCGGCTCGGGAAAAGCCGCGAGACAGTCGCGAACACCTTGCGCTTGCTCGACTTGCCGCCGTTCATTCAGGAGGCGGTTGAAGGCAATAAAATTTCCGAAAGCCACGGGCGTTTGCTTCTCACGATTGACGATCCGGGCCTCCAGCAAAAACTGTTTGATGATTTGACGACGAACAAAATGACGACCCGCGAACTTCGCACACGCGTCCGCGGCGATAAAGCGGAGAAAGAAGAAAAAGCCGCGGCTCCGCCCATTGCGCTTTCCCCGGAACTCGCGATGCTACAGGAAAAGTTGAGCGCGGATTTGGGCGCACCCGTTAAAATCCATCAGAGCGGCGACCCCGAGGCAGGCGGCAAAATTACGATCACGTTTTATTCGGAGGAAGAACTCAAAAACATCGTGAACCGATTAGGCGGCGAACCATAACTCAAAGTTTGCAATCGCGACATTCCAACATTCTTGAGAATGTTGGAATGTTGTTGAAAGATAAAAACTCAACTATCTTTCGATAATTCAAGAGATGGGATTGGGGCGGATTCAAACCATAGCTCTATTTATTTTTCCTTTCATCGAGGAGCATTTTCTTCAGAGCCGGGCATGTCTTCTCATTAAAAATGAGACAATCGAAAGGGGATATAGAGAAGAGGATCAGCAGTTTTTCCGAAACGTTGCTCCGCTCATGGAGCAATGTGCGGTAACGCTTCAAGTAGAGCGGCACGAAAGAAATTAGCCCTTTTTAATCGTTTTGAGCCTCACGCTATCGCGGGCTTTTTTTATTCCGTTTTTTCCGATAGAATCTACGTATTCCGACTCTATGGATAAAAAATACGATTTTCATGCAATAGAAAAAAAGTGGCAAAAGCGCTGGCTTGACGACAAGGTTTTTTCCGTCGTGGACGGATCCTCCCCCGGAGGAAAGGCCAAGCCGAAATATTACCAACTTGAAACGTTTCCGTATCCTTCGGCGGACGGGCTGCACGTGGGGCATCCGAAAGGGTATACCGCCGAGGACATTCACGCGCGGTACATGCGCATGCACGGCAAGGAAGTGCTCTACACGATGGGTTGGGACGCGTTCGGCTTGCCGACGGAAAACTATGCGATAAAAATCGGAAAAAATCCGAAAGAGGTCGCCGCCGCGAATATCAAAAACTTCAAGCGGCAGGTGCAGATGTTCGGGTTTTCGTATGACTGGGATCGAGAAATCAACACGTCAAGCCCCGAATATTACAAATGGACGCAGTGGCTTTTTATCCAGCTGTATAAAAAAGGGCTGGCGTATCGCGCGAAGGCGCGCGTGAACTGGTGCCCAAGCTGTTTAACCGTACTCGCCAACGAGCAGGTCATACAGAAATCCGAAATCCGAAATCCGAAATCCGAAACTTTCGCGGGTGTTTGCGAGCGGTGTGAGACGTCGGTCGAACAGCGCGAGATGGAGCAATGGTTCTTCAAAATTACGGATTATGCGGAACGGTTGCTTGCGGATGTCAAAAATTTAGACTGGCCTGCATCAACCATTAAACGTCAGGAGGACTGGATTAGAAGATCGGAGGGGGCATTAATAAAATTCGAAATTCGAAATCCGAAATTCGAAATTGAGGTTTTTACCACCCGTCCCGACACGCTTTTTGGCGCGACGTATATGGTCTTGGCGCCGGAGCACCCACTTGTCGCTTCGCTCCTCGAAATCAAAAATCCTGACGAAGTTAAAAAATACATCGAAGAAGCGAAACATAAAACGGAACTCCAACGGCAGGAGGAAACGAAGGAAAAAACCGGCGTTGAATTGAAGGGCGTGAAAGCCATAAACCCCGCAACGAAGGAAGAAATTCCGGTGTGGGTCGCCGATTATGTACTGGGTTCCTACGGCACCGGCGCGATCATGGCCGTGCCGGCGCACGACGAACGGGATTTTGAGTTTGCGAAGAAGTATGATTTGCCGATTAAACAAGTTGTCGTGCCGGTGTTTGGATCGGAGGATAAAAAACCAAATGCCGTTTTTCGCGAAACCGTGAGCGCGTTTGTGAAAAATAAAAAAGGCGAGGTGCTTATGCTCAAATGGAAGGAATATGATTGGTTGACGAGTGTTATTGGTGGCATAGAGAAAGGGGAATCACCCGCAGAGGCAGCAAGGCGTGAGGTATTTGAAGAAACGGGCTACCGCGCGCGCGCGGTATTTACTTCACCCATCGCAATAGAATCTCATTTTTTCGCTGACCATAAAAATGAATGGCGGTCGCGGCTTGACCACCCGGTGCTTCTTGAGCTCGAAGACGAGAAGCCGGAAAAGATTTCCGAAGAAGAAAGCGCAAAGCACGAATTGCGATGGATGCCCACAAGCGAGGCATTGCAGATTGAGATGTTTAAGAATAATAAAATGGCGCTTGAGCTCGCGCTCGGACACATAAAAGCATACACAGAAACTCGCTTTGGCGAACATACAACGCTCACACAGTCAGGTTCATTTACCGGTCTCTCTGTTGAAGAAGCAAAAAAAATAATGAGCGAAGAGTTCGGTACTCTCAAAACAACTTACAAGCTCCGCGACTGGTCCGTGTCGCGGCAAAGATATTGGGGCACACCGATTCCGATGATCCATTGCGAAGCTTGCGGCATAGTGCCTGTGGCTGATAAGGACTTGCCGGTTGTTTTGCCCGATCTAGAAAACTATCGTCCGAAAGGGAAGCCGCCGCTTGCGAGTTCCGAAGAATTCATAAACGTGAAATGCCCGCAGTGTGGAGGAGAGGCGAAGCGCGCCGCGGAAACACTCGACACGTTTGTGGATTCGTCGTGGTATTACCTTGCATACGCGATGCAAGGAATTTCCAATTTCCAATTTCCAATTTCCAATTACATCGAGGCGATTAAACATTGGCTTCCGGTGGATTTGTACGTTATCGGCGCCGAGCACACAGTTTTGCATCTCTTGTATTCGCGTTTCATCACGAAGTTTTTGCATGACGAGGGATATCTTAATTTTGTCGAGCCGTTTTTGAAATTGCGGCATCAGGGTTTGATTCTGGGCGAGGGCGGCAAGAAAATGTCGAAGTCGAAGGGGAACGTGGTGAATCCCGACGAGCTCGTGGATCAGTTCGGCGCGGACACGGTGCGGCTTTACGAAATGTTCATGGGACCGTTTGAGGATGGCGCTCCGTGGGACTCGAAAGGCGTGCTTGGCGTACACCGGTTTTTGAATCGGGCGTGGACGCTAATTCAAAATGCAAATATCAAAAATCAGAATGACCCGCTTCGCCGTAGCGCGAGCGAGGCGAGCAATGCAAAATTTCAAAATGAAAACGAAGAAATCGTAAAAATACTTCACAAGACCATTAAAAAAGTCGGCGAAGATATCGAGGGCTTCAAGTTCAACACGGCAGTTTCCGCATTGATGATTTTATTGAACGAAATGGAAAACCATAATGGGTTATCGGTCATGAGTCATGAGTTATTTATTAAAATCCTCCATCCTTTCGCGCCGCATATAGCCCAAGAACTATGGGAAATAACGGGAAATAACTCAATCCTTGATTTCGAACCGTGGCCGGAGTATGACCCCGCGCTCATTGCGGAAGATACCTTTACGCTCGTGATTCAAGTGAACGGCCGTGTGCGGGGGAGCGTCGAAGCGCGGGCTGACATCACGGAGGCCGAAGCGCGGTCGCTCGCGCTGGGGCAAGAAAAATTAGAAAGTTTTCTGGGCGGGAAGGAGCCGAAGCGCGTGATATACGTCCCGGGCCGCCTCGTGAATATCGTCCTGTAGCCAATTTTTTTGCGCCGCCGGATTTTGATATAATAAAATAAGCTTTTAGTTGCTATGCAGCATAAAATCTAAACCAAGCCAAGAATTTTCACGTCTAAAAGCTAGAACCTAACAGCTGAAAGCTTTACTATGCTCTGGAAAATAATTCTCTTCGTGGTGCTCGTGACGATCGCCATCGTCTTTCTCTACGAGACGCACATTTTTAGCAATCTAAATATCCAGCCGTTTTTAAATGCGTTTCGCGCGACCTCGACGATTCCCACGTACAGCGGTTCGGGGGGTTCGGGGAGAAGCGGAGGAACGGGAAACGGGTCTGCCGCCGCGAAAGAGCCGCCTGCCGGATTTGCCCAAAGCGACCTTTCTTCATATTTCGGGCATGTGCATATCACTGCCGTCCGGACGCCGCAGTTCCCGTCACCCGCCGAGTACGAAGAAATTTCCATTTCTGCCGAACTTGGATCGGGCAAGAGCGTTGATTTAGGGGAATGGTATCTCGCATCGAATCGGGGAATCGAGCTTATTCCCTACGGCGTGAACTCTCTTGATTTTGCGTTGCCGGAGCCGCGGGCGCCTCTCTCGCTCCAAAACGGAGACGCGCTCAATGTCTATTCGACGGTGAGTCCCGTGGGCATAAGCTTTCGGCTGAATGCCTGCGCGGGATATCTTACGAACCAATATCCGTTCGTGCCGCCGTTCGCGGCAGAGTGTCCGGCAGTGAACCGCCGCGACATCGTGACGTTTTCGGGCATCTGCCAGGAGTATATTCTTTCACTCAATGCCTGCGAGATTCCGTCGCCGGCGCGGCCGGTTCCGTACGGCGATTTTGCGTGCAACGGATATATCAATTCGCTCAACTACCAAGGGTGCGTGAATCGCCATCGGTACGACCCCGATTTCTCGAAGAACGAATGGTCGGCATGGACGGGCCACCGCATTCTCGATCCCTTGCACGACCGCGTGCGCCTCTTCGACCGGAAGGGATTATTGGTGGACGAGTATGTGTATTAGGTTTAGGACTTAGTATTTTCCTCGCCTACTTTCGTTCCGTAAGCCCCACCTTCACCGTAAACTGCTTTTTGCCGCGGAGGACGACGAGGTTCATGATGTCGCCGACGGCCAAGTCCTCAAGAAAGTCCTGAATGGGGTGCTCGCGGTCAACGCGATTCGAGTTGCATTCCAAAATAATGTCTTTCTCGCGGAGGCCGGCTTTGTCCGCGGGGCTTCCGGGGATCACGCCGTGATCCGTAGCGCTTTCTTTCATAATGATTGCGCCGTAGGCGACGGGCAGGTTCATTTTGTCCCGCAGATTTTCATCAATCGTCATGTAGCGGACGCCGAGGAGCGGCCGGCGGATGCGCCCGTATTTTTTAATATCGGAAAGGTCGCGTTCGGCGGCGCTGATCGGAATCGCGAAGCCAATGTTCTGCGCGCCGAAGACGATCGCGGCATTAATGCCGATGGCGAAGCCCTCAAGATCAACCAGGGGCCCGCCGGAATTTCCGGGATTGATTGCCGCGTCCGTCTGAATCAAGCCGCGCATTTCCTGCGGCGGGGATTTGGGGTCCGCCTGCGCGGCGATGGCGCGCGAGAGCCCCGAAACGATGCCCAGGGAAACGGTATTTTTGAAGATGCCGAGCGCGTTCCCGATCGCGATCACGCCCTGCCCCAAGTCAAGCTTCGATGAATTACCCAACTGAACCGTCGGGAGATTTTGCCCCTGGATCCTGAGCATCGCCACGTCGTTTATCGGATCGTGGCTCACGACTTCGCTTTTCAATTTTTCGCCGCTCGAAGTGATGACCGTATACTCTGCTTTCGGGTCGCTTACCACATGCTTATTCGTGAGGATAAGGCCGTCCGGCTCCACGACGAATCCTGAGCCGCCGCCGATCTGCACCATCCCGCGCTTATCAACTAATTCTTTCGGAATTTTAAGTTCAGGCCCGTGCGGCCCGTGAGGAAGAAACGGATACAGGTCCGCCGGGATTTCTTTCTCCAGATCTTCCAGGTGCTTCGCGATCACGACCGAAACCACCGCCGGCATGACCTTTTTAATCGTTGCGATTATTCGGTTTTCGTCCATGGATTCTATGGTACTAAATTCTATTCAATCTGACCTTCATTTAACTTTGCAAGAACCTTTAAAAATTCCTCAAGGTGCGTTTTCGCCGTACCGCGATCTTTCCCGACTTTCGCTTTCATTTCAGCATCATACCATTGATCTTGTAGTTCTGGAGAAGATTATTATGGAGATCTCCGTATTCATCGAGTGCATGGAGAAGCTTTCGATCTCTGCGCAGATTTCTTCCGGAGTCGGTTCGCTCGGAAATTTTTCCATATTCTTTTATAGTACCATTTTTTGAATTAAAGGTGTGTGCGTCCCCGGCAGGAGTCGAACCCGCAACCTCTTGGTTCGAAGCCAAGCGCTCTATCCATTGAGCTACGGGGACAAGTTCGGCGGGCAAGGAAGCCGTGCGCGTGTATCCACTCTGCTACGAGGGCGCGCCTTGAGTATCGCTTCTAATATACCTTTCGCCGGCCGTTTTTTCAAACGGGGAAAATAAGCGCTGTACCGCTCTTGTGAAAATTCACGACCGCCGTTCGATAGCGCTCCCCAACGTTTCATCGTCGGCGAACTCCACTTCGCCGCCTGTCGGTAAGCCGCGTCCCAAGCGGCTTATTTTTTTCGCGAATGGCGCGAGGTCTTTCGCAAGTATGGATGCATTAAAGTCACCGGCGGATGTCGGATTAAAGGCGATAATAATTTCTTCCGCTTGCCCTGAACCGGGTTGAATGGCCTGCCCATGCAATTCCTTCTGAATCGCATTTTTCAAATTCTGAATCCGCAGTTTTTGCGAGTCATCGAGGATGCCGGTTTTGGAGATACTTCCCAAAACGAGATACCGGCCATTGAACTTTCCCGTGTTTTCAATCGTGAGGAGATCGGTTTCTTTTTCCACGATCATAATACTATTCTGCGCGCGGTTCTTATCTTCACAAATACCGCATCGCGCGCCCGAGTTTTGATGCGCAAAAAAACAGCGGTCGCAGATTTTTATCCGTGCCAGATCGTCAATCGCGCCGGCAAGCGTGCGGATATCTTCTTTCCCCCGGCTGATCAAATGGAACGCGAGCCGAATCGCCTGGCGCGGGCCGATCGAGGGAAGTTCGGCGAGGGCGTCAACCGTTCGCTGTATGGGATCGGGAAGTTTCATTGAATAAGCTTTTAGCTGTTAGGTGTTGGCTTTTAGCCGCCATTCGGATTTTCGTATATTCGTAAAAATTCGTATTTCGTAGCAAAAAATCTAAAAGCTCAAAGCTAAAATCTAAAAGCTAGTTCTAGAAGTCCGTCTCCGACACGCCATATTTTTCTTCGAGCGTCCGGAACGATACCCGTTCATTGTCGAATTTGAGCTTCACGCTTCCCAAGGGGCCGTTGCGGTGCTTCGCGATATTGATCTGGGCGATATTCTGTTCCTCGGGCGGAACATCGGTTTGCTCGCGGTCTTTCCGGTAGATAAAAAGCACGACATCCGCATCCTGCTCGATCGAGCCCGACTCGCGAAGGTCGGAAAGCTGGGGAACTTTGTTGTCGCGCTTGTCAACGGAGCGCGAGAGCTGGGAGAGGGCGAGGACGGGAACATTCAGTTCGCGGGCAAGGCCCTTCAATCCGCGGGAGATTTCCGTCACCTGCTGGACCATATTGCTGATGCTGTTTCTGGGCGCGATGAGCTGGAGGTAGTCAACAATGAGAAGGCCGAGGCCGTGCTCGATTTGGAGCCGCCGCGCCATCGCCCGCATCTGCAGAATATTCGGCGAGGGCGTGTCGTCAATGAAGATCGGCGCCTGCGAGAGCCGATCCAAAGAGTGTTGGATCATCTGGAATTCGGCGTCGTCGGTTATCCGCCCCGTCCGGAGTTTCCAGAGGGGCACATTCGAATCCGCCGCGATGAAGCGGTCAATGACCTGCTCGCGGGACATTTCAAGCGAGAAAACGCCGACCGGGATTTGCGTTTTCAAGGCCGCGTGCCGGGCCATGTCGAGTGCGAGCGATGTTTTTCCCAAAGACGGCCGCGCGCCCAGAATGACAAGATCTGATTTTTGGAGTCCGGAGAGAAGATTGTCTAATCCGTCAAAACCGGTTGACACGCCGCGAAGAGCACCCTTGTGCTCGTGGAGCTTTTCGATCCGTTCGTACGCGTGTTTCAATTCATCTTTAATGTGGATGAAATTCTGCGGGAGGGATTTCTGGGAGATGCCGAGAATCTTTTGTTCGATGTCGTCCAATAATTCCTCGAATTCCTGATTTGGCTCAAATGCGTTTTCAGTTATTTCCGCGGATGCCCGAATGAGGTCGCGGAGAATCTTTTTTTCCTTGACGATTTTCCCGTAGTGGTCAACGTGCGAGGAGGTCGTCACTTGATTCGTAAGCTCCGCGAGATACGCTGAGCCGCCGATGTCTTTCAGTAATTCTTTTTCTTTGAGCCGGTTCGTAAGCGTCATGATGTCGATCGGCTGGTGCTTTTCGTAGAGTTCGAGAATCGCTTCGAATATTTTTTCGTGTATGGGATTATAAAAATCGGATGGCGCCAGAATATCCGCGACTTTCGTGATCGCGTTTTTGTCTATTAAAATGCTTCCCAATACGGATTGTTCCGCCTCCTGGTTTTGCGGCGGGAGCTTGAGCGTGGATTTTGCCGATGCCGTAAATGCCATTTAGAAAAATTTTTTCAGGATTCGCGGGCCTTCTGTCGTATCCCGTACCGAGTATCCTAAACCCTCCATTTCTTTTCGCAAAGCATCCGACTGGATAAACTGTTTATCGTTTCGCAATTCGGCGTATTTTCGCGCTTTTTCCGCTATTTCGGGGTCTTTTTCCGGCGAATATCCCAGGGGAGTATCGAGTCCAAGGCCAAGCGCATTATCAAAATGTTTAGCAAGAAGCATTTTATCCCGCGGCGATAATTCCGAAGAATCCAATGCTTCTTGGAAAACCGCAAGCGCTTGGGAGGTATTAAGATCGTTATTGATCGCGCCTAAAAATTGCGATTCGCATTTTTCCCGGGCGTTTTTATTTTCATCGGATGTCAAATCCCGCGAAAGTTCCTGGAGCGCGTACGATATATTATTCGCGCCGTTTGCCGCTGCGTCCAAGCTTTCCCACGTGAAATTGAGTTGGGTTCGATAATGCGCCCCGAGCACGAGATAGCGGAACGCGAGGGGAGTATACCCTTTCTTTTCGAGATCAGAGAGCGTAATGAAGTTGCCTTCGGACTTTCCCATGCGCGCGTTGTTAATGATGAGATGTTCGCCGTGGAGCCAGATATTCGCGAGCGGTACGCCGTACGCGGCCTCCGACTGCGCGATTTCGTTCGTATGGTGCGTGCCGATGTGGTCAACGCCGCCCGTGTGGATGTCGAACGGCTGTCCCAGAAAATGCCGCGAGATCGTGGAGCATTCAATGTGCCAGCCGGGGAACCCTTCGCCCCACGGCGATTGCCAGCGCAGGAGATGATTTTTAAATTTCCCCACGAGCTTGAACCACAAGGCGAAATCCGCGGCATTGCGTTTTTTGGAGTCAACCACGACCTCATCCCGCGCGCCCACGGTTTTTTCTTTAAGCGATTGGCCGGAAAGTTTTCCGTAATTCGGAAATTTGCTCACGTCGAAATAGACGGCATTCGCCGTTTCGTAGGCGAATCCTTTTTCAAAAAGGATTTTAATCATGTCAATTTGTTCTTTGATGTGTGCGGTCGCCGGCGCGATGATCTTGGGGATTTTTATGTTCAGTTTTTTTAAGTCGTCGAGGAACGCTTTTGTATAAAATTGCGCGATTTCAGAAACAGATTTTTTTTTGGCGCGCGCTTCGCGGTCAAGCTTGTCTTCGCCCGTGTCGGCATCGCTCGTGAGATGGCCGACATCCGTGATATTCATCACGCGTTTCACTGCGTAGCCATTGTATTCGAGGGCGCGTTCCAGAATATCATTAAAAATATAGGTGCGCAGATTCCCAATATGCACATAGTCATACACCGTTGGCCCGCAGGTATAGAGGCCGACGATGTCGGCTTTAATCGGCGCGATCGGTTCGATCTTCCGCGAAAGCGTGTTGTAGAGACGTATCTTTGAAGCAGGCATAAGTATCGCCATTGTAGCATGGGAGCGGAGAATTTTCTAAAACACGAATGTGAAACCAATCCGCTAAACCAATTCGCGATCGCGAATTGGTTTAGCAATGAAAAGATGGCGGTAAAAATAGAAAATAAAAAAAGCCCTCCGTCCGCCATCCGTCAGTTGACGAAGGCAAAAGGAGGGATGAGAGCCGCGATCCGCGAGGATTGGCTCTCGCACACAAGGAATATATAGCCGCGCCTCACCGGAAAAATCGGTAGCCAGCATAGATAGCAACCGTGCCGAGCACAACGTTGGGTATGTGGCCCCAGAACGGAGGCAAGTAAATACCCAGACCGGCCGCAAAAATCGTGAGCAGGAGAAATGTTAGGCGAGACCACTCTTCTTTTCTGTCCAACAGCATAATGCCTCCCTGGATTCATGTTTCGGTAGCTATGAATAATGCTATGCTTCGTATGAAATATTTTCAAGCATGCATTCAATCTTATATATTAAAAATCTCTTGACAGGATTGCGAATCCGAATATGATTGAATATCATGGACGGGGAAAAAAATAACGAACTTCAAAACGAAGCGCCAAAAAATGACGCGCCGGATGAATTCGCGAAGTGCAAAGCGGAGCGCGACGACTATCTCGCCGGCTGGCAGAGAGCAAAGGCGGATTTCAGTAATTATAAAAAAGAGGAAATGCGGCGTTTTGAAGAGATAGCCCGATACGCGACAGAAGACTTAATGGAAGAGCTTATCAATGTCTTGGATAATTTTGATCTGGGAATCGCGGCGATGGAAACATATAGGATGGGTGCTCCGACGCCCGAAGGGGGTCGGAGTCCCAACCAACACGTCGGGATGGAAAAAGGGGTATATATGATTCGGGCGCAGATTGAGGATATTTTGAAGAAGCGCGGGCTTGCGCGGATTCCCGTGAAGATCGGCGATCCCTTCGATCCATCGTATGCCGAATCGATTGCCGAGGAGGACTCTGAAAAGCCCCCCGGAACGATCCTTGAAGAGATTGAGCCGGGATACAAGCTGTATGATAGAATTATTAGACCCGCGAGAGTGAAAGTGTCGAAACAAAAAGCATAATGCGAATTCAACGAATGACAAACGAATGCTACGGATACGTATTCGTTGCATTCGCCGGCAATTCGCAGCATTCGAATTATATATCTTAATATGAAAATTTTAGGCATTGATCTCGGTACCACGAACTCCGCGGTCGCGGTCGTCGAGGGTGGCGAGCCGCGCATTTTGGAAAACGCGGAAGGCAACCGCACGACGCCCTCGATCGTCGCGATTTCGAAGTCCGGCGAGCGGCTCGCGGGCCTTCTCGCAAAACGGCAGGCGATCACGAATCCCAAGAACACCATTTTTTCCGTGAAGCGGCTCATGGGGCGAAAGTCGAGCGACCCGGAAGTGCAGAACGACAAAACGTGGCTACCCTATGACATCCAGGCGAGCCCCTCGGGCGGCGTCGAAGTGAAGATGTCTAACAAATGGTACAGCGCGGAAGAAATCTCATCCTTCATCCTCGCTAAGCTTAAAGCCGACGCGGAGGCGAAGCTCGGAGAAAAAATTGACGAAGCGGTCATCACGGTGCCGGCATACTTCGGCGACGCGGAGCGGCAGGCGACGAAGAACGCGGGCGAGATCGCCGGATTCAAAGTGCGGCGGATCCTGAATGAGCCGACGGCGGCGGCGCTCGCATACGGCCTTGGAACAGGAAAGCAACTCCGACGCCCTGCGGGGGTCGGAGTCCCGACCTCCGACGTTTCGGTCGGAGCGCCGGGGAAGAACGAGAAAATCGTCGTCTACGACTTCGGCGGCGGGACATTCGACATCTCGGTTTTGGAAGTGGGGGACGATACGGTTGAAGTAAAAGCGACGGGCGGCGACACGCATTTGGGCGGCGACGATTTCGATAAGCGCATCCAGGAATATCTTGTCGCGGAATACAAGAAGCAGGAGGGGATTGATATCGCGAAAGACCCGCTCGCACTCCAGCGGCTCAAAGAAGGAGTTGAGCGGGCGAAGCATGAGCTCTCGACGGCGCTCGAGACCGAGATCAATCTTCCTTACATTAGCTCGGACGGCTCCGGCCCGAAACATTTTTTAATGAAGCTCACGCGCGCGAAACTTGAGAATCTCGTGAAGGACTTTATTGACCACTCGATTAAACTCACGCGCGAGACGGTGACGAACGCGGCTCCGAAAGGCGCGGGATTCGAGCTCAAGAATATCGACGAAGTGATCCTGGTCGGTGGCCAGACGCGCATGCCGGCGATTGAAGAAGCGGTGAAGAACTTGTTCGGCAAAGAGCCGCACAAAGGCATTAATCCTGACGAAGTGGTGGCATTGGGCGCCGCGGTACAGGCGGGAATTCTTCAGGGGGATGTGAAGGACATTCTCCTTCTTGATGTGACGCCCTTAACCTTAAGCATCGAAACGTTGGGCGGGGTCGCGACGCCGATGATTCCTAAAAATACCACTGTTCCCACTTCGAAGACGCAGATTTTCTCGACTGCGGGCGACAATCAGACCATGGTCGAGGTGCACGTGCTTCAAGGCGAGCGGCCGATGGCCTCCAACAATAAAACGCTTGCCCTCTTTAAGCTGGATGGGATTCCTCCGTCGCCGCGCGGCATGCCGCAGATCGAAGTGACCTTTGATATAGACGCGAATGGGATTCTGAATGTGAAAGCGATAGACAAGGCAAGCGGGAAATCGCAATCGGTGAAGATCGAAGCGTCCACGAGCTTATCGAAAGATGAAATAGAAAAATTGAAACGTGAAGCCGCCGAGCACGCCGGTGAGGACGCCAAAAAACGCGAGCTTGTTGAGGCAAAAAATCAGGCCGAGCAGATCGTATACACGGCCGAAAAAGCCGTGCGCGACGGGGGCGACAAAATCGGCGATGACGTGAAAAAGCCCATCGCCGAAAAAATCGAAGCCGTGAAAAAAGCAAAAGACGGAGAGGATATGGGCGCTCTGCAGTCCGCCGTCGCCGACCTTTCGGCAGAGATTCAAAAAATCGGCCAAAAAATATATACTAAAGAAGATGACCATGATTCCGGGAAACCAGAGGCCGACGCAAAATCTGATTGAAGGGGCAGCCCTCCTCCGAAAAGCCGCTCCGCCCGTAAGTCCGGAAGAATCCCGCACGTACAAACTTCTTTTTTTGGAGGTGCTTACGGTTGGTTCCGCCCTGCTCTACGGATACACCGTAAAACGTTTTCTTGACGGCGACGGGGCTCTCGCGACCGCGCTTATTATTGCGGCCGCATTCGGGACCTGTTCGGTTCTCGCCGTAACGCTCACCAAAAATCTGACGCGGCGGTACGTCGGCATTCTCCTCGAGACGGCTGCGGTTCTCATGCCGTTTTATACGGTCCCCGTCGGCCTGCTTCTCTTTACGGGAATAGTCCTTTTTATATTTCTCGCGTGGGGTGAAACCGCCGCATTTCGTGAGATCGAAAATTCCGTGAAGATTCGCCTCGGCGGGATCGCGAAAACCGCGGTATCAAAATTTACGACTGCCGCGATCCTCACGCTTATCTTTTTCTATCTTGGCCGCGTGGGCGCCGGAACGCCGGTCGTTTCGCAAACGGTATTCGGGAAAATCTTTGAGGGAACCGCCGGATTCGCGGAGAAGTTTTATCCGGAATACAAATTCAATGCCTCCTTTTCCGGATTTTCGGAAAGTATCGCGAAATACGAATTGGATAAAAATCCCGATTACAAAAATTTGAATTCGCAGGACAAGAAGAAAGCGCTCGGCGATGGGACCGGTCAAGTCATGAAAAAATTCGCGGAGAGTTTCGGAATTTCGCCGAATCCCCAAACGCCGCTCCGATCGGTGCTCTACGAGTTCCTCGCTTCGCTCCTGCGGGAATGGCAAACCAAATTCGGCTTTTCTTTTGTCGTCGCGTGGGGAATTCTCGTATTTTTCGCGTTGGAAGGAATCGGCATGTTGTTCCGCTTGCTCGTTGTGTCCCTTTCGTTTTTGACGTATCATCTGCTTCTTGCTATGAATCTTATTTCCATTACCGGAGAGAGCCGGACGCGCGAGGCGGTTGACTTCACGTAAAAAATCAAAATGCAAATATCAAAGATCAAAATGACAATTCAAAATACAAAAATATAAAATACCGCCGTACATTTTTCATTTTAATCTGTCATTTTACATTTTGATTTTTAATCTTTACACTACCGAATATGAAGGACTACTACAAAATTTTAGGGATTACGAAAAGCGCTTCCGAGGACGAAATTAAAAAGGCGTACCGGAAGCTTGCGCATCAGCATCACCCGGACAAGGCGGGCGGCGACGAGGAAAAATTCAAAGAGATCAGCGAGGCGTACCAGATTCTCTCCGACAAACAGAAACGGTCGAATTATGACCGGTTCGGGACGGCGGATCCCGCGGGCGGTTTTTCCCATGGTGCGGGGCAGGGCCAGGGCTTCGAAGGATTCGATTTCGGTAATTTCGGCGGACAGGGCTACGGCGATTTCGGGGATCTGAATGAAATCTTCGAGAATTTTTTCGAGGGCATGGGCGTCCGCCCGCGGCGTCCGGTCTACGAACGCGGCGCGGATCTCGAGGTTATCGAAGAAATTACGCTCGGTGATGCTTTCCGGGGCGTCGTGAAGGACGTAGTGATTGAAACGATGGTTGCTTGCGCGAAGTGCAAGGGATACGGCGGGGATCCGGAAGCGGGCTCGAAATCATGCGCCACCTGCAACGGCCAGGGGGAAATTAAGGAACACAAGAGAACGTTCTTCGGCAGTTTTTCGCAGGTGAAGGCGTGCGTGAAGTGCCACGGCACGGGAAAGGTGCCGAATAAAATCTGCGCGGTATGCAATGGCGGCGGAAGAATTGCCGGCGCGCGGCAGGTTCGCGTCGAAATTCTGCCGGGCATCCAGGATACTCAAATCATTAAAGTAAAAGGCGCGGGCGAAGCGGGAGAACGTGGCATGGCGGTCGGCGATCTCTATATTCGCATTAAAATCGCGCCCCATCCGGTTTTCGAGCGGCGCGGCGACGATCTCGTGACCCGAAAAGAATTATCCGTCATTGATTTGCTTCTCGGCAGAAAAGTTGCCGTGCCGACGATTGGCGGCGGCAAGATCCACGTCGAAATTCCGGCGCACTTCAATCTCAAAGAGGACTTGCGGATTCCGGGCGAGGGTATGCCCCGCTTCGGCAGTTTCGGCCGCGGGGACTTACTTGTGGACTTTATCGTGAAAGCGCCGAAAAAACTCGACGCCAGCGCGCGAAAAGCATTGGAGGATTTGGAGAATAGCTAAAAAGGTTATGAATTACGAATACAAATAAGGTAGCGCAGGCGACCTTATTAAAAAACGGATATTTATTCCAGAGAT
>Ga0209515_10002379_pt1 | contig 29118 bp, 40 predicted proteins | sample Subgroupgradi54m_FD_187454 | JGI IMG/M metagenome (GOLD analysis project Ga0209515, IMG submission 187454) | Subsurface groundwater microbial communities from S. Glens Falls, New York, USA - GMW60B uncontaminated upgradient, 5.4 m (SPAdes)... ... | reverse complement strand
AGCTGTGTGCAATTTAACCGTTTCAGGCGAATGGTCAGCTAAACCTCCCTTAAACATTCCAGCTGAAGCTGTCTTAGAAAGTTCTTTATGTTTTTTTAATTCGTTTTCAAAATCCTGCCGACTTAAATTCTTAGATTTTTCTGGATGCATCTCTTTTATAATATCAAATGGTAGGCCGAATGTCTGATATAAGAAAAAGGCTGAAGTAGCATCAACGCTATCTGTTTTATCTAATTCCTTTAATCCATTTTCTATAGTTGCTACAAATTTTTTACCTTCTTGGTGGATGACCCCTGTAATCTCTTGTTGTTTTGGTTTTAGGTCTGGATACTGCTCTCCGTACAGAGTAACTATTTTTTCAACCAGCACATCTACTATTTCTTTTTTAAGATGGTTCATATTTCCATACGTCATCACTCTTCTCAATAATCTCCTTAAAATATAACCCTGATCCTTGTTTGATGGCAGAACGCCGTCAGCAATTAAAAATACTGAGGATTTAATATGATCCAAGATAACCCTTTTTGTTTTTTCATCAACTCTCTCGAGTTCTTTTATCATCAATTCAGAAAATAAATCAGTCTCAAAAACAGTTGGCGTACCTTGCACTACCATCACCAATCTTTCCAATCCCATGCCCGTATCCACGCCAGGTGTTTCCAATTTCTCTAATTTTTTGCCTGTTGTTCCAGATAACAATTCTTCCCGTGAACCATCAAAATAAAACTCATTGAAAACAACATTCCAAATCTCAATTCCTTTCACATAAATTTCTGTTGTTGGACCACAGGGTCCGCCATTTCCCGTTGGCCCCCAGAAATTATCTTCTACTCCGAATTTTTTTATCTTGTCTTCTGGAATTCCTAAATCTTTCCAAATTTCAAATGATTCTGCATCAAAAGGAACCTGGTCATTTCCTTCAAAGACGGTTACATAATCAATTTCTAAGTTTAATTCTTTTACCACAAAATCATAAGCCAACTGAATGGCCTTTTCTTTAAAATATCCTCCAAAACTAAAATTTCCCAACATTTCAAAGAAGGTCAAATGTCGTTCATCACCCACCTCTTCTATATCAGAAGTCCTAATGCATTTCTGAGAAGAAGCCGTATTAAGCGAACCAAAATCTTTCATTGGGTCGGCTTGTCCAATATAGTAAGGCTTGAATTGCTGCATTCCAGCGGTTGTAAAAAGCACCGATGGATCAGTAGGTAATAACGAAGAACTAGACACCACTTTGTGCCCCCTCTCTTTAAAAAATGTTAAAAACTTTTCTCGTAATTCTGATGACTTCATATGAATTTCTTTGCGAAGCAAATAAATTCATGCCGTAATTCATAACAGATACCGAAGGTCCTGAGCCCATCGGGCGAAGGATTTTTCAGACTGTTCTATGAATTACGACGATGCCTTATGTCTTGCTTATCAATTACTCATTTTATATTAAAAAATTCTCCGACGCAATATACAAAAAACCGCCTTCGCGCGGTTTTCTACTCACTACCAACTACAAACTACTCACTAAGTGTACCTATCTGCAACCACAGAAGCTGCGAAAGAAAGTGGTTTTATCATTGGTTCGAATCCATGCCCTTTAATTAATCCTGTTACTTCTTTCACCATTTCTTTTGTTTTTCCGTGCTCCCCCACATCGGCATGAATGTAAGCAAATTCATATTTGAAATCAGGTCTAGATTTTCCAAATTCTTTTTCCAAAGTTTCCCTTAATGTTAAAGCTAGTTCGCATGATAAATAAACTTCTTGTAAAATTCTCTGTTTCCAGTTTGTTGGAACATTCATAAATCTTTTTAAGTAAGATTCCGGATAACTCATTTTCTTTAAGAAAAATCTTCCGCCCGCTCCCTTTCTTAAAACCACAATGGCAATTGGAAAAAATGGTTTGTCAGATGAAGGAGAGTCGCACCCTACCACAATATCATAAAAAAACGCAGGGTCAGCTGCAATATAATCTTTGATATCTTCAATTACTTCCTGAAAACTCAAATTGCCTTTTGAGGGGCTAAAAAAATTTCCCTTATTGATTATCTCTTCTTGCATATAGATCTATATTAGAAGAAATTGCAAAAATGTCAAATAAAAAAGCCCTTGATGTTTTTAATATCAAGAGCTATGAGACTAGAAATAAGTCTCTTCAACAACGAAATCTAGTTTTTGGAAATCTTCCCTGAAAGCAACTCTTTGATTGTCTCACGGAGTTCTCGCAGTGACCTTCTTACCTCAACTGCTTCTGATCCGCCAAGAGCCAATTGTGGACGAACCTTGTTTTTAAAAAAACGATGAAAACTCTTCACTTTCAAAGCTAATCGCATTGGAGTGAAAATCTTTCTCGAAGCTGGTCGTTCAGGTCTAACACCTTTAACCTCTTCTCGAATAAGCATCGTTAAATCTTCTTCAGAAAGTGACTGTTTTGCAACCACATTCGCGTAACGGATTTGATCGCGAGAGTTACCAAGTGAAGCAAGAATTCCGACATAATTCAACGTCACTTTATTTTCACAGAGAAGGTTTTGCACTGGCTCAGGCACACTGAGAATCTTGAGACGCCCTTTTACCCAAGGCAGTGGTTTATGCAGTTTCCTAGAAACTTCCTTGGGTTGCATCCCATGCTCTGTGCAAAGTCTCAGAATCCCACGCGCTTCCTCAAAAGGCGTAAGGTCATTATGATGAAGATTCTCAGTTAGAGACAGAATAACCATCTCCTGATCTGAGAGATCCTCCAAAATAGTAGCCGGAATAACACGAGCATGAGACTTTCGAACAGCGTTAAATCGCCGTGAACCAATAACCAGTTCGTACTTATCTTCCCGAAGTCGATGTAACAACACTGGATAGATTTGTCCAATTCGATTAATCGAATGAACCAGCTCATCGATTTTTTCTGGATCATAGGTTTGTCTCATATTCGTCTTGGAAACTATGATTTGTTCCAAGGGAACATCAACGATATTACGTGTAACAACTTTTCCGTTCATTTGTGTCTCCTTCGTGAAAGAGTTTGTGCTTTACGGTCCAGTTTCTTAACTTCAATACTCGAAAGTTTTCTCAACCAAGCCTTAGTTGACCAGATTAAACAATGTTCTTGATAATTGATACAGGCAGCATCCACTGCTTGGCTCCAACTACCGAACATATTAATAGCCGAAGAAACAAGGTCAGCTCTTGCCTTTTGAGTTGCCTTAAGACTAAGGCGAATCCCCACTCGTTGAAGGCGTTTTATCTCATCAATCAACTCCTTTTTGGTCCAAGGAGATCGTACCTTTCGTATCTCATTATAATCTAATCCAGCGACTTCAATTGTTTTTTTCCAACTACCGAAGTAACGCTTTCCACCAGTAATGAGACCAGCATAACCATTCTGAACTAGAAAATAATAATAAAGAGGAGTTCCTGCTTCATGCAGCTTATGAATTTCCTTTATCACCTTATCCTTGGTCCAGAAAATCTTAGCGTAAATTTCTCTTGAACTGAGACCAATTTTTTGTAAAACTTTATTCCAACCACCACGACCAAAATAGCGCCGAGCAGCGTGATAAAGCCCTCTATCCTCTTGTGAAACAGCGTCTCCGTTGAGTGGAAGATTATTTTCTTTACGTCGCCTTGCCTCATCAATGATAGCTTCCTTAGTCCATCTTCGAAAAGTTTTCAGAACACGCACTGATGCGTAATCAAACCCAGCGGTTTCAACAGCTTTTTGCCAACTACCGAAACGCTTTATGGCTCTCTGATACAAAGCTTTGTGCTGAGTTTGGGCGAAGTTAGAATTAATTTTTCCTTCTTTTCGATAAAGCTCGCAGATATCAGCAATGACCAATTCTTTCGTCCAGTGAATAGGTCTCTCTTTGATCTTTACGTCTGAATAACGGAACCCGGCAGACTGAACGGCTTTTTTCCAACTTCCAAAATGGTAAACTGCAGCTAAGTAGATTCTACGATGCTTCGTTTGAGCAAAATTAGAATTTAACTTACCCGTTGTTTTATGAAGTCCAAGAATCGCATCTCGGACTTTTTGTTTAGTCCAAGATTGACGCATGGTAATCTCCAAAAAGAGTGTTTTTGAAAGTACTAACTAAGTAATATAATATATTAAAAATACACTTCTGTCAATGTATTATAATGATGTAATAATTTTTATGAATTCTTCTGCTTTAAGAGATGCTCCGCCGACTAGTAAGCCTTGTACTCCAGCCTCTTCAAGGTAATCCTTAGCGTTTTGAGAATTAACGCTTCCTCCGTAAATAATCCTTATTTCATCAGCTGATTTTTGGCTATATATTTTTGAGATAGCATTTTTAATAATACTAATTGATTCTTTTGTTTCTTCAATAGAACAGCTTTTTCCAGTACCTATAGCAAAAATAGGTTCATAAGCAATAATAATATTTTTAAGATTTTCTTCTGAAATTCCTTCAAGAGCTTTCATTATTTCTAACTCTAAAACTTCTGTTTTGTTTTCTCCTTCATTTTCTCCTACGCAAAGTATTATCTTCAATCCGTTATTTAAACACTCTACTATTTTATTATGAATATCTTCATTTGTCTCTTTTAAATATTGTCTCACCTCAGAATGGCCCAGAAGAGCATATTCAACTCCCATGTCTTTTAGCATTAAAGCTGAAATTTGGCTCGTAAATGCTCCTGATTCTTTATAAGAAACGTTTTGCGATCCCAACTTTAAAAATCCTCCTACGCCAGAGGCTATGAAGGACAAGTAAACATAAGGAGGACAGATTATAACCTCTGCGCCCTTAGATTTTTTAATCCCCTCTTTTACAGCATCAAAAAGAGCTTTCGCTTCTTTAACGCTTGTAGGATTGCATTTCCAGTTAGCTACTACTATTTTATTCATAAGATTCATTTTCTTTATCCTGTTAAATTCTGCGGAGCAGAATATTTAACTGGGGCAATTGGTAATTTAATCATCAACGAGGCCGGGTCTCGTTGATCTCGTTGATTATACTTCTTATAATTTTATATTGTATTATATCTCAGTTAAAACTTTAGCTCCATCTTTGGTAACAACGATAGTGTGTTCAAAATGAGCAGTCAGAGAGCCGTCAACGGTTGCAAAGCCATAGCCATCTTTTGCTTTTTTTAATTTAAAATCTCCTATGGTAACCATTGGTTCTATGCAAATTACCATTCCCTCCTTAAGTTCTGTTCCCTTATGCCTTTGGCCATAATTTGGAATTTGCGGATCTTCATGAACTTGTTTTCCTATTCCATGACCGCACAATTCCCTGACAACTCCAAATCCCTGATCTTCAATATACCTTTGAATGGTATTTCCAACATCTCCCGTTGTAACACCATCTCTCACCTTTTTAATTCCTAATCTCAAAGATTTTTTTGTCACATCTAAAAGCCTTTTTGCCTCAAAAGAAATTTCTCCTATGCCAACCGTAACAGCCATATCAGTATTGTACCCTTTATGCAAAACTCCAAGGTCTAATCCAACCACATCTCCCTCTTTTAAAATATAATTTGTTGGAAAACCGTGCACAACAATATCATTCACCGAAGCGCACAAAGAATAGGGAAAACCTTCATATCCCTTAAATGCCGGCTTAGCTCCTTTCTTCAAAATAAGAGCCTCGGCGGCCCTGTCTAATTCTAAGGTGGTGATTCCTGGTTTTGCCATTTTTGCAACTTCCCCTAAGACTTCTGCTAGAATCTTTCCACCTTCAGCCATTGTTTTTATTTCCTCTTTTGATTTTATATGAATCATCGAAAATGATTTTATAGTATTTTCAAGATATCTTCATGGACCTCTGCTACGCTCCTTTCACCATTTATTTTTTCAACCTTAAAACCATTATTCTTAAAATAATCAAACAAAGGTAATGTTCTTTCTTTATATTGCTTTAATCTGGTCTTGATAGTTTCTGGATCATCCAAATCCTTTCTTACCACAAGTTTTGATCCATCCAGCGGACACATTGTCAACTTTTCTGTTTCTTTATTAAACAAAATAGAATGGCGCATTAACTCGCAAATTTTCCTATGGGTGTTTCTAAAAATGGTAACTTCAGCTGATATTTCAATCATACCTATTTTTATATTTTCTTTTCCATACAATTCATTTAAAACCGGCATCTCTCTTTCTGCTTCGTACACCGTTCTTGGTGAACCAGATAGAATTAAATTATCCCCGTTTTCAGCCAATCTTTTAAATTCCCTGATGCATAAATAAGTAACGTACTTAGGACTACAAAGAACTCCGCTTTTCCATATCTTAAATTCATTAAGCGCATCAAATTTTTCTCCATCAAATTCAACAAACCGTTCTGAATAATCATCAGGAGAATTTCCTGCTTTTTTAAATTCCCTTTCTAAAATTTTACTTGTTTCAAATAAATACAGCCCCATCTTTTCAGACAGAAGCTCTGATTGAGTTCCCTTCCCTGCTCCCGGCGGCCCAAATAATATAATAACTTTCTTTTCCATAAACTTTTTAAATTATTATTGTGTAAGAAGTCTTATGTTATTATACATAATTTAAGAAAAATATGAAGATTGACTCTTACCTTTAAGCATGATATCTTTTAGGTAGTGTTTTTGACAGCTAACCCGCTCAGTTCAGGAGAAAGAAAATGCTTTTTCTCAAAACCATGACCACGCTGTTGATTATCAATGCTTTTTTCTTTGGTGCAACTATTGGAGCATATAATCCAAATGTACCTTGGATCAATTGGCTAGCTTTAGGATCAGTGCTTCTAGCTCCTATATCTGCTTTTTCATTTTGCCACTATTGCATGCCTAATGTACCAACTAACAACCGAGCAGAAGGATAAATCATGTTTATTCTTGGAAGAAATGGTGAGAAGCAGGAATTCAGCTCTTTGAAAGAAGCCGCGAGAGAGGCTGAAAAAGGAATAGGCTACAGACTGAAATGGAAAGTATCAAATAAGAATCCTGTTACTTGGATTCTGGTGTATAAGGGCCTATCTCGAGATAAACAGATCCCCTCCTACGCAGTTTGCACCATAACAAAAGAATAGGGCATTGTCTTGAAACAAAAAACCCAGAAGGAACTCTGGGTTGTTTTTTTCTGTCCACTACTCACTACAAACTAGAACGTATCGTATTCTCTCATTTCCAACTGAGAATTTACTTGCCTCATTGTTTCCAAAACTACGCTAACTACAATCAAAAGAGAAGTTCCTCCTATTAAGAATGTAAATCCTGTCACACCGGTAAGCCCTCCTACAATTGAAGGCAAAACAGCAATTAATCCCAAAGATATAGCTCCTATAAATAATACCCTGTTTAAGATGTGTTTTAAAAATTCGGCAGTTGAGTTTCCCGGCCTTACTCCTGGTACAAATCCCCCCATTTTCTGCAAATTTTCGGCAATGGTTTTTGGATCAAAGGTGACTGCTGTATAAAAGTAAGTGAATAATATGACTAAAACAAAATATAATATTCCGTGTACCCAGACATCATTAAAGAATGAATTTACTGCTGAAGCTGCGTTTCCTGCCCATCCAGGGATTCCTACAAGAAATCCTGCTATCATCGTAGGGAACAAAAGAATAGAAAGGGCAAAAATGATAGGAATAACGCCAGCTGGGTTAACATTAAGCGGTAAGTACGTTGATACTCCTCCATACATTTTATTTCCCCTGACTCTTTTAGCATAAGAAACCGGTATATTCCTTCTTGCTTCAGTAATTAAAACGACTCCTGCAATAATTAAAACAGATAATACAAAGAAAATAATGTAAGAAGGTATTTTTGAAGGATCCCAACTTATAAAAGTCTGAAATATGTTAATTGGTAACCGTGCCACAATACCTGCAAAAATCAAAAGGGATATTCCATTACCCATGCCCTGCTCTGAAATTATTTCTCCCAGCCACATCAAAAACATGGATCCCGCAGTTATCGTGATAACTGAGCTAATTAACAAGTCCCATGGCAAAATACCTATGATTCCTTGCCTTTGGAACAACGTAAGCATCCCATAGCTCTCAAAAACTGCCAAAGGTATGGTAAGCAATCTTCCGTATTGATTGAATTTCATCTTACCAGCTTCTCCTTCTTCTTTATACATCTTCTCTAGAGCTGGAAAAATCATGGTCAGCAATTGAAGGATAATAGTGCCGGTAATGTAGGGCCCGAGACCAAGCAGTACAATAGAGAAATTACTTAGAGCTCCTCCTGAAAATATGTTTAAAAGGCCAAAAACTTGATTTTGAGCAAAGAATTTTTTTAGGTTTTCTGTACCAATGCCTGGGATAGGCACGTTAGCTGCTATTCTGAAAACGATAAAGAGGCCCAAGATGATAAGCATCTTTTTCCTGAGCTCTTTATCCTTAAAGAAAAATAATATTTTGTCGTACCACATCGATTGAAATTTTTAATTTTAAATTTACAATTTTAAATTAACGCGTAGTTCCGCCAGCTTTCTCAATTAATTTTCCCGCAGTTTCGGAAATTTTACAACCTTCAAAAATTAATTTCTTCTCAATTTTCCCTTTTCCTAATATTTTGATTTCAGGAATCCTATTTTTTATTTTATTAACTATTCCCTTTTCAATCAAGCTTTGAGGATTTACTATTTCTCCATCCTTGAATGTATTATCTAAAGAATCTAAATTAACCACTGCTACATATTTTTTCAAATCAAACCTCCTGTACCCTCTTAATTTAGGATATCTTTTAATAAGTTCTCTTATAATAGGGACCATTTTTCTTCCAGATCTGGCAGTTTGACCCTTTCCACCCTTTCCAGAATAAGTTCCCTTCTTGCCTCCCCTTCCAACTCTTTTCTTGCTTTTTAACTTGTGTTTTGGTTTTAATTCGTGTGTTTGCATGAAAATTTAATTTATTTAATTTTCACTTTAAGCTTCTTTAATGCTTCCATGGTAGCTTTGGCATTATTCAATTTATTTTTAGATCCAGAAAGTATTTTCGAAGAAACGTTTTTAATTCCAGATAGTTCGCAAATAGCCCTTACAACTCCCCCGGCAACTAAACCTCTTCCCTTCTTCTGAGGTTTCAATAAAATAACTGATGGACCAAATTTAGCTTCAACCGGATGAGGTATCGTTCCTTCAACAATAACAACATTTATCATATTTTTCTTTGCCTTTGTTGTTGCTTTTTCTATTGCTTGAGATACATCTCTTCCTTTATCTACTCCAATTCCTATTTTTGATTTCTTGTCTCCAGCTACCACTACAGCTCTAAACCTCAATCTTTTTCCTCCCCCAGTTACCCTTGTAACTCTGGCTAAATCTAAAAGCTTTGTTTCAAATTCATCTCTTACTATTGGTTTTCTACTAGAAAATCTTCTGACAGGCCTGCCCGCATCGTTATGCGAAGTGTTGCTGGCGGGCCTAAAACCGCCTTGCTGTCTAGCATTATTATCGGTGCTCCTATTTGAAAATTCTCCTTTATTTTTTCCCGCCTCTGCAGGTGGTACATTTTTTACTTCTTCTGCCATTTTATTAGAATCTAGAATCTAGAAATTAGAATCTAGAATACGAACGTTAAAATTCTATTTTCTATTTTCTACTTACTATTTTCTCGTTAAAATTTTAGTCCTCCTTCTTTTGCTCCATCAGCAACTGCCTTCACCCTGCCATGAAAAATAAACCCTCCTCTGTCAAAAACTACTTTTTCAATCTTCTTAGATTCAGCTTCCTTAGCTATCATTTTTCCAACTTCAGTAGCATGTTGAACCTTCGTACCTTTTTTGCCTTTAAACTTTATATCTGAAGCTGATGCTAAAATTTTTCCTGAATTGTCATCAACTAATTGAGCATAAATATGCTTGTTAGCCCTAAAAACACAAAACCTCGGACGATCTTTTGTCCCAGAAATCTTTTTTCTAATCTTTAAATGAATTCTATTTCTTTTTATTTGTTTCTTAAGCATAATTCGGTAGCGACACTAATTACTAATTCACACTAATCTACTAATATATTCGTATATTCGTATGTCATTCGTAAATTGGGGTCGCTTTACTTGCTTGCGACAACCTTCTTTCCTTCTTTTCTTCTAATCTTCTCTCCTTGATACTTGATTCCCTTTCCTTTATAAGGTTCTGCTTTCTTTGATTTTCTTATTAAAGCTGCTACTTCTCCCACTTTTTCTTTTTCAATTCCAGAGACAGTGATTATGTTTTTTTCAACTGCAAAATTAATTCCAGCAGGTTTGGCTATTTTTATCGGATTATTAAATCCTAAATTCAAAACTAATTCATCGCCCTGAACGACTGCCTTATATCCAACCCCCTCTATCTCTAATTTTATCTCAAACCCCTTTTCAACTCCCTCCACCATATTCTGAATCAATGCTCGATACAATCCCCAGAGTCCTTTTTCCTTCTTAGAAAATTCTCTTTTGGGAACAACTAAAATCTTGCCATCCTTATTTTCTGCTGAAATATCCTGATGGATCTCTCTTTTCAATTCTCCCTTCGGACCAGAAACTGTTATATTCTGACCCTCTATTTGAACGGTAACTCCCGAAGGGATGCTTATTAATTTTTTACCTATTCTACTCATTTGAATTGACTAATTTTAGTCTTTTTATTATATTACATTTATTGATCGTTGACAAGACCCATTTCTGGAGAAAAACCATGACTGATTCCAAACCAATTCCCGAAGAAATTGTTTTTGAGAACGAAGTATTTGTTGTTTGCAAACATCTCCAACAAGCCGAATCCCTAACTCTTTATCAAAAACATCCTTCTGGAGAAATTATTACTTCGGGTAAAATCAATATCATACCACAGATTCTAGGAGTAATTTCTTTTTCTACTCCCAACAACGAAAACTGTTATAAAATTGAGGTGATAAATGATCATCATATTGTCTTCAGGTTCGCTTAGCACCCCATATTCGAGGTGCTTTTTATTTCAGTTGCATATTCCACGCAGTGGAATCAGCGAAGCGGTATGCAACTGACACAAAACCCATAGCGAAGGTATTTTGTTGAAAGAACACCTCGGAACGAAGTGAGAGCTAGGCGCGCAAAGCGACGCCGCGTTCTTTCAACAAAATACCTGAGCGTTCCCTACCACACTTCCAATAAAACCTCTCCTCCTAATTTAGCCTTTCTAGCTTCCTTGTTTGTCATTAATCCTTTAGGGGTAGAAATGACTGAAATTCCAAAACCTCCTCTTACTAATTTTATCTCATTGGCTTTAACATATATTTTCTGTCCAGGCTTTGAAATTCTCTTTGCCCCTTCTATTGCAGGGATACCTCCTTCATATTTCAAACCAATTTTTAACATCTTTACCTTTCCTTTAGCTTGCTTTTTGACTTCTCCAACAAACTTTTCTTTAGACAAAATAGATGCTATTTCGTTTTTAAAGTTAGAAAAAGTAATCAAAATTTCAGGCTTCTGTACAGCTTCGGCGTTCCTAATTTGATTTAACATATCTGTTATTGGATCTGTCATATTTTTAGTTTTTAGTTTGTAGTGAGTAGTGAGTAGATTACTAACGACGTTACGTTCTACAAACTACTCACTACCAACTACTCACTTTATTTAATTTACCAAGATGATTTTGTTACTCCTGGAATTTCTCCTTTGTTGGCCAATTCTCTAAAACAAATTCTGCATAAGCCAAATTTTCTCATATACCCCCTTCTTCTCCCGCACTTAAAACATCTTCTTATGGTTCTTGAAGAATATTTTGGCTTTTTATTTGCTTTTGCTATTTTAGATGTTTTTGCCATATTCGCTTCGCTAAATTTAAAATGCAAATATCAAATTGTAAAATTTGGGCATCGCGCTTCGCGCGGTTAATTTTGAATTTTGAATTGTCATTTTGATTTTTTAATTTTAATTTTTAATCTTTGATTGGAAATCCTAATAATTTAAATAATTCTAAACCTTGTTCCCTATTTTTGGCATTTGTCGTAATGCTGATTTCTAATCCAAATATAGTTTTCTCCTTCTCTGTAAAAATTTCAGGAAAGTTGATGTGTTCTTTGAATCCGATATTTAAATTTCCCATCTTATCTACTGACTTCAGTTCAATTCCCTTAAAATCCCTTGATCTCGGAAAAGACAAATAAATCAATCGTTCCAAGAAATCCCACATCTTGCTTTTCCTTAAAGTAACCATTGAAGCTATTTCAAGTCCTTCTCGTAATTTAAATCCGGCAATTGATTTTTTTGATTTAACTAATTTTGGCTTTTGTCCTGTAATTAAAGCTAAATCCTGCATTACTGCCTTATACACTTTTTCTCTTTCTCCAGAACCTTTGTTTACCACTTCTTTTCCAAAAGAAGTGTTGACGGTCACTTTTACTATCTTAGGCACCGCCATCTTATTCGTGTAACCAAATCTCTCCATCATTTGAGGGATCACTTCTTTGTTATATTTTTCTTTTAAGCTTGTTTGCTGCATGATTATGTATTGCAATAAAAATAGATTAAATTTCTGATTTGCATTTCTTACAAATCCTATTTTTCTTCCCATTGATAATAGTATATCCAACTCTAACAGATTTACCGCATTTTGGACATATGATCTTTACATTAGAAACATCAAATGGAGCAGGGCTCTTTATTATTTGTCCTTTTTCACCCTGTTTCTTAGGTCGTAAATGTTTCTGTTTCAAATTAACACCTTCAACTAAAATCTTCATCTCTTTTGGAAGAGATCTCAAAACTTTTCCGGTCTTACCCTTGTCTTTCCCTGAAACAACTAAGACATTATCTCCTTTTTTGATTTTCATTTTATTGATCAGCGACACTAATTACTAATTACACACTAATTTACGAATATTTGTATCATTCGAGTGTCATTTGTAAATTGGAGTCGCTATAGAAGTTCTACTGCCATTTGGGCTATTTGATCAAAACCTTTTTCTTTTAACTCTTTTGCTATGGGTCCAAAAATTCTTCCTCCCTTGGGCATTTTCCCTTCTCCTAAAACAACTACCGCATTATCATCAAATCTAATATAAGATCCATCCTTTCTTTTGAATTCCTTTCTTTGTCTTACAATAACTGCTTTTACAACATCGTGTTTCTTAACCAGTTTCCTTGGCTCTGCTTTTTTTACAGCACCTACGATAATGTCTCCAATTTGAGCATATCTCTTTCTTGTGCCCCCGGGAACACCAATACACTGAATTATTTTTGCTCCACTATTGTCTGCTACTTTTAACATTGATCTTGTTTGTATCATGGTATTTTAGTTGGTAGTTTATAGTGAGTAGTGAGTAGTAGATACAACGTTTTTTTGTTCTACAAACTATTCACTACCCACTACTAACTATATCTTAGAAATTACTTTCCATTTTTTATCCTTTGAAATTGGTGCAGTTTCCTCTATTACAACAGTATCTCCAATATGGTATTCTTGGTTTTCATCGTGGGCTTTGTATTTTTTGTGTACCTTGTATCTTCTCTTGTATTTTGGATGCTCTTTTATGCTTTCAACCTTAACAACAATAGTCTTTTGCATTTTATCCGATACAACTACACCTTTTAATTTCTTCTTTGGCATGTTTATAGATTATTTATCAACTTTATTATTCTTTTCGTTAATTATTGTCATCATTCTTGCTATATCCTTTTTAGTACCTTCAATCTCTTTGACGTTTTTTAATTTATTAGAAGAAAATCTGAACCTGAAATCGCTCAGTTTCTTTTTTAAATCCTGAATAGACTTTTCTAATTCTGCTTTTCCTTTTGTTCTTAATTCTTCTATTTTCACCCTCACACCAAACGAGTTTATTTTTTCACTCATCTGTAATTATTTATTATACTTTTTTCATTCACTCCCTTTCTCCGATAACTCATCTCTGCAAATATATTTTAAAATAAAAATATATTTGCAGAAACTCGTTTGGTGTGGGAGTGAATATTATATTTCTCTCTTAATGAATTTTGTTTTCACAGGCAATTTCTTTGCAGCTCCCTCTAGCGCCTCTTTTGCTACTTCCTCTTTTAATCCATCAATTTCAAAAATGATTCTTCCTGGCTTTATAGGATAAACATAATGATCAACCGCTCCTTTTCCTCCTCCCAATGGAACTTCTGATCCTTTTGAAGTTACCGGCTTATCTGGAAAAATCCTAATCCATATTTTACCTCCTTTTCTCATATATCTTATGATAAATCTCCTGGCGGACTCTATCTGCCTTGATGTAATCCATTTTGTTCCCATTGCTTTTAATCCGTAGCTGCCAAAGTTAAGCTCAGCGGCTCTTCTTTCAACCCCTTTGGATGTTCCTTTGCGCCACTTCCTGTGCTTTACTTTTTTTGGCATTAATAATGTCATGATTGCTTCGCTAAATTTAAAATGTAAATATCAAAATGTAAAATTTACGCATCCCACTACGCGGGGTAATTTTATATTTATATATTTTTGAATTTTACATTGTCATTTTGCACTTTGCTTTTTTATTTTTTAATTAAACTTATCTCCTTTATATATCCAAACTTTTACTCCAATTGATCCATAGGTACAATAAGCTTCTGTTTGATAATAATCAATATCTGCTCTGATGCTCTGCAAAGGCATCCTGCCTTGCTTTAACCATTCTTTTCTGGCAATTTCAATTCCGTTCAATCTTCCTGCAACTTCCATTTTTATTCCTTTTATTTCTTTGTTCTGCATAACCCTTTCCATATTCTTTTTCAAAACCTGCCTGAAAGGAATTCTTTTTTCAATCTGAGTGGCAGCCATTTGAGCAACCAGAGATGCTGAAACCCATGGATTTTTAACTTCTCTGATATCTATCTTGATCTGCCTTATAACAGGCTTTTTAAGTGGTGCTTTTTTCTTTCCAGCCTTATTTATTATCTTTTCTATTTCTTTTTTAAGATTTTCAACTCCTTCTCCTCCTCTACCGATAATTAATCCCGGCCTTGCTGTTTCTATAATAATATTTATTTTATTATTTGAATGTTCTGTTTCTATGTTAGCTACAGAAGCTTCGGCAAATTTAGTTCTCAAAAAATCTTTAACCAAAAAGTCTTCCTCTAAATATTGAGGCATTTTGTTTCCATAGAAACCCCTGATATTAAAATCATCCATTCCCCTTATTCTAAATGCTTTTGGGTGTACTTTATGTGTCATAACTATATTAAAATTTAAATATCAAATATCAAAATTTATGTTTTGATTTTTGTACGTTTTTTATTTTTTAATTTTACACTATTATTTTGATTTTTGATTTTTTCATTTTTCATTTTAATGGGTTCTTTCTTAGGTTCTTTTACAGCTTTTTTTGTCGTGTTTATCTCTTTCAGAATAAGGGTAATATGGGAAGTTCTTTTCATGATTGGAAAACTCCTTCCTCTTGATTCTGGTTGCATTCTTTTCAGTGTAGGTCCCTCATCAACAGTAATTGTTGCAACATATAAATCTGATTCTTTTAACTGATGATTCTTTTCGGCTGCTGCTACTGCTGAATTTAAAAGCTTCAACAATGGTTCTGCCGTTCTTTTAATCGTAAACTCAAGCAGGGACTTTGCATGAGTGACTTCTTTTCCCCTTATTAAATCAACAACCTGTCTTGATTTTCTTGGCGCCACTCTTAAATTGTTTAATTGAACTTTAACTTCCATGTTTTTTAAGTTTGTAGTTTTTAGTGAGTAGTGAGTAGTCGATACAACGTTTTTTTGTTCTACAAACTACTCACTACCCACTACTTACTCGTTTAGCTATTTTTTTGGTCCTGGTTCTGCCATTTTTTCAGCCATATTAGTTTTTGCTCCTACTTCTAAATCTCTCTGCATCCTTCCTCCGTGTCTTATGAATTTAGTTGTTGGAGAAAATTCACCAAGCTTGTGTCCAACCATGTCTTCTGTTATATACACCGGAACGAATTCCTTGCCGTTATGCACTCCAAAAGTAAAACCTACCATTTCAGGCGCTATCGAGCTGTGTCGTGCCCAGGTTTTAATAATTACCTTATCGTCTTTTCTTAACTTTAAAACCTTCTCTAATAAATTTTGGTCAACATAGGGACCTTTTTTTAAACTTCTACTCATAGTTTACAGCGACACTAATTACTAATCACACACGAATTTACAAATATATAATTCGTACATTCGTGTGAAATTCGTAAATTGGAGTCGCTCTATTACTTTATTTCTTTCTTCTTTGAATGATATATTTACTTGTCCACTTTTTCTTCCTTCTTGTTTTTACTCCTAAAGCCGGCTTTCCCCATGGTGTCTTGGGATGTTTTAATCCAATTGGCTGCCTTCCTTCTCCTCCTCCATGTGGATGGTCTACCGGATTCATAGCAGACCCTCTTACATGAGGCCTTCTGCCCTTCAATCTTGATTTACCAGCCTTTCCTATATTATAAAATCTGTTTTCTTGATTAGAAACCATTCCCACAGAAGCAAAACATTCATCATGTACTTTCCTTATTTCAGTAGAAGGCATTTTTAAGTTAACAAATCCTTTTTCATGTGCTAATACCTGAGCAGAAGATCCGGCGGACCTAGCCATTTTTCCTCCCCTTCCAGGTTCTAATTCAACATTATACACGTTTGTTCCTACGGGAATATTTTTTAACTTCATCCTATTCCCAGGGTTTAAAGGAGCTTTCTCAGAAAAAACAACTTCATCTCCTATTTTTAATCCTTGAGGAGCAATAATATACTGTCTTGAAACGTCTTTATATTCAATCAAAGCAATAAATGCGGTCCTATTTGGATCGTACTCTAATGCAATAATCTTTGCTGTTTCATCAATTCTCGTCTGTGAGAATTCTATAATTCTATAAAGTTTTTTAACTCCACCTCCTTTATGTCGTACGGTAATTCTACCTGTCTGAGCAGATCTTCCTACGCTTCTCCTTACATTCTTTGTGAGGCTCTTTTCTGGCCCCTTTCTTGAAAGCAAAGAAAAATCTATTCCTGTCATTCCTCTTCTGGATGGTGTTGTTGGTTTATATATCTTCATTTTTTAGTTTTTAGTTTGTAGTAAGTAGTGAGTAGGTTACTAACGATGTTACGTTCTATAAACTACTCACTACCAACTACTCACTGCTACAATATTTCTATTTTTTGTCCCTTTTTAATGGTAATTATGGCCTTCTGGTATCTTTTCCTAAATCCTTCTGTCTTTCCTAATCTCCTCTTCTTTGGAGGAATTTTAATCATATTAACCGAAAGGACGTTTACTCCATATATTCCTTCTACTGATTTCTTTACTTCTTGCTTATTACTCCTTGGGCTCACCTTGAAAACATACTGGTTTATCTCTGATAAAATACTAGCTTTTTCTGATATATGAGGCTCTTTTACAATTTCAAAAGAAAAATCCTTTACCTTGTTAAATTGTTTTGCCTTAGGCAAAACACCAGCTTCGCTGGATTTAACAGGGTGAACTGATTTTCGCTTTTCAACTTTCTTGACATCAGAAACCTTCTCAGTGTTTTTTTCTGAATTTGGGGCTTTCTTTTCCCCGCCCAGGCGGACAGGTGGTTTCACTCTCGCCTTTTCAATTTCTTTTTTTCTTTTTAAAAAGTCTAATAATGCCATTGTTTTAAAAATTATTCTAATTATACTAATTAACCTAATTATTCTAAACGGTTAGGTTAATTAAAATAATTAGGTTAATTAGGAATTTACTTTTTCTCTTTCAGAGAAAAAGTGTTCTCTATTTCTTTTATTCCGTCTTTTGAAACCAATAAATATTTATAATCCAATAAATCTACCACGTTAAGATTCCTTGATTCTGTTACCCCTGTCTTAGGAATATTCCTTGCAGACAAGAAAACATTATTAACTTGCCCTGAGTTTGTCGAAGGGTCTGAATAAGCAATCAATCTGGAATGGTTCTTTACCGGTAATTTCTTAATCAAATCTGATATAACTTTTGTTTTTGGCTTATCTATTTCCATTTTATCTACAACCAATACTAAATTCTTCTTTGCTTTTTCTGAAAGCACCATTAACAAAGCTTTTCTCCTCATTTTCTTTGGAATCTCCCTTTCATACACTTTTTCATTTCTTGGACCGCCAGAAACTCCTCCTCCTATCCAGATAGGAGATCTTGTAGATCCGTGCCTAGCTCTTCCGGTTCCTTTCTGCCTCCAAGGCTTTCTTCCTCCCCCTCGTACTTCAGCTCTATTCTTAGTATGGGCTGAAACTTGCCTTTGATTTGCTTTTTGAGAAATAAAAACCTGGTGAACTAAATCAGCATTCATTGGAACTTCAAATATTTCTTTAGGTAAATTCATCTCTCCTGTTTCTTTTCCTTCTTGATTGTATACTGCTACTTTCATTTTGATTATTTTATCCTTTAATCTCTAATAATGTTCCTCTATGACCTGGAACAGCTCCTAAAACTGCAATAATATTATTTTCTACATCAATCTTCTGAACTATCAAATTTTTAACCGTAACCATATCTCTACCCATTCTGCCAGGCATTTTTCTACCTTTCGTTACTCGTTGAGGAAATCTCTTTCCAACTGATCCCAATTGTCTTCCTTCATGTTTTGCTCCGTGAGTCCTATTCCTTCCTGAAAATCCGTGCTTTTTTACTCCTCCCTGATATCCTTTTCCTTTTGAAATGCCAGAAATATTAATTTTGTCTCCTTCATTAAAAATGGATACATTAATTTCATCACCAACCTTCAAGTTTTCATCCCCATCTCTTACTTCTTTAATGTATTTATAAGGCTTTTTCTTTGAACTCTTTTTGATTTTATTGATCTTTTCTATTTTTTCAAAGCCTATTTGCAAAGCATCATACTGTTCTTTATCTTTTGTTTTCTTCTGCAAAACTACGCAAGGTCCCGCTGCAATCAAAGTAACTGGGATTAAGTTTCCCTTTTCATCGAATACCTGGGACATTTCAATTTTCTTTCCTATTATAAATTTCATGATTTTACGAGCAAGCGAGCAAAATCATGCCAGAAGGTAAGCTTGATATATAGAATGCCTTGTAGCTTACCTTGTGGCGATGCATTAGTCGTTGATGCTTTAGTGCGATGCCTTGCTTTCACTAACTAAAAACGGGCTGTCGCCCGTTCTTCGTGGCAACGTTGTTATTCTATGAATTTTATAGATAAAATTTCATAAAAAAGTTAACCCCCACACCAAACAAGTTTCTAGGAGTCTGGTGCGAGCGTTTACGCCTCGCAACATAAACTTGTTATGGTGTTGGGGGTAAACGATTGTCTAATTTTTATATATAAGTGATTGTATTAAATTTTGATAGAAATGTCAACTCCAGATGGCAAATTCAAGTCTCTCAAGGATTCTATGATTTCTGGATTGGGATTTAAGATATCAATGATTCTTTTGTGAACTCTCATTTCAAACTGCTCTCTAGCATTCTTATGAACGAAGGTTGATCTATTTACCGTATACTTTAGAATTTCTGTTGGAAGAGGAATAGGCCCTATTATTTCAACTCCATTCCTGTTAGCTATGTCTATGATCTGCTTTACTGAACTATCTATGATTTTATGGTCATAGGCTTTCAGTTTTATTCTCAATTTTGAAATTGAAACTTTAGGAACTTGTATAGAAGCTTCCTTTTTTACTGAACCAACTTTTGAGGCAGTCTTTTTTTTAGGTGCCCCGCCTGCAACACTTTGCGTAGCAATGCGGGCAGGTGATTTTTTTACTGGCATGACAATTTAATTTATTAAGTTGGCACCGAGTACTAAACGCTTTAGCGTTTCAGTGCTTGGTTTAATTAGATTCGCTTTGCTCATCTATTTTATAATCTTTGTTACCACTCCAGCTCCTACCGTCTTTCCTCCTTCTCTAATAGCAAACTTCTGCTTTTCTTCAAGAGCTACCGGTACAATTAATTTAACCTTTAAGTTAACGGTATCTCCAGGCATAACCATTTCTGTGCCCTCTGGCAATGTTACATCTCCGGTGACGTCTGATGTTCTAATGTAAAGTTGAGGCTTGTATCCCGAGAAAAATGGAGTATGTCTTCCTCCTTCTTCTTTGCTCAATACATACACTTCTCCATCAAACTCTGTATGAGGAGTTATTGAACCTGGCTTTGCTAATACTTGTCCTCTTTCGATATCTTCTTTTTTCAAACCTCTCAATAAAATTCCAACGTTGTCTCCAGCTTGTCCTTGATCCAAAGATTTTTGGAACATTTCTACTGAAACAGCAACTGTTTTCTGTGTAGGCTTGATTCCAACGATTTCAACTTCTTCGTTAGCTTTTATAATTCCTCTTTCAATTCTTCCGGTAGCTACCGTTCCTCTTCCTTCAATTGAAAATACGTCTTCAATAGCCATAACAAAAGGCTTGTCTAATTCTCTTACTGGTTCTGGAATATAATTATCGCAAGCATCCAATAATTCAATAATTGGCTTAGCATCTGCATCATCAACAGATTTAGCTGACAATGCCTTCAAGGCTGATCCTCTGATAATTGGAGTTTCATCTCCTGGATATCCGTATTTCTTTAATAACTCTCTTACTTCAGATTCTACCAAATCTAAAATTTCTGGATCATCAACCATGTCAACTTTGTTCATGAATACCACCAAAGATGGCAATCCCACCTGCCTAGCCAAAAGAATGTGCTCTTTTGTTTGAGGCATAGGACCATCTGGAGCTGATACCAATAAAATTCCTCCGTCCATCTGAGCGGCTCCGGTAATCATGTTCTTAATATAGTCAGCGTGTCCTGGGCAGTCAATCCATGCATAGTGCCTCTTTGGAGTTTCACACTCTAAGTGAGTAATAGAAATCGTCACCCCTCTTGATTTTTCTTCAGGGGAAGAATCAATTTGATCTACGTTTTTGTCAGATGCCTTAAAGCCACGTAGTTTTGATATGTGCATAACAGCTGCTGACAATGTTGTCTTTCCATGGTCAACGTGACCAATAGAACCGATGTTTACGTGAGGCTTGGACCTCTCAAATTTTTCTGCCATTTTTTATTAGATGTTAGGTTTTAGGTGTTAGGTTTTAGTAGATGTACTAAAATTCTGTGGCCGAGAACCTATAAATTAAATTAATGTTTTTAATAATATTACAATATTATGAATAAGTCAACTTTTTCTAGGGCTTATTCGATTCCCAATGCATTTTCTAAAATCCTTACCCTTGCTTTAAGGCTCTTTATTTCTTCATCATGTTTCTCTAATAGAACATCTTCAATTCTACCCAATCTATTATCTACCTTATCTAATCTTTTATTAACTTCTTTCATTTCAACTTTAGTAGCCATATTATTCGTTCCTCATCAAAACCTTTGTGAACCATTGTTGCCAACTGATCAATTGTTACATTTTTCTTTTTCATAAACTCATTTTAACACTATGCAACCTTCTGTCAAATCATTGACAGACTATAACTTTTGAATTATTGTTATGATAGTGTTTTTTACTGTACCTTGTCATAGTTTAAGAAAAAGGTCTTGAGATGAAAAAAAAAGATGCCTTCATTCTTTTCTTTTACGATTACTATGATTACCTTTTTGGATTTAATCCTCGTGAAACCGATTTCATCAGAAATATTATGAGAGAACTCGTAAAAAAGGGACTTCAACCAGATAATCTGATTGCTGGCTGGCGGCCAATGATTTGCACACTAGCAATCTGTGATCCCCAAAAGACCGGCTTATTGAGAGGCTATGGAAAAAGAGGGTTAGCTCTTAAATCTTCTGAACCAATTGATTTTGCAATGGAAAAAATATTTAACCAGTTGCAACAATTTGGGGTTGAGATGTAAATTGCAAAAGTATAACCTGCGATAAGATCGTGGGTTTTTTATTACTTAATTTTCAAGATTATTCTTAAATCGCAAATCTTAATTTTATTTCCTTTTACCCTCTATAATTTCTTGGGCAACATTATTAGGAACAGGTTCATATCTGTCAAATTGCATCGTGAACGACGCTCTCCCCTCTGTTAGCGACCTTAAAGCTGTAGCATATCCAAACATTTCTGATAAAGGCACTGATGCATCTAAAATTTTCATTCCTACTCTATCTTTTGTTTCTTCAATTTTTCCCCTTCTTGAGGATAAGTCTGATATTACCTGGCCAAAGAAATTTTCTGGGGTAATAACTTCTGTTTTCATAATAGGTTCAAGGATGACCGGTTTTGCTCTTTTGGCTGCGTCTTGAAGAGCCATAGAACCTGCTATCTTAAAGGCAAATTCAGATGAGTCAACGTCGTGGTAACTTCCGTCAAACAAGGTAACCTCTACGTCTACTAACGGATATCCAGCTACAATTCCCTTATCCATTGCTTCAATAATACCTTTTTCGGTTGGCTTAATAAATTCTTTTGGAATAGCTCCTCCTTTAATTTCATCAATAAATTCGAATCCTGCCCCCCGTTCCCTTGGTTTAATTCTAATCCAAACATGTCCGTACTGTCCTTTCCCTCCAGATTGCCTAACATATTTAGATTCAGCTTCTGATTCACCGGTAATAGTTTCTCGATAAGCTACTTGAGGTTTTCCGAAATTAGCATCAACATTGAATTCCCTCCTTAGTCTGTCGGCAATAATGTCTAAGTGCAATTCTCCCATTCCAGAAATAATCGTTTCACCCGTTTCCAAATCTTCTTTAATTCTGAACGTTGGGTCTTCCTGGGTTAATTTTCTGATAGACATAATAAGTTTTTCCTGGTCAGCTTTTGTTTTTGGCTCAACACGCATCGCAATAACAGGTTCTGGGAAGAAAATCTTTTCTAAGACTATCGGATTATCTTTATCGCACAAGGTGTGCCCCGTATTAGTATCTTTTAATCCTACGGTAGCTCCAATTTCTCCTGCATATAAAACATCCAATTCTTCTCTTGAGTTTGATTTCATCCTTAAAATTCTGGCAATTCTTTCCTGTTCTCCCGTAACAGAATTTAAAACATAGGTACCTTTATTTAAGGTGCCTGAATACACCCTAAAGAAGGTAAGCTGCCCTACAAAAGGATCGGTAGCCACTTTGAACACTAAAGCTGCAAAAGGCTCGTCATCGGTGAATTTCCTAACTGTTTCAGCTCCAGTTTTAGGATCTGTTCCCGTTACCTGTCCAATATCCATTGGTGAGGGCAGATAATCAATGACAGCATCCAATATCATTTGAGTTCCCTTATTTTTCAAAGCAGATCCTGTAAAAACAGGAACTAACTTGAAAGCCAGCGTAGCTTTCCTTAATGCTACTTTTAATTCTTCTTCTGACGGCTCTTGCCCTTCTAATACTTTATGCAAAAGAACTTCATCTTCGGCTGCAATCTTCTCTACCATGGTATGGTGCCACTCTTTGGCTTTTTCTATGTATTCAGCTGGAATATCTTTTTCAACCACCTTTTCTCCTTTTTCTCCCTCATAGTAAATAGCTTTCATTTTCAGCAAATCAATAATTGCTGACAAGTTTTCTTCTTCTCCAACTGGAATGTTTATTGCAACTGCGTTAGGAGTTAACTTATCTAAAATTGATTGGAAGCTTTTTTCAAAAGAACCTCCCATTCTGTCTAATTTATTGATAAAGCAGATTCTTGGAGTTCCATATTTATCAGCTTGCCTCCAGACGGTTTCTGATTGTGGCTCTACTCCAGCTACTCCGTCAAATACAACCACTGCTCCGTCTAAAACCCTCAAAGATCTCTGTACTTCAGCGGTAAAGTCAATGTGGCCCGGAGTATCAATTAAATTCATCTGAACCCCTTTCCAATGCATGGTAATGGCGGCAGCGGTAATCGTAATTCCTCGTTCTCTTTCCTGAACCATCCAATCCATCACGGTATCTCCTTCGTGCACTTCTCCAATTTTATGAGAGACTCCGGTATAAAACAAAAGACGCTCAGAAACCGTTGTTTTCCCGGCATCGATGTGCGCAATTATACCGAAATTGCGTAATTTATCTATTGGATATTGACGAGGCATATACGATAATTTTTAATTTCTAATTTTAAATTTTTAATTAATTCTGAATGATTAAACTAAATTTATAAAACTATTGACAATATTTTTATTTAATGATACGATCAAGCAAAGTTTCAGTGTTCCACTAACTCTTCTAACTGGAAGGAAAAACTCATGGACATGTTACAAGCAATTCGAGAAATTTGGAAACTTATCAACCTAGAATCAGTTTCGGACTCATTGAAAATTTATGGTGTCAAGGAGGTCTTGAAAGCCATCAATAATGAGGAAGTCAAGAAAATCCTAAACTCTCCTCAAGTTCAAAAAAAATAAAGTAGAAGAAGGGACTTTACTGAAAGAAATTTCGAGGCGCCGAAGTCGATTTATCGATGAGGCGCTGTTTTTTTTGCACACGAATAGCGCAACCTCGCTTCACTTTCCAGCTCCACTCGGGATACACGAATGCGCCCACACTAATTCGTATATTCGAGTGTATTTGTATATTAGAGTCGCTATCTCTTTCTTGCGAAATGCGCGAAGGCTTTATTCGCTTCAGCCATTCTATGAGTATCATTCTTTTTCTTGATTGCGTTTCCTTCGTTATTTGAAGCAGAAATCAATTCATCTCCTAATTTTTCAGCCATTGCTTTTCCTTTCTTTGATCTTGCGGCTTCTAAAATCCATCTCATTGCTAAAGCTGATTTTCTTTCTGACCTAACCTCCATTGGAACCTGATACGTAGCTCCTCCAATTCTTTTTGGTTTTACTTCTAAAAGAGGTGACACGTTTTCCATTGCCTTCTTAAAAACTTCCAGCGGCTCTTTTTTAGTTTTTGCTTTTATCATATCAAAAGCACTATACACAATTTTTTGTGAGGTTGATTTCTTTCCATCTTTCATAACTTTGTTTATCAACTTTGAAACTTCAGTATCTTGATAAACCCTGTCTGGATCAACTTTGTGTTTTTTATATGCTCTTCTCATGATTTAGTTTGTAGTTTGTAGTTTGTAGTTTGTAGTTTTTTAATTCTACTCACTACTCACTACCAACTACTCACTTTATTTGTTTTCCTTAGGTTTTTTAGCTCCGTATTTACTTCTTCCTCTTTTCCTATTTTCTACTCCAGTAGTATCTAAAACTCCCCTTACAATATGGTATCTTACTCCCGGCAAGTCTTTAACTCTGCCTCCTCGTATCAACACTACAGAATGCTCTTGCAAATTATGCCCCTCTCCGGGAATATAAGCTGTAACTTCCATTCCATTGGATAACTTAACCCTAGCTACTTTTCTTAAAGCTGAGTTTGGTTTTCTTGGAGTCTGAGTGAAAACTTTAATACAAACACCCCTCTTTAATGGAGATGGGTAATATGATGGTCTATTCTGTAAGGTATTAAACCCGAAGTGCAAAGCTACCCCCTTTTTCTTTCTCTTTACTTTTTTCCTTGGGTTTTTAATTAATTGTCTTATTGTTGGCACGTTTATAATTTAAAATTAAAATCTCAAAATGCAAAATTACAATTTAAAAATATAAATATTATCAAAAATTTGAATTGCAAATTTTTGATACCTTAATTTTGATTTTTGATTTTTAAAGTTTGAATTAACTAAATATAGCGCAATTGCGCTAGTTTTAAGAATAGTTTAGCAAAAACATCAAATTAAGTCAATGTTATCTCCTCATAAACCTGTTATTACGTGATATAAAAACTCTACTAAATCATATAACCCGCCTAAACCACCAAAGAAAATCAAGAAAATCAGTATGAAAATTCCATACTGCTGTAGAAAATTTTTAATGTAAGACAAACTTTCTGGTAGAAAATTAAAAAGTATCCAATGACCGTCGAGCGGAGGTATCGGTATTAGATTGAATATAGCAAGTACTATATTTATCTGCACTATGAATGAAAATATCAAAAACAAACCTGGCAGATTATTTAAAATTTGCAGAGGAATTAATCTTAACATAGTACCGAAAAATAAAGCCAATGTCATATTTGAAACGGGCCCTGCAATAGCCACTTTTAAAGAACCCCATTTCTGATCCTTAAAATTGTAAGGGTTAATAGGAACTGGTTTTGCCCAGCCAAAGATTGGCCCCTGACCTGCAGTTGCCAATAATAAAAGTAGTGGAAGTATGATTGACCCAAAAAGATCCAGATGTTTGATTGGATTTAACGTAAGCCTTCCTTGGTATTTTGCCGTCGGATCTCCTAAATTATAGGCAACATATCCATGAGATAATTCATGTATAACAACCGAAAAAAGCAGAATAATTAAAGAAAAAATTGTTATGATTAAATCCATGTTTAAATAATTGCTTAATAGTATCAAATATTGCAAAAAAATTAAATAGCTGATACTATGAAAAGCGACTGCAATATATCTATAGCGACACCAATTACTAATTGCACACGAATTTACTAATCATTTTATTTGTATATTCGGGTGTATTCGTATATTAGGGTCGCTAAGTTAATTAGTGTCGCTATTCCTATGCAAAAAATTTGTTCAATCTGCAAGAAAAAATCTTCTATGGGAAGAGTATTGGTAAAGTTAAGAGGAAAATATAATCCTACCAAAAAAGTAAGAAGATATCCTAATTTACAATGGACCCGACTAATGAATGGTGAGAGAGTTTTGGCTTGCACTAAATGTATTAAGGCAATGGCAAGAACTTAATTCTTAAATTTCAAATTAAAAATTTCTAGATACGGGGTATAGTGCAACGGTAGCACGAGTCCATGGGGTGGATTTAATTTGGGTTCGAATCCCAATACCCCGAATGCTAAAAAATTTAGGCCGGTGAAGGGCGGAGTTCCCTACCTGCCGATAGGCAGGGATTCTCAGCAGCCCGACACTTCGTCAAAATTCATTAGAATTTTTCCTCAGTGTAAACATTTCGATGAACTTAGTGTAAATTAGTGTAAACAAAAACCGCTTTAAAGCGGTTTTTTTTGTTTACAATTTGATTTTTATAGTCTTTATGGTAGTATTTTATCTAATGTAACAAGGCGAATTGTTTGCCTGTACAAAAGCTCATTGTCAATTCAAAACAAAGGAACTCAAATGAGTAGCCGAAATTTCATGCAGTTGCTTTTGAATCAATGCAGTAAAGGAAAGTTTGTTTGTGTCGGACTCGACAGCAAACTTACCAATATTCCAAAAGCAGTTCAGGTTTTAGATCCTGATAATAAGAATGCTTTCATGGGTTTAGCGGTAGAAGCCACTCTCCTTAAATTCAACCAGAGAATCATTGATGCAACCTGCGATATCGTCTGCGCCTACAAACCAAACTCGGCTTTCTACGAAGAATGGGGACCAGAAGGAATGTCAGCTTTGAAAAAGACTGTTGACTACATCCACGAAGTAGCGCCGGATGTTATTGTTATTTATGATTGTAAACGAGGCGACATCGATAGCACCAACCTTGGATATGTTGGAGGAGCTTTTCAATACCTCGGAGCTGATGCGATTACCATTCATCCTTATTTGGGACGAGAAGCATGTCAGGTATTCTTGGATCAAAGGGATAAAGGGATTTTTGTTCTTTGCCGTACCTCTAATAGTGGTGCCGAAGAATTTCAGGATTTGCATGTGATAACTGACCATACAAAAGATGTACGTGTACCGCTTTATAACTATGTTGCCAGAAGAGTTAATGATACCTGGAACAGAAACGGAAATTGTGGATTGGTTGTCGGGGCTACATACCCACGTGAATTGCGAGAAGTGCGCGAAATTGTAGGAAAGGACATTCCAATCCTTATTCCAGGAATTGGCGCCCAGGGCGGAGACCTTCAAGCAACCATCGAGAATGCAGGACGTCAATTTATTATCAACTCGTCCCGCGGAATTATTTTTGCTTCCAAAAATAAAGATTTTGCAGAAGCTGCTCGGCGTGAAACCGAGAAGCTTCATAAACTCATCACCATTTACCGAGGAAAGGATCTGAATCATGGATAAACTCGCTGAACTCATAGCATACATTGAAGTTTCAGTACGGCGATACCTCGAAGTATCAGAAAAAATTTGGACGTATGAAGGACCACCAGATTCTCGTTATCCGCATGCTCTTCTTACAGCAGGGCCCCACTCAAACGGATACGTTGATGTTGGCAATCTTTTAAAGCAAAACCCTCAAACAAGAGAGAATATTTCCAGATTCATGTTGGAAGTGTTGTCTGAAGTTTGGCAGGGCCATTTTACAAGGGTTGTTGGTGCAGACACATCTTCTACGGCATTGGCACACGAGATTGCCAGCATTTATGGCGTTGATTACATTAGAATGGTAAAAACTACAACAGGAGACCAAGTATGGAATCCTGGCAACAAGCCGTTAACTGACGAAGATTTAATCCTTCAGGTTGAAGATCTCATAACAACTGGAGAATCAAGTCTTAAAGTTAGAGAGACGATTCGAGCCCAACATCCTGGAAGACACATTCAATTTGTCCCCTTTTTGCCTGTCGTCGTCGACAGGTCAGATCCGGATAATCGAGTAACGATGATCGACGACTCCAAGGTTTTGCCTCTGCTCAAACTGAACATTAAAACATTCCAGCCAGATAATTGCGATTATTGCCGCGCAGGCTCTGAAGCTATTAGGCCTCGTGAAAGCAATAATTGGAATCGCTTGACGAGAAAAATTTGAATTCCTTTGCAAAAACAGAAACCGCTGACAGATAATTTCTCTCTGCGGTTTTTTTCATAAAACAAAAAACGCTCGTAGGCGTTTTTTGTTTTACACAATGCTTATTATTTTATCTACGATTTGGTTTATATCAAACTGAGATTTTATCAAATAGTCGTTAGCTCCTAACTTCAAAGCTTTTTCTATGTCTTCCTGCTGGCCCAAGTTAGAAAGAATAATAATCGGTATCTTTGATATATCAGAATCCCCTTTTGCTCTTGATAAAACCTCAAAGCCATCAACATTGGGCAGAAGCAAATCAAGCAAAACTAAATCGGGTTTTTTTTCTTTCATAGCTTCAATCCCCTTTTCGCCGTCAATTGCCTCAATAATTTCAAAGTTTTTGTTAGATAAAAGTTTTTTCCGGATAAGTTCTCTGAAGAAATCGTCGTCTTCTATTATTAAAATTTTTTTCATATAAATAGCGACACTAATTACTAATAGCACACGAATTTACAAATATATAATTAGTACATTCGTGTGTCATTCGCATATTGGAGTCGCTTTTAATAGTATCAACTATTTATTTTTTTTGCAAGCAATATAAAATTCTAGTTCTTAGGAAGTTCTATAAAGAATGTGCTACCCTTATTTTCT
>Ga0209515_10002378_pt1 | contig 29119 bp, 28 predicted proteins | sample Subgroupgradi54m_FD_187454 | JGI IMG/M metagenome (GOLD analysis project Ga0209515, IMG submission 187454) | Subsurface groundwater microbial communities from S. Glens Falls, New York, USA - GMW60B uncontaminated upgradient, 5.4 m (SPAdes)... ... | reverse complement strand
CCGCACTCGGTCTTGTCCTGGCCGGCCCAGCGGCCGGAGCGCGGATCATTCGGATCAACCGGCTTCTGGGTGCAGGGCCAGCAGCCGATCGAGGTGTAGCCTTGCGCCCACAGCGGGTGATAGGGCAAGTGCTGTGTGGTCATGTACTCATGCAGCTGTTTCGACGACCAGGCTGCCAGCGGGGCGACTTTGACGACCCCAGTGCTCAGCACCTCGACAAACGGCGTGTTGGTGCGCGTCTTCGCCTCATCCCGGCTAATCCCCGTGATCCAGCCGCGCAGCCCCTTCAGGGCTCGCTCCGTCGCTTCGACTTTATAGTCGCTGCAGCAAAAATCCGGATGCCCGATCGGCAGGTGCGCATGCTGGCGTTTGAATGTCTCAACATCCAATTTTGATTTATACACCGTCAGGTGGAGATGCAAGCGCTTGCGCAGGTCCTCCATGAACTGGTAGGTCTCAGGAAAGAGCAGCCCGGTATCCACGACACGGATGTCGATCTTCGGATCGACCTGAATCGCCATGTGGATGAGCCCGGCGCTTGTTGCGCCAAACGACGACGTCATCGCCACATTCGGGCGAAACGTCTCCACCGCCCAGCGGAGAATCTCCGTCGGGTGCACGGTGTCGAATCGCTTGTTGAGCCGGACGACCTCTTCCGGCGATAAGGCAGTAGTCCCCATCGCAGACTCTACGTCCTTAGGCGTGCTTGACGGCCTTGCCCCGCCCTTCATCGGACTTCTGGCGGGGCTTGCCGGCGGGAATCCACCCTTCCCGTTCCAGATACTCGAGGATGGCCTGGGCGCTCTCATCCTCGGATTGCTTTTCGCTGTCCACGAGGATTTCCGGATGCTCCGGAGCTTCGTACGGATCGGAGACCCCGGTGAAATTCTTGATTTCTCCGGCGAGCGCTTTTTTGTACAACCCTTTGACGTCGCGGCGCGTCAATGCCTCGATGGAGCACCGGACGTAGACCTCAATGAAGTGGCCGATCTCCTTGCGGTTGTGGTCCCGCACTTCCTTGTACGGCGAGATGGCCGCGCTGATGGCGACGACCCCGTTGCGCGTCAGGAGTTTGCACACATAGCCGATGCGCTTGATGTTGGTGTCCCGGTCTTCCTTGCTAAAGCCCAGCCCCTTGCTGAGGTTCGTGCGGACCTCATCGCCGTCAAGGATCTCGACGTTGAGCCCCCGGGCGCGTAATTCCTTGGCTACATGATGGGAGAGCGTGGACTTGCCGGCACCCGACAACCCCGTGAACCAGAGCGTGAACCCCTTCTGTGACATCGTATCTGTTCCCTCTCGCTTTGCAGTGATGGAAACACCGGGGTCGGCGGGCTGACCCCGGCGGTAATGTCTCAATATAACATAGCCCCCTGCGCTGTGCCATAACATCTGGTGGCGGGCGACGCGGAGCGGGGCCCCCATCCCGCCCGCAGCCGACGACGCCGATAGTGCGGCGCGGCGAGGACGGCTGGGGTAGCGCAGCGGCAGGACCCGCCACCCCTGTTATTATCAGCGCAGGGTGGCGCCGAGGCGCTCGACGAGAGCGTGTCCGACGCGCTGGTGCAGGACGTCCACTTCTGCGGCGGTCAGCGTGCGGGCAGGATCCCGGTACTCAATGGAGAAGGTGAGGCTGTACTTGCCGGATCCCACCTGCTTGCCGGTGTACCGGTCAATCAGCTCCACATGAGCGGCCAGCGTTCCTCCGGTCTCTTGAATCGTCTGACGAATCTGCTCAAACAGCACGCCATTGCCGATCAGAACGGAAAGATCGCGTTTCACCGGCGGAAACTGCGCCGGTGGCTGGATCGCAACACCGGATCGGCGAAACGCCAGCAGCGTCTCCACCAGCAGGTCCGCGTACCAGACCGCCTGCTCAAGATCGAGCGCCTCAGCGACCGCTCGCGAGACCTGTCCCGCCACTCCGAGGATTCGCCCATTGAGCGTCAACACCGCGGCCTGGTCCGGCTCGGCCCACCGATGCGCGGCCGGCGTTACCTCAAGTGCCCCGGTGCACAGACGCCCGATTAGCGCCTCAATGAGACCTTTCAGTTGGAAAAAATCCGTCGGGTGCGTCGTGTGCCAATCGCGCGACCACCAGCCGGAGAGTGCAATACCCAGTTGCCAGGTTTCTGCCGGAGGTGTCCCTGGTCGCACGACACTGCCGAGCTCAAAGAGCCGCACGCTGTGTCCGCCATGCGTGAGGTTGCGCCGGACGGTGCGCAGGAGCCCACTCAGAAGCGAGGGGCGCAGATACGCGTGGTCCTGGCTGAGCGGATTCGCCAGCCGCACCGTTTCTTGCAGCGAAATGCCGCATTGCGCCAAATCATGCTCGGACAGCAACGACCAGTTAATCGTCTCGGTCAGCCCCAAACTCACGCACAAGCACCCCAGCGACTGCAGGCGGGCATGGTGGCCGGCCGTGTCGGATCGCGTTGAGACCAGCGGCGCCACCGGCAGCGTCGACGGAAGCTGATCATAGCCGATGACCCGGGCAATCTCTTCATAGAGGTCCACCTCTTCGGACAGATCCCGGCGAAACAGCGGCGGGGTCACGCGCAGCGGTCCGCGAGTGTCGGTTGAGGCCACGCGGCACGAGAGTCTGGCGAGCATGGTGCGCATGTCAACCGGCGAGACCGTCGTGCCCAGCCAGGCGTTCAGCCGTTGCTGATCTAGCGTAATGGCGCGCCGCGGGGCCGGCTTCGCCCCAACCTCCCGCACAACCGTCACCTGCCCGCCGGCAAGTTCGGTAATGAGTGCGGCAGCTCGCGCGGACGCCGATTCCACTCCGCCCGGATCCACACCCCGCTCAAACCGGTACGACGACTCGCTCGCCAGTCCGAGTTTGCGCGCCGTGCGCCGGACGGTAATCGGGTCAAAGAGCGCGCTTTCCAGCAGCACGCGCGTCGTCTGCGGCGTCACCTCACTGCCCATGCCGCCCATGATCCCGGCCACGGCGACGGGCTGCTTCGCATCGGCGATCACCAAGACGTCGGCGGACAGTACGCGTTTCTCGCCGTCGAGCGTCGTGATCGGCTCTCCTGAGCCGGCGCGCCGTACGATGACGGTGCCCTGTGCGAGCCGGTCCGCGTCAAAGGCGTGGAGCGGTTGGCCGTACTCGAGCAACACGTAGTTCGTCACGTCCACCACGTTGTTGATGGGCCGGATGCCACAGGCACCCAAGCGCCGCTGCATCCATTCCGGCGAGGGCCCGATGCGTACGCCCTCGATGAGCCGTCCGATGTAGCGTTGGCAGCTCTTGCGATCATCGATACGCAGCGTGAAATCTGTTCGGTGTTCGGTGTTCGGTGTTCGGTGTAGCTTCTCAACAATCAATGAACGATGAACATCTTTCACAGTCTTCACACGCTGCCCGGTCACAATGGCGACTTCCCGCGCAATGCCGATCACCGAGAGACAATCCGCGCGGTTCGGAGTGATTTCAAGCTCCAACACCGGCTGCCCATCGTGGCGCTCGATGCCGACCACCTCAAGGCCGGCCATCGTCAGCCGCTCGGCCAGCGCCTCGGGCGTGAGCCGAATCGTCACGTACTCCTTCAACCACTCAAGCGGCACGCGCATCAAAACTGCTCCAAAAACCGCAGGTCGTTCTCAAAAAAGAGCCGGATGTCTTTAATCCCATATTTCAACATCGCGATGCGTTCGATGCCCAACCCGAAGGCAAATCCTTGAACGCGCGACGAGTCATAGCCCACCGCCTTGAACACGTTGGGGTGCACCATGCCACAGCCCATGATTTCCATCCAGCCTTTGCGCCCGCAGGTCGAACAGCCCCTGCCGCGGCAGGACGCGCAGGCAATGTCCACCTCCGCCGAGGGCTCGGTGAACGGAAAGTAGTGCGGGCGGAAGCGCGTCTTCGTCTCCGGACCAAAGAGCGCGCTCAGGAAATGCTCCAGCACCCCTTTGAGGTCCGCGAAGGACGTCCGGTGATCCACCATGAGTCCTTCGACCTGATGAAACATGAAGCTGTGGCTGGGGTCTAGCGGATCCGGCCGATAGACCTTGCCGGGGACGATGATCCGCAGCGGCGGCTTGCGAGTTTCCATCACGCGAATTTGGACCGGCGAGGTGTGGCTGCGCAGCAATCGCCGTCCCTTCTTCGGATCGGGTGCGGTCTCGACAAAAAACGTATCGAAGGATTCGCGGGAGGGGTGCTCGCGGGGGATGTTCAACGCGTCGAAGTTGTAGTACTCGAGTTCCATCTCCGGCCCCTCGACAATCTCGAAACCCATCGGCGTCAAGAGCGAGAGCACCGTGTGCAGGGTCTGCGTGATGGGGTGGAGCCGTCCTTGCGGGATGGCGCTGCCGGGAAGGGTCAAATCGATCGCGGAGGCCGCGGGCGTGGCGGCGAGGGCTTCGCGCCGGCTCGCCAGTTGGGTTTCGACAAGCGCTTTCAGCTGATTCGCGCGCTTGCCAACATCGGCCCGCTGCTCCGCGGGCAACTGTGCCAGCTGCTTCATAATGTCTGCGAGGCGGCTCTTGCGCCCGAGGAACCGCACCCGGAGCTGCTCGAGTGCTTCGGGTGTTGCGGCCTGCCCGACAGACGCCACCGCCTCCGCTGAGAGCCTCTCCAGCTCTTGCGCCGGAGACAGCGGATCACTCATGCCGCTTCACCTCTTTACCGGTGAAAATCCACACACGGCCGGGCGCTTCGCGCACGACATGATCCACCGTCGTGCCGAGCACCGTGCGCCCAGGAGCTGCGGGCCGCGGCTTCGCGCCCAGAATGACCAGGTCGTAGGGGCCCTCTTTGGCAATTGCAATGATCGTCTCGCCGGCCGACCGCGCTTGCTTAACCTGGGTGTCAATGGGCACTTCGAATTCCCGGGCAATGGCTTGCGCTTGCTCAATGATCGAGTCGGCGGTCGCCAATTTTTCCGGAAAGAACGTATCCAGCGGCAATGAGGGCGGGATTTCAATCACGTGGAGCGCGGTGACCTCCGCGCCGTAGGCTTTCGCCAGCCGCGCGGCAAATTGGACCATGTCATGCGTGTGCGCACCGGTCGTCGGCACAAGGATTTTCTGAATCTTGGCCTCTTGATAGTCCGTGGCGGGCAATTTCTCGAGTTCCAAACGGCCCGTCGCCGGCAGATGCTGCGAGCGGCGGTACCAGAAATAGCACACCAGCCCGACCCCCATCCAGAGAAACCCAAGGTTGCGCCCCGCAGGCTTCGTCAGAATGACATCAACCCAGACCGCGACCGTCCCCAACAAGCCGATGACGGAGGTAACGGGAATCTCGTAGCGGCCGAAATGGAGATTCCACCCTACTTTGAACGGCCGCACAAGGCCCGGTTGGCGGATGCGCAGCCCCATCAGCGAGAGATGCGCCAGCGCGAAGGAGAGCATCGCGCCGAAATTATAGAGCTCGGCGATATGGGTGAGGTTTTTCGCGACGGTCACGATGGCTGCCGCGATCAAGGTAAACGCGATGAGGGAGACGTAGGGTGTCTTGAAGCGCGGGTGCAGCTTGTAGAAGATGCGTGGCAGCGTGAAATGCTCGCTCATCGCGAACGTCAGCCGGGAGGCGCCAATGAGTCCGGCATTGGCTGCGACGAACAGAATCGTCCCTCCAAGGAGCCCTACCCATGGGGCGAGATACTCGCGGCCAAACGGCATCGAGGCGGCGATGCCGGCAATGGGGTCTTCCAGATAGGCGGTGGTCAGCTCCCGTGGACTGAGCGCCGTCAAAGCGATCGCGGAGATCCCGAAGTAGAGCACAAACAGCGTGATCATGGTAATAATCATCGCCTGCGGGATCGTCCGCCGTGGATGCCGCGCTTCCCCGGCGAGCTGCGAAATGGACTCGATGCCGATATACGCCACCATGGCCATGCCGACGCCCTTCCAAAACTGGGGCCACGTCGGCGACCAATCCATGCCCGCGACGCCGATGTGCATCCGAATCCAGAGCTGCTGGAGGTGGAAAAAGAATTGTGCCGGATGAAGGATCTGCATCAGCAGAATGAGCCCGAAGGTAATAATGGCCAGTTGGGTGACGATGTCGAAGAGACAGAGCAGGAGTGCCACGCGCGTGGATTCCTTGATACCGAGGACATTGAGCCCGAGCAGGATGCCCAGCACCAGGAGAGTAAACGGCACCTTGCCAATGGACGTGTTGAGCGCGGGAATGAAGTTGCCGAGGTACGGTCCGATGGAATAGGCCGAGATCGCGATCGTCACGATGTAATCCAAGAGGAGCGCCCACCCGGCGATGAAGGAGACGAGGTCATTGAACGCATGGCGCGCGAAACTGCAGGAGCCGCCGGACTCCGGCATCGCGGTAGACAGTTCCGCGTAGGTGAGCACGGTGCAGAAAAAGACGATTCCGGCGAGGGCGAGGGCGAGGGGAGCTGCGCCCAACGCATAGAGCGTGGTCACCCCGAGGGCGTAATAGATGGACGAGCCGACATCGCCATACCCAATGGCGAAGAGCTGCGACGTATTGAGGACGCGGTGGAGCGACCCCCGATCGAGCACGCTCACCCGCGATTCGTCTTGATGGGAAAAATCAATTGCCCGCCCGTCGGCAGACATGTGGTGTCCCCTTTACGTCCGGAGGAACGCTTAGTTTGCCGTGACGTGCGCGAAGAGTTGGTTGAAGGCGCCCTGGTCGTTGAGGGCGAGTTCTGCCAACTGTTTGCGGTTGAGCTGCACGTTCGCGCGCCGGCAGGCCGCGATGAATTGGCTGTACGTCAACCCGCGTTCTCGGGCCGCCGCGTTCAGCCGGATGACCCAGAGATTGCGGAATTCCCGCTTGCGCACCTTGCGGTCACGGGTCCGGTACTTCTTCGCCCGCATGAGGGTTTCTTTGACTTTCAAGAGATGGAGCCGCCGCCCTCCGCGGTAGCCCTTTGCTTGCTTGAGGATCCGCTTGCGCCGTTTGCGGGAAGCGACCGCCCATTTCACTTTCGCCATCGTGTTCTCCTCCTTCGGTCAACGTGATGGTGCTGGTCTATGCGTAGGGAATCAACGAACGGGTCTTGCGCGTATCCGCGGTGGCCAGCGTCTGCGGCCGGCGCAATTGCCGTTTGGTTTTCGCCCGGCGGCTGCCCAGTAAATGGCGATGGCTGGCCCGCCGCGCCAACAACTTCCCGGTTCCGGTGACTTTCACGCGGTCTCTCACACCCTTAACGGTCTTCAATTTCGGCATGGTTTAATTCCCACTCGGTTCTTCCGCGCCGATCTGGCGCGGGGTGGCGGCAGGAGTTTCGGTTTCGGCGCGTTCCGCGCGCGCCGTGGGCCGTGCAGCCCCCGCCTTTTTTTGTTGCGCTTGAAGTTGTTTGCTCACTCGTTTGATTTTATCGCGATCCGGCCCGAACACCATCGTCAGGAAGCGCCCGTCGAGCATGGGGGTGCGCTCCACCTTGCTGATGCTCTTGAGCGCCTCGACCAACCGATCAAGAATGCGCCGGCCGAGCTCGGTGTGTGCCAGTTCCCGGCCCCGGTAGACCATCGTGACTTTCGCTTGATCGCCGCGCATCAAGAATCGCGTGAGCATGTTGAGCTTGACTTGATAGTCATGCTCTTCAATGTGCGGCTTGAATTTCACTTCCTTCAGTTTGGTCACGTGATGCTTTTTCTTTGCCTCGCGCTCGCGCCGCTCGTCGTCATACCGGAACTTATTAAAATCCATAATGCGGCAGACCGGTGGATTCACCTGCGGGGCGACCTCGACCAAGTCCAATCCGCGCTCGCGCGCCAACCGCAGCGCATCCGCCGGGGCCATGACGCCAAGCTGCGCGCCATCATCTCCGATCAGGCGAACCTGGCTGATGCGAATGCGCTCGTTCACCCGCAGCTGTTTCACAATCCCTGCCCTCCTGTGTGGAGCCGCTCTGCCCCGCGGCTCTCATTCTCCTGCCGCACGCGATCCGCGAACGCGTCAAGGCTCATCGTGCCCAGATCGCCGTCGCGGCGGTGCCGGACCGCGACCGCCTTGGCCTCGGCCTCCCGGCCCCCGACGACCGCCATGTACGGAATCTGCTGCAGTTGTGCATCGCGGATCTTCGCCTGCATCTTTTCATTGCGCTCATCCACCTGCACGCGTATCCCGTGCCCGCGCAAGGTCTGCGCGACCTGCGTGCCATACTCGAGAAACTTGTCGCTCAGTGGAATCACGATAATTTGCACCGGGGCCAGCCACACCGGCAGCGCTCCGGCATAGTGCTCGATGAGCATTCCGAAGAACCGTTCAACGCTGCCGAGCAGTGCGCGATGGACCATGATCGTGCGGTGGGCTCGCCCGTCCTCGCCGGTGTACGTCAGATCAAAGCGTTCCGGCAGGGCGAAGTCGCATTGGATGGTCCCGCATTGCCAGCTGCGCCCGATGGCATCCTTGATCTTAATGTCGATCTTCGGTCCGTAGAAGGCGCCCTCGCCCGCGTGGACGGTGTAGGTCAAGCCCCGCGACTCCAGGGCTTGCCGGAGTGCGGATTCCGCGTGCTCCCACGAGGCGGCGCTGCCGATGGCCTTCTCCGGTTTCGTCGACAGTGCGATTTCGTACTCGGTAAACCCAAAGGCGCGCACGACCTCAAACTCAAAATCAAGAATCTGGCTGATCTCCTGGACCAGCTGGTTCTCGCGCAGAAAAATGTGCGCGTCGTCCTGCGTAAAACCCCGCACGCGCAACAGCCCATGGAGCACGCCGGACTTTTCATTGCGATACACCGTGCCGAGCTCAAAGAAACGCAAGGGCAGTTCGCGGTAGCTGCGCCCTTTCGATTTGTAGATGAGGATGTGCCCGGGGCAGTTCATGGGCTTGATGCCGAAGCCCTGCTCCTCGGCCTCGAAGAGGAAGATGTAGTCTTTGTAATATTCCAGGTGCCCCGATTGTTTCCAGATATCGGTGCGGAAGATATGCGGGGTCACGACGAAGTCATAGCCCCGCTCGCGATGGCGCGCGCGCACGTAATCTTCAATGATCGAGCGGACCAACGCACCCTTCGGGTGGTAGAACACCACGCCGGGTCCAGCGAGTTCCTCAAAACTGAATAGTTCCAGGTCCTTGCCGAGCCGCCGGTGGTCGCGTCGCTTCGCTTCTTCAAGGCGCGTCAGGTACGCGTCCAATTCTTTCTGCGTCAAGAACGCGGTGCCGTAGATGCGCTGCAGCTGCGGGCCGTGTTCGTCGCCGCGCCAGTAGGCGCCGGCCAAGCTCAAGAGCTTGATCGCTTTCACATCGCCCGTCGCGCCCACGTGCGGCCCTTCGCATAGATCCACGAAATCTCCGTCGGTGTACAGCGACACTTCCTCATCGGGAATCTGCTCAATAATATCCAGTTTGTACCGCTCACCGTGGTCCTTGAAGAACGCGCGCGCTTCGGATTTTTTCATGTGCGACTGCTTGAACGTATGGTTTTCTTTGATGATCTTGGCAATCTCCGCTTCGATCTTCGGAAGATCCTCGTCCGTCAACTGCACCGGAAGCTCCACGTCATAGTAGAACCCGTCCTCAATCGGCGGGCCGATGCCGAGTTTGACCTGCGGATAGAGCCGTTTCACCGCTTGAGCCATAATATGGGCCGCGCTATGCCGCAGCGCGTACAGCGGATCGGTGTGCTTGCGTTGCTCTTTTTGTCCTGCGTGCGCCTGTCCCATGGATGCCTCAGAAGATGGTGGGCGATAGAAGACTCGAACCTCTTCCATGTCAAGAAAGCGCTCCCCGGCCCGCCTCGTACAATCGCCGGGGCGGGCTAACCTCCGCCGAAGGCGGATCCGCCTTCCATGAAATGGTGGGCGCAGGAGGACTCGAACCTCCGACCTTTTCCATGTCAAGGAAACGCTCTAACCAACTGAGCTATGCGCCCAACGACTATTGGCGGAAACTTGCGCCACACTACATGGCGCACCCGCCGACATCTCAAACTATACGGCGGGGAGCTAACCGCCCCTCAAAATTGGGCAATGTGCGATGTGTTATGTGTAATGTAAAAGCGCGGGGCTTCTTTTTGGTTCTCCCATTACACATTACACATCCAACATACACAGATGAATGCCGGGGGTGGGAGTTGAACCCACAAGCCCTTTCGGGCGGGGGATTTTAAGTCCCCTATGTTTGCCAGTTTCATCACCCCGGCCCGTGCCTGATGCACTGAGCGAAAAAAGACAGCGAGGGGCGGGCCCGCCTCGCATCCTGGCGAATGGAGGCGGCGATCGGAATCGAACCGATGTATAAGGGTTTTGCAGACCCTCGCCTTACCACTTGGCTACGCCGCCGCATTGCTTCACCCGCACTGGTCCGGCGGGGGCTACCGCGCCGGAGAATCCAAGAGAGCATAGCGCCGTCACGAGTGTCGAGCATGGGGACGCGCGGGGTCAAAAAACTTAAAACTCGCCTTCGGACTGGAAATTGGCTTGTCCGCCGACGCGCAGAACGTTGACGCCGTCGGGATGGTTACCGACTTTGTCCTGGACGAGTGGTTCAGTTGACTTGCTAGCCGGCGAGAGGCTGGAACGGTATTCGTAGTCGCCGGCGGAAGCGGTCGCAGGGATGGGATGGGCGGAGGAGGGGCACTTGAAGACTGCCATATCGTCCACGTAGGTGTCATACAGTTGATCCAGTGATGGCGGGTACTGTTCGTTGTGGTCATCCCGGTAGGCGGATATCGCATAGAAAATCTGCTTCAGGTTGTTTTGGCATTTGGACCGCCGCGCCTTCTCCCGCAGCCGCATCGCGCCCGGGGCCAGGAAGGCCGCCAGAATCCCGATAATGGCGATCACCACCATTAACTCGACCAGGGTAAAACCTGCAGACCCGCGTCGAGCATTTCTGCCAGGACGCTGCACGGAACTGCTTGATGCGCTTAGGGTAGAGAGTGCTGTCAGCATGGGCGCGGAAACCTTGGTTGACCGTACCAGAGCGCCTCTATTTTGTCAAGAAGCGCACGCGCCACCGACGATTTTGACACCACGCCAAGGCGTGTGACCTGCCCAAGCCGATCCAGCAGCCAGGCACGGACGGGGCGCCGGCCAAATGGGGGCCGCGTAACGCTCGCCTGTTGCGCCAACACGAGATCCAGCCGTTTCTCCCGAAGTTTGCGTCCAGCGCGCGGCACCACACGAGCCGACTCGAGCGCAAATCCGACCCTCACCTGCCCCGACCGCATCGGGAGGTTCTTAATGATGTCCGGCGTTGCGCGAAGGTGGAGCGTCAAGCGCCCGTGTCGCGCCAGTTTCGTGTCCTGCCGTTGTGCCGGACGAAAATCTGCGACGGCCGCCGCCATCACCACCACATCTGCCTGTCGAGCCTGTCGCCGCATGGCCCGAGCCATCTCTGTGGAACGTTCGACCGGAATCAGCCGCGCCCCGCGCGGAAACGGTTCGGTCACCGGCCCGCACACCACCGTCACCTGGTGGCCCCGCAAGAGGGCTTCGGTCGCAAGACGCGCGCCCATCGCTCCGGTCGAGTAATTCGACAGGAACCGAATCGGGTCGATCGGTTCACGCGTCGGTCCGGCGCTGATCAACACGCGCAGGGCGCGTTCGCCCCGGCGGCGCCGGCGAGACATCAGCGCTTGCGCGCCTTCGCTCGCGCTTTGGGTTTTGCCGCAGCCGCCGCCGGTTTTACGACCGGCGCGCCGGCAACGGGGAGCAGCTGCCGCACGGCGCGAATAATCTCTTCGGTCTCCGCAAGATGACCGATCGCTTCGTAGCCGCAAGCGAGCTTGCCGACATCCGGCCCGATAAACCGCACACCCAGCCGCTTCAGCGTTTGGACATTGCGCTGGACGGAGGGGTGCTGCCACATGTGCACGTTCATCGCCGGGGCAAACAGAATCTTTGCCCGCGTCGCCAGGAGAATGCACGAGAGCAAATCATCGGCCAGCCCGTTCGCGAATTTGCCGATGATATTGGCGGTGGCGGGTGCGACTAACACGACGCGCGCGTGATCCGCGAGCGTCGTATGCACGATGTGCGGGCTCTCCGTGTCAAAGAGCTCCGTGTACGCTTTGCGCTCGCTGAGCGCTTGCAGCGTCGTGGATGAAATAAAATTCGCCGCACGGTGGGTCAGCACGCACGTCACCGCATATCCGGCATCCTTCAGCTGGCGCACCACATCGCCGGCCTTGTAGGCGCCGATGGAGCCCGTCACTCCCAAAACCACTTCCGGTGCGTTGGTCATCATCACGCCCTTTTCTTCTTCTCTTCTTTAGCTTTCGCGCCCCCGGCCCGCCCCTCACCAACGCCGGGGCGGGCGCGCCCCTTCCTCCCGGCGCCCGTTTCGGCCTCTTCGGCCTTGTTAAACACCCGCCCCTGCAAAATCTCTTCGAGCGCGATCGAGGTTACTTTGCGCTGGCTCGTCTCCACAAGCGCCGGGGCGCCCTCGGAGAGTTCTTTCGCCCGTTTCGCCGCAAGAATGACCAGTTTGTAGACGCTCCCGCTTTTCTTCAGCAGTTCCTCGATCGGCAATTGCGACATGCCCTGTTACCCCCTTCGTTGTCGCCGGGATCTCGCGCGGTACCGCGCGAGCATCGTCCCGACTCGTGCTACCGTCTTGGTCAACGTGTCGTTGGGAACCCGGTGGTCGTACCACGCCGCGCAGGCCGTTTCCCGTTTCGCCGCCGCGAGCCGCGTCCGAATGGCCGCGGCGGTTTCGGTGCGCCGGCGCAGCAAGCGCTCCCGCAGGCCCTCCAGGGGCGGCGGGAGCAGAAAAATCAGCACCGCCTGTGTGCGGAGTGTTTGCCGAATCTGCCGCGCGCCCTGGACATCGATACTGAGCATGACATCGCGTCCGCGCGCCAGGGCGCTGGCAATGGGCGCTCTCGGTGTCCCGTAATACGCGCCGTGGACCCGAGCCCATTCCAAGAGTGCGCCGGTCTGCCGCAACCGGGCGAAGGCCTTAGGCGAGATGAACCGATAGTCTCGACCCTGGCGCTCGCCGGGACGCAGAGCCCTCGTCGTCACCGAGACCGACCGGATCAGCCTCGGCATCCGGCGCAGCAACCGCTGGACGACGGAGGTCTTGCCGCCGCCCGAGGGGCTTGAGATGACAAAGACGCATCCTGACGCGCGCCGTCGTGCCGAGGACGATGGCGGGCGTCGCGCCGTGCGCGCGTGGATCATCCCACCACCTGGTGGCTGGCTGCAGGCCGGCGCGGCCCGGCCGTCATTTCCGCTCGTGCGGGCCGCGCGGTCCGCCTTCGGCAGACCCCACCAGGTGGTGGGATCATTCCGCGCGCAGTTCCGCCAGCCGCTGGGCGACCGTTTCCGGCTGCAAGCTCGAGAGCACCACGTGATCGGAATCCATCACAATCACCGTCCGGGTCCGGCGCCCGTTCGTGGCATCCACTAATTTCTGCCGGCGGCTCGCCTCTTCGCGCAGCCGCTTGATGGGTGAGGGATCCGCCGCGACGACGGCGACGATGCGCTCAACCGCGACGGCGTTATCAAACCCAACGTTTAAAAAGTGTGCACCACCCATCGTGCGTACAGTTCACTCGAGATTTTGAACTTGCTCGCGGATCTTCTCGATGCACCCTTTCATCTCGACGACGTGCCGGGCCGCCTGCGGATCGTTCACTTTCGCGCCCAGGGTGTTCGTCTCGCGCGTGAGTTCTTGCGCGATGAAATCCATCTGCTTGCCGACGAGCTGGCGGCCGGCCAGTGTTTGGCGCATGTGCGCGAGATGGCTGTCCAACCGCACCAGTTCTTCATGCACGTCCGCATCTTTCACCAGCGCGATGACTTCTTCCAGCTGCGACACGGAACTGGAGGACTTGGATCCCAGCAACTCCCGAACGCGCTCACGAAGATGCCGACGCTGCTGCTCCAGCGCTTTCGGCAGACGCGACGTGATCGCTCGCAGGTGTTGCTCGATCTGCTGAATCTGCCGACGGATATCGACGACCAACCGCGCGCCCTCACGACGTCGCGTGCGCACGAGGGCTTCGACGGCTTGCGCCGTGGTCTCGCGAATCGGTTCCCACGCCTGTTCCGTCGGGATGCGCTCCTCGGACACCGTCATCGCCTGCGGGAGTGCTAGTAAGTGGTCGAGCGTCAACGCGCCCTTGAGTCCAAATCGGCTCTTGAGGTCGAGGAGCGCTTCGTGATAGCGCTGCAATAACGGCTCGTCGAAGGTGACGCGCCGGCGGTCCCATCGGCTCGACTGCACAAACACGAGCGCTTCGACGCGCCCGCGGCGCAGCCGCTTCTGAATCACCTCGGTGAGCCGCCCCTGCAACGCGGTCAACCCATTGGGCAGCCGCTGCTCGATTTCCAAATACCGGTGGTTCGTGCTGCGCAGCTCGACGGTAATGCTCCCGGCGCTGGTGCGGGTCGTCGCGCGTCCGTACCCGGTCATGCTTTGAATCCCGGCAGCGACGGAAGAGGTCATCGGACCGCGGAGGGCTGTTCGGCGATGATGCCCTTGCGCAGCAACTCGGATGGCGCAAACCACAACCGAATTTCACGCCGCGCATCCTCGGCATTAGCGGAGCCGTGCAGGACATTCTCCATCACGCCGGCGGCGGTCATGCGCCCGAGAGAGCCGCGCAACGACATCGGGTCGGCTTTCTCGGGGTGGGTCGCGCCCGTCACGTCGCGGACCCGCGCGATCGCATCCGGTCCCCAGAGCACAAAGGCCAGGACGAACGGGACATTGTGGAGTTTGCCCTGCAGGTGGTCCAACAACATTTCGAAGAACGGCTTGTCGCGCAAATCGTGGTAATGTGCTGTGGCGAGCTCGCGGCTGACGCGGACCATTTTAGCACCCACCATTTCCAGATGGAGCACCTCCAGGTGAGAAATGACCCGGCCGATCAGGCCTTTCTGGATGGCGTCGGGTTTGATGATGACCAGCGTCGCTTCGTTTGCCATCAGGAGGGCGTGGAGACTCCCAGAGCGTGCAGTAGCCGGGTGAGATCTTCCGATGAAAAATACTCAATGATGATCCGCCCGCCTTTTTTCCGCGACACCATCGTGACCTTGGTCCCCAGCGCCTGCCGCAGCTCATCCTCCAGGCTCTTGAATTGCGGGTCCACCCGCCGCAGGCGACGCCGTTTGCCGGTCGACGCGATCCCGGCCATGGCTTCCAGTTGCCGCACGGTGAGTCGATCCTCCGCCGCTTGCCGGTACAATGCCAATTGCGCGGCGCGTCCCTCAACTCCCAGTAGCGCCTTCGCATGGCCGACGGTGATCGCCCCGTCGCGCACCCCCTGCTGGATTTCCTCGGGCAACGCGAGCAGACGCAACACATTCGCCACCGTCGCGCGATCCTTCCCGATGGCCTCCGCCACGGCTTCCTGCGTGTAGCCAAACTCATCCAACAGCCGTCGGTACCCCTTGGCCTCATCGAGCGGATTCAAGTTCTCCCGCTGGATATTTTCAATCAAAGAAAACTCCAGCGCCTCGCGATCCGTTAAGGTCTTGACGATCGCCGGGATCTCCGGCAGGTTCAGTGCCTGCGTGGCGCGCCAGCGGCGCTCACCCGCCACTAATTCATACGTGCCGTGTGCCACCGGCCGCACGATCACTGGCTCAATCACGCCCTGCCGCTTGATCGAGACTTTCAACTCTTCGAGCATCGCCGCCGTCATGTTCGTTCTTGGCTGGAACCGTCCCGGACGAATCTGGTCTGTCTTGAGCATCACAAAATTACTGGCGTTCTGCATCGGCGCGGAAATGATGTCCGCCAGCCCCCTACCCAATCGTTTGTTCATGTCGTCTCTACGCCTTCTTTTAATATAACCTCTTGCGTAAGAAGCTGATACGCTAATGCTCCTGTAGAAGTCGGATCATAAAGGCAAATGGGTTTCCCGAAACCAGGAGACTCGGCGAGCCGGATATTTCTTGGAATCGCGGTATCAAAAACCAGGTCCTTGAAGAACCGTTTGACTTCATCCGCCACCTCTCGTGCGAGATTGGCCCTGAAGTCGGCCATCGTCAAGACAATCCCACCCACGCGCAGCGAGGGGTTGAGATTCTGTTTGATGAGATTCACGGCGTGCATAAGAGTATTGAGCCCTTCGAGCGCCAGATACTCGCACTGAACGGGAATGATCGTGCTGTCAGCTGCCACAAGCGCATTGATGGTCAACAGCCCCAGCGACGGTGGACAGTCAAAAATAATAAATTCATACTCGTTTCGTAAGGCCTCGCAGATTCCCTTGAGGATCGTTTCTCGAGACTCCGCCGCTGTCAGGTAGGGCTCAGCGCCCGCGAGATCAAGGCTCGCAGGGATAATGCTCAGGCGCTCGATTGGGGTCCGGTGAATCGCCTCTCGAGCCGGTAGTTTGTTGACCAACATCGCATACGCATCTCGCGTCAACCCATTACGCTTGATGCCGCAGGCGATTGTGGCGTTGCCTTGGGGGTCAAGGTCAATGAGCAGCGTGCGCTTGCCAGACAGCGCAAGGTAGGATCCCACATTCACCGCGGTGGTGGATTTTCCTACTCCGCCCTTCTGATTGCAGATGGCAATGGCTTTCGCCATCTCCCCCTCACGAATGTTCCACGTGGAACACGATACAGGCCAATGTCGTCATTCTAGCGATGCTGGAAAGAAAAGCAAGAGGGAATCTTCGGTCTTTTGCACAATGTGTATAACCTGTGGAGACCGGTTATGCGGCTGCTGGAATGTCTGTCGTGCCACTTTTAGCCACGCGCATCCAGAGTATCGACATCAGGCTGTTTGTCATCCAGTACAACACAAGGCCTGATGGCACCTGATAGAACATGAAACCGAAGAGGATCGGCATCATGGGGCCGGACATCATCTTGGCTGATGGGTCCGTCTGGCTGGTGGACATGCCGGCCTGAGAGAGCTTGGTCTGAACAAACATCGCGAGCGCGGTGAGGATGGGAAGCAAATTGAAGTCGCTTCCAATAATTGGCAGAACTAACGGAAAATGGAAGAGATGGTCCGGCAAGGAAAGGTCCTGAATCCAGAGGAAGGACTTTCCGCGAAACTCGACGTAATGTGAGATGGCCTGGATGAGCGCAAAGAAGATGGGCATCTGTAATAAGACCGGCAAGCATCCACCAAGCGGGCTGACGCGATGTTGTTTAAACAACGCAATGATCTCCGGGCTGGCTTTTTGTTGATCTCCGCCGTGTTTGGATGTAATGCGATCCATGTGCGGCTTCAACGCTTGCATCTTTCTCATGGATCGAAACCCCATCAACGTAAATGGGGCCATCGCACAGGTCACGCAGACAGAAAAAAGGATGATGGCGATCCCGTAATTATGCGTTAAACCGGCGATCCAGTTCAGGAAGATCAGGAGGATGAGTCCGATTTGAGCAAACATCCCTGTAGGAAAAGCGCCCTCAAACCCCGCCTTCTTGAGATAAAAATAATCGCGCGGCCCAAGATAGACCGTTGCTGTCATACGGCGTGCGCCGGCTGTTCCATGCTTCAACTCAACTTGCGTGACGGTTGCGATAAAGCCGTTCTTCGATGGAAGGATGGTTGTTGAGCCCCCGGGATCCTCAAAGCGCGCCACGTGGCAGAAATGTCGCTCTGCAAGTGCTAAGAGCAGTGTTCCACGTGGAACATTCCTGGATTTATTGTGCGCAGCTGCGAAGCGTAGATGTTTCTGTTTTTCTCCGTTTGCCGCTCGCTGCTGAATTGCGATCTCAAGATGATTGCTGCGGTCAGAGAGCTGGTCTCCCTTCATCCATGCGCTTGAAACGGTCACAACCGGTGACGCGGCTGCCGCCGAACTGGATTGTTCTTCTAGCGCTATATTCACGAGAGGGTTGTTCGCGTCTAAAGTATAGGAAAGCTCATATTGTGCGCCTGACGCATCCGATCCATCCAGAACCACTTGGCTCTCGCTGTGATTTTTGATCTTCCATGTTAACGGCCGGTCACCAGGCCACAGTTGTAGGAGAGGAGCGTCCTGTCCAAACGACAGCGGATCCAGGCCATGATTGTTTCGAAATTTCTTGAGACCGGCTTGCTTAATCGCCCCGCTGGATGTCCCGATCGTTAACACTAAATCGTGCGACTCGACCGATATAACATCTTCTTGTTTAAGCTGTTGCGATAATACAGTTTCCGCGATCTGCTCCGATATAGTTGCGCTGGAAACGACGCTTCCTGAGCTATTCTCTGCCGTTTTTGGCGCAGGGCGTATCCCGCGCGTCACGAATTGGGCGTAGAACGCAAGAAAAACAGCGGATATCAGCGTGGCAATGAGTACGCGCTTTTCCATCATCCCCCCACCTGCTTCGGGTTGCCAACGGCAACTCGCTGAGCGGATGATCTGGAATGGTGCCAAGCAGGTGGGGGGATCATTTCACCGGATCGACTCCTCCGCGGGACAGGGGGTGGCAGCGAAGAATGCGCAGGCCCGCCTGCCACATGCCGCGCAGCGCTCCATAACGTTCAATCGACATCCGTCCGTATTCGGAACAACTTGGAATGAATCTGCATGAATGTAACATCATGTGGGACAATATATTGCGATAGATATCAACCAGTGCAATGGTGACTTGCGTTAAGAGAGTGCGTTTGTGCGCCGGCATAATTCGAGGAGTTCGCGCTCCAAATCCTTTGTGGGCGTCGGGATGGTTCGCGGGTGAATGACGATAATGATATCAAGGCCTCGACGCAGAGAGACCCGCTGTTCGTTCACGATCGCGCGGAGCTGGCGTTTCAATCGGTTGCGCTCGACGGCGCCCTTGAGCCCTTTTCGCGTGCGCAGGCCCACACGCGCCGTGGCGCACTGGTTCGCCAGGATCCCCACCGACAGAGCGCGTCCGTGCGCCCATCGGCCTCGACGGTAAACGGCGTGGAACGCTTCGGTGAATTTGAGTCGCGTGCTGGGAGGGGTGGACGTACCGATACGCGTGAACCGCGTTACGCGGGGATGAGCTGCCAACGCCCTTTGCGTCGTCGACGGGCGAGCACGCGCTGTCCTGCGCGCGTGCTCATGCGTCGAAGGAATCCGTGCACTTGCTTCCGCTTGCGGTTCGATTTTAACGTCAGGTGCTTCTTCATGATGCGGGTCGGCTCCTTCCTGCGCTGATGATACGGCGTCCCGCTGCGCGAGACGCGTCATGTGTGTGTTGCCCATTATATCGGCGGAGTGGAACGAAAATCAAGGAGAAACCGCTTGAGCGTCTTTGCGCGAGTTGTTATAATGCCCCCCTGTCTCTGAAAGCTGGCTGCACGGGCCGCGCCGGACATAGCCTGTGCAAAACATGTGGAAACTGTGCAAAACTCTGCGTTCGATTGGCGTGGGGCCCTAGAAAGCCTCAGAGCCCGCCTGGGATCTGAAGTCGTTGGGCGCTGGCTTGATCCGTTGCGCGTGGCATCGGTGACGGATCAGGTCGTTGTGATCGAGGCCCCCAATGCGTTCTTCCGTGATTGGGTCGCGGCGCATTATCTGGATGCGTTGCGCCCATTAGTGGGCGCGCGCGACCTCCAATTGGTCACGATCACCGCAGCAAGCGTAGCATCCGTCCTGCCAACGGTGCTCGCCCCGGTGGCTGCTGCCGTCAGCCATGCCTCGGCCGGTCCGGCCGTCGAAGAAGACGCCTCGCCCTCCGCCTCCGACAGCGTATGGGCTCGGCCGCTGAACTTGAAGTTTACATTTGATCGGTTTGTCGTCGGCCCGAGCAACCGTTTTGCTCACGCGGCGTCGATGGCGGTCGCCGAATCGCCAGCGAAAGCCTACAATCCGTTGTTTATTTACGGCGGCGTCGGGTTGGGCAAAACCCACCTGATGCAAGCGATCGGCCACGCCATCCAAAGCCGCTGGCCGTCGCGGCGGGTCGTGCTGATTTCGAGCGAGGGATTTACGAACGAACTCATCACAGCCATTCAGACCAAGACCACCGCCAAATTCCGCGACCGGTATCGCACGGTCGACGTGCTGTTGATCGACGACATCCACTTCATCGCCGAGAAGGAAGCGACGCAGGAGGAATTCTTCCACACCTTCAACGCGCTGTACGACGCGCACAAGCAAATCGTCATGTCGAGCGACCGCTCACCGAAAGCCATTGCCGGGCTTGAAGACCGCCTGGTGAACCGGTTTGAGTGGGGGTTGGTCACCGACATCCAGCCGCCGGATTTGGAAACGCGGATCGCGATCCTGCGCAAGAAAGCTGAAGAAGCGCATGTGGAGGTCGCGCATGGGGTGATCGAATTTATCGCCCGCCAGATCACGTCGAACATCCGGGAATTGGAGGGCGCGCTTATCCGCGTGGTCGCCTACTGCAATTTGTTCAATAAACCGCAAACGGTGATGGTCGCGCAGGACGTGTTAAAAGACATGGTGAAGGAGGTCAGCTCGCGGGTGACGCTGGAAACGATTCAACGATCCGTCGCGGAATACTTCCAGATTGATCTCACGGAGATCCGCGGCATTAAGCGCCAGCGCTCCATCTTGTATCCGCGGCAAGTCGCCATGTATCTCTGCCGACGCCTGACGGAGGCGTCGCTTCCGGAGATTGGCCGCGCGTTCGGGGGAAGGGATCACACCACGGTGTTGCACGCCGTGGACAAGATTGAGCGGGAAATCACCCAGGATGTCCACAAGAAACACCTCGTGGAACAGTTGCATCGCGCGCTGTTGTCAGCGCCGCAGAAACACAGCTAGGAAACGCGTTGTCCACACAACACACAACCCCAACTACTACGACTACGAAGTTTTATATTTAAGAGAAAGACCTTAATACTAGTAGAGCGTTCTACACGGGCAAACTCATGCGCATCGTGATCCAGCAACCACAACTCCTCAAGCACCTGCAAATTGTCGAGCGCGCCGTCAACGAACGAAGCGCGTTACCCATCCTCGCCAACATCCTCCTGCAAACCACGGAGAATGAATTGGTGCTCACCGCGACGGATTTGGATGTGGGGATCCAGTGCCGGCTTCCGCTCACACAGGCCGTTGAGCGCGGCGCGGTGACTTTGCCAGCGCGAAAACTGACCACAATTATCAAAGAGCTTCCCGATGATACCGTCACGCTGGAGGCGAAGAAAAACCAGACCGCGACCATCAGTTGCGGCACTAGCCACTTCCGCATTCCAGGCTTACCCGCTGAGGATTTCCCGACACCTCCGGAGACCATATCGACGGAGGGGGTGTCGCTTCCTCAAGGGGCGCTGAAAGCGCTGATTGCGAAGACCGGGTATGCCATGTCGATGGAAGAAACACGGTTTATCTTAAACGGCGCGCTGATTACCACGCAAAAGAACACGCTCAGTATTGTTGCCACCGACGGGCGACGGCTTGCGACAGCCAGCGCGACGCTGACAGCTGGAAAGGGGTCTATTCAGGCGGTCATTCCTGCGAAGACGATGCGGGAGTTGGGGCGCCTGCTTCCGGAGAGCGATGAAGAGGTGAGTGTGGCGTTGCTGAAAGATCATCAGATGACGTTTCGGTTCGGCGGGGTATCCATTGTGACCCGACTGATCGAAGGGCAGTTCCCCCAATATGAAAAAGTCATCCCTGCGCCGACGAAACAAACCGTCAGTTGCGGACGTCAGACCCTAATGAGCGCGGTCCGTCGGGCCAACCTCATGACGACGGCCACCTCGCAGGCGGTGCTGTTCGAGTTAGGGCCGAACCGGCTGATCGTGTCGAAGGAATCCGCGGAAAGCGGCAGCGCGCGCGAGGAGCTTGCGGTGGACTATATCGGGGAGCCGATGACGATCGCGTTCAATCCCGAATTTTGGCTGGACGCGTTGAAGGTGCTGGAGACGGATGAGGTCACCATCGAAGTCGCCGGACCGGACCGGCCGGCGGTCATCCGCCAGCCCGGCTTTACCTACCTGGTCTTGCCGATGAAGGTCGCATGAGTGCCGCGCAGCGGATTGGATCGCTCATTCCCGAGGTGATGAAGCACACGGCGCACACGCACGGGCCGCTATTTACCATCCAGCGCGAGTGGTCGCGGCTCGTCGGGAAACCGCTGGCGGCGCATACGAAACCCGTCAGCCTCAAGCGCGGGCGGCTGGTGGTCTATGCGGATCGGCCCGGGGATAACTTTGCGTTGAGCTACGAACGGCCGAGACTCCTCGCGCAGCTCCAGATCCTCACCAGCGGCCACGTCGAGGAGATCGTCATCCGGGCGGGAAACGTGTAGGCATGGGCTACGTCATCGACCGTGAACGCGCGCTGGCCATGAGCCACATCGTCGCGGTGCTGAACGTGCGGCAACGGCGGGTGCGCAGCCGCGTGATCCTCAAGGACAACAGTTTGTACCACACGCTGACACGGCCCAAGACGTTTGTGCGGCACTGCCGTGACACGCGGACGTAACCCCCACACAACGCAAGGGACCCTGATGGCAAAGACCACGAAACCATCGGCACGCACACCGCAGGCGAAAGCCCCCAAGCCGGCGGCCCCGGGAGCGTACGACGCCAGCAGCATTCAGGTGCTGGAGGGGCTCGAAGCCGTGCGGCGGCGGCCCGCCATGTACATCGGCGATACGGGGAACAGGGGGCTGCACCACCTCGTCGAGGAAGTGGTGGACAACTCGATCGACGAGGCGATGGCCGGTCATGCGAAGCACATTGAAGTCGACATCCGCAAGGACAACTCCGTGACCGTAATCGACGACGGGCGCGGCATTCCGGTGGACCTGCACAAGACCGAGAAGAAATCCGCGCTTGAAGTGGTCATGACGAAGCTCCACGCCGGCGGGAAGTTCGACAACCGCACCTACAAGGTCGCGGGCGGTTTGCACGGCGTCGGCATCTCCGTCGTCAACGCGCTCTCCGAATGGCTCGAGGCCGAGGTGTACCGCGACGGCAAGGTCTGGCGGCAGCGCTTTGCCCGCGGCAAGCCGACCAGCGGCGTCACCCAGATGGGCAAAGCGACGTCCACCGGCACGCGGGTGACCTTCAAAGCGGACAAGGACATCTTCACGGGCGGGATCGTCTACCAGTTCGAGACCCTCTCCAACCGGCTACGCGAGCTGGCCTTTTTGAACAAAGGCCTCACGATCAAGCTGAAGGACGAGCGCAGCGACAAGGACGCCACCTTCCGGTTTGACGGCGGCATCAAAGAGTTCGTTGAACATCTGAATAAATCGAAAACCCCGCTGCATCAGGTCGTCTATTTCGAGGGAGAAAGCGGCCACGTGACCGTTGAGATCGCGATGCAATACAACGACGGCTACGCCGAGCACCTCTTCTCCTTCGCGAACAACATCAACACCATTGACGGTGGCACGCACCTGTCCGGATTCAAGTCCGCGTTGACGAGGACGATCAACACCTACTGCAAGGGAAAGAATCTTTTTAAGGGCGATGAGCTCACCATCGAGGGAGATGACGCGCGCGCAGGTCTTACCGCGGTCATTAGTGTCAAGGTGCCGCAGCCGCAATTTGAAGGGCAGACGAAGGCGAAATTGGGCAGTCCCGAGGTGGAAGGCATTGTCACCTCCGTCGTGAATGAAAAGTTGGGGGCATTTTTTGAAGAGCACCCCACCATCGCGAAGAAAATCGCCGACAAATGCGTCATCGAGGCGCGGGCGCGCGAACGGGCGCGGCATGAGCGCGAGCTGGTGCGCCGCAAGGGGGCGCTGGAGTCCGGCGGCCTGCCGGGAAAACTGGCGGACTGTTCGGAGCGCGACGCGGCCCTCTGCGAGATCTACATCGTCGAGGGCGACTCGGCCGGCGGCTCGGCCAAGCAGGGCCGCGACCGGCGGTTTCAGGCGATCCTGCCGATCAAGGGCAAGATCCTCAACGTCGAGAAGGCGCGGTTGGAGAAGGTGTTGACGAACAACGAGATCCGCACCATCATCACCGCGCTGGGCTGCGGCATCGGTGGCGAGATGGCGATGGACAAACTGCGCTATCACAAGATCATCATCATGTGTGACGCGGACGTGGACGGCAACCACATCCGCACCCTGCTGCTGACGTTCTTCTATCGGCAAATGCCGCAGCTGCTCGAGGCCGGCCACATCTACATTGCGCAGCCGCCGCTGTACAAGGTCAAACGCGGCAAGCGCGAGGAGTACGTCGAGACGGAAGACCAGATGGCCGACATGCTGCTCGACCTGGGCTCGGAAGGCCACCAGCTCGTGCACCAGCCCAGCAAGAAAACGTTCAAGGACAAGGCACTCATCGAGCTCTTGAAGGTTCTGATGGAGCTGCAGGGCTTGATCAAGAGCCTCGGCCGGTACCGGATCGACCCGGTCGAGTACCTGAAGCTGTACAACTCGAAGAAGGGGCTGCCGATGCATCTCTTGCGCGTCGACGGCCAGGCGCACTTCCTCTTCGACGACGACGAGGTCGCGAAGCTGGCGAAGAAGCATGACCTGGACGTCGAGGAGCTGGAGAAGGCCTCCGCGAGCGCCAAGATGCAGTACGCCGAAATCTTCGAGGCCTCGGAGATCGTCGAGGCGGTGAAGCGGCTCGAGAAGCTCGGCCTCTCGCACGAGGAGTACTTCCCGAACGGGGGGAAGCCGATGTTCAAGCTCTCCGGCGAGGAGAAGTCGCTGGCCTTCACCAGCCTGCAAGAGGTCCTGCAGGCAGTGGATGAGGAAGGCCGCCGGGGCATGAACATCCAGCGGTACAAGGGGCTCGGCGAAATGAACCCGCACCAATTGTGGGACACGACCATGGACCCGGCGCGCCGCACGATCCTGAAAGTCACCCAAGAAGACACGGTGAAGGCCGAAGAGATGTTCACGACGCTGATGGGCGAAGAAGTCGACCCGAGAAAGCAGTTTATCGAAGAGCACGCGCTCGAAGTGAAGAACCTCGACATCTAACACAAGGGACCCATGTATACGCTTGGCGAAAAGATTGTTCCGCGAGACATCGCGCAGGAGATCAAGGACTCCTACCTCTCCTACGCGATGTCCGTCATCGTCGGGCGCGCGCTGCCGGATGCGCGCGACGGCTTAAAGCCCGTCCACCGCCGCATCCTGTACGCGATGCAGGAGCTGGGGCTGGATCCGGGCAAGCCGTACAAGAAGTGCGCCCGCATCGTCGGTGAGGTGCTGGGCAAGTACCACCCGCACGGCGACGTGGCGGTCTATGACACGCTCGTGCGCATGGTGCAGGACTTCTCCCTGCGCTATCCGCTGGTGGACGGGCAGGGCAACTTCGGCTCCGTGGACGGCGACGCCGCGGCGGCCATGAGGTATACGGAAGCGCGCCACTCCCGCATCGCGACCGAGCTGTTGGCCGACCTGGAGAAGGACACCGTCGAATGGGGCCCGAACTTCGACGGGTCGCTGAAAGAGCCACGCCTGCTGCCGGCCGCGATCCCGAACCTGCTCGTCAACGGCTCCAGCGGCATCGCGGTCGGCATGGCCACCAACATCCCGCCGCACAACCTGGGCGAGATCGTGGACGCGTGCTGCGAGATGATTGACCACCCGGACATCGAGCTGCCCCAGCTGATGAAGCTCGTGACCGGCCCGGACTTTCCCACCGGCGCCATCATTTGCGGCAAGGACGGGATCAAGGACGCGTACGCTACCGGCCGCGGCTCGCTGCGCATTCGCGCGAAGGCCCAGGTCGAGCAACTGAAGGGCAACCGGCAAGCACTTGTGATCACCGAGCTGCCGTACCAGGTGAACAAGGCGACGCTCATCGAGAACATCGCGAAGCTCGTGCAAGAGAAGACGCTCGAGGGCATCTCCGACCTGCGCGATGAGTCGGACAAGGACGGCATGCGCGTCGTCATCGAGCTCAAGCGCGACGCCAACGACCAGGTCGTCCTGAACCAACTCTTCAAGCACACGCAGATGGAGGCGAGCTTCGGCATCATCATGCTGTCGCTCGTGGACGGCCGCCCGCGGGTGCTGGGCCTGAAGCCCTTGCTGCAGGTCTTCATCGACCACCGCAAGGACGTCGTCATCCGCCGGACCAAGTTCGACCTGGCGAAAGCGCGCGAGCGGGCGCACATCCTCGAGGGGCTGCGCATCGCGCTGAAGCACCTCGACGAAATCATCAAGACGATCAGGCAGTCAAAGAGCCCGGCCGAGGCCAAGGACGCGCTCGTCAAGAAGTTCGATCTGTCTGAGAAGCAGGCGCAGGCCATTCTCGAAATGCAGCTGCAGCGGCTGACGGCCCTTGAGCGCGACAAGATCGAGGAGGAGTACAAGGCGCTGTTGAAGAAGATCGAGGAGTACGAGGCGCTGCTCAAGAGCGAGCGCCAACTCATGGACCTCATCAAAGCCGAGCTGCAGGAGCTCAAGAAGCGCTACGGCGATGAGCGCCGCACGCAGATCCTCGGCGAGGTGAAGGATTTCAAGGTCGAAGACCTCATCGCGGAAGAGGACGTCGTCATCACGATCAGCCACACCGGCTATATCAAGCGCTTGCCCGTGTCCGCGTACCGCAAGCAGCGGCGTGGCGGTGTGGGCGTCACCGCGATGGAGACGAAGGAAGAGGATTTCGTCGAGTACCTCTTTGTGGCCTCGACGCACGAAACCCTCCTCTTTTTCACGAATCAAGGGCGCGGCTATTGGCTGAAGGTCCACGAGGTGCCCCAAGCCAGTCGCTATGCCAAGGGCACCGCAATCGCGAACCTGCTCTCCTTGCAGAAGGACGAGCGCTTCTCCGCGTTTGTCTCGGTCAAGACGTTTGAGCCTGGGCGCTTCGTGATCATGGCGACGCGGCAGGGCACGATCAAGAAGACCTCGCTGGACGCCTACGCCAATCCGCGGAAGGCGGGGATCATTGCCATCACCCTTGAGAAAGGCGATGAACTCATCGAGACGGTCGTCACAGATGGGAAGCAGGAGATTTTGCTGATTACCAAGCAGGGCAAGGCGATCCGATTCTCTGAGGAGCAGGCGCGCGAGGTCGGACGATCCGCCCGCGGGGTGCGCGGCATTCGGCTGGGCAAGGGCGACGCGGTGATCTCCATGACGCTCGCACAGCCGAGGAGCGAGTTGCTGACGGTGACCGAGCTGGGCTTCGGCAAGCGTTCGCCCGTCGAGGAGTACCGGCTGCAGAGCCGCGGCGGTAAGGGCATCATCAATATCAAGGTGACGCCGAAGAATGGCGCCGTGGTGGGGGCCAAAGCCGTCACGGATAAAGATGAAGTCATGCTGATCACGCATGAAGGCATGATGGTGCGCTCGCCGGTCAAAGACGTCCGCAGCACGGGGCGCGCAACCCAAGGGGTGCGGCTCATTAACATTAAGGGCAAGGACCGGGTCGCCTCGGTGGCCCGTGTCGCGCCGAAGGACGAGGAAAGCGTGGAAGCCATCCCCGCGCAGCCGGTACCCAGCGACGCTGATGCCGGAACGGACGAATCGGTTGTGGCGGCATCGGCTCCCGCGAAGAAAACCGCGCCGGCCAAGCCGCGGGCGGCGGCCCCGAAGGCGCAAGCACGACCACGCGTCACCTCGGTTAAAACGAAACGAAAGAAGTAGACAAAACGCCACGTCCCCGTCGTCCAGCCCGGCCTAGGACAAGAGCCTTTCGAGCTCTCGACGCGGGTTCGAATCCCGCCGGGGACGCGTTCTTAGCATGAGCACCGCCGATCTGTGGCTTGCGCGCGCACGACTCGTCACGCCGCAGGGCGTTGTTGAGGGGTCGGTCAAGATCCGTGGTGGGCGGATCCGCGCGATGCGCCCAACGCCTCCGCGCGGCGCAAAGACGCTGAACCTTGGGGGGTTGTATCTTGCGCCAGGGTTCATTGACTTGCACGTGTGGGGGGATCCGCGCGCGGTGGCGCACGACGCCGTGCAGTGTGGCACGACGGGATTTTTGACGACCATTGGGTCTGAGCGTCCGAAACGCCTGCTTGCGCAAGTGGCGGCACATGGGCGCGTCGACGGACCAGGAGCCGAGTGCCTCGGGGTGCATCTTGAGGGCCCGTTTGTGAATCCGGTACGCGGCGGGGCCCTGCCGCGACGCGGCATGCGTGCACCGACACGGCGCGAACTCGATGCGCTCTGGAGCGCGTCCGCGAAACATCTGCGGCTCATCACCATCGCCCCAGAATTGCGCGGTGCGCGCGACGCGATTCGGTGGTGCAAACGGCATGGCATCCTGGCCTCGCTCGGCCATAGCGATGCGGATGCGGCCACGGCGTTGCGTGCTGTTGCAGGTGGGGCCTCTGCGGTCACGCATGTGTTTAACGGCATGCGGCGGCTGCACCCTCGCGAACCGGCGCTGCTCGATGTGGCGCTGACGGATCCGCGCCTGACCACGATGGTGATCGCCGACGGCGTCCATGTCAGCCCCACGGCGCTTCGGCTGCTCGTGCGGACGAAGGGCGTGGATCGGATCGCGCTCGTGACCGATTCCATTGCGCGCCAAGGCTGGGATGTAGTCGCCCGCCAAGGAGCGTACTATAGGCGAACCGGCGTACTGGCCGGCAGCCGGCTGACCATGATCCGGGCGGTCGAGAATATGGTGCGGCTCGCCGGGGTCTCGCTCTCCGGTGCCGTGCACATGGCCACGGCGGTCCCGGCACAACTGCTGGGCCTGGCGCGGTCCCGCGGCACACTGCGGCTGGGCGCGCGGGCGGATTTCGTCGCATTTGATCGCCGGTTTCGCGTGCAGATGACGATGGTCGACGGCGATCTGGAATATCTACGGTAGGTTGACGACGTAAAGGATTGCCCCTATGTGCGGCATTGTCGGGTACATCGGCAAGGCGGATGTGACGAACACGATTCTTGAGGCGTTGAGCCGCCTGGAGTATCGCGGCTATGACTCCGCCGGGATCGCGGTCCTCAACGGCAAGGGCGTTGAAATCCGCAAGCGCGTCGGAAAACTCAAGATCTTGGCCGAGGCGGTTCGCCGGCAACCGATGAAGTCCGGGCATGTGGGGATCGGGCACACGCGGTGGGCGACCCACGGGGAGCCGTCCGAGATCAACGCGCATCCGCATACGGATTGCAGCCACGCCTTGGCCGTCGTGCACAACGGGATCATTGAAAATTACGCCGAGCTCAAAGCCCAGCTGGTCGCGAACGGCCATACGTTTCGCTCGCAGACCGACACCGAAGTCATCGCCCACCTCGTCGAGGAACTGGCCAAACATACCCCCTTGGACCGGGCCTTCCGCCAGGCGCTGAAGCAGCTCAAGGGGTCCTATGCGGTGTGCCTGCTCTCCAAACAGGACCCCCACCGGATCTTCGGCGCGCGCAACGGCAGCCCGCTCATCGTCGGCATCGGCGACGGCGAAGCGTTCTTCGCCAGCGACGTGCCCGC
>Ga0209515_10002377_pt1 | contig 29121 bp, 30 predicted proteins | sample Subgroupgradi54m_FD_187454 | JGI IMG/M metagenome (GOLD analysis project Ga0209515, IMG submission 187454) | Subsurface groundwater microbial communities from S. Glens Falls, New York, USA - GMW60B uncontaminated upgradient, 5.4 m (SPAdes)... ... | reverse complement strand
ATTATTAAAAAGATAGCCTGTAAGTTATTTTTTTCGTCTCTGTCCCGATTTCCAAAAATTAAACTATTGGTAAACATATTGGATAAAAGAGCGATAAACCCTACAAGGACAGAAACTATTGCCATAAGCCTTATGTCAAAGTTCTTAACATGGGAGAGTTCGTGTGCAAAGACGCCTTCTAGTTCAACTTTGTTTAGTTTGGATAAAATTCCTGATGTTGCTGCAACAACCGCGTTTTGCGGACCTCTTCCTGTTGCAAAAGCATTCATAGATTCATCTTTTATTATGTAAAGCCTTGGCATGGGTAGATTGTCTTCTTTCGAAAGTTTTTCAACAATGCTGAAATAGTCAGGATACTCTTCCTTTTTTGCTTCTTTTGCTCCGGATGTTGCTAAAACAAGCTTATCAGAATAGAAATAACTTCCAATACTTGTAAGAATAGAAAAAATAAGAGCAAACCAGACATAGGAGATGCTATAACCTAATGCTTTTACGAAAATATAAACAACCGTTGGTATAAAAATGGCAAAAAGAAGCATTATTAGCCATGTTTTTAGTTTATTTTGGAGTACAGATTCTTGGATTTTCATGAAGTCAGCTTTTCAGCCAATTTGAGAAGTCATTATAGCTTAAAGTATTCAGAATGTCACTTTTTTTAGCCCATCCTCTTTTTGCGAGCATCACTCCATATTTTGACATAATCATTTGGGAAACTCTGTGGCTGTCTGTGTTTATAACCATTTTAACCTTACTTTCGACAGCTTTTCGTATAATCGTATCCGGCAAATCAAGTCTGTTTGGCCAGCTATTGATTTCCAATGCTTTATCGAATTTTTTACAAAATTCAAAAATTTTATCCCAGTCAAGATCATAACCCGGCCTTACATTTAACAATCTTCCTGTTGGATGGGCAAGGATTTTAGCCTTTGAATAGGAAAGACCTGCTAAAACTCTCTGTGTCATTTTGTTTTTGTCCATACTAAACACGCTATGCACGGAAACGACAGCAGCATCTAACAAGCTTAGTGATTTTTCGTCAATTGCAAGCTTTCCCGAGGGTAAAATATCGACTTCGAGCATTTTAAATATTCGAACACTTTTATTGTTGGATTTAATTTGTTCAATTTTCTCAGATCTTTTCTCCAGAATTTCGTATATTTCTCTATTTGTGTGTTTCGAAACGCTTGGATTATGCTCTGAAAATCCTAAATATTCGTAGTTCAATTTCTTAGCTTCATTTAACATTTCTTCCACTGAGCTTAAGCCTAAATCGTGGCTGGGCTCTATTGGATAATTCGAATGCGTATGAAGGTCACCTTTTAAATCCTTAAGCTCAACCAAATCAGGTAACTTATTGGCTAATGCGAGTTCGATTTCTCCAGTGTCTTCCCTCATTTCAGGCTCAATATACTGAAGGCCGATTTCTGCGTAAAATTCTTCTTCTGTTTCATATCTTTTGATTGGCTGATTTTTTTCTTTTAAGAATTTGATTCCGCGCTCGGATAAAGAAAAATTCTTTTTAAGGGCAAGTTCGCGTAAGTGTACATTGTGGTTCTTGCTGCCTGTAAAATGCTGCAGAAGTGATCCAAATGCGTCTGGGGGCTGTACCATAAGATCTATTTGCCTTCCTCCGGATACCATAATTGATGCTGAAATATCTCCTTTTTCTATCACTCTCTCCTTATATGGGTAAGAAGTGAAATGTTCGATAACTTCCTTCGGTTTATTGGAGGCAACAGCTATATCTATGTCGCCGATAGTCGCAACTCCACGCCTGAGGCTGCCTAAAGGTTCGGCTTTATCAACTTCCGGTAACTCTTTTAAGTAATAAACGAGCTTGTCGGCAACCTCATGAGCGTAAGGGAGGACCATTCTTGTTGTTTTGCCTTTTCCTTCTTTAAATTCACTTAATGCCCTTAAAATATCACTCTGGGATTTTTCTCCAAACTTTGGAAGTGAAGCTATTTTTCCCTCTATACCAAGTTTTTCTATATCTGTAATAACAGTTTTTGGATTCTTGAGCTTAAAGTGTTTTACTAAAGCATAGGCTTTTTTAGGTCCAAATGACGGAATGTCTAAAAGAGGAAAAATTGCCCCCGGAATTCCTTCAAAAACCCATTCAAAGCGCTTAACTTTACCTGTTTTTATAAGCTCTTCAAGGTGTGATCTTATTGAAGTTCCAATGCCAGGAAGGGAATCAAGAGTTCCGCTTTTGTAGTAATCCATTATTTCGGAATTAAGATGAGCGATCGTATCTGCGGCTTTCTGGTAAGCGAGAACCTGAAACCTGAATTTCTTATCGTCTTTGATGCTGTAAGCTGCTGCAACATTCCGTAAAAGTACAGCTATTTGCTCATTTGACATACATAAAGATTATATCAAAGCAATAGCTTTGATGCGATTATATTCTCAATCTAATCAAAGCATTGACGGGGATATAAATATTGGGTAAAATGTTTGACACGGGCTCGTAGTGAAGAGGCCTATCACGTCTCCCTGTCACGGAGAAGATCACCGGTTCGAATCCGGCCGAGCCCGCTGCTCCAATTGCAATGCCTAGAGGAAGAAAAAAAATATCACGTCAAAAGAATTCGCCTCGAAATTACTTTAAGTATTCGACGCAAATAAAAATCTCGGAATCTTACTTCAGCTTGTTTGTAGGAGCGCTGGTTATTTTATTCGCAACATTTTTGGTTTTTGTTTTTGCAAAAAACAAAACTTACGATAAGATAAATACAGCAGCTTCTACTCATCAGGAATTAAGCTCTACTTCTGAAAACAATTCAACTACAAAATCTTACGAAGTCAAAACAGGAGATAGCCTCTGGGCAATTGCAGAAAAAGTTTATGGTTCGGGATACAACTGGGTTGATTTAGCAAAAGCAAATAATCTTTCAAACCCGGGATTAATACATACAGGAAATAAACTTATTATTCCTGTCGTTCAGAAAATAACAGTCGCAACTATTCAACCCACCCAGAATAATGGGCCCTCAATTTCAGGTTCAACTTATACAATTGTGAAAGGTGATAATCTTTGGAACATTTCAATTAGGGCGTACGGTGACGGTTTTAAGTGGCCCGAAATTGCAAAAGCAAATAGTTTAAGAAAACCAAATCTAATTCACTCCGGAAATCTTTTGAAAATTCCTCGATAAACTCAATATGATAAAATCTAATCGCGCGGGTGTGGTTCATCGGTAGAACGTCTCCTTCCCAAGGAGAAGGCAGAGGGTTCGATTCCCTTCACCCGCTCAGATTTTGAAGAAAACGAAGTAGAGGACGACCGCGATTAGAATTCTATAAATTGCAAAAGGAATTAAGGTATTTGTTTTTACAAACTGTAAAAACCACTTCACTGTAACTACAGCAGTTATAAAGGAAACTACAAATCCGATTGATAATATTCCAACATTTGAACTTGTTAAGAGTTTTATGTTTTTCAGAAGGTCATAACCGGTTGCAGCAAACATTGTCGGGATTGCGAGCATAAAAGAAAATTCGACCGCTTCTTTTCTTGATAAGCCAAAAAACATTGAGGGAAGTATTGTTGCAGCAGATCTGGAAACCCCCGGGATTACCGCAATTGATTGTGAGACACCGATTAAAACTGCTTGGAAATTGTTCAGCTGTTTGATGGTTAAATTGTTTTCCCTTTTCTTGAATAATCTCTCAAAATAAATTATTAAAAGACCTCCGACAAATAGGGCTATTAAGGAGATTAGTATATTTCCAATTAGCAATTGTTTTATTATTTTGTAAAAAATAAATCCTAATATTGCAGTCGGAACAAAAGCAAACAAAACTTTTTCTAAAACTTTTCTTTCTATTAATAATTTTTTTGCGTATAAAATAACGACTGCCAAAATTGCCCCGGATTGAATTGCTATTTCAAAAGTTTTTGTAAAATCCGATTGTGCAATGTTCAGGATCTTTGCAGCAAAAACAACGTGGGCGGTTGAAGAAATAGGCAAAAATTCTCCCAGTCCTTCGACTATGCCTAAGATTGCAGCATGCAATAAGTCCATGTGTAAAGGTTAACAGAAAATTTCAAAAATTTAAATACCTATCAATTTTCCCATATTGACGGGATTTTTTATAATTGGTATTATTAATCGTGCCCGATACAAAGTTTAAAACTAAATACATTTTTGTTTCCGGTGGTGTAATATCAGGAATCGGTAAAGGAACCACCGTTGCTTCCATCGCTTTTCTTCTCAAATCCGCAGGCTACAAAGTCGCCCCGATAAAATTCGAAAATTATTTAAATATTGACGCAGGAACAATAAATCCAATAGAACACGGTGACCCTTTCCTGTGCGAAGACGGAACAGAAACAGATATGGATATAGGGTCTTACGAAAAATTTTTAGATGAAGACATGGGAAAAGATAATTTTGTGACAGCAGGACAAATCTATAAAACGGTTATTGATAAAGAGAGAAGTTTTGAATACGAAGGAGAGGATGTTGAGGCAATTCCATATATAACAAATGAAATAATAAGAAGAATCGATCACCTCGCTTCAAAAAAAGATGCTGACATAGTTATTATAGAATTGGGCGGAACTGCAGGCGAATATCAAAATGTTTTTTACTACGAAGCATCAAGAATATTAACTTTAAAAAGGCCCGGAGACGTAGTGCATGTTCACGTGAGTTATGTTCCGACACCAGCACATCTTGGAGAGCCTAAAACCAAACCGACACAACTTTCTGTGAGAATGCTTAATTCTTTGGGAATTCAACCGGATTTTATTATTACCCGTTCGGAAAAATATTTAGACCAAAGAAGAAGGGACAGGCTTGCTCTTTTTTGTAACGTTCATAAAGACGATATAATCTCAAGTCCTGATGTCGAGTCGGTTTATGAAATTCCGATTGTTTTGGAAAAGCAAAACTTAAACGAACGAATTCTAAGAAAACTAAAGCTTCCGGTTAAGAAACCAAAACTTTTCGAGTGGAGCAAACTTCTGGAAAGAATAAAAGACGGAGAAAAGAATATCGAGATAGCAATTGTCGGAAAATATTTTGGAACAGGAGAATATGAATTGAAAGACTCCTATGCGGCACTTTTTGATGCGATAAATCATGCTGCCTGGCAGGTAAAAGCAAAAGTGACTACAAAATGGATTGATGCTGAGAAGGTTGAAAAAGAGGGAGTTGCGGTTATTGGAAATCCAAGTGGAATAATAGTGCCGATTGGCTGGGGACAAAGAGGAGCTGAAGGAATGATAAAAGCAGCAAGCTTTGCCCGAGAGAAAAAAATTCCATATCTTGGACTGTGTTACGGAATGCAGCTGGCTGCAGTCTCTTTTGCTAGAGATGTTTTGGGAATGTCAAAAGCAAATACTATGGAAAACGATCCGAAAACCAGTCATCCGGTAATTCATTTAATGCCGGCTCAAGAAAAGTTTATGAAAAAAAGGGCATACGGCGGGACGATGAGATTGGGAGGATGGAGGGCAAAAGTTAAAAAGGGAACAATTGCGTATGATATTTACAAAACAGAAATTACATCAGAGCGGCACAGGCACCGATATGAGTTTAATGACAAATACGCCAAGCATTTTGAAGAAAAAGGTTTAGTAGTATCTGCAAGATCGATAGACGAAGGGCTTGCGGAAATCATTGAGCTCCCAAAGTCGATTCACCCGTTTTATCTTGGAACTCAAGGCCATCCCGAATACAAAAGCCGGCCACTTTCTCCCCACCCAATATTTCTTGCATTCCTAGAGGCGTGTAGTGTAGAATATTCAGAACATGATTAAGCAAATCGACTTTAAACCCGGTGATATTGTCCGAGTTCACCAAAAAATAAAAGAAGGAGAAAAGACCAGAATTCAGGTTTTTGAAGGCACGGTTCTTTCGATGAAAGGGACGAACGGAAACCGAATGTTTACGGTCCGAAAAGTCGTCGGAGAAGTTGCAGTCGAGAGAATTTTTCCGGTTGACTCTCCAAACATCGAAAAAGTAGAAATTAAAGGTCAGATAAAACAGAAAGTAAGACGCGCAAAATTATATTTCCTCAGAAAACAGTTCAAAGCATAGCTTGCCTTCTAAGAAGCTAAAAAAATATGAAGATTTCTAATCCGCTTGCAAGAGAGGGAGAAGAAATCGCTGAAAAATATCTTCAGAAGTTAGGTTTCAAAATAATCGACAGGAATTTTAGAGCAAGAAATACAGAACTGGATATTGTTGCAATCCACGATAATACTTTAATTTTCGTCGAGGTAAAAACAAGATCAACGAACAAATTCGGAACGCCTTTTGAGCAGATTGCTTATTTTAAATTAAAGTCTTTAATAAAAGCAGCGCAGCATTATAAAATAACCCACAAAAACCTTCCTGATTTGATGAGAATTGACGCGGTTTCTGTTCAATTCGACTTAAAAGAGCCAAAAGTGAAGCACATCCAAAACATCAGTGGATTTTAATAAGTTCCTTGAGGCTTTTCGCTTATAAATTTCGCGTAATAATCTATAGCCGCATCGTATATAGTGTCAATTTGAAACTGGAATGGATTCCACTTTGCTAATGCAGCTTTAATATCCGACGGATGTCCCTTCCAATATCCATATCTAATTCCATCTGATGTTATTTCGTGACGAGCAAGAAAAACATAACCCATAACTGTTGCATCGTTTACGTCGAAAATGTTTAGTAAAAATGGTTTTCCTGTTTTCTTATCAATTGCATTTTCTTTGACCAGTTTATATATTCCCAAGGCTCTGTCTGGCATAAATTGAATAGAGATTGCTCCACCAGATAGATTAAAATTAGGGTCACCTCTTAAAGATCCTGGAATATTTTCCGGGATAAAATTTAATCCTGCATCAGATGATGTAAGTTTAAGGAGTTCTCTTAAAGCGGACTTTGCTTTGGGAAAAGCATCTCTATCATCGTTTATCTCGTCGAGTGAAAGCCCTTCTCCTATATTTGAAAAACCATAGGCACTCCCGCCTCTAAGAAATTTCTTTGTTCCTCCTGTTTCAAAAGCAATTAATTGAGCCATTCCTCCCGGATTAATTAGGGCTTCGTCTGCTGTAATCTTTTTTTCATCATCCAGCTTATCGTCTCGCAATATTCCTTTATCTCTTAGTTGTTGAACGATATCTAAAGCTCTTGAATAATTGTCATAAGCTATTCCTAGTGTTTCAGGATGAATGCCCATATTTCTAATCCATTGCAATTTATCAGTTGGAATAGGTTTTAGTCCTTCAAGTCCTTTTTGTCTTAGGGCATAGCGCTCGTTTAAAAGATAGATTCGAATATCAGGATCACTAGTTATCCATAAGCCTTTGTCTATTTCCGAAAGTTTTGGGTTTTCTAAGATTCTACTTAAATATTGAAATTCTTTAGCTCTTCGCTGATTTGTGTGTGGAGAGACTGAGAGAATAGATTGAGCAATTTGATCTAAGCTGACTTCTTTTATTATCTGCACACTTTCTTGTTTCCCTTTTTCATCGTCAACAGGTCTAGGGACCGTGAAAGTAGCATCCTTTCCAGCAAGTATACTTGCTGCTAAAGCTACGCGTATGAATGTTTCTTTTGGAGTTGCCATGGTCGAAGATTATATCATTTTTCTCTTATTAGTCTAATCTGGTCGCGGATTGTGGCTGCGGTTTCAAAATCCAAATCTTTTGCGGCCTGCCGCATTTCCGAGCTTAATCTTTTAATAAGGTCTTCTTTCTCGTCCGGCAGAATTACTTCTTTTTGAAGTTTCATTAAAAGATCTAATTTTTCTTCCCTTTGTTCTTCTTCCTCAACTAATCTTGCTCTTATTTTTTTCTCAATGGATTTGGGTGTTATATTATGTTTCTTGTTATAAGCAAGCTGAATGTTTCTTCTTCTCTCGACTTCTTTTATAGCTTCGTCCATAGATCCTGTTATATTGTCAGCGTACATAATAACTTGTGCATCAACGTGGCGTGCTGCCCTACCCATTGTCTGAATCAATGAGGTTTTTGAGCGGAGAAACCCTTCTTTGTCGGCATCCAGAATTATAACCAGAGAAACTTCAGGTAAATCCAACCCCTCCCTTAAAAGATTAATTCCAACCAAAACATCATATTCTCCGGATCTTAATTTATCCAAAATATCCTGTCTTTCAAGAGTTTGAATATCCGAATGGAGATATGAAACTTTAATTCCCCGCTCAATCAGAAAAGTAGACAGGTCTTCTGCCATTCTTTTGGTCAACGTTGTTACCAGAACTCTTTGTTTTTTCTTTGTTCTCTGTTCAATTTCGGAGATTAGATCATCTATTTGTCCTTTTGTCGGCCGGATACTTATTTTCGGATCAACTAAACCTGTTGGCCTTATCAATTGTTCGGAAACAGCATTAAATTCGTTTGCGAGACTCAATTCATAATCATTGGGAGTTGCAGAAACGTAAGTAAGCTGATTTACACGTCTTGCAAACTCATCAAATCTTAATGGCCTATTATCCAAAGCCGAAGGAAGCCTGAAGCCATAGTCGATTAACATTTTTTTTCGGGCCTGGTCTCCGTTGTACATTCCTCGAATTTGTGGAAGAGTGATATGAGACTCATCTACAATTGTTAAAAAATCACTCGAACACTCTTCAAAATAATTGAGCAAAGTGTATGGAGGTTCGCCGGGTTTTCTTCCGTCAAAATATCTTGAATAATTTTCAATTCCATTAACGTAACCAACCTCTTTTATCATCTGGAGATCGTATGTTGTTCGTTGGGAGAGTCTATGGGCTTCCAGGTCTTTTCCATTTTTCTTAAGTTCGCTGACCCTAATTTTTAAGTCTTCCCTGATTTGCGAAAAAATCGGGTCGTAAGTACTCGGATTTGTCATATAGTGTTTTGCAGGATAAATAACTGTTCCGATATTTTTGTTTAATAAATCGCCTGAGAGAGGGTCGAATTCGATAATATCTTCTATTTTTCCATCGGAAGTTTCTATTCTAAGGCCTAAATCCGAGTAGGCAGGAAACACGTCTACGTTTTCTCCCCGAACCCTGAAAGTGCCACGTTTAAAAGCATAATCATTCCGGTCGTACTGCAAATCGGTGAGTCTGACCAAAATATCACGCTGATCTATTTTTACACCGGGCTTAAGTTCCATTACAAACTTACCGTATTCGATAGGCGAGCCCAAATTATAGATGCACGAAACCGACGCAACCACTATTACGTCTTTTCGGGTTAGAAGATTTGTTGTTGCAGAAAGTCTTAATTTATCTATTTCTTCGTTAATCTCCGTTTCTTTTGCAATATAGGTATCTGTTTGAGGCATATACGCTTCCGGCTGGTAAAAGTCGTAGTAGGAAACAAAATAGGATACGGCATTATCAGGAAAAAAATCTCTGAATTCCTGATAAAGTTGGGCAGCAAGTGTTTTGTTATGGGAAATAATGAGCGTTGGTTTTTGCAAATTATTTATAACGTTTGCCATCGTAAAAGTTTTACCTGATCCTGTTACTCCAACCAAAACCTGGTGTTTGGCACCTTTATTAATTGTTTTTGTTAACTTTTCAATCGCCTGGGGCTGGTCACCTGTAGGCTTAAAATCTGATTTGAGTTTAAATTTCATTGAAATTTCATTTTAGCACAAATGACTGAGTTTGTATTAAATGATCATATTGACAAAGTTCTACTATTTTTCGTATATTTTTCTTAGAGGGATATAAAATATGGCTGGAGTATTATATCGTAAAGAAAGAGAAGTTCTAGAATTTTTAGCCCAATTCCAAAGGCAGTACGGTTATTCTCCGACTTTGGCTGAAATTGCCAAGGCTACGGGCCACAGAAGCAATTCCACCGTTCACACACTTATAAAATCTTTGGTTGAGAAAGGTTATATTCAAAAAGTCGAGGGAAATACGCGGGTTCTTAAAATTATCGATGAAAAGGTCACTTTTTCCATGCTTGGCAGCAAGCCTGCAATAGAATTGCCTCTGATGGGATTTATTGCCGCAGGAAGCCCTCTGGAGCCTCACACAGACCCTAACGCGACCTTTCATGTGTCTGCTTCACTTCTCTCTGGCCAAAAAACAGCATATGTTCTGCAGGTAAAGGGAAACTCGATGATTGAGGATGGAATTTTCGACGGAGATTTTGTAGTGATAGAAAAGATTAGTGAAGCGGTAAACGGCGATATTGTTGTTGCGATAGTAGACGATAATTTGGCAACTCTTAAAAAATTCTTTAAAGAAAACGGCGTTGTAGTTCTAAAGCCAGCAAATTCTGAAATGCAGCCAATTTACCCTAAATCTCTTCTGGTCCAAGGCAAAGTCGTCGGTCTCGTCCGCAAATTTCAATAATATGCCTGAAACAAACCCGCCATCAGAGCAGGAAAAATTAAAGCAAGCTTGGCTTTCAGAATTATCTCATTTTATTGTGGAGGCAAATCTTGCGACATGGGCTGGTGATGGAAAAGAAGTTCCCGCTCAAAGGCCGGGTTATAAAGAATTACAGTATCCTTCGCCTGAGAAGCCTCAAGGTGATTGGTCTCTGAGAGATAGCTATGCAGGATATTTTAGAGCACCCGGAATGACTACTGTTTATTATAAAGGTATTCCTGCTTGGATCATGTCGTATGGAGGACACGGACAGACAGAGGAATACTATGGAATAGCAAAACCAACTTTTGAATTTTTGAAAGCTGCGCTAAAACATGTTTCTCCGGAGATGCCATTTCGCGGTCCGAAAGAGTATGTTGAAGGAGACAAAAAATATGAATTTGAAATGATTGAAGGGAATATCGAAGATGGATTATGGAGAGAAAGAGTTACAGAAAATGGAATATCTACGTTTAGACAAATTGGAGTTGTTGGTTTAGTAATTAATAAGGATTCAAATCGAAATCCAATTTATCCTTGGAATCTATAAATTATTTTCTGAACTTTACAATCTTGAGTTTGTGGTTTATATAGAAGAGAACTCCAAAAATTAATAGAACTGCGATTCCGAATTCAAATTTCCTGTAGTAAGGTTCAAGAGAGTGCCAGTTTTTTCCTAAAGTGAATCCTACGTAAGTCAAGATTGTGCTCCAGATAAAGCTTCCCAAAAAAGTGTAAATCGAAAATTTTAGGATGTTCATTTCTGATAAGCCCGCAGGAAGAGAAATAAATGTTCGGACTGCGGGTAGAAGTCTGGAAAAAAAAGCAATAGAATTCCCGTATTTCTTGAACCATGATACTGCGCGGGTGTAATCGTGTTCGGTTACAAGAACAAATTTCCCGAATTTTCGAATGATGTTAAGGATGACATTCTCTTCAAGATAAAATCCGATTCCGTAAGCAATCAGTGAGCCGAAAAGGTTGGCGATTGCTCCTATTGTTACAACCGCCCAGAAGTTTAGTAATCCTTGGGAAGCAAGAAATCCGGCAAAAGGCATTGTTATTTCGGATGGGATTGGAAGAAGTGCAGATTCCAAAGTCATCAACGCAAAAACAGCCAAATAGCCATTTGAAGTTACAAATTGTATAATTGCAGATGAAAGAGTCTCAATCATGGATAAAGGTATTCTGTATATTGTAGCAACACCAATCGGAAATTTACAAGATATAACACTTCGGGCAATCGAAATTTTGAAAAAAGCAGATTCGATTGCTTGCGAAGATACAAGAAAGACATCGATTCTTCTTAAAAGTTTAAAAATCGAGAACAAACATTTAATTTCTTACTACGAACAAAATGAGCTTGGAAGAATTCCTGAAATAGTAAATGCGCTAAAAAATGGTTTGAATATTGCTTTAGTTTCTGATGCAGGAACTCCGACCATCTCTGATCCCGGATTTAAATTAGTACGCGAATGTATTAAAGAAGGAATTAAAGTTGAGTCAATTCCAGGACCAAGTTCAGCAATTTCAGCACTAGTCTCATCCGGTCTCCCAACGGATAAATTTCTTTTTGTCGGGTATCCACCTAAAAAAGAAGGACACAGAAAGAAATTTTTTGAAAATATTCTCGCGTCAAATAAAATTCTAAAAAGCACAGTCATTATTTATGAGGCTCCCCATAAAATTTTAAAAACTCTTGAGGAAATGAAGGAAATTTTTGAGGATATAAATATTGTTATTGCAAGAGAGCTTACTAAAATTCATGAAGAAATTCGTCACGAAAAAATTTCGCAATCTTTGGAACACTTCAAAAAAAATAATCCGAAAGGGGAGTTTATAATTTTGATTTCGCTAGAGAGTCTTTAGGTGGGATTCAATCTCGAAAAGTCTATTATATTTTGCAATCATCTCGCCTCTAGATAAGCTCCCGAATTTAAAATAATCAGATGAAACTGCAACTGCAAAATCCGCAATAAAGTCGTCGTTTGTTTCTTCGGATCTTATAGACGTTACTATTTTTTGTCCTGATTGTCTTGCTATCTCAACAACAGCCATTGCTTCGATAACAGTTCCGATTTGACCGGGTTTAATAACGATTCCGGTTGTTGCTTTTTTATCAAGCGCTGTTTGAAGCCTGTAGGGGTTTGTCGCTGTAAGATTATCTGAAACGACCATTAGAACGGACGAAGCTTTTGCTGTAAAGTCTGTCCAAGCCTTCCAATCTTCTTCCGAAAAAGGATCTTCGATATATAAAATGTTAAATTTTTTCGCCATCTCTTCGTAATACTCGGAAAGCTCATTCGCGGATAAAACCATTGCCTTATCTTTAATTTTGTATTTCTGCTCCTGGTATATATTATCTGCGGATGCATCGACTCCCGTAAAAACGTCAACACCAAGCCTTAAGCCTACGGAGTCAAGACTTTCTTTTATGTACGAAAAAGCTTCTTCATTTGAAGATACTTTAGGAGCAAACCCTCCTTGGTCTGAAATAAGTGTAGATAAATTATTGGTTTTTAAGGAATTTTTTAGAGAATTATAAATAATGCTTGCTGTTAATACACTTTCGGAATATGTTTTTGAGGTCGCGCTCATGATTAAAAAGTTTTTAAAATCTGCACCATCTTCGTATTTATTTCCACTTAAAACATTAAATATCGGAGTCGGAATTTTTAAAGGAAGATCGGATTTTAAGTATTGTCTTAGATATAAAAAAAGTGGCAAAACCGAACTCTGGGCAGCTGCTTTGGCAACAGCAATAGAAACAGAAAGCGTTGCATTTGCGCCTAGTCGTCCTTTATTTGATGTTCCATCAAGCTCTATCATTTTTTTATCTATTTCCTGTTGTTTTGTAACGTCCATTCCGATTAAGGTAGGAGCAATTATTTTGTTGACGTTAGAAACTGCGTTTAATACTCCAAGCCCCAGAAATCTTTCAGAGTTACGGTCTCTAAGGTCAACCGCCTCATGGCTTCCAACGGTTGTTCCAGATGGGGTTGAAGCTATACCAAATTTTCCATCAGAAAGAGTTACGGTTGTCTCGACAGTGGGTTCTCCTTTGCCGTTTAGGATTTCGCGGGCTTTTACCTCTTTGATCTTAGCCATTAGTAGTTAGAATTTACTATTATTTTATAGCTTGTTTCGTTGGGTGGAATATCGTGCGAGGGAGCATGGGTTTCAGGTTTAATTTTATTGATTACAATCCTACCTTTCTCGAGGGTGAAATCGATTTCATGCGGAAGATAAAAAAGATTTTTAAATTTTGAAAGCATGTTTTCCAAAAGTGACACTTCATTGCCTGAAAAAGGATGAATGCTATTTATGAATTTGCTCGAAGTTCTCAATTTTCCGTGCTTTCCAAAATGCACTTTTTGAACAACAACATTCACTTTTTTTGCTGGATATGAAGATATAAATATTTGTCTTATTTTTTCAATCAGAGCTGCATCTCCATTTACTTTTTGTCCGTTAACATCAATTTCGATATCCTCGAGTACTGTCCCTAAATTTCTATATGCTTTTAGGATCTCTCTTATTGAGTCATGTGGAAGATGAGATTCGGCTAGATGTTTTTCTATTTGATGTTCGAGTCCGATCGAACTCAAATGCCTAATTTTATTATCTAAATTGTTTTCTTTGAGGAAATCTAAATAAGCCTGGTGGGTAATTATAAAAGACTGAGCAACTTCAAATCCGTGGTTTATTAAATTAATAAGATCGTTTACTTTTTTGCCAAGATGTTCACTTTCTTCTTTGAGTTCATGTAAAAATATAACTCGGGCAGCCATACATATATTATGGGAAGTTTTTTAAGAATTATCAACCCTTGTAATCTTCAATTGAGGCTTGTGGAGTCGTTTTGTATTTGGGATTTTTAACTAATTTCGGCTGGCCGTTTTCTTCAACAACATAATAAGCGAATCCCTGGAGTTTTTTTACAGGTTCATAATCGGCGTGTCCGGGAAGGCTTACAGGATCGACTTCTTCAAAATTGACAGGACTGTCGTCAACTGTCACTAGCCAAACTTTTCCTATATTTGCGACTAAATGTCCAGTTCCAGATGGAATAAATACGTGATCACCTGCTTTAACTTTTATTGCCTTAAATGTTTCTATTTCATCATCAATTGGGTTTCCGTTTTCGTCGTTTTTTCTCGTTTGCAAAACAACGATGCCTTCTCCATTAATTATCCAATAGGTTTCGTCTAGGTGTCCGACATGGTAATGGCCATAAGTTTTGATGTATTCTCCGCCTACAGTACCGGTTTCCCACACTGTAATATTTTTTTTGTCTTTTCCACCACGAATCATGTAATAATGAATCTCAGGACCCTTAGCATCAGGATTCATTAGGACTTCTTTCATTTTTTCGTGCGGTCTGTCTGCAAATGGTTTTAACATATTATTTGTTTCTTTCTTTTCTTAATTCTTCTGTTTCGTCGGGTCTTTTGTAATCGTCTTCCAGTCTAAAAGTTGTACCGATTTCGGGTGTTGATACTTCGATTATATCGCAGTCTGTAATTCCCATAAGTCTGTGTCTTTGTCCTATTTCACAACTATAGCCTTTGCCCAATTCAAGTTCAGTTTCTATTAATTCTCCTTTATGATTATCCCAGATTATTTTTCCTCTTCCATTTACAATAAACCAACTTTCTGTTTTTTTGTCATGGACTTGTAAACTTAATCTTTTACCCTTATTTATGTGCAAAACTTTTCCCATATAGGGTTTTCCGTCTGGAACCCAATGAATCTCATGCCCCCAGGGTTTTTCTATTCTTCTAACATAAGAAGAATTTGTAAATATTGATTTATTGAATTTATTTAAATCAATCATTAGTTGTTAATTAATTTAATCACTTCGTCGTGCAATAGTCCATTTGTTGCAACGCATCCGCGTCCCTTATAGCTCCACGTCGAACCATCTGGTCTAGTAATTTTTCCTCCTGCTTCTTCAACGATTACTTTAAAAGGCGCTACATCCCAGACAAAACCATAACCGTCGTAAAAAGCATCAACCTTTCCTTGCGTAAGTAAAAATATACTATATGTCGCTTCCCAGCTTCGTGAACTTCCTGCTAGTTCAATTATCCTTAATAAGGATTTTTTATTTTTAACGTATCTTGGATTTCCATATCCAAGAAGAGCATTGCTGAACGAATTAATTTTTGAAACGTGAATTTTTTCTCCATTGAGATATGCTCCATGTCCTCTCTCTGCATACATAAGTTGATTATTGATAGGGTAATAGCATACTCCTATAACAGGGCCCTCTTTTTTACAAAGAGAAATAAGAGTGCACCATTGCGGAATACCTCTGTTAAAACTTCTAGTACCATCTATTGGATCAATTGTCCAAAATTCATCTTCATCCACAGAGCCACCGCTTTCTTCCCCTACAAATTTAGCATTAGGGAATGATTTAAGAATATGATTTTTGATTACTTCCTCCGATTCTTTATCTGCAACCGTAACTGGAGTATTGTCATCCTTTAATTCAACAGTTAAATCTTTGTCGTAGTGTTTGAGAGCATGTTTTCCGCCTTCCTTAGCTGCTTCAATTGCAACTTTTAATTCTTCTGACATTATTTAATGAGTATCGTATTGACGATTCCAGTCAAGGTGAACATCGGGAAAATTTTTTAGTCCATTTTCAACAAATACTTTTAATCGCTCAAGTCCTTCTGGAGATTTTGCTTCTAATCTTAATGATACAAGCGGGCCGGTATTTGATGCTCGAAAAAGAAACCAGCCATCATCCGTATAGCCTCTGATTCCGTCCATGTCCAAAACTTTAACGCATTTTGAAGTAAAGTAATCGACAACTCCTTTAACAATTTCGAATTTCTTTTCTTCCGGAACACCAATTCTATATTCAGGTGTTGCATAGTATTTAGGAAAACGATCAACTATTCGTGAAAAAGTTTCGTTTCGTTCAGCTAAAATTCGCAAAACTTGGCACATAGCATGTATAGCATCATCAAAAATATACCAATCTTTTGTAATCCAATAATGACAGCTCATTTCGCCGCAAAGAAGAGCTTTTTCTTCATAAACTTTTTCGTCCAAGAGAGAGTGTCCTGTTTTCCAGAAAATTGGAACTCCGCCCAATCTATTTACTTCGTCAACAACCATTTCTGAATCTTTTAGTTCAACAATAACTTTTGCTCCCTTATTTTTTGGAAGGTAGTTTTGGACAAGAAAAGTTAGGATAACATCTCCAAGTTGGATTCTGCCTTTTTCGTCTACGAATCCCACCCGATCCGCATCTCCGTCAAACATCACGCCGACATCGGCATTGTTTTCCTTAACCTTTTTAATCAACTCACTGTAAGCGTCAATAACTACAGGGTCAGGGGTATGAGGAGGATTTGTTGGGTTTATTTCTGTATACAATTCAACAACATCGCAGCCTAGATCTCGTAAAAGTTGCGGAACAAAAAGAGTAGCTATTGCAGCGCTTGAATCAACAACAACTTTCAGTTTCTTATTTACTTTTACTCTATTCTTAATTTCTCTGTAATATTCTTCATTGCCTTGGGGCCAAGGTGTTATTTTCCCAGACCCTTGAATGAATTTGCCAGCTTGCATAATTTTGAGGACTTCTTGAATTTGCGCTCCTGATATTGTGTTGTGTCCATGACAAAGCTTAAAGCCATTGTATTGTGGAGGATTATGGCTTGCGGATACCATCACACCGCCATCAATTTTAAATTGTTGTCTTGCAAAATAAAGAGTAGATACTATTGCTATGCCCATGTCATAAACATTACAGCCAGTTGAAGTAAGGCCATCCATGAGAGCTTTTTGATAGGATGGGGAGGTAACTCGAGTGTCTCTTGCAACTAATACATCTCTTGTTCCAGAATTTTGAAGGTATGTCCCAAATGCTTTGCCTAAAACATTTGCGAACTCTTCGCTTAAATCCTCATTTACTATTCCTCTAATGTCGTACTCACGGAAGATTTTGGGATTTATAGTCATCCTTTTATGTTAAATATCGAGGAGGAAAAAGTCAATTGCGTTTGTGAGGTTCGGATACACGCCGGTTTTAATTCCCAAATCCACTTCATAAAGCTTATCATAAGTTCTTTTTAATTGTTCAATCGTAAACATTTTCGCTTGTCTTTGAAGTTTGTCTTTTTGCCATGGAGCAAGCCTCTGCGATTCATCGATTAAGCCACTCGATTCGTCTCGCAACGCCAAAAGAAGCCTGAATTGCCGGATCAGCATATAAAAAACCATTTCTTCGTCTGCTGTTTTTAGAGTCTCGTGGAAATTTAGTACATTTTTTGGATTTTTAGGCGAAATGTTGTCCAGAAACGAAAACAGTGTTTTTTGAATCTTGAAAAGAACTGGCTTTGCTTTAGGAAAGATAGAAAGCTCGCTTTTTGTAAGTTCATCCTTTTCCCATATAAAAAAATTGGCTAGGTCACTATTTTTCTTAATATAATCCGTAACTTTATCAATTTCTTTTAATTTCTTTCTTTCGAAAAAATTTTCTACAAAAATATTTTTTTCATCCGAAAACAAAGAGTTTCCCTTTAATAGTTCGACTAAATATTCAAAATTTAAATCTTTTCCATCAAGAATTACTGTATTTTTGAGGCTATTTTTTTGCTCTATTAGAAATTTTCTTGATGAGGTTATGTCGTCTCCGTGTACTATCGTTATCATCTTGATTTTTTGTACTCTTCAAATAAAAGGTTTGCCATTTTTCCAAGATTTCTGTTTCTTCCTTTATGAGGTATCAAAGCGCCGGAAAAGTTTTTTGGAATGTGCAAAAATTCGTGTATTAAGACTTTTTTTTGCTCATCGGAATTTAATTTGTCAAAATATCTTGAGAGGACTTCAATAACATAAACGGGTTCGACTCCCAATACTTTTTGGAAAATTTTAGGCATTGTCCAGATGCGGGCATAAGATCTTGATTTCGAACCGTTGGTTCTAAAAAAGTGAATACTCGAGGGCTTAATATGAGGGAGATCTAATACTTTGAGGATTTGTTCGGCTTGTTCTTTAACGTCGAGCGCTTCTTCCCATTCCAGCTTTTGACTTTTGACTTTGAACATTTAGCTTTTGTTAGGTGTGTTTATCCGCTACGTAGGATGCAGCGTACGCATAGGGTTTGGTTTTTGCGACAAATCCGTTTCCCGTTACCATTCCGACAACTTCCTTGATCATATCGCGGGTGTCTCCGTGCTCTCCAACATCAACATGAATTTCCAAGTTATACTTCAATACTTTTCCATTTAGCGAGTCTTTAAGAAGCGGGACGAAAAATATTGCAAAATCCAACGATGCTAAAGTTTCGGCATATATTTTCTCGCGAAGACTGTGGATATTGGGCTTATCGCGTCGAATCCAGAAATATTTGCCTCCAAAACCTTTTCTATGAATAAGAATGGCAGTTACAAGATTTAAAGTCTTAGTGCCATTAGCAGAAAAAATGTTTTTTTCGTGCGAATCTGTGCCAATAACGAGGCTATATTCGTCGTTTGGACGTTCTTCCAGAAATTTCTTGATAAGTAAAATTATGTCTTCAAGTTCGACTTTGCCGTGGGTCAAACTGTTATATGTTTCACCAATTGCCATAATCTGAAGAATATAATTGTATCACACTCCCGTAATTTGCTCAAATATTTAAGAGCCATTTGAACAATACGCCTATTTTTTTGGCTTTGTTAATTATATTTATTTCAGGCTCACTCTTTTGGAAAGTTCTGCTTGGTAAGACAAGAGTTTTTTGAGCCAGTTGTGCTTCCTGGCTTGAAATTTTAGGTTCTCCCATGACTTTTGCAAGCTGTGAGATTGATTGGTACGGTGGAGTTTCCTGTCCGTCTTTTCCTATAAGTGAAAACTGAGAAAAGGATCCAGCACCCGCTTTTAATATAAAAGGAGTAACCGCAACAACATTCGGGTCGCTCCATGCATTTTCAAATGCATTTTTATAATAGGAAGCGATAACAATTTCGGCTAAGTTCTCATTTGACCATCCTGTTTCTGTTATGAAAACCGGGAGGGTTTTCCTTCCCAGGTTTTGCGCTAAATTTGATTCTCTTCTAAAGCTATAAACTCCTGATCCTTGTGGAGACTGGGAAAAACCCGGGTTTGGGTATGAATGGCTCGAAAGACCGTCTATTTTTTTAAAAACATCAGGGGCTTCGTAAGTCATAGCATTCATAAAGTCAAATTCATTCATGTATTTTCCGAATATATTAGGTGCGGCATTATCCATGCCTGCTGAGATCACAAAAAAATCAGGATTTTTTGTTTTGAAGGTATCGGCAGCAAAATCTAAAATCTGAGCGTATTCAAAAGGATCAGGAGATCCGCCCCATTCATCTCCCCGGTTTACTTCGTTGTAGACTATAATGTATCTGTTTTTTGTAGGCCAATCCAAAGAATCCAGAAAATTTGCAAAATCTACAATATCTGATAATTTTGGTTTTTCCCAGACCGATGTGTTGAAATAGTCTCCGGTAGTTGACAGCCGAACTATAGGAATAATATGCAGGTTTTTTGCTTTATCCATAAATTTCTGCCATTTAACAAGGTTTTTGTCCGAGGATTGTATAGGAATTGTTACATAGCCCCAATCTCCATTTGTCGAATTGATAAGTTTTTGAGCGTCTAAAATTTCCTCCGGAAAAAGAATATGAACGCCAAATCTATTATTAGAAACTGATATTGGGTCATAAATCGCAAAAGCGGCTTTGTGAAAAACGAAAAATGACAAAATAAGGAAAAAAATTGCAGCAATTACTTTCATAAGCTAAAATCAGGGATATGATTGTATCATTAATTAAAAAGCTGAACAATTCCAACATTCTTTTAATCTTTTTGTTTTGGCGGTTATTTTTATTTCTTCCTCTTTTTTTCTCCGAGCATTTTTTGAAGTTTCGTAAAGGTTTTGAGTATGTAAGTTCTCTATCGTATATAAATTCCCAAAACCCGGTTAACCATTTTTTATGGAATCCCTGGGCAAACTTTGATGCAATACACTATTTATCTATTGCAACATACGGGTACACTCTTTATAACGCGGTTTTCTTTCCTTTATTCCCTCTGATAATAAGAGTCCTTGCTTTCCCGCTTGGTGTAACTAAAATTCTTGAGCCAGGTCAATTTTTTATCGCTTTGACTTTGGTTTCGATTTTCTTTTTTTTAAGCTTAATATTTTTATATAGACTTGTCAGATTTGATTTTAAAAAAAATATAGGAATTCAAACGATATTATTAATATTGGTTTTTCCAACTTCTTTTTTCTTTGCCACAATTTATTCAGAGAGTTTATTTTTCCTTCTTTTAATTCTAAGTTTTTATTGCGCTAGGAAAAAGAATTGGGTACTGACAGGAGTATTCTCCGCTTTTCTTGCAACATCAAGGTTTGTGGGGATTGCAATATTTCCCGCTTTAGTTTATGAATTTTGGAAAAGTGAGAAAACAATTTTCAAAAAAAGTTTTATTTCGGTTTTACTTGGACCTTTAGGATTAATATCTTATGCATGGTTTAATTTTTTTATGTGGAAAAATCCTTTGCATTTTGTACAGGCACAGGAATGGTTTGCAAATAACCGTTCAACACACGCAATAGTACTATTGCCTCAAACGCTATTTAGATATTTTAAGATATTGTCAACGTTACCGGTCTCTCAGTATGAATGGTGGATTGCGCTTCTGGAATTTACAATTTTTATTTTTGTTTGCGTGATGTTTTTTATCGCATGGAGGAAAAAGGTGAGAGAATCGTATCTAATATTCGCATTCATTGCTTTTCTAATACCAACTTTAACGGGAACTTTTATAGGGCTTCCGCGGTACGTTATTCCACTTTTTCCTGTTTTTATTGCGCTTGCGCTTATTAAAAACAAATTTGCAAAAATAGCATACTTTGTAACTGGAATAGTTCTTCTTATAATTTTATTCGCCCTTTTTTCAAAAGGCTACTTCATTGCCTAAAATGATATAAGCGAAGCTTGAAACTTTCAGTTATACTCAATTTATGAATGATTTGATTTTGGTAGGACTCCGGTCGGTTGTTGTTTATTTATTCATAATTATTGCAATCAGGGTATTCGGTAAAAAAGAATTATCGCAGCTTTCAGTAATCGATCTAGTTTTTATACTTCTTATTAGTAACTCTGTCCAAAATGCAATGGTGGGAAATAATTCAAGTCTTTCGGGCGGAATTGCTGCAGCAACTGCACTTTTTATTGTTAATTTCGTTCTGAAAGATATTTTTTTCAAATCGAAAAAGATAAGTGAATTTTTTCAAGGAGATCCGGTGACTCTTATATATCACGGAAAACTTTTAAAAGAAAATCTTAACAAAACAGGATTTACTACTGACGAGTTGCTGGAAGCAATAAGAGAGCATGGTGTTGAAAAAATAAGCGACGTTGATCTGGCGATTTTAGAGGTTGATGGGAATATCAGCGTTTTATCGGAAAAATTTCAAAGAAGAACTACGCGTAGAAGAAAAGCCCATAAAGGAATAACAAAAGAACAATAAATTTCTTTCTGAAGCCCGCGAAAAAGGTAAAAAGTCCTCAGAAAGAGATAACCACTATAAAATAATTAAATAGCACGAAAACAATAAGAATGGTTTATAATTACCCCATGACAAGCCAGGATATTCTAAAATTTGCCAAAATAATAGGAAAATCAAAAAAAATAAAAAGATCGGGTTGGGTCAGAGAAAAAATTAATAATCCCGAAAGTGTTGCAGAACACAGTTTTCGACTTATCGCACTTAGTATGGTGCTTGCACCTCTTCTGGATGTTGATCAAGATAAGCTGATTAAAATGGCGATATTGCACGACTTAGGAGAAACTGAAACAGGCGACCTAGTTGTTGAGCGAGGAAAACAAATAAACCCAAAATTAAGAACAGCGAAGGAGATAAAAGAAGAAAATATTGTCAGAAGATTATTGGGTGTCTTTGGAAAGGAATATTATGAAATTTTTCACGAGATGATACAAAGAAAAAGCAGGGAGTCAAAGATCTTCTGGCAGTTAGATAAACTTGAAATGGCAATACAAGCACATGAATATCAGGAGGAGCAGAATAAAGATTTAAGTGAATTTTTTCAAAATGCAAAGATACATATATCTGATTCTACCTTGAAGTCTGTTTTAGATCTGCTAAATGAGTAAGCATAATACGGTATTCGTTAAAGTTGGTTTATCTTTCTTTTTTTGGAGTCTTCTGGGCCCAATTTTTAATCTCTCTTCCTTCACAGCTTATCAAAACATTTGGTTAATCAGCTTTTTGCCAATAGTTTATATTCTTTCGTATGCAGTAATCTTTGGAAAAATCGGAATTTTAAAACAAATTAGAATAAACGGACCATTTTTACTTTTCATGCTTACCTCAGGTTTTTCGGGGGTTTTATGGTTATATTCCTTAACACTTCTTCCTATTGCAAACGCGGTTTTTTTGTATAGTTCAGCACCCGTCTTTACACTTCTTCTATCTATTTTATTTATAAAAGAAAAAATCTATAGCATAAGGTTATTTGCTATTTTTTTGGGCATTGTGGGCATAGTAGTACTCTTATCAGAAAATTTAAAGGGTTTTTCTCTATCAATTGGATCAATTGTGGTGTTAATATCCGCTCTATTGACTGCTTCTCAGGCACTTGTCTCTAAAAAATATTTTTTACACTACCCAACTTGGGTTACAGTTCTTTTAATAATGATATCGCAAGCAATAATAACTTTTCCGTTTGCACTTTCTCATTCATGGAAATCTAATGAATTATCTCTCATAGGAGCATTATTTTTAAGTATATTTAGTTCAATTATTGCTTTTATTTTTTATGTTGATGGTTTAAGAGTCCTTAAGGCATCAACCGTAACGCTCGTGGGGTATATAGAGCCATTTCTGGCTGGATTATGGGGGTATTTATTTTTGCAACAATTTTTATCATCCAGAATTATATTAGGAGGAGTTTTAATTTTAATAGCTGGATATTTTACAGTAAGAAGTGAAAATAAATAAAATCATTGAATAGGTTAGTTTAGTTTGGTACAATTTGGACTCATGGGCCGGTAGCTCAGCGGTAGAGCAGGAGCCTTTTAAGCTCTTGGTCACAGGTCCGAATCCTGTCCGGCTCACCGAACGCGACGATCACGCATGGTGTTCGAACTTTTTGCTTTGCGTTTTGTGAAATATTTTTTTCGTAGTTTTTATTTTCAAATTTTAGCCTCATTTTAGTTCGAATCCGTTTTGATTATATTATCTGTATGAAAATATAGACTTAGGCACTTCTGTATTGTCGTCCCAGTTAATACTATAGTCACAAAGAAACTTTTCTAAATCTTTTTCCGTTAAATTTAACCGATCTACAATTTTCAAGTAATCTTTTGCTATTGGATTAGCCCCATTTATAGGACGAGGATTTGAGATGTCGCCAGAAAATGGTAGAAAATGATATAAATTTCCATTTGTATAGTGCTGTCTAAAGAATTTAAGAGCTGAATTATTATAATTAAAAAGCTTACAAATCATCATCTGTGCTATTAGTGTGATCTGCTCTTTACCGATTGATCCTTTTCTTCTGTTTATATTTTTCCTGAATTTTTCTATAGAAGGTCTATTAAGATTTGGGTACGCAAAAAAAGCGTATTTACTTTTTTGCTCGTCAATAACGAACGATACTGTAATATTCCCCTTACCTAAATCGTTTTCGTTGTTGTAATTCCAACCTCTTATGAATTCGAATACTTTTTTACCTGCAATTTCATCTTTAAAAAACATTCCTACTGTTGCTGGTTCCGCTTGATATTTATGTACTCCTAATATCGTGGCGGCAAAGTTTGCCTTTTTCCATAAGTCAAAATCTGGGAAGGGTACTAATGTTATTGTTACAAATGAAAACACAATTTTTTCTGTTAATTGTTCTATGAGAATTAAGAAAACTGAAATTACCGCTGAATAAGGAAAAGGGATTGAAATAAAGCTAATAATTATGCTTGTTATTAGTACCAAGCGTGACACTTTCTTGATGACTAATTCATATTTTTCATTGAGTACTATATTAAACTTTCCTTTACTTATCTTAATTGAAGCTAGAGTTCTTATCCTGTTTCTTCTAATGTATATGGCTCTTTTAATCTCCTTAATTGCATGGGTAATTTTATTAAAATTCATATTTGGATTATGTCTGATTCTTCTGTAAATCTTTAACTAATACCCCAATGTTTACTAGTATATAAAAGTCCGATTCTTCCTAGATTAATAAAGTAATCATTTTCTTGTGTTTGATTGTTTTTAACCTTTTTCTCATAAGTGGCGCAAAGTACATGCATAGCATGGGCCAGTTTTACAAATAATGGCAAATTTTCTAACTCAGTCTTCTCTAATTTATCGTATTTTTGATATTCGTTAATAACGAAATCATACACTTTGCTAAAATCGGATAAATTGTCTTTGTCAAATAAAAAATCGCATAGCAGTACAGCAAGTTCTTGAATCCGTGGATAATAGTTTGCAACAGAATAATCAAGTATGTAAAGATGGTCGAGATTATCCCGCATAACGTTTGTTTTAATAAGATCGCCATGAACGAAACAATGGGGAAGATCTTGAATCGATAAAGATGCAAACTCTTCTGCAAGTATATCCATAATTACTTTTTCATCATCTTTTAAATATTGTTTCTTTTGACTGTATTCCTTCAAAAAATTAACTATTGCCCAGCTGTCATATACAAAACTTGGCTTTAGATAAATACTATTAATCTTTGCTGCATTTTCAATAATTAATTTAGCTTCTTTTCCAGTGGGCTTAGATTGTAATTCAAAAAATGTTTTACCATTTATATATTGCATAACACAAAGTCTAATTGAGATTCCATCTACATTAGATTCATAAAGCATTTTATCTACATTAAACTGATAAATTTCAGGCTGATCAACCCCTACATGTCTAGCAGCCAGGATAATATCAATTAACCTTTGGCAATCTTTATCGTCTCTAAATTCAGCAAAAATCTTAACAAAAAACTTGTGATGACTTGTTTCAACAATTAAGTTAAGATCTTCGTATCCCATTGAGATAATTGAGTGCGTAAGGTAGTTTCCAATTTGATAATCGACACATACTTTGGATAAAAGCGGCTTTAAATCTCCTAAATATGCAATTCTTTTCTGAAAATTTTGGTCATTACTCATGAAGCAATTATATCTGATTCTTCACCTTTTTTCTGATATACTTTCATTAGTAAATCCCAAGAGGCAAAAATTTGTACGGGGTTGAGGCCCGACGGGTCACCCTCATTTACCCTATTGACAAGAAAGTCTCCACATGTATAAACTGGTTGTAATATCAATCTAAACGTAAATTTTGATAGGAAGGGAGGTGAATCAATTTGGTCAATATAAGTGATACACTACTTGCCTCCGTTAATAACGCAGTTCTTGCTATCTCTCTGTTTCTCCCTAAATTTCTCGCCGGACTTGTAGTTCTTCTTATCGGAATCATAATCGCATCAATACTTCGACGAGTTGTTGTTGAGGTATTCAGAACTCTTAAAGTTGAGTCATTTTTACACAAATACGGAGTTCCCGAGATGCGGGAAGAATTTACATGGACTAATATTTTGGCAGAAATAGTTAGGTGGTTTGTCATTATAATATTCTTAATCCCGACAGCAGAGGTTTGGGGGCTTTCTAAAATCACAAACGTCTTGAATGGGTTTTTACTTTACTTACCGAGCGTTTTTGTCGCTGCAGTAATCGCGCTTGTCGGATTTGTTTTCGCAAGGCTTACGCACGACGTTCTATTGGTATCGGTAAAAGGAGTTGACTCAGATACAGCATCCTCGATTGCAACGGTTGCAAGATGGGCTGTAAACGTATTTGTCGTTTTGGCAGTCTTAAACCAGCTCGGAGTTGCATCTGACCTTATAAGAATTCTCTTTACAGGCTTTGTTGCAATGCTTGCTGTTGCAGGCGGAATTGCATTTGGTCTGGGTGGACAGGGCGCAGCAAAAGAGGTGGTAGAAGGTCTCAAGAAAAGATTGAAATAGATTCAATCAGCTTGTTTCCGAGGCGGCTTTTTTGTATACTTAGAGCGAAACTCGCAAGCTCTGCTTAACTTAACGAGCCGCCATCGTCTAGTGGCCTAGGACATCTGGTTTTCAGCCAGAGAATCAGGGGTTCGAATCCCCTTGGCGGTACATTTGAAGAGCTTAAGCTATATAAATCCTAATCTTTAATGGTAGTTAATCTACAGTTTTTAAGGAATCTTTGATTTTTTGTTTCAAGGTGATTATACTTTCCGGACTGTAAAGAGAATAGGCAAGAACTTCTTTTTTCATCTTTTTAAAGACAGCTATTATTTCTTTTAGCTTCTTTTCGTCTACTAAATCAATTTTAGTTATGAGAATAATTTCGGGCTTTTCAAGAAGTAATGGATTAAATGCTCTAAATTCGTTTTTTACAGTTTCGTAGTTTTTTTTAGGATTGTCACTTATTGCGTCGATTGTATGAATTAATATTTCAGTTTTCTCAATATGTTTTAAAAATCCGATTCCCAAGCCTTTTCCAACTGAAGCTCCTTCTATTAGCCCGGGAATATCTGCAATCGCATAATTACCCAGTATTCCAATATTAGGCTCAAGAGTTGTAAAAGCGTAGTTGCCGATTTTAGGAGTAGCATTTGTAAGGATGGCAAGCAAGCTGCTTTTGCCCGAATTTGGAAGTCCGATGAGTCCTATATCTGCGATAAGCCTTAGTTCTAAAAATAATTCTTTTACTTCTCCTGAAGTACCTTTTTCTGCGGTTCTTGGAGTTTGATTTGTTGCAGACCTGAATTCTCTATTGCCACGTCCTCCTATACCGCCTTTTGCAATTAAAATTTTTGTATTTATATCTTCCAATTCATACACAGACTTCGAGCGCAAATCAGTAATTCGTGTTCCGATCGGCATAAAAATTATTTCGTCAGGAGCGTTTTTGCCATATAAATTCTTTTTTTTGCCGGGTATTCCATCAGCTGCCGTTATTTTTTTCTTATAACGGAATTCACTAAGATCGGCAATATTATTTGAGCCTTGAATGTAAACACTTCCTCCATTGCCGCCATTTCCTCCATCAGGCCCGCCTCTTAACAATTGCGCATTTCTTAAAAAGCTTACCGCACCGTTTCCTCCATTTCCGGCTTTAACTAAAAGTCCGATATTATCTACAAGCATGTCCGCATTGTACCATTTAAATACTTCACAGATTGAAATCTTAGTGATTTAAAGTTATAATTGTGCTTCAATTTATGGCAGTAGCTGAATTTAGTCAGAGAAGACCGCCTGTTTTATCTAAAGATGGTTATCCGTTAGTTCATAAGGAAAACGATAGATACATTATTCCCTTTATCGCCGGAATATATGGAGTTATTAGAGACGCTAATATTTTACTTGATAAGATAATAACTCAAGCCGAAATGGTTGGAATAATTGCAAGCCATGATCCAAAAGTAAGAGCCATAGATCCAGTAAAGGAAGGAACGAGCGGAGAATTTTTAGTAGAAGTATATTTAGCAACCAAAGATCTTAGGATTCAAGAAGATAAAAGACAGGCAACTCGATCAAAGGTTAAATTTGCTTCTTATTAATTCGATTTTTCTTCCATGATTGCCCAGTATAAATTTTTCCTGTATAATTGTTGGTCGTCAAACAATTATGCAAAATGATTTCATTAAGATAAAGGGAGCAAGAGAACATAACCTCAAAAATATTGATGTCTCCATTCCTAAAAATAAACTCGTAGTACTAACAGGAATTTCAGGGTCGGGAAAATCATCTTTGGCTTTCGACACAATTTATGCAGAAGGACAAAGAAGATATGTGGAAAGCCTTTCTTCATACGCCCGCCAGTTTTTAGGAGTTATGAAAAAGCCCGACGTTGACTTAATAGAAGGTTTATCTCCTGCAATTTCTATAGACCAAAAATCAACAAGTCATAATCCAAGGTCAACCGTTGGTACAGTGACAGAAATCTACGATTATTTAAGATTATTATTTGCCCGCATTGGCCATCCCCACTGCCCAAACTGCGGACGGGAAATCCAGCACCAGACACAGGAGCAGATTATAAACGAAATATTCGATCTTTTAAAAGAAAGCCAAAGACTCAAGATACTACTTCTTGCTCCAGTTGTTAAGGACAGAAAAGGCGAATACTCGGAGCTTTTCAACGATCTTAAAAAAAGAGGCTATAAGAAAGCAAGAATAGATGGAGAAGTTTTTGATTTGGACGAAGAATTTGTACTTATTAAAACCAATAGGCATACGGTTGAGGTTGTAGTTGACCAACTGGTTCTTTCAAAACAAGCGGATAGGGGAAGAATTGCAAATAACGTCGAGCAGGGTCTTCGTCTGGGTTCTGGGGAGCTCGTTGTTTCTATTATTAAGGATTCCGGTTTTAATATTCCTGATAAACCTAAAAAAATGGAAGACAAGTTTTATTCGGAAAAATTTGCGTGTCCTGTCTGTGGAATATCATTGCCAGAAATAGAACCCAGAATTTTTTCTTTTAATACTCCTCACGGTGCTTGTCCTGAATGTAACGGTCTAGGGACAATACTAACAGTTGACAGGGATCTGGTTTTTAATAAAAACCTTTCTATTAACGAGGGAGGAATACTTCCTTTTACTCATCTTTTGGAAAGGGATACCTGGTTTTCAAGAACTTTCAGAACTTTCTGTAAAGAAAATGGGATAGAGATGGGCAAAAGGCTTTCCGAAATTCCCGAAGCAAAAAAAGACCTTCTTCTTAAAGGAACAGGAGACAAAGAATATTATG
>Ga0209515_10002376_pt1 | contig 29141 bp, 24 predicted proteins | sample Subgroupgradi54m_FD_187454 | JGI IMG/M metagenome (GOLD analysis project Ga0209515, IMG submission 187454) | Subsurface groundwater microbial communities from S. Glens Falls, New York, USA - GMW60B uncontaminated upgradient, 5.4 m (SPAdes)... ... | reverse complement strand
TTGGCACCTCGATGTCGGCTCATCGCATCCTGGGGGTGGAGAAGCTCCCAAGGGTCCGGCTGTTCGCCGGTTAAAGCGGTACGCGAGCTGGGTTTAGAACGTCGTGAGACAGTTCGGTCTCTATCTCCTGCGGGCGTGAGGAATCTTGACGGGGGTTGTCTGTAGTACGAGAGGACCCAGACAAACGGACCTCTGGTGTCTCAGTTGTGCCGCCAGGCGCAAACGCTGGGTAGCCATGTTCGGTCGGGATAAGCGCTGAACGCATATAAGCGCCAAGCCCACCTGAAGATTAGGATTCCCGGGCCGTAAGGCCCCTGAAGGCCCCTGGCAGACTACCAGGTTGATAGGCCGGAGGTGTAAGGGGGGTGACCCCTTCAGCTGACCGGTACTAATAGGCCGTGCGGCTTGACCATCTATTTTTCTCCTTGGATGCGGTGTGCTTGAACCTGTGCAGTTGTGATCTTTGAAGCCCGGACTTTCCGGGTGCTCATACCGCGGGGGCCACACCCGTTCCCATTCCGAATACGGTCGTTAAGCCCCGCAGGGCCGATGGTACTTGGCTGGCAACGGCCTGGGAGAGTAGGTCGGCGCCCGGTTTACTTTCAGAAAAACAGCGCCCGCTGGAGAAATCCAGCGGGCGTTTTTGTTGCAAGAAAGTTAGTGGAAGATAAATCTAAGTAGGCGCCTTGACAACCACCCGGGAATCAGGCAACCTTCTTGTATACCCTTGGGAAAAACAGTCGGCTGGGACGCCCAGCGGTTTTTTCTTTTTGGGAGTTGTTTGAGCGATAAAAAAAGGAGAGTCGCAATGCCGGAATCCAATCAGCCGTTGGGGGAGATGCTCGTTGAGGCGGGAGTCATCACCTCCCAAGACTTGAAGGTGGCGCTTGAGTCACAGAAGCACGTTCCGGCGCCGCTGGGCGTCACGCTGGTGGACTTAGGCATCGCGACGGAAGACCAGGTCCTCCCGATCCTGGCCCTCCAGCTGAACCGGATTGACGTGCGTCTGGGAGGCAAGCAGGAAGAGCCCAACTCGGTGGCTGAAGCCCTCCAGCAGATCCTGATGAACGCCGTAGAAGCGGAAGCGACGGACATTCATTTCGAGCCACGTACCGCTTCCGAGGTGAAGGTGCGGGTGAGGATCGACGGCATCCTGCGGGAGATGGAAGTCCCCGCGGTGATCCGCACCCAGTACGCCGCGACGATCTCCCGCATTAAGGTGATGTGCAACCTGGACATCGCCGAGAAGCGGCTCCCGCAGGAAGGCCGCACGTCGATCCATTCCGGCGACCGGGAGCTGGACCTGCGGATTTCGATTCTGCCCACGCGCCACGGCGAAAGCGCCGTGATCCGCGTCCTCCAGTCTGATATCCCGATGGGGCTTTCCGGCCTGGGGATGGACCCGAAAACACTGGGGGAGCTTCAGAAGATGCTGGCCCGCCGGTCGGGCCTCATTCTGGTGACCGGCCCCACCGGATGCGGGAAGACCACCACCCTGTACGCGTGCCTCGACCAGCTCAACGACGCCACCAAGAAGATCGTAACGATCGAGGACCCCGTCGAGTACACCCTGCCCGGCGCCATTCAGATGCAGGTGACGCCGCAGATCGACCTGACGTTCAGCCGCCTGCTGAAAACCGTCCTGAGGCACGACCCGAACGTGATCATGGTCGGCGAGATTCGGGACATGGAGACCGCCGAGATCGCGATCCGGACCGCGCTGACCGGCCACTTGGTGCTCTCCACAATCCACACCAACGACGCCTGCTCGACGATCACGCGGCTCCTGGAGATGGGGGTGGAGCCGTACTTGGTCTCCTCGTCTTTAAGCTGTTCGATCGCCCAGCGGTTGGTCAGGACCATCTGCCCGCGCTGTAAGGGCAAGCGGTGCGTCGCCTGCCTCGGCGTGGGGCTCAAGGGGCGGACCGGAATTTTTGAAGCGATGATCATGGACAATGAGATCCGCACGCTGACCCTCAAGCAGGCCTCGGTGGAGGAGATCCGCCAGTACGCGCGCAGCCGCGGAATGACCGCGCTGTTCGAAGACGGCATGAGCAAGGTCCGGGAAGGCCTCACCACGCGGGAGGAGCTGGAGCGCGTGATTCAGCACGACGAGCTGTAAAGTCCCCGCCGTTTGTCCGTCTGCGTTAAAATAGTTCTATTATGTCTGGCCATTCCAAGTGGGCGAGCATCAAGCACAAGAAGGGTGCCGCCGACGCCAAACGAGGCCAACTCTTCACCAAGCTGATCAAGGAGATCACCGCCGCCGCGCGCTCGGGCGGCGGGTCCGTCGATGGGAATCCCCGCCTGCGCTTGGCGCTTGCCAAGGCCAAGGAAGGGAACATGCCCAAGGACAACATCGAACGGGCGATCAAGAAGGGGACGGGGGAGCTGCCGGGGGTCTCCTATGAAGAGGTGATGTATGAGGGGTACGCCCCCGGCGGGGTGGCGGTCCTAGTGGAGGCGTTGACCGACAACAAGAACCGTACCACCGCGGAGGTCAGGAACATCTTCACCAAGCATGGCGGGAACATGGCGGGGGCCGGCTCCACGGCCTGGATCTTCCACAAGAAGGGGTACATCCTGGTGGAGAAGGGGGGCGTGGAGGAAGAGAAGCTGATGGACCTTGCCCTGGGGGCCGGAGCCGAGGATCTCAAGGCGGAAGGGACCTCTTACGAGATCATCACCCCTCCCAAGGACCTGGACACCGTAAGATTGGCCCTGGAAAAGGCCGGGGTCAAGCCGCAGTCGGCGGAGCTGACCATGATCCCCGCCTCCACGGTGCCGGTGAAGGATGAAGAGACGGCAAAAAAGGCGCTGGCCTTCATCGAAGCGCTGGAGGACCACGACGACGTGAACCACGCCTACGCCAACTTCGATATCCCAGATGAGATTCTCACCGCCGCCGCCAAGTAAGTGTGCGTTTGCAACAAACGTTAGTAGTCTCTAAATCTTCCTACGCCCTTGACATCTCCGCGGATGATTGGACATACTTCGTGTATAGCCTCGAAAAGGGCAAACCTGCCGGAAGGCAGGGACGCAAAGTCACGGATGGGTTCACAGATTTCACCACCGCCGGACTGCCGAGGAGATAGATCAAAAAACTTGATCAGGTCTCGGCAGGCCGGCAATTTTTTTAGGCATTTGTCTGAGACATTTAAAAACAAAAATGGAGGAAAAATGAACGGACTAAGAAAAGAAATGGCGATCGGGTTGGCCGGTGTGGTTCTGTTGGCGGGCGTTCCCTCTTGGGCCGAAGATCAAGTGATCGTTCCGCAGGGAAGCGGAACGCCGGTCGGGATGATTGATGCGGTGATGACGCCCCAGCAGGCGCAAGCGGTCCCGCAGATGAACCAGGCGATGTTGATGGCGATGCAGGCGCAGGTGGCCGCTTTGAATACCCCGGTTCCTCAGCCCATTACTCCTCTAGTTATTCCATCGGTAACACCCACTCCGATTCCGGGTCCCATGAGCGGTTTTGATCCCATGACGATCTTGGGGCCGCAGTTCGCATCGGCAATGGCGGGGGTGAATAGTGCTATCGCAATGGGCCAGATGGCGTTGACGATGCCTATGACGGGAGGGTCCTCCTCTTCCTCGGGAGATGTTTTGAGTGACTACAACCCGTTCCTTCTCTCCGCGAACGCTGCTCCGGCGCCTGCCGCCCAAGCGGCCAATCCCCAAGGGGTGGTCATCGGATCCACCACCCCTGCACAGATCCAGACAAACCTTCGGAATCAAATCGCCACGTATCAGGCCCAGAGGGTTGCCTTCCAAACAGCGAAGGAGAGATTGGAGGCCACTCTTCAGGGGATGCGTGACCGCGGGATGGATGCCGTGCCGGGCCCCAACGCCACGAACCAGCAGAGATTCCAGAACAACATCTACCTGTATAACCAGGCGATGCTGACGTACGTGAATAATTCGATGAGCCGCTGGCAGCGCCTGATCGACATCGCAAACGCGCCGCCGGCACAGGCGGCTCCGATGATCCGGGCTTTTAACACGGTCATGATCACGGCTCTTCAGGGCCGGATCGCGCTGATCCAGAATGCGGTTACGGCTCTTCAGAATCAAATTAATGGACTGCAGGCAGGTCCCCGGAGAGATTTTCTGCAGACCCAATTAGGTCTTGCCCAGGGCGAACTGGCCGGATTGAGGCAGGATCTGGCCAACTCCCGGGCCACGGACCAAGCCGGGGGGATTGTTCTGGTGGATCCGTACCAGCGGCCGGTTGCTCCACAGCCACCGCCGCCTCCGATGGGAGGGAATTAAAAATGGTAAGGAAAATCACAGCTGGATTGGCGGCGGTGACGCTGGTGTGGGTTCCGGGGGCGGGAGCGGAAGTGACGACCACGTATCAAACCAGCCAGGATTCCACCAACCCCTACGGGTCGATCAATCAGATTCAGTATGAACAGCAGGTAAACACCCTGCAGAGCTGGCAGACGTTCCAACAGCAGATCGCGGCCAACATGACGGCGGCGCAGGCCGCCGCTTTGAATACCCCGGTTCCTCAGCCTGTGCCTGCTCCGATCACTCCACCGGTGATGCCCATGCCTCCTCCGGCGGTGATAGCCACGCCTCCTCCGGTTCCCATGAGCGGTTTCGATCCGATGACGCAGCAGGCAGCCGCCAATATGGCTGCGGCGCAGGCGGCCGGTTTGAACCCTCCCGCTCCTCAGCCCGTTCTAATGCCGGTTCCACCGCCCGTTGTTCCGGCGACGCCGCCGGGGATGCCCACGCCACCTCCGGCTCCGGTGGTTCCTCCGGTGGCGCCCATGGTTCCGCCACCGGCTCCTGTAGTTCCCCCTCTCTCTCCTCAGCCTGTTCCGGCGCCGGTTGCGACGTCGGAACAATGGGGGTTGCTGGATTGGATACTGCCGTTGGTTATTGCGATGAATGCGCCGGTCACGCCCCCTCCGGTCGGCGTCGGGCCGGATCCGATCCTCACGGTGAACCCCGGGATCATTGACCGGCTGGAAGAGATCCGAAATGGTCTTTATCGGGAAGAGTTGAGACTCCAGAACCAAGTGGCGGGGCTGGCCAACAGCGGGGTTGCCACGCCGGAGATGATCGACAGGGCCATCATCGAGTTCAATCTGACGGCCCTGATGCGGATTGACGCGGAAATCCGCTTGAATGAAGCCCGGTATATCAATCAGCAGGGGCAGGCGATCCACCCTCTGGCGCTGGTGGAGTTTCCGAACGCAAACATCGGCCGCATGCAGGATTATTTGAGCCGGCACCGGAGTCTGCTGCTTCAGCAGACCGTCCGGCTGGGGAACCTGAGAGAGGCGATCACCGGCTTCCGAGGTCGATTGCGGGAGGGGGATCCGAGGAGACGGTTCGCGGAGCACGCGATTGAGCTGATCGTCTCTGAGGTCGAACTCACCCAACTGCTGGTGGGCACTCCCTCCACCCCCACGATGGCCGGTCCTCCTTCGGGCGGGGTCGCCAATGCAGTGGGCCAAGAGGCCGCTCTGCAGGCGATCTTCGCTTACAACCAGCGGCTGGTGCAGTTCCACGTTGAGAAGGATGAGCCGTTCTGGCGCGCCAACGGGTCTTCGACCCGGTTCGAGCAGGCCCGGAGGGAGCAGGCACGAGTCAGCGAGGTGGCTCGCAACATCCAGATGAACAACCGGCCGGTCCTGATGCGCAGACCCCTGGATGTTTTTCGGATCAGATTCAGTGAGCTCTTCGCGCGGTTCTCAATGCCTTAATTGGGTTTAGAAAAGGAGAAGACTGAAATGGGAAGACGAATCGTCGCGGCTATGCTGGCGCTGATGTTGACGTTGACGTGGTTGCCCGGAGTCCGGGCGGAGGAGATCGCGGCGCCCGCGGGACCAACCGCGCCGCCCGGGGTGATTACGGATGTGATCCCCGTTCCTGCTGGAGTGGACCCTGCGGTTGTGAGTCCAGCCCCGACGATTCCTCCCCAAATGATCGTGCAGAGCACGGTCTTGAATACACCGGTTGTTCCCCCTCAGGTTGCCATGGATCCGCAACCGGCATCCACGGGAACGGGGATCGTTCTCTTCACAACGGCGGTGAATGTTCCCCAGACCCCTGTTGCTCCCGTCTTGCCGACCCCAGAGCAGATCCGGACCGAGAACAACCTGCGGATCATCGGGGATCTTAACACGCAGCTGGCTCAAGCGCGGACGCGCCGTGAGGCCGCGGAACGGGAGCTTGTCCGTCTGCGGGAGGGCAACCAGCGGATCATCAATGGTTTCCCCCTCGTTCCCGCCGGCGATGTGGATGCCGGAGTCATCACAGTAGAGCTGGCGAAGTTGGATGAGATTGCCCTGGAGATGAAGCTCGCGGACGCGCAGGCCATCCATCAGCAGGGCGCGACCATCAATCCCGCCGCGTTGGGCAACCCACCCAACGGCAGCGCGGATGCCATCAAAGCTTATATCCAGGCCCAGCAGGCTTTGTTCCAGCGCAGGCAAGCGGCGTTGAACGCTTTATTCAACGCGGTTGCCAACCTCCACGACCGGATGGTCCGAGCAGGGAACGCGATCACGCTCGCGGAGCGGGAAGCGATGGGCCAGTTGGTGACCTTGATACGGGCCCAGATGCAGATGAACCAACTGCTGATCCAGATCGCCAACGCGCCCGCGGGACAGGTCCAGGGGCTGATCAATCAATACAACCAGCAGGTGGTTGCTTACTACGATGCCTCGGTTGATTACTGGCAGGGAGTTTATAACCGGGCCGAGCTGGGAAACCGGACCGTTCCGGTTGGCGGACGGGGCCCACTGGTTTCTGACGCGGAGCTCGCGCAAATCCGGAGCCGGCTAGAGACGGAAAAACGGATCCGTGACCAGGCCCGCCAGTCCGCGCAAAACATTCAAGGAAATAACATGGGAGCTTTAATCAGGTTCCCGTTTGAGACGTTCCGCGCCCGGCTTCAGGAGTTATTCGCGAGAGCGTTTCTGCCGAGGAGAGGAGCCGTGATGCCTCCCCCAGCGGCGGTGCCTGGAGGCGCGAACGCGCCGGTGATGAACACCACCACGCAGGCCGCGGTGATCAGCGGCCTGCAGGCCAGAATTCAAGTCGACACGAGAAAAATCAATCATTTGAACCAATACATTAAGACGCATCCAGGGGATAGGAGCGCGCGCAGGCGCCGGGCGAGATTGGTGGCGGAAAGAAACCGTCTGCGGAACGAGCTGGGTGCGTTGATCTGATGAGGGGTAAAACAAGCGGGCTTGCTCCGTCCACTAACCAGAGCGTTTAACAAAGGAGAAAACTGAAATGGAAAAAAGAATCGTCGCGGGGATGATGGTGCTGGCCATGGGCTGGGCGCCGGCGGCCGGCTTTTCGTGGGCGGCGGAAACGATCATTGCAGGGCAGGGGAATTCGGCAGGTGTAATTACAGACGCGACCCCCATCCCTCCCGGCTCGAATCCTGCTTCGGTTTCTCCCTCTCAAACCGTTCCCTCTAGCATGCAGGCACAGAGCGTCGCCTTGAACAATGCTCCCCGATCGGCGACCACTTCAAACGCTCCGACTCCGGTTTCCGGGGGGAATTCGCCGCCTCCCATTGGACCAGGGGGCGGTACCCTTCAGGAACGGAACCAGGCAATCGTCGACGCGATGCAGCAGACACGGGATCAGCTCTATCGGGAGGAAAACAATTGCCTGGATCAAATTGTGAGGATGTTGAGCCTGCCTACCCGCCCCCCTCAGGAAATGATCGAAATGGCCTTCGTGTCTTACCACATGAAAGCCCTGGAGCGGATTCAGGCGGAGATGAACTGGAGGGAGGCACAGCACCTGGCCCAGACCCAGCCAAATAGCTTGATCAACCGCCAAAGGGTGGAGTTGGGAGTGGTCAGGTACAACGGGAACCTCAGCAAAATCAAGGCCTATTTGAACCGCCACGCGGCGTTGTATGCCCAGCGGCGAAACCAGCTGGTTCGCTTGAGAGATACAGCCATCAGCTTGAGGAACCTGTACAACACTCCTAGTAATCCGGCGGAAGCAAACCGGAAAGCGGCCCTGAACCATCTCGTGGCGCTGATTAATGCGGAGATAAACCTCCACGGACTCCTGATGGCGGTCCGCACCGCCAGCAACGGGCTTCAGGCGATTTTTAACTACAACAAGCGGCTGGTCGATTTTCACCGCCTGAAGGACTATCCCTACTGGCGGGACCGGGCCATCCAATTGGGGACTGCTGAAGCCAGAGCCCGGCGGGACATCGCTAACCTGCAGAGGTTGAATGTCGCCGTGACGGCCGCCGGCATCAAGAACAACAACAAGGCCATTCTCATGGTGAGGTCATTTTCCGATTTTCAGGGAAGAGTGAGCGAGCTGTTGAGGCCGTGATCGTTCTGTCCGCTAACCAGAGCGTTTGAAAAAGGGGAAAGCTGAAATGGAAAAACGAATCGTTGCAGGGATGCTGGCGTTGGTGTTGGTGTGGGTTCCGGGAGTCCAGGCGGAGGACATCGTAGCGCCTGCAGGATCGACCGCGCCGGCGGGGGTGATTACGGATGTGATTCCCATTCCTACGGGCATGAATCCTGCCTCCGTGAGTCCAGCCCCGACGATTCCTCCCCAAATGCTGGTGCAGAGCATGGCTTTGAACACTCCGGCGGCTCCGCCGATGAACCAGCCGGTCGCCCCGATGATGGCGACTCCGCCGATACCGCCGCCTCCAGTCACGAACCCGGCGACGATGGTTCCGCCGGTCGTGCCGCCGGCTCCTGCGACGATGGTTCCTCCGGTGATGCCTCCGGTTCCTCCGATGCCGGCCCCCGTGGCCCCTCCCGTCATGCCGCCCGGGAATGCCGATATCCGAGCAGGGATGGAAGAAGAGCTGCGAGGGGTTGAAAATCAGATTACTGTCATAGAAAGAGTAGGCGTGAGAAGCCTTCCGGAGCTGATGAGGTTGACTGATCTCCGAAAGAGATCCGCAGAACTCCGATTTCAGCTGGAGGTAACGCGAATACCGCCACCTACTCCTCAGCAGGGACGAGCAGCGTTTAGGACCAGCCTGCAAAGAAAGATTCAAGCAAATACAACGGCCATCGACCAGCTAAGGACTTGGATCAGCAATCCAGTCGGAATTCCCCAAGAGGAACTCGGTCGCATGCAAGAAGCGAGGGGCAGGTTGCTCCAGGAAAGGGGCAACCTTCAAAACCAGTTGGATCAGTTGGACAGGATGCCGCCTCAGCCGTAACGACCGGTTGATCCGGGGCAGGGGGCGATTCTCGCCTCCTGCCCCAGTAACAAAAGAGCTAGAAGGAGGAAGACCGGATGGCGAAGAAACGAATCATCGCGGGGGTGCTGGCGCTGACGCTGGGATGGCTTCCAATGGTTATGGCGGTGGAGAGAACGGTGCCCGTTGCTGGGCCGGCTAATTCGGCGGGGGTGATCACGGATGCGACCTCCGTTCCCCCCGGTTCGGATCCTGCGGTGGTGAGTCCACCGCAAACGATTCCACCGCTGATGCAGGTGCGGGCCGGTGTTTTGAACACTCCCGCGGGTACATCTCAGCCCACAGACTCTGCCCGGCAGCCGACCACGCCGCCGCCTGCCGCGAACGACGCGCAGTACATCGGCTCCGACACCGAGTTTTCCAGGGATATGCAAAGGATCCGGAACGGAACCGTCTCTTCGGCGGGCGCGATCATCCGGGCCCAGTATGTGACCCGCTTGAACCGGATCCTGGATGAGATGACGGCCGGCACGTTGGATCCGCTTCGGGCGATCCATCTGACCCGACGGATCATTGACCGGTGTAATTTGATGAGGGATCTGGATAACCGCCTTCGTCCGAAGAATTACCGGGTCAACACCAACGCCTTAACACAGGTGTTTCGGATTGATACCCGGATCCTGGAGGAAGCCATCCGCAAGGCCCAGCAGATGACCGGGAGCGGAAATGGTGGAACAAGAAGCGCCAACGCTTCGAGTAACGAGATGTCCTCTAAGGACACCTTTCCCGTCAACTATACCGACCCGCCACCTGCGAATAATCCCGACCAGCCGCCAGGACCGGGGACAGGAAACGCCGACATTCTAGCGGGAATCCGGGAGGAGTTAGAGGCGCTTCATGAGGAGGCTAGAAGCATCATAATTGCAATGAGGACACAGGTGGCGGGGGTTACGCTTGCGAATCAGCTGATTGAGCTGACCAACATCTGGAAGAGGGTGGCTGACCTCCAGCTCGAGTTGGTCATGCTCCGGGTGCCGCCGCCGACTGCTCAGGAGATCCGGGCGGCGCGCATTGCCAACCTGCGGGAGAAGATTCAGCAAAATACAATCGCCATCAACCAGCTCACCCGATGGATTAATGCACATCCTAACCGGGGGGAATATCGCCAGCTGAGAGCGAGACTCCGGCAGGAAAGAGGGCGGTTCCAGAATCAGTTGGACACGTTGCTCAGAAACTAGGAACGGTTGACACTCACCACGCCGGGGGCTATCCTAGCTTCATGCGAGTCCTCGGCGTGGATCCCGGCCTGGACCGCACCGGCTACGGCGTCATCGAGCTTCAGGAGCATGCCGGCCCGAGGCTGATCGAGGCCGGGCTGGTTCGGACCCGGAAGGAACAGACCCTCCCCCATCGGTTGGCCATCATTGCCTGCCAACTCAAGCGGATTATCTCCCTGCACGAACCGGACCTGGTGGCCGTCGAAGACCTCTACAGCTATTACAAGACCCCGAAGCCGGCGATCCTGATGGGGCACGTGCGCGGCGTCGTGCTGGGGACGGCGGCGCTCATGGAGATCCCGGTGGCCAGTTACCTGCCGACCCGGATCAAGCAGTCGGTCGTCGGGGCGGGGCACGCGACCAAATCCCAGGTGGCCCGGCTGGTGCAGGCGCGGTTGGGACTGAAAGAAGAGCAGGTGCCGGCGGATGTGACCGACGCGCTGGCGGTGGCGCTGTGCCACATGGATGCCGCGCCGGCAAGGAAAATCCGGATGGCCCTTTCCCGATGACCCCACCACCTCCCTCCATGAAACTTCGTTTCATGATTCCCGTAGGGAATCCAGCGCCTTCAGCGCTGAAGGAGGTGGTGGGGTGATCTCCCGTCTCTGCGGTACCCTGGTGGAGCGGCGCGAGACGACGGTTCTCCTGGAAGCCAACGGCGTGACCTACGAGGTGCTGGTTCCCGCCTCAATCCTCCGCGCGCTCGACCGGCATCTCCAGCCGAATGGGCAGATCCGCTTGGTTACCTACCATTACCACCACATCGAGCCCTCCCGCGCGGTGCCGATCCTGGTTGGTTTCATGAATGAGATTGAGAGGGAGTTTTTCGAGCGGTTCATCACGGTCTCGGGGATTGGGCCGAAGGCGGCGGTCCGGGCCCTCAAACAGCCGATCCCACTCATCGCCCGGGCGATCGACGATGGGAACCTGGAGGTCCTGCGTTCCCTGCCGGGCATCGGGCCGCAGAGGGCCAAGGAGATCGTGGCAAAGCTCCAGGGGAAGGTGGGCAAGTTCGCGCTGATGCCGGAGGAGAATGGAGTTTCGAACGGGCCCGCCGCCGTGCCGGACGCCGCCGCTGAGGCGCTGGAGGTTCTGCTCCAACTCCAGTACAAGCGGCCGGAAGCCCAAGCGATGATCAAGAACGCGCTGAGCCGGAGTACCGGGCTCTCTTCGGCCGAAGAGATCCTGAACGAGGTCTACAAGCAGAGGGCGAAAGAGCAGTGAGCGAACGGACGGAAGCCGATCCGAGGGAGGTCCTGCTGACCCAGCAGGAAACGGATGAGGACCGGGTCCTTAACCTCTCCCTGCGGCCGCAGAAGCTGGAGGAGTTCGTCGGGCAGCCCCAGTTGGTCGAGAACCTGCGGGTCGCGATCCAGGCGGCCAAGCAGAGGAACGAGCCGCTGGAGCACCTCCTGCTCAGCGGGCCGCAGGGGCTGGGCAAGACCACGCTGGCCTACATCATCTCCCATGAGATGGGGACCAAGATCACCGCCACCTCCGGGCCGGCGATCGAGCGGGCGGGAGACCTGATCGGGATCCTGACCAATCTCGGCGACGGGGACATCCTATTCATTGACGAGATCCACCGGCTCTCCAAGGTGGTGGAGGAGTTCCTCTACCCGGCGATGGAGCAGTTCCAGATCGACTTCGTGATCGACAAAGGGCCGTACGCCAAGACAATCAAGTTCAACCTCAAACGGTTCACGCTGGTGGGGGCAACGACCCGGTCCGGTTTGCTGACCTCTCCGCTGAGAGCCCGGTTCGGGCTGGCGCATCACCTGAATTTCTACGAGTCGGCTGATTTGGTCCGGATCCTGGAGAGGTCCGCGGGACTGCTCGGGGTGGCGGAGGACCGGGCCGGTGCCGAGGAGATCGCGCGCCGGGCGCGCGGCACGCCGCGTGTCGCCAACCGGCTCCTGCGGCGGGTGCGGGATTTCGCGCAGGTGAAGGGAGACGGCAAGGTCACGAAGGAAGCCGCGGAAGCGGCCTTGAGCGCCCAGGGGATCGATTCGCTCGGCCTGGATGAAGTGGACCGCCGGATGCTCAAGGTGATTTTCCTGCAGTACAATGGCGGGCCGGTCGGCCTGGAAGCGCTGGCGGCGACGCTGAACGAGGAGGTGGACACGCTGGCCGACGTGGTTGAGCCGTACCTGCTGAAGGCCGGCCTCCTGCGCCGGACCGCGCGCGGCCGGGAAGCGACCGGCGCCGCCAAAGAGCACCTGGGATTCCAGCCCAAAAGCTTGTTTTAATGAGATGGCTCCGGCCCCTCTGGGGCCTCGCAATCGCGACATTCGTTCTGCAGTCCCTTCCCGTTTTCTCCGATGAAGAGCCGCAGGTCCGGGTGGCCATCCTCCAGGACGTCGACAGTGCCCGGCTGACCGTGCCGTCCGCTTGCCGTTTGGTCGACTTGAAAACAGGGAAAATGCTCACCTCCTGGCCGGAGCTGAAGTGGCAGGAGGTCCGGGCGGGGAACACCGGTCTGCGAATTGGGAGTGCCGGGATCGCTTCGGACGCCGTTCTACTGGAGCCGGCAGGCGGCACGGTCTTCACTGTGAACGCGAGGCCCTACCGGGGAGAGCTCATCCTGCGCCGGACCGGCAAAGGGCGGCTCACGGTCATCGACCGTCTTCCTCTGGAGGAATATCTCGTGGGGGCTCTGACCAGTGAGGTGAGCGCCGGCTGGCCGCTGGAGGCGCTGAAGGCGCACGCGGTGGTCTCTCGCACGATGACCGCCCACCGGATCTGGATCCGGAAGGGCCAAGAGTTTGACATGACCGCGGATACCTCCACGCATCTGTACCACGGCGTCTCGGCCGAGCGGGGACGGACGCGGCAAGCGGCGGAGCAAACGCGGGGCCAGGTGCTCGCGTACGGCGGGGAGCTGTTTTCGGCCACGTTCCACGCCAGTTGCGGGGGCCACACCGAGTCGGCCGCGGAGATTTGGGCGACGAAGAGTCGCATCCCCCCGCTGGAAGGAGTGGAAGACCCGTATTGCAGGAACCTCAAGCATTACCGGTGGACGGCCGCCCTGCCGGAGCGGGACTTTCTCGCCCGTTTGGGCAAGGAAGCCGGAGAGATCGGCAGTTTGAAGTCGGTCGAAGCGGTGGAGGTCAACCGGTCCGGCCGCGTCCGGAACCTCCGCGTGCGCGGCGACCGGGGAACTCTGATGCTCACCGGCCGGCAGTTGCGGGAGAAGCTGGGGGCCAACCGCCTGCGCAGTCTGAAGTTCAAGGTGGCCGCCGGCGCAGGGGAGGTTCTCTTTGAGGGGTTCGGCTGGGGGCATGGGGTGGGGCTCTGCCAGTGGGGCGCCTACGGCATGTCCCGGCAGGGCAAGACGGCCGACGAGATCCTGAGGTTTTACTTCCCCGGCGCTGAAAAACGGCGCCTGGAAGGGCTTCCGGGTTTTAGTTAATCGTAGAAATATCTATATCTGTCTCTTGAAAGAAGGGGTTGCCTCCAGTATACTTTCCTTAATTCCACCTTAGACCCATGCGAAAAGCCGTTCCTTTAACCCGATTCGTCGCCCTTTCCCTAACGCTGAATCTCGCGTTGCCTCCGGGTTCCGCCTTCGCCCTGCGCACCCAGCAACCGGTCAATGCCGGCATGGAGGAGAGTCTTGCGCAGGCCCTCGGCCGGCCCGCCGCCGGAACGGAAGAGCGTCTTTACCCGGTGGTCACCAGCGACGTGTTCGGCCTCTCCGTCTTGCTGGGTCCGGTTTCCAACACACTCAAGGACATGATGCGGGGCCGCGGTGGGTTGAGCATGAAGCTGCCGGACGGGAGGGACCGGGAGCTGTTGATTGTCCTGCCGCCCAGCTTGTTCGACATCCACACCGGCACCGGCTACGGCGAGCTGGAGTTCCTGATCTATTACAACGCCTTCGAGCTGAAGAACATCGGGAAGAAGCCGCTCACGGTGGTCGGGACCCCGGACCAAATCGTCAAGCTCAGACAACTGCTTGAGCACACGCTGTTCGGGCCGGATTGGGCGAACGGGGAGTATCCCTGGGTTCCGCAAGCGCTCCGGGATTTCTATCGCCAGATGGGAAACCATTACACGGGGGGCAAGCGCTCGCTGGACCCGTTCCTCAAGACGGTGGCGTTCAACGGGGAAGGGACGGCCGAGATCGACGTGCAGAGGGACGGCAAAAAGGGGACGATCCTCCTCCAGCAGACCTACGCCTCCGACCAGAAAATCCTCAACGGCTACGCTGTCCATTACACGCTGGACGGAATTCCCCCCGAACAGCTTCCCGGCAGCGGGTCTCTCGGGTCTTTGCCCACCTCTTACGTGCCGCCCGATCCCGCCCGCTTCCCGGTTCCGACCGAGGCGCGGAAAAAGCTGGAGGAGGGGCGCTACGGGTTCGGCGTGACCACGCTGGGTGCGAGCACCGGCTTTGACAAGGACGGGGACACCACCAGCTTCGTGCTGTGGGCGGAGGGAGTCGGGATCCACCTCGATCCGTCGAGGGAATCGCTCCGCTACATGGAAGAGCTGGGCCTGACCGAAAAGGATGTCCAGTACGTTTGGCTGAGCCACATCCATCAGGACCACGACGGCGGTGTGCTGGAAAAGATCCTCCAGGGCCAGAAGGTGAAGCTGATCGTCTCACGGCTGGTCTTCGAGGAGCTGATCAAGAAGGCCGACTTTTACCTGGGGCTTTACGAAAAGAGCTTCACGCTGGACCCCCGCCAGTTGTTCGAACAGCTGGAGAAGGAGCAGAAGATCCTCGTGCTGGATCCGGGATCCCCGCGGGACATCCCGCTCCCGACGGGGCGGATCCTCCATTTGGAGAGCTGGTGGAACGTCCACCCGATCCCCACCAACGGCCTCAGTGCCGCCTATCTCGAGAGAGATGGGAAGACCCCCATCAAGAGCTGGGCCCATTCGGGCGACACGCAATGGGGGCCGCAATTCCTGCAGGATCTGGTGAGGAAGGGGACCCTCTCGCCGCGGGAAGAGGAGGAGCAGAGGTACCGGCTGTTCGACCGGCAGGGGCGGCCCAAATTCGATCTCATCTACCATGAAGCGGGCCGGCTGCCGATCCACACCACGCTGGAGGACTTGGACGCCCTGCTGGCCGTGATGCCGGAGCGGGACGCCCGCCGCGTGAAGATCTATCACGTGCCGGATTCCAAGGTGAGCGAGTATTTTCAGGAGCATCCGGACAGCCGCCTGCGCAAGCCCGCGATGTTCGACACCGATGTGCTGGTGCCTTCCGATAACGACCGGCGGGAGGCGTACTGGAGGTCGGTCCTCGAATCCAGCGGCCTCTTCCGCGGCAGGGACCTGAAGGCCAAGGACAAGCCGTTGCTGGACGGCCTGCTGCGGGCCGCCGAGCTGCAGACGTTCGCGCCGTCCGAGGAAATTTTCCGGCAAGGGGACCAGCCCGATCCCGAAAAGGACTGGGTCTACTTCATCGTCGAGGGGAAGGTTGGCATCTATACGGACGGGCAAAAGGTGGCGGAGCTGGGGCCCGGCGCCCGTCTAGGGGACTGGGAGATCGTCACGCGGGAAAGCCGGACCGCCACGGTCAAAGCGGAGATGCCGGTGCGGGCTTATGGCATCTCTTCGAAACAGTTCGAGCAGATCTTCCTCGCCGGCGCCGACCGGAGCGAGATGATCCAAAGGATCTTCTGGGTCCGCGGCCACATTGCCCTGCTTCAGAAAGCCGTGCAGGAGATGACGGACAGCCCCCTCCCGCAGGGCTTCAGCGAGTTTTGCTGTTCCATCCTGGCGCGCGACATCTTGGACGGGAACTCTTCGGAGCAGACCTATCGCGACCGGACCGAGATCCTTCGCAGAGGAGATTTCGGGCGGGACTGGTACGTGATCACCCAGGGAGAGGTGATCGTCGACGCCGATAAATACCGGCCGGGGATCGTGGCGCGGCTCGGCCCCGGGGAAATCTTCGGCGAGAATGCCGCGCTCAGAGGGGTGCCCCGCTCCGCGACGGTCCGGGTCTCCGCGGTCCCCACGACGGTTTTGGTCTTCCGGCACGAGCTGTTGGAGGAGCTGTTCAACCAGTTCCCGCGCCTGCGGCTTCAGTTCGGGGAGAAGATCGAACAGCGCCTGCAGGCGCTGGCGGGCGCCGCCGGCCGGGCAACCACCGAAGCCAAGTTCGTGTGGGGCATGGAGACCATCGAGAAGGATCTCGCCGAGAAGCACATGCGGACCCTGCGTCCCGCGCTGATGGAGGATGCGAAGGCGCTGACAGAGGCGCCCCCTTCCGCGCTTCCGCAGGTGCTGGGGAGCCGCATGAGATTCGCGATGCAGGAAAGCATCGACCGCTTTGAGCGCCGAGGCGAGAGCCAGGGCAAGGATTACCGTCCTTTCCGCGGCGCCCGCAGGGAATCGATCGAGGAGGCCATGCAGGTCATCCAGGACCGGTTCAGGGCGATGACCGGAGAGTTGAGCGCCTTCCGGGAAAACCCGCAGAAGCAGTTGAAGCTGGCAGAGCTCTGGACGAGCATCTTCCATTTGCTGTTGCTGCAGGATGAAGCTGATCTCGAGCTCGCCTACGTCGCGCACAGCATCAAGCACTCCCACAACGTGGAGCACGGCGTCTCAGAGACATTGCGGAACTCGACGGAAGCCGCGCAGGCGCTGAGCGAGGCTTATGGCGAAGCCGGTGGCTATCTCGCGTTGATCTCCGCCTGGCTGCACGACATCGGGTACGGGCTGTTGACCGAGGGGGAACAGAAGGCCGCCGGCTTGGCGCGGCGCATGGGGATCCCCGGATACAAGACCGGCAAGGGTTACCACACCCGGCTGGGCGTGGTGCTGGCGAACACGCCGATCCTCGGCGATCAAACCATTTTGGATCAGCTGGACGGGCTGTTTGGCCTCTCCGGGATGCCCGGCCGGGCCGCCGGCAGCCGCAGCGCGCTCGAGGACGTCCGCATCATGATCGAGCGCCATGGTGCGGACAAGAAGCAGGTGACCGAAGAGGGATTGCCCGGCACGGGCAAACACCGGTACACGCCGGCCAGCCTGCAGGAGGACCCTCTCAACTTCGTGGTGCGGTTGGCGGACAACTTGGACATCGACGCCGAAGCCCGTCTCTACCTGCACCAGGACAACCCGTTCTTCCTCGCTCTGCTGACCCGGTTGATGGAGGCGGCCAACGGGGAGGGGGAGACCCTGCAGAAGATCAAAGACAACTTCAGGAGATACGCGGGCGTGATGACCATCGCGTACCAGCGCTACCTGGAGCTCCATCCCGAGCTGGGCGTCCGGGACCCCGCGGAAACCGCCCGGGCCCATTTCGACATCCTGCTGAACAACCTGCGGGTGTTCGATCACACGAACCTGCCCCACTTCGCCGGTATGGTGGAGTCGCACCGGGTGGCCGTGGAGGAGGGCCAGCTTGTGATCTACGTGAAGCTGCGGGAGAACGGTGGGCTGATCGCCGACAAGTTCAAGGATTTCCAGGTCCTGCGCATGCGGGAGGCCTATGAGAGCTTGTCCTTCAACGGGAAGCCGATCGTCGTGAAGATCGAATCTTCGGCGCCGGCGGCCCAGCCGGTCCCCGCTGAGGAGTCCCCGCTCGTCGCGGAGCTGGCGAGAATCCTGAGCGAACGTTCTGCGTCGAGCGCCCGGCGCAATCTGCTGACCACTCCTCTGCTCGAGAGTCTCGTGGCTTATCTGAGGAAACACCCGGAGACCAAGGTCTCGGAAAAGATCTTCCGGTCCGGCGACCGGATCGTCTCCGAGAACACGCCGGTCAACGACCTGAAAGCGGAGAGCATCTACTTCCTGCTCGAGGGGGACTTGGTGGTCCTGCGGATGACGGTGCAGGGAAACATCCCCCTAGGGAATGTGGACTTCCATCTGGGGGACCCGATCGGCGAGATGGGACTGCTGTACGGCAGGAGGACCGCGACGGTCATGGCGGAGGGAGAAGTGAAGGCGCTCGAGCTGCCCGCCGAGGAATTCATCAAGCTTCTCCAGGATCCGCAGTTCCTCGTGCAGTTCGCGGATCTCGTCATCGCCCGCAGGGCGGACCAGGAGCTGCAGAGTGGGGCGGAGGAGAGTCCGCAGCAGCAGCCGGTTTCGGAGTTCCGGGAGCTGGTCGACGGGATCGTGCAGAAGGCGCTTGAGACGATGAGCGGCCGGATCGGCAGGGAATACATTCACTTGAGCGAAAACACGGGGATAGGCAAACAGCTCTCCGAAGAAGCCCGGAAGGCCGGCTACCGCGGGACCGTGGCGATCGTGCCGACGGCCTACCTGCCGGAGAACCCGCCGATCATTGCCGGTTTCCGGGTCTACGTCCAAACGGTCGGGAAAGAGACCGTCGAGAACAACCTTCGCCCCTTCGTGCAGATCGTTCAGGACCCCGACAAGGCGGATCTGATCGTCGCCGATCTTTCGTTCGAGACCGGGAAGAGGCAGGAGCTCCTCCTGCAGGGCAAGATCTTCCTCGAAGTCACCGCGGAGACCGCGCCGGCCGTCACGCCGTTCTTCCTGATTCATTTACAGGCGCGGGGCCTGCTGGAGAAAGGGGCCTATCTCTTCGTCGGGAAGCTCCTCCAAGGGGACCTGGGCGAGGGCCTGCTGATCTTCGCTTGATATAATCGTAGGGTGCTGACCTACGACCTTCCGAAAGAGCTGATCGCGCAAACCCCCTGCGAACCGCGCGACGCCGCACGCCTGCTGGTGCTGGACCGAAAGACCGGAGCGATCTCCCATCGTATCTTCCGCGACCTCCCTGAGTTCCTCAAGGCCGGGGACTGCCTGGTCCTCAACGACACGAAGGTCCTGCCGGCGCGGATTTATGGGCGCAAGGCGGTCACCGGCGGCCAGGTGGAGCTGTTACTGCTCTCCGAGGGAAGGCAGGAAGGAGAGAAAGCCCGGATCTACCGGTGCCTGGGCCAGCCGGCGAAAAACCTGAAACCGGGAACCCGCCTGCAGTTCGACCAGGGGAAACTCCACGCGGAGGTCTTGTCCTGGGAAAACGGAGAGCGGCTGGTCCGCTTCGAGGGGAGGGGGATCGAGGGGATTTTAAGCCGGCTGGGGGAGATGCCTCTGCCTCCGTACATCGACCGGGCGGTCCGGCCGGAGGACGCCGGCTGGTACCAGACGGTCTACGCGCGCGAGCCGGGAGCGGTAGCCGCACCCACCGCGGGGCTCCATTTTACGCCGGGGCTGTTGGAGAAGGTCCGGGAGCGGGGTGTGGGGATCGCGCACGTCACGCTGCACGTCGGGTGGGGGACGTTCAAGCCGGTGGGGGAGAAAGAGATGGCCGAGGGGAAGCTCCATCCGGAGCGGTTCAGGATTCCCGAGGAAACGGCCGCGGCGATCGGGAAAACCAAGACGGCCGGAGGCCGGGTGGTCGCGGTGGGGACCACCGTGGTGAGGGCGCTGGAAACGCCCGCCCCTCAGAAAGCTCCGGGCGAACGGACCACCGACCTGTTCATTCGACCGGGGTTCAAGTTCAGAGCCGTGGATTCGATGATCACTAATTTCCATCTGCCCGGAACGAGTCTTCTGCTTCTCGTCTCGGCCTTTGCGGGGGAGGAGCGGATCCAGGCGGTCTACGCGCAGGCGGTGCGGGAGAAGTACCGGTTCTATTCCTACGGAGATGCCATGGTGATCCTATGATTGAAGAATTCGACGGAGTGAAGCCGAAGATCGACCCGACCGCTTTCGTCCATCCCTCGGCGGTGGTGATCGGGCGGGTGACGTTGGGCCCAAGAGTCTCCATCTGGCCCGGCTGCGTGCTGAGGGGTGACATCGAGCCGATCGAGATCGGGGAGGAGACCAGCTTCCAGGACCAATCGGTGGCGCACACCAGCAAGGGACTGCCGGTCAAGATCGGGAAGCGGGTCGTGGTGGGGCACCGGGCCACGATCCATGGCGCCATCGTGGGGGACGAGGCGATGGTGGGGATGGGAGCCAACCTGCTGGATGGCTCGGAGCTGGGGGCCGGTTCGATCCTAGCGGCCGGCGCCCTCCTGCCGGAGGGGCGGAAGATCCCGCCTGGATCTCTCGCGGTGGGGATGCCGGCCAAGGTGGTCCGCCCGGTGACCGAGCAGGAAAAACAGAGGATCCTCCACGGCGCGCAGGACTACGTCCAGCGGCTGATGGCCTACAAGAAGGGCCATTGAGTTCTTTTCAAGTTGTAAACCAAGCCGCCGGGGGCCGGGCCCGGACCGGGCGGCTGGTCACCGCGCACGGGATCGTTGAGACACCGGCTTTCATGCCGGTCGGCACGCAGGGAACCGTGAAGACGTTGACCCCACAGGATTTGAAAGCGTGCGGAGTCCAGATCCTGCTGAGCAACGTGTACCATCTCTCCCTGCGGCCCGGCCTCGGGATTCTTCAGAAGGCAGGGGGCCTGCACCGGTTCATGGCCTGGGACGGCCCGATCCTCACCGATTCCGGCGGCTATCAAGTGTTCAGCTTGGCGGCGAAGCGCCGCCTCACCGACGAAGGGGTCACCTTCGCCTCCCACGTGGACGGCTCCGCCCATTCGCTCACTCCTGAAAGCGTCATCCAATTCGAACTGGGGATCGGCGTGGACATCGCGGTGCCGCTGGACCACTGCGTGCAGTACCCCTGCGAGCGGGTGGAGGCGGAGGAGGCACTGGAGCGGACCACGCGGTGGGCGGAGCGATCAAAGAAGGAGTTCGTGCTTCAACAAGCTCAAGGTGAGCGGAAGACTTTATTGTTCGGGATTGTGCAGGGTTCGACCTTCCCGGAGCTCAGGCGGCGGTCAGCTCGGGAACTGACCGGGATCGGCTTCGACGGCTACTGTCTCGGCGGGTTCAGCGTCGGGGAGCCGAAGGCCTTGATGAACGAACTGCTTCCGGCGGCGGCGGAGAACCTGCCGGCCGACCGGCCGAGGTACCTGATGGGGATGGGGGAGCCGATCGACCTGCTGGAAGCGGTGCAGCAAGGGGTGGACCTGTTCGACTGCGTGATCCCCACGCGGCATGGCCGCAACGGGATCGCTTACACTTCCGAAGGGAAGCTCAACCTGCGCAACGCCGTCCACGCGGAGGACCCTCGCCCGCTGGACCCATGCTGTGCCTGCGAGGTCTGCAAGACCTACTCCCGCATGTACATCCGCCATCTGTTCCAGGCCCAGGAGATCCTCGGGCTCCGGCTTCTCTCGTTCCACAACCTCTGGTTCTATAGTACACTGATGTCCGAAATGCGGCGGGCGATCGGGGAAGGAACCCTGAGCTCCCTGCGCTCAAAATGGTTTGATAACGGAGGAAAGTAAGTGAACCCAGGCCCATTGATGCAGCTGCTTCCGCTCGTCCTGATCTTCGGAGTGATGTACTTCCTCATGATCCGTCCGCAGATGAACCAGCAGAAAGAGCTCGAGCGGATGCAGTCCAAACTCAAGAAGAACGACGAGGTGGTCACCCTCGGCGGGATCCACGGCACCGTCGTCAACCTCAAGGACGGCGTGGTGACCCTGCGCGTCGACGACAACGTCCGCATGGACGTGGACAAGAACTCCATCGGCCGCTTGGTTAAGGAAGGATAGTCCTCATGTACCGCAAGCTGACTCCCTGGATCTTCGCGATCCTGCTGGTCGTAGGGGTCGCGCTCTGGAGCATCTTCCCGCTCAAGGAGAAGATCGCGCTGGGGCTCGACCTTCAGGGTGGGATGCACATGGTCCTGAAGGTGGATACCGCGAAACTGCCTCCGCAGGAACGTGCCGACGCCACCGAGAGGGCGCTTGAGGTGATCCGCAACCGGATCGACCAGTTCGGCGTCAAGGAGCCGGCGATCCACCGGCAGGGAGAGGACGAGATCGTCGTCCAACTTCCCGGCGTGACCGACCGTGAGAGGGCGTTGGCGCTCGTTCAGCAGGTGGCCCACTTGGAGTTCCGCCTGGTCAGCTCCGACCCGACGCTGGTAAAGAAGGCGCTGGCGGGAGAGCCGGTGGAGGGGTATGAGATCCTGCGCGACGTTCAAGGGGACCCGTACCTGTTGGAAAAACAAGTCCCGCTGACCGGCGCGGGACTGGCAACGGCCCGCGTCGATTACGGGCAGTTCGGGTCGCCCGAGGTAAGCTTCGCGCTGATGTCCGAGGGGGCCAAGATTTTTTCCCAGTTGACCCGGACCAACATCGGCCGGCGGCTGGCGATCGTGCTGGACGGCAAGGTTAAATCGGCCCCGGTCATCCAGAGCGAGATCTCCGACCGGGGACAAATCACGGGCCGGTTTACTCAGCAGGAGGCGCTGGACTTGGCGCTGGTCCTGCGCAGCGGTGCTCTGCCGGCCCCGCTCCATGTGGAGGAAGAGCGGACCATCGGCCCTCTACTGGGCAGCGACTCCATCCGGGCCGGCATCCGGGCGACCGGCATCGGCCTGGCGCTGGTCTTCCTCTTTATGGCGGGTTACTACCTCTTGCCGGGCCTGATCGCCTGCGCGGCGCTGGCGCTGAACTTCCTGCTGATCCTGGCCGGGCTCGCGATGTTCCACGCCACGCTGACCCTGCCCGGCATCGCCGGCATCGTGCTGACGCTCGGCATGGCGGTGGACGCCAACGTGCTGATTTACGAGCGAATGCGGGAAGAGATCAAGCTGGGCCGCACGATCCGCCAGGTGATCAACAACGGCTACGACCGCGCTTTCTCCGCTATTTTGGACTCGAACCTCACCACGGTGCTGGCCGCGTTTCTGCTGTTCCAGTTCGGCACCGGACCGATCCGCGGTTTCGCGGTGACCACCGTGATCGGTCTGATCGCCAGCATGTTCACGTCGGTTGTGGTCACCCGGGTCATCTTCGAAGCCCTGCACCGGGCGAAGATGCTCAACAGCATCCCCATGATGCAGTTGATCGGGCAGACCAAGCTCGATTTCCTGAAGCCCCGGAAGATTTGCTACACCCTGTCACTGCTCTGCGTGATCGGCGGGCTGATCTACTTCGGGTCTCTGGGCGGCAAGGCCTACGGCATCGACTTCGCCGGAGGCCAGATCCAGCAGTACCACTTCCCAAAGCCGATCCCGATCGACGCGGTTCGCTCGGTGGTGGGGAAGGCCGGTGTGGAGGACGCCTCCCTGCAGCAATTCGGCCAGCCCAATGACGTGATCATCCGGACCGGCGGGGATACCGTCAAGGCAGTTGAGGGAAAGCTGAAGGCCGATTTCCCGGATAATCCGCCGGAGCTGGTCCGCGTGGAGAAGGTCGGTCCCTCGGCGGGGAAGGACCTCCGAAAGCGGGCGGGGCTGGCGGTTTTCTGGGCTCTTGTCTCGATCAGTCTCTACGTCGGCTTCCGGTTCAAGTCGTGGAGCTTCGGCGTGGCCGGCATCGTGGCGCTTCTGCACGATGTGCTGATCGCGCTGGCGGCGCTGGCCATCACCGGCCGGCCGATCTCGCTGACGCTGGTGGCCGCTTTCCTAACGATCGCCGGCTACTCGATCAACGACACGATCGTGATCTACGACCGGATCCGGGAACTGCGCCGCACCGCCCGGAAGATGTCGTACCCCGAGCTGATCAATCTGGCGCTCAACCAAACTCTGTCCCGGACCCTGCTGACTTCCGGCGTCACCCTGCTCACCGTGATCTCGCTGTTCGTGTTCGGCGGCGACATCTTGAACGATTTCGCCTTCGCCCTGCTGGTGGGGTTCATTTCCGGCGTCTACTCCACCGTGTACATCGCCACGCCTCTGCTTCTGTTCTGGGAGAGGAAGCGCTAGCCGCATGCGGAAAAACTGGGTCCTCCATCCGGTGGATGAGGGAGCGGCCCAGCGGTTAGCGGGCGCTCTCGGCATCAACCCCATCCTGGCCCGGCTGCTGATCCGACGCGGGATCGATTCCGCCGGGGCCGCGGAGCACTTCCTCTCAGCCGATCTGGGTTCCCTGGCCGACCCGACGCGGATGGCCGGCCTGGCCGACGCGGTCCGGATCTTGCGGCCCGCGATCCGCGAGCGCCGCAAGATCCTGATCGTCGGCGACTACGACGTCGACGGCCTCACCAGCTCGGCCCTCCTGCAGTGGGTCTTTCGTTCCATGGGCGCGGAGGTTTCCTGCCACATCCCGCACCGGATGGAGGACGGCTATGGGCTCAAGACCGAGGTGGTCGAGCAAGCGCACCGCTCCGGCGTCAAACTGCTGATCACCACCGATTGCGGGACCTCCAACTTCAAGGAGCTTGCGCTCGCCCGGCAACTGGGGATGGAGACGGTCGTGGTGGATCACCACGATCTGGATTCCGCCGGGCATCCGCCGGCTTCCGCTTTCCTGAACCCTCTGCGGACGGACTGCGGCTACCCGGAAAAGGAGCTTTCCTCGGCCGGCGTCGCTTTCACACTGGCGCGGGGGCTCATCGGGGCAGGCGAGAAGATCTGGGAACATCTGGATTTGGTGGCCCTGAGCACTGTGGCCGACATGGCCCCTCTCTCCGGTGAGAACCGGATCCTGGTCCGGGCCGGACTGCACGCGCTTGAGCACACCCGCAAGCCGGGCCTGCGGGCCCTGCTGGCCCAGGCCGGGCTGGAGGGCAGCCCGATCACTCCGGAGGACATCAGCTTCAAGCTGGCGCCGCCGCTGAACGCGGCCGGCCGGATGGGCTCGGCCGGGGTCAGCTTCCGGTTGTTGACTACCGACGACCCGGCCGAAGGAGAAGCCGCCGTGAAGGCGCTGGCCAAGAACAACGTCGAGCGCAGGACCCTGGAGCGGGAGGCGTTCAAGAAAGCGCTGTCGAAGGTATCCCGGGAGATTAATTTCAGCCGGGATCGGGTGATCATCCTAGAGGACGAGAAGTGGCACCCCGGCGTTGCCGGCATCTTGGCAACCCGCTTGACCCACCGGTTCCATCGCCCCACGGTGATCATCGCGATGAGCGGCGCGGTCTGCCGCGGCTCGGCCCGCTCGACGCTGGCACTGGACCTGGTGCAGGCCCTGCACTCGGTGAAGCAGCACCTCGTGGAATTCGGCGGGCACCCGGGCGCTGCGGGCCTGACCATCGAACGGGACCGGATCGGGCCGTTCCGGGAGGCGCTGAACCAAGTGGCGCACGAGCGGATGGACCGGGGCGATCTTACCCCCTCGGTTGATCTCGATGGGGAGCTGCCGCTGGCGGACCTGTCCGAAGGATTGATGAGGGAATTGGATTCCTTGGCGCCGTTCGGGAACGGGAACCCGCGGCCGGTTTTCATGAGCAAGGATGCGCGGCTTCCGGCGGGGAGCGGGGCGGCCGGGTTCCACCCGATGGGCATCCGTCTGACCGTGCATGATCCGCAGGGGAACGCGTTCGAGGCGATGCAGCCGCGGGATGCTCTGTGGGACGGGCTCAACCTGCGCCGCGTGCGGGGAAGCGTGCACCTGGCTTATTCGCCGGTTGGCCGGCGCCACGAAGAGCGGTACAGCATCGAACTGCGCCTGCGGGACCTGAAGCTTCCTTAATCCCTCACCAGAGGGAGAAGATCCTCCCCGGCTTGATCTTTCCTTCAATCCTCTCGACCGGCACCGAACCAAAGCGCCGGCTGTCTTCGCTGTTGGGCCGGTTGTCTCCCATCAGGAAACAGGAACCCTCCGGGATCCGCCGCCCCGGCCTGTTCGGAAACGTTGGCCCTTTCGCGTAGGGTTCCTCCAGCGCCCGGCCGTCCACGACCACGCGTCCGTCCTCGATGGCGAGGACCTCTCCGCCCAGGCCCACCACCCGTTTGACGTAGTACCAGCGGTGATGCGTCGCCGGCCGCACCACCACCACATCGCCGCGCCGGGGCGGGGAGAACTGGTAGAGATACCGGTTGACCAGGAAGTAACTGCCGGGTGAGAGCGTCGGCAGCATGCTGACGTCGGTGACCCGGCCGGCGCTGACCACATAGCGTTCGCAAAGCAGGAAGGCGGGGATCGAGAGAATCAGAAGCACCGCCCAGCGCTTGTTCCGCCGCCGGCGCTCATCCGGCACGTAGTGCCATCGGAAGAAGGACCGTCTTTCCATGTCGGCTAGTGTACAATGAATTTGGCGCACTCATGAAGGGCTTCCTCCGCATCTTAGCGATTCTTCTCCTGTTGGCCGCGGCCGGTGTGGGGATTTTTCTGGCCACGTTCGACGCCGACCGGTACCGCCCGAGGGTGGCCAAGAAGATGGAAGAGGCGCTCGGCCACCCGGTCAAACTGGAACGGATCTCTCTGGGCTGGAAGGGGGGGATCGCGGCGGAACTGCGGGGGCTGGAGATCTCCCCGGATCTTCAGGTGGGCAGTGTGAGCGTCCTGCTGAGGCCTTTGCCGCTTCTGCGCGGGGACATCCAGATCGGCTCCGTGGCGGTCCGCGGGCTCCGGGCCCGCCTGATCCGGCGCGCCGCCGGCGCGATCGATGTGCCGGGGCTCCTGCCTCTCCCCGCCGGCTCCGCGCCCGCCGCTTCCGCTCCGGGTGGACCGGCGGGTCAAGCGGCGCCTCTGCTCATCCGGGATCTCCGGATCGATGACGGGATGATCCGCTGGACCGATGAGAGCACGCGCCCTCCTCTGGATTTGACCTTGGAACGTGTTTTGCTCCGGGCGGCATTGGACCTGCGGGCGGAGCGGTTGGAGATTAAGGAATGCTCCGCGAACCTCGCCCAAGGAGTTGTTCACCTGAACGGCGTGGTGCGCAAGTTCAATACCCGGCCGGAGGGTGAACTGAACTTGAAGCTGGAGAACATCCGGCTGGAAGCGGTGGCGCCTCCGGCGGGAGGAGAAGCCGGCCTGCAGGGAGCCCTCAGCACCACCATGGAGATTCGGCTTCAGGGACAACCGGCATCGGACCTGCTGAAAGGGTTGTCCGCCTCCGGCCAAGTGCGTCTTCTGGAAGGGCGTCTTTCCAACGTCAACCTCCTGCGGGAAGCTTTCGACCAACTGACGGTCATCCCGGGGCTGACCGACACCCTCCTCTCCCGACTGCCCCCTTCCTATTCCCAGAAACTGACCGAGAAGGATACCCTCCTCCAGCCGGTGAACCTGAGCTTCACCCTGCAGAACGGAGCGGTTTCCTTCCAGGAGTTCCGGGCGGCCACCGACTCCTTCGAGCTGGCCGGCTCGGGGCAGGTGGGGTTGGACGGCGGGCTCAACGTGGCCGCCCGGATCTTCCTCCAGCCGGATCTCTCCGCCGCGTTCATTCAATCGGTGCAGGAACTGCGTTTTCTGGCCGATGACAGCCAGCGCATCCTGCTTCCGGTCCGGCTGGGCGGGACTCTGCAAAAACCGGCCGTCTCCCCGGACCTCCAGGCCATCGCGGCTAAGCTCTTTTCCAACAAGGCGGAGGACCTGGTGGGCGACCTGCTGAACCGGGTGCTGGAGAAGAAGAAAAAGAAAGAGCAACCGTCCGGTGGATAAGCCGACGGTCGCGGTGATCGGCGCCTCGAAGGACCCCTCCAAATACGGCAACCTCTCCGTGCGGGCCCATCTGGAGGCCGGCTATGAGGTCTTCCCGGTCCACCCGAAGGAAACGGAGATTGAAGGATTGAAGGTGTACCGTTCAGTCGCGGAGATCCCCGCCGCGCTGAACCGGGTGAGCGTCTACCTGCCGCCGCAGATCGGGATGAAGGTGGTGGAGGAGATCGCCCGGAAGGGAACTCAAGAGCTTTTCCTGAACCCCGGCTCCGAGAGCGATGAGCTGATCGCCAAGGCGAAATCGCTCGGTCTCAACGTGATCACCGCCTGCAGTATCACGGACGCCAAACTGCGCCGGAGGCGGGCGTGACCGCGGCCCTGCGCTGTTTCTTCTGCGGGAGCGAGCTGGAATCGGGGAAAGACGCGGGCGGTTTCCGCTGTCTGAAATGCCGGGCTCAATTCCGGGCTGAGACCGACACGCAAGGCTGCGTGCTCCGGCTGGAGGTGGCCGAATGCGGCGCCGACGAATGCTGTCGCCAGTCCAAGAGTGACCGCCCCCCGTCTGATTGACATCACCGTCCCCCTGCGGGATGGGATGGTGCATTGGCCGGGAGACCCGCCGGTCCGGATCCGCAAGGTGAAGGAGGTCGGCCGCGCCGCACCAGCGGCGCGGCATTTCCTCGGCAGCAAGGACGGTGCCGCCTCGGTCAGGCGTATCGCCTCCTGTACACTCTCTCATTTGTCGATGGGTTCCCACACCGGCACTCACATGGATGCGCCGGCCCATTTCCTGAAGGGGGGCAGGGCGATCGACCGCCTGCCTCTCAATGCGGTCGTTGGCCCGGCCCGCGTGATTGAGGTCCGGGACCCGGAGGTGATCCGCGTTGAGGAGCTCCGGCCCCACAGGATCTGCCGGGGGGAGCGGATCCTGTTCAAAACCCGCAACTCCGGCCGGGTCTGGAAGTCCCGCTCCTTCACGCGGGAATTCGTCCACCTGACGGCCGACTCGGCCCGGTTCCTGGCCCGCGTGAAACCCCTCTGCGTCGGCGTGGATTACCTATCGGTCGGCGGATACAAGCGGGACGGGTCGGAAGTCCACCGTCTGCTTCTCGGAGCGGGGATTTGGATCATTGAGGGACTGGATCTTTCCAAGGCCCGGCCGGGTCGGTACGAACTTATCTGTCTGCCACTGAAGATCTCCGGTGGGGACGGTGCACCGGCGCGGGCGGTACTGCGGAAACTTTAAGCCGGCGCTAGGGGACTTCGATCGGCCCGACGACCTCGTGGCGGATGCCATTGCCGCCGCTGTTCTTGGCGGCGTACATGAGGGCATCGGCTTTCCGGACTACCTCCTCCACCGAATCGGGCGGGCGGAGAAAGGTGGCCACTCCGAAGCTGAAGGAGG
>Ga0209515_10002374_pt1 | contig 29154 bp, 28 predicted proteins | sample Subgroupgradi54m_FD_187454 | JGI IMG/M metagenome (GOLD analysis project Ga0209515, IMG submission 187454) | Subsurface groundwater microbial communities from S. Glens Falls, New York, USA - GMW60B uncontaminated upgradient, 5.4 m (SPAdes)... ... | reverse complement strand
ATGGGGAGTCAAGAAGAGGATGAATGACTTCGTTTTACAGCAGCCTTAGAAACAGCTTTGGCTACCTGTTCATGAAGGGTAGGATCCAACGGATCGGGCACTAATTCTTTTTCAGGAGTATGACGAACGATGGCTTCGGCAGCGGCAATATACATGGATTCCGTAATGCGTTTGGCTCCGGCTTCGATGGAGCCCTTCAAAATTCCGGGATAACCCAGCAAATTATTGACACGGCTTCCATCACTGGCAAAACCAGCCCCTGCTTTTAAAGCATCCTCTATGGAAATTTCTGGATAAGGATTGGAAAGAGCCAAAATGACCTGGCCTTCCCTCACCGATTCAGACTTAATCAAACCGGACTGGCCCGTTGTGGCAATCACCACATCTGTTTTTTTCATCAGCTCCTCGATGGATGCTGCAATCTCGCCGCCCATTTTTTGAAAACGTTTCTTTGAATAATCCTGAATATCGGAACCTAAAACAGATTTGCCTGTGTAGTGCATAATCAGTCGTGCAATCGCTGATCCTGCAGCTCCTAAACCAATTTGGCCTATTTTGACTTTTTTAAAATCCTTCCCAACAATCCTACAAGCATTGAGCGCCGCTGCAAGAGAAACAACCGCAGTGCCATGTTGATCATCATGCATGACAGGAATCGAAAGTTTTTTAATGAGCTGTTCTTCAATTTCAAAGCAGTCGGGTGTCTGAATATCTTCTAACTGAATAGCCGCAAAACCTTTTGAAATGGTCACAACGGTTTCAATAAACTGCTTGGGATCCAAAGTATCACAAAGAATAGGAATCATATTGAACCCGGAAAACTGACTGAACAAAGCAGACTTTCCTTCCATCACCGGCATGGCAGCCACAGGGCCAATATTTCCAAGGCCCAAAACACGACTACCGTTTGTCACAAGCGCCACGGTACGACCAATACTTGTAAACTCATAAGCTGAACCAGGATCAGCTTGAATCATTTTGGAAATAGCGGCAACCCCTGGCGTATAAACTTTGCGCAAATCTTCAACGGTCTTCACAGGATTTCTTGGGACAACAAGAATTTTTCCATGCCGATGAAGTTCCATCACATCATCCACGACCGCTTCTAGTGTCGTTTCTTTTACTGCACGCACAGCCTGAACGATTCGTTCCAACTGAGCTTCATCATTACAAATAATGGAAATATCCCGAACCGTATGGAAGGTTTCTAAGGTGAGGGTGCGAATATCACCAATATCTCCGCCTTGAGAAGCAATGGCGTGAATGACCTTATCAAGCACACCAATTTGTTGCTGATTACGACACCGAAGGGTTTTAATGACTTTTTGTTTGTAGGACATATTATTCAGAGGGAGATCCCTCTCTCCCTCCGAACCTCCCATCTGAACTGCACGGATTGATCGTTCGTTCCGGTGTTTCGCGCGGAATGAATCCGACGCTCAACATCCTCACTCACTCTGACTAAAAAATAACTTTAACTCAATATGTTTTTCATCTATCAAATAATCTATGAAATTCAAAAATGTGGATCATATAGGCATTGCTGTTCCTAACCTGGAAGAGGCCGTTAAAACTTACAAAGTTCTTTTGGGAAAAGAACCGGATCATTTTGAAGAAGTGGCCGAACAAAAAGCTAAAACGGCTTTTTTTGCCGTGGATGATACCAATCTGGAACTTCTTCAATCCACCTCTCCCGACGGACCCATTGGGAAATTTATTGAAAAAAATGGGGGGCGCGGTGGCCTGCACCACATCTGCATTCGCGTCAATAATATTGAAAAAGTACTTGAAGAATATAAAAAACAAGGTATCCAGCTGATCGACCAAAAGCCACGCATAGGAGCTCATGGTAAAAAAATAGCGTTTGTGCACCCAAAATCAACAGGAGGAGTTCTTCTCGAACTTTCAGAAACTTTATGACCAATCGCATTCACCCATCCAAGGCCCTTTTTGAAGGCGAAAAACCTTTTCCCATTATTCCCGCTTGTGAACATTTTGCCGGCTCGGAGAAATTAATTACCAAAGCCATGGAGCTACAAAACACCAAGGGTGGTGTTTTTGATATCACCATGGATTGTGAAGACGGTGCTCCTGCTGGAAAAGAAAAAGAACATGCCGAGATGATCGTACGCATGGCTAATTCGGAGTTGAACAAACATAAAATGGCCGGTGCTCGTATTCATGACTATACAAATGCTCATTGGAAACAGGACATTGATATCCTCGTCCCCGGGGCTGGAAAGGTCTTGGCCTACATCACGATTCCCAAACCCACCACGGCGGGCCAGGTGAAAGAGATGATTTCTTATATTCAATCCGTGGCTAAAAAATCGGGCATCCAAAGAGAAATTCCCATTCACGTTTTAATCGAAACTCACGGAGCTCTCAAAGAAGCTTTTGAAATTGCCGCCCTTCCCTGGATGCAGGTTCTGGATTTTGGGTTGATGGATTTTGTATCCGGCCATCATGGAGCCATTCCGGATGATTGTATGCGTTCTCCGGGTCAGTTTGAACACAAGCTCATTGCTCGGGCCAAAGCCACCGTTTGTGCTGCTGCCTTAGCCAATGGAATTATCCCAGCTCATAACGTCACTTTGGATTTGAAGGATGCGGACAAAACAAAAGCTGATGCTCTGCGTGCCCGAAACGAATTTGGTTTTTTAAGGATGTGGTCCATCTATCCCACACAGATCGATGCGATTATTTCTGCCATGACTCCGGATTATCGTAAAATTGAATCGGGCTGCAAGATTCTTTTGGCTGCTCAGGAAGCCAACTGGGGACCCATCCAGTTTGAAGGCGAACTCCACGACCGTGCGACTTATCGTTATTATTGGGAACTTGTTCAAGCCACACGCCTCTCAGGACAAAAACTCCCCGAAGCGGCTGAAAAGGCGTTTTTTTAGTTGATTTTTACTTACCCTTCTCGTTTTAAAAATTCCCAGTGGTGCTCCACATCCCTAGGACCATAGACTTGTTCTGCTCCACTTCTTAATGGAAAATTCTCGCCTAAAAAACCAAGAAGAAAAATTTGGGCAAGGCTAGACGCTTCCAGACGATCGCCAAGAAATTTCTTTGTATTTTTTAATCGAGCCTCCACATGAGGCACTGGAACTTGAAATTCTGGAGGCCACATTTCTTCTTGCGCGTTCTGTTCTGCATGAACAACAGCACAATGTACTCTTTCTCCAAACCTCCTTTGAAATTCTCGAAAAAGAGGAGTCACACCTAAATGCTGTTCCATACCGGCACGATCTGGACAAGCAATCACATAAATAGAAGTGTCGGGTCTATAAAGCTGACTCGCTTGATTCACGATAAAACCAGGCGAAGAGGAATGACAAATATCCCTACCACTCACGGTTATCTCTGGATGTCTGATAACATCAGGGTTCCAACTGCCAAGATCACTTACAGAGACGGCTAAAACGGGCAAGTTTCTACGAACAGCTTCTAAAGCAATAAAAGCCCCTTCAAACTGAGCAGCCCCTGTCACAACAACCAGTGGTGGCATAGGGAATCTCTCTCCTTGTTATGTACCTATCGTAGGAGAGGGGAAAAAGTTGCTAATCCGGCTTGAAATAATATTTCCGATCTTTAAGCTTGTCCGGCAGGTGTTGTTGATTCACCACATGGCCTTCATAGTCATGGGCATATTTGTAACCCTTTCCATAGCCCAATTCTTTCATTAACTTTGTGGGCGCGTTTCGGAGATGGGCGGGTACTGGAAGATAACCTTCTTTTTCCACATCCGCCTTGGCTTTTTTGTAGGCCATGTAGCTCGCGTTACTTTTAGGCGCAGTAGCTAGATACGTGGCTGCCTGTGCGAGAGGAATCCACCCTTCGGGCATTCCGACAAAATCAAAAGCTTGCATCGCACTGACGGCCACCTGAATCGCTTGGGGATCGGCATTCCCTACATCTTCGGAGGCAAAAATGACCATCCGTCGTGCTAAAAAGAGAGGTTCCTCACCTGATTCGAGCATGCGTGCCAACCAATAAATGGATCCGTCCGGATCCGAATCGCGCATGGATTTTATGAAAGCGGAAATGAGGTTGTAATGCTCTTCTCCCGATTTATCGTAAAGAATCGATTTTTTCTGAATGGCTTGTTCCACAAGCTCGAGATTGATTTCTGAAAGAGGAGGTGTGTGGGATTGAGCTAAAAAAAGAGCCATCTCTAAAGTACTCAAAGCGCGACGAGCATCTCCATCAGAGGAGTCACACAAAAATTGGAGAGCTTTTGGATGCATGGACAGATTATTTTCAAGAGCTCGTAAGACGATAACCTTTAAGTGTTCTTCCGTTAACGATTTTAAAACACAAACCTTCGTACGTGAAAGAAGAGGCCCAATGACTTCAAAAGAAGGATTTTCGGTGGTGGCTCCAATCAAAGTGAGAGTACCATCTTCGAGATGAGGCAAAAGAGCGTCTTGCTGAGACTTGTTCCAGCGATGAATCTCATCCACAAACAAAATAGTTTTCTTACCGGAAAACTTTTTCTCTTTTTTGGCAACCTCGATCACTTCTTTCAGTTCCTTGACACCGGCCAACACGGCAGACAAAGAATGAAAAGAAGATTTTGTATGATGAGCAATGACCCGCGCAATGGTGGTTTTCCCAGAACCTGGAGGTCCCCAAAAAATGAGGGAAGACAAGCGATCCGCTTCGATTTGTTTTCGGAGAGATTGTCCTGGACCTAGAAGATGTTCTTGTCCGATCACATCATCCAAAGTTTCTGGACGCATACGTTCGGCCAGAGGAACATCCTCTTTTTTAGAACGGGTTTGTTGAGGGGTATCAAAAAGATCCGACATGCATAGGCCCTAACATGGTAGAAAAAAGGTTGCCAAGATTTTCGTCTTTGATAGAAGCCGGAGCCTATGCCATCCAACACTTCCAAAGCTCTTGAGACCGCAAAAAAACTGTTCGAACACGTAAGTCGTTATCTTGCGCAAAAAGCAAAAGATGAAAAGTCTCCCAAAGAAATTTCAACAGCAAAACTCGATACCTTTCAAACCATCGCCTATGACTTGGCCTGGATGGCCTCTGAAATTTATGCTGCAGAGCAAGTTCTTGCCTACGCTCAAAAAAATTCTGGGGAACTCGAGCGGGCCCTTGCCAATTATTTTGTGGCAGAAATGGTTTCCCACTTATCAGAAAAAATAAGTTTCCGTTTTCATGAGTGGGGAGTGGAAGAGAAGTTCCTTCTAGAAACCATTTGGAACCCAGAGGTCACAAAGGAAGTTGAAAAAATTCTCTCCACAGAAAATTATACAAAGATTGCCAAGCTCCTTCATGAAAAAAATCATGGCGGAACTTATGGATTGAACGAGCAGCACGAGATGTTCCGCCAAACGTTCAAAAAATTTGCCGAAGACAATGTCATCCCCCTCGCCGAAAAAGTTCATCGTCATGATCTTTTAATTCCTCAGAACATTATCAATGGGCTCAAAGAACTGGGTTGTTTTGGCCTTTCGATCCCGCAAAAATTTGGCGGTTTTCAGGACGATGCCACGGCGGACAATACGGGCATGGTGGTTGTGACTGAAGAATTGTCTCGCGGGTCTTTGGGTGTTGCCGGCAGTTTGATTACTCGTCCTGAAATTTTGTCCAAAGCGATTTTAAAAGGTGGAACAGAAGAACAAAAATCCAAGTGGCTTCCTCTCCTAGCCACAGGTGAGAAGATGGCAGCCGTGGCTGCGACAGAACCTGATTATGGAAGCGATGTGGCTGGCATGAAAGTTACGGCCACTCGAAAAGAATCTCAGGGCCAAAAAGGTTGGGTCATCAATGGTGTCAAAACTTGGTGCACCTTTGCCGGTTATGCAGACACCTTGATGGTCTTGTGCCGCACAAATCCCGACATGAGTTTGAAACACAAAGGCATGTCCATTCTGATTGCCGAAAAGCCGCGCTTTGAAGGGCATGAGTTTAAACATACACAACCCGAACACGGTGGATTGGTTGAAGGTAAAGCCATTCCGACGATTGGTTATCGTGGCATGCATTCCTATGAAGTTAATTTTGAAAATTATTGGGTGCCCGAAGAAAATTTAATTGGCGGTGAAGCCGGACTTGGGAAAGGTTTTTATTTGCAGATGGAAGGTTTTGCCGGAGGTCGTCTTCAAACAGCAGCGCGTGCTTTAGGTGTGATGCAAGCCGCTTTTGAAGCAGCACTTCGTTATTCCAATGAACGTAAAGTTTTTGGTAAACCCATTTTTGATTATGGAATGACTCAATGGAAAATTGTCCGCATGGCCGCTCTCATCCAGGCCTGCCGTCAAGCCACTTATCACGCATGTACTTTAATGGATAACCACAAAGGACTGATGGAAGCGTCTCTCGTTAAATTCTACGCTTCCAAAATCAGTGAATGGGTCACTCGTGAAGCCCTGCAGATCCATGGAGGTTACGGCTACGCAGAAGAATACGCTGTCAGCCGCTACTTTTTAGATGCCCGTGTTTTTTCGATCTTCGAAGGCGCTGAAGAAGTTTTGGCCCTGCGCGTGATTGCGCCGGCGTTACTGAAACAATATCTTTAAATCTCCAACCACTTCCTCTTCTTTCCTCGATGTCCTTTTAAGATTTAGATGGTGGCATCAAAGAAACAGTTGCACACATTTTGAGGACATTCTAGATCATGCCGCTACGGAGAGAAACTATGTCCCAACAAAAAATCAAGATTACAAAAAAGATCCCGGGGAAATCGAAAGAGAATCCTGTCTCGTTAAATCACATCAAATATCCTCAGTACGGTCGTGTGTTGGAAGACTTTGTAGAAGGCGAAGTGTTTTGTCATCCACGTGGAGTGACTGTTGATCGGGCATTTGCCGTCGAATTTGCCACGAACTTCATGGAAACCAACCCTCTCTATCTCAATGCGGAGTTTGCCAAGGGTCATGGATTTAAAGATCTCGTTGTTTCTCCCCTGATGGTTATGAATATTGTCCTTTCTTTGGGAGTTCAGAACGATTCGGAAAAGGCGATCGCCAATCTTGGTTACTATGATGTTCATTTTCTCAAATCCGTTTATCCGGGAGATACGCTTCGTGCCCTCACCAAAGTTCTGAAGAAACAACAAAAAGAAGGCAAGCCGGGCATTGTCACCATTCGAACGATTGGATTGAATCAAAACAATGAACTTGTTCTTCAATACGATCGTAAAATTATGGTGGCCCCTGCGGGAAAACAGAGTGAGCCAACAACTGTGAGTGGGCAACCGTTTCCAGAAGCAGGCGATGGAGAAATCATGTTGGATATCCCAACGCACTCTGGGAAATATCCGTCAAACCTGACGGGGGTACGAAGTTACTTTGAAAATTTCACACCGGGAGAAATTATTGTTCACGCCAATGGACGAACCATGACTCAAGAGCACATCCCTTGGACGTATCGGGTTATGAACACACATCCCCTTCATTATGACCGTCTCTACTCTACGGGTCGACAAGGACCTATGAGTGGAGAACCTATCATTTACGGCGGTCTTGTCTTTGCCTGGCTGGCCGGGTTGGCATCACGTGATGTGAGTGAAAATGCCCTTTGGGATTTCGGGTATACAGAGGGTTATCACACGCAACCAGCCTTTGCCGGCGATACAGTTTACGCAATCACACGAATTCTTTCGAAGGAAGACGTAGGGGCGGGGTCCTCCCGCCCGGGCGCGAGTACCCCGCCCCTACACGCTGGCCTTGTGAATATGCAACTGATCGGCATTAAAAATATTCGCCCCAAAGAAGCCATTGAGAAGTTTGGTGCTGATCTCTTCCTCAAAGAGAATGATAAAAAGGATCTGGGAAAAGAAAAGATTCCGGAAAAAATCTTTGAGATTGAGCGTCGGCTTCTCATCAAGAAAAAACCTTAATTGAAGCAACTTTTTTGGATTTCAAACGATAAGAAAAGGGTATGGTGAATATTCATTCATGCCCTGTTTTGAGGCCAGAAATCCTTCAAACCTACCCATTGGGAGCAGCAGATACGTTGCTCGATCAAATTTTGAATAGTGTCAGACTTACGCGTGAAGAGTTACAAGTCATTCTTGAACTTCCCTATTTTGATGGTTCCAGAGTTCAACAGGTTGACACCAACTCAAACGGTATTTTTGAGGCTTTGAATCAACTTTTTAAATACAAACGACGAGTCTGCTCACTGACACCCGTTAGATCTCTCCCATCTCCTTCAGACCACTGGTCCTTGAATTCCCTCAAAGATAGTTTTGAAAATGAAGCTGTGTTTGTTCATGCTCATGGGTTGGCCATTCATATCACCCAAGAAACACAGACTTCCTATGTCATCGGAATTGGTGAAGCTTCGGCAAGGATGGTTTACTTGACAGTAAACGAAAGCACGGAACTTGAAGATCCCAAAATCGTTGCTGTTGTCACACGAAATGAACCCACCACAGAAGCAATAGGACAAAAAAGAACAACTGATGAACAAGAAAGAACAACTGATGAAAATGAAAAACTTATAAAAGGACTTTTTAGAACACTTTTAAAAACTCTCTCAAACCATTATGATGTGAGACCTCAAACACGATACTTATTCACCGTGTCTGGTAATCCACCTAGTTTGGGTCCTTATTCTGTTTCTGGAATTTATAGTCTGGATGAAACCAAAATGAGGAGCGTTGCCGAATTCTTCAGGAGGAGCCCAGAACTTAGAGTTCAAACCGGGATCAAGTACCAACCTAACCCAGGTTTAAAAAAAACGGTTCCCGTTGTCGCCACAGTGGTTTATAAAACAGATGAGTCCGAACTCTTTCAAATAAATGAGTTGAATGCTCTTTCTTTTAGATATTTGCCCATTACTCTTGTTCAAACACTCGTATCTCCACCGAGCACCTCCCAGAGCTCCTACTTGACCCATCTCGCTGGATCCTCTAGAAGATGAAGGCATGCTTAAAAAACGCGATGAACCATGGCTCATGCGGACTTATTCGGGTCACAGTTCGGCTAAAGCTTCCAATGAACTTTACAAAACAAATCTGGCCAAGGGTCAAACGGGTCTTTCCGTAGCCTTTGATCTGCCGACACAAACGGGTTACGACTCGGATCATCCATTAGCACGTGGTGAAGTGGGTAAAGTCGGTGTTCCCATTTCAAATATCAACGACATGACCACTCTTTTTGACGGCATCCCTATTGAAAAAATGAATACCTCCATGACGATCAACGCCACAGCCGCCTGGTTGCTGGCTTTGTACATTGCTGTAGCGGAAAACCAAAAGACAGATATTAAAGTTCTCCAAGGCACAACTCAAAACGATATTATTAAAGAATATCTGTCACGCGGCACGCATATTTTTCCGCCAGAACATTCGTTACGTCTGATTACCGACATGATTGCCTATACGGTGCATCAGGTACCCAAATGGAATCCTATCAACATCTGCAGCTATCATCTCCAAGAAGCCGGAGCTACACCGGTGCAGGAGATTGCTTTTGCTCTTGCCACAGCTATCACTGTTTTGGATGCCGTTAAAAAATCTAAGAAAGTTGAAGAGGATCATTTTCCAAAAGTCGTCGGCCGCATTTCTTTTTTTGTGAACGCTGGAGTTCGCTTTATCGAAGAGATGTGTAAGATGCGCACCCTCACGCGTCTCTGGGATGAAATCACCCTCACTCGCTACGGTGTCCAAGATGCAAAATACCGAATGCTGCGGTATGGAGTTCAGGTTAATTCTTTGGGGCTTACGGAAAAACAACCCGAGAATAATATTGCACGCATTATCTATGAGATGTTGGCGATCACTCTTTCAAAAGATGCGCGTGCGCGCGCTATCCAGCTCCCTGCCTGGAACGAAGCCCTGGGACTTCCACGTCCTTGGGATCAACAACTCTCTCTGCGTATGCAACAGATTTTGGCTTATGAAACCGATCTGCTGGATTACGATGATATCTTCAACGGCTCCCCAGTGATTGAAGCCAAAGTCGAAGAACTGATCCTGGGAGCAAAGAAGGAACTTGAAAAAATTGAATCGTTGGGGGGAACCATCAAGTCTATTGATTACATGAAACAGTCTCTTGTCGCTTCTCATGCAGAAAGAATTCGTCGCATTGAAAATGGGACTCTCAAAGTCGTGGGCGTGAATTGTTATGTCGAATCAGAAAAATCTCCACTCACCACGAGCAAGGATGAAGGTTTTCTCAAAGTAAATCCCAAGGCTGAATCGGAACAGATTGAAAGGTTGAAAACGTTCCGTAAAAAACGAGACGAAACGAAAGTCAAAAAATCTCTTGACCAGCTTATGTCTGCGGCACGTGATGGTGAGAATATCATGCCCATCTCCATTGAGTGTGCCCATGCGGGTGTGACAACGGGAGAATGGGCATTTGCTCTGCGAGAGGTTTTTGGAGAGTATCGAGCTCCAACCGGTGTGGGTGCAGCTCATTCCGCAGACACAGAATCCGAAAATTTCAAAATGCTCCGTAAAAAAGTAGAAACTGCCAGCAAAAAACTGGGAGGTCGTATTCGACTTTTGGTCGGTAAGCCTGGTTTGGATGGTCATTCCAACGGAGCGGAGCAAATTGCCGTCCGAGCGCGTGATGCTGGGTTTGAAGTCATCTATCCGGGTATCCGATTGACACCCGATCAAATTGTTTCTGCTGCTCGTGATGAGGGTGTGCACGTGGTGGGACTTTCGATTCTCTCCGGCTCCCATAACGAATTACTCTCCGAGATCATGCAAAAATTTAAAAAAGAAGGACTAAAAGATCTCCCCGTTGTTGTTGGTGGCATCATTCCCGAATCCGATAAAGCCGGCCTTCTGAAAATGGGAGTGAAGCGCGTCTATACGCCCAAGGATTTTGAGATCAACACGATCCTCTCTGAAATTGCAGATCTTGTGGTTTCCCATTGATAATGAGTGAGTACGTTCCAATCGGGCTTTGCCCGTTGGAGCGACGGAGCGAATGATAAAGCCATGAGGTCCAGATGGGGGTTTCAGGGGGAGAGCGGTATCTCCCCATGAGTAATATGAAAACTCAAAAAGTAAAAATTAACGGTCTCCAACATCAGTTCTATTTCTGGGGATCTCCTAAAAAACCGAAACTCTTCCTCTTCCATGGTTGGCTGGATACAGCCGCCAGTTTTGATTTTTTGTGTCCTTACTTAGAAAAAAAATTCTATTGTATTGCTCCCGATATCAGGGGTTTTGGTAAAAGTGAACACACTCCAAATCCTCTTGGTTATTTCTTCTTTGAATACATTGCTGATCTTCATGAGATTCTGAGAAAATTTTCACCCAAAGAACCTGCAAGCGTTCTCGGTCATTCCATGGGTGGTGCTTTTGCGTCGTTTTACGCTGGGGCTTTTCCGGAACGCATCAGACATTTTATTAACGTCGAAGGGTTTGCTTTTCGCCATAATCCTCCCGAGCGGGGTCCACAAAAAGCACGGCGATGGATCGAAGAACTGCACACCAAAAAGTTTCAAACCTTTTCCACTCTAGAAAAATTTTCCAAGAGACTTCAAAAATCTAATCCAAGGCTTTCTCAAGAGAGGGCTATTTTTCTGGCAAAACATCTCACAGAAAAAGTTCACAGTGGTTTTAGGATGGCCGCAGATCCTAAACACAAACTTTCCGATCCCTATGCTCTTCCTAAAGCTTGCTCCTACGCTTTCTGGAATAAAATTAAGGCCAAGTGTTTGTTAATTTACGCTGATGAAACGGAAATGAATCAATGGGTTAAATCGGATAATCTTCAAAAGCAAATGGGAGAATGGTTTGATCAATTTCCAAAAAACAGCCCTGTTGTAGAAATTAAAAACTGTGGCCACATGATTCATCACGAAAAACCCGAAGAGTTAGCCAAAGTTGTTTTGAATTTTTTAACAAGTTCGTCATGACATGGGCCATTGGAAGCGAGCGTCAAAGCGTGGTGGGAATAATTTCCTGTCAATTCATAAGTCAGAGGATCTCCGTTAATCTTCGTAAAAACTCCACCGGCTTCTTCAAGAATAATTTGAGGAGCACAGGTATCCCAATAATGAACCGAATGATGATTGATATAAATATCGGCCACCTGGCGTACCAATAATCCTACTTTAATTCCGACACTGTTGATGGGCGGCACCAAGGGTGATTGCAACTTTTCCTGGATAGGCTTCAATTTCTCCTGAGGAAATCCAGGAGAAATGACTAATGGCATTTTAGAAAATTCCTGACGTTCCGAAACATGTAGTCGTGATTTTTTCCCTTTATAAGTGAGAAAAGCGCCTCCACCTTTGACCGCTTCATAAATAAAATCTTTGAGTGGATCCACAACCACTCCCAAATAAGGAATTCCAGACTTCAACAATCCTACCATCACTGAAAATCCCTCAATCCCCTTTTCATAAGCCTTGGTTCCATCCAGAGGATCAATTAACCAGACCCAATCAGAATTCTTGGCCCCGGAAATACCATTTTCTTCTGTAATCAGAGAATGATCCGGAAAAGATTTCTGCAAGCCTTCCCTTAAGATTTCATCCGAACGCAAATCAGCTTCAGTCACCCAGGAATTATCTTCTTTTTTACTTTTTGAAATAGTTTGGCGAAAAAGATCAAGAACCACTTGAGAAGCTTTGAGGGCAAGTTTTTTTGCGGTATCCAAATACGAAGGAGAAAACTTCAATCAAACCTCATCTTTTTTAACATTGTGTAAGCCACACTCTTTGTCACTCTCTTCTTGGTTATTAAACCACCGCCAGCGCCCGGCACGTCGAGGTTCACCGGGGCCAATGGGTGTTGTGCAAATCATGCATCCCAAAGACTCGTAGTACCAGCCATCTTGATTCCAATTCAAAAGTTTGTGTGTTGGAACTTGATGTTTGGCAATGTAATCTCTCAACTCTTTTTCTTTCCAAAAAGCTAGTGGTGCCACTTTTAAAATGGGTCGTTTCGAGTGACCATGAGGAATAATTTCAAAACGTGAAACTTTGGATCTTGAAGCCGATTGATCCGTTCTTAAACCTGTCATCCAGACATCCACAGTCTCTAACACACGTTCATTGGGTTCTACTTTCCTCAAATGACAGCAGAACTCCTGTTTCTTTTTACTATCAAAGAAAAGATATTCCCCGTGCTCTTGAACCATTTTCTCAATTTTTTTTGGGTCTGGCTGAAGACGCTCTACCTTGATCTTGTATTTTTTTTCAATATCCTCGAACAACTCGCACGTTTCGGGAAATAATCGTAAAGTATCAATTGTAAAAACACGTGGGTTCTTCACGCCAGAGCGAATCGCCATATCAATCATGACGGACCCTGTCAGCTGACCACTGGTACCAATAGCAGCACGATTTCTAAAACGAACAAAAATTTCGTGAATGAGTTTCTGAGGGTCTTCGATTTTTTCAAGTTCGGCGATGGTTGATGGATCAATCTTCATGTGGACAAGATACCACGTTCCATCAGGAGATTCAAAACCTTGAGTGTACTTTCTTCTAAAGTTTCCTGGCCTGTTTTAATGACGAGCTCTACTTTTTCTGGAGCTTCATAAGGAGCGGAGATGCCTGTAAACTCTGGAATTTCACCCGCCCGGGCTTTTTTATAAAGACCCTTGGGGTCTCTTTTTTCACAAACTTCAAGACCCGCATCACAAAAAATTTCGAAAAATTGGCCAGCGGGAACAAGTTTTCGAGCCAAATCCCGATCAGCACGATAAGGAGAAATAAAAGCAGTGAGGGTAATCACGTTCGATTCACAAAACAATTTTGCCACTTCTCCAATACGACGAATATTTTCGGTACGATCTGCCGGAGAAAATCCCAGATTCGCATTGAGCCCATGTCGAATATTATCACCATCCAAGACATAGGCATTTTTTCCGTTCTCAATAAGAGCTAATTCTACTTCACGCGCTACGGTGGATTTTCCGGAAGCGGACAAGCCGGTGAACCAGATGACAACACCCTTCTGCTTTAGTTTTTCCTCACGCATTTTGGCATCGAGCTTTCCATGGTGCCAAAATATATTTTTACTGACGGGTTTTATCATAAAAGCCCTTTATGGTCGGGTCCTGTCACTTATTTACTCCCATTTAATTGAACATCCCAATGCAGCCGTTAATGGATTCTTGACGGGCCGGTTGGCGAGTAGATCCTCCAAGACATTTTTTAAATCAGGAGATGTCACCGCGTTCGAATCTTTGTAGTTATCATCAATCCGACCATGATACCGAAGTTTTTTCTCAGCATCAAAAACATAAACCTCGGGAGTGCAAGCGGCATCATAAGCTTTAGCAACTTTTTGATCTTCATCTCTTAAGTAAACAAAGTTAAATTTTTTCTCACGGGCACGCACCACCATTTTGTCAAAACTATCTTCCGGATAATTTCTGGTTTCGTTCGCGTTAATCCCAACCACTTGGACCCCTCTGGATCCATAATCTTTTTGAACAGCCATAATACGCCCTTCCCAACCCTGAACATAAGGACAATGATTGCAGGTAAAGATGACAACCAATATTTTTTTGTCGGTAAAAGAAACAAGACTATACTTTTTCCCATCCACACCGGGAAGATTAAAATCCGGGGCTTGTGCACCGATCTTGAGAAGACAACTATCTTTGGAGTTTGTTGCCACAGCGGATTTGCTTGTAGTGTCTTGGAAAAAGATTGTCAACAGAGGCTAGGCAGCGGCTGTTTGATCTGAAAAAGATTCCTCAGGATGATGATTGTCATCATCAGAACCTTCATCTTGTGAGTGATGGTCTCCTTGTTGCGACTGAGCAAACTCTCCATCTCCTTCTGAGACCGTAGAGACTTGACCATCCGCATTGTTATTTGCAGGAACAAAGCGTGCAACAGTCACTCTCGTGCTTGGAGAAGAATACATTATAGGAGGAGCTCCCACGAACACCGTCTGTGCTGGATCTCCCAGGGCATTATCATTTGCGGCAACTTGAGTCGGGTGATCATTAGAAACAGGAGAAACAGAATGAGGATGAGAAACGTGAGGGACATCGCCAGACACATCGGGAGGTGTTGCCTCTTCCACGAATGTGTTTACGGCAACCACTCCCTGAGAAGCAATCGTAGGTTGAATCTCAGTTGAAGGAGAAGAAACTTGAAAGTTTCGTGCATGTCCAAGGGAACCCACTGGTTGTATTACCCGAATTTCACCCCTTCTCGTCGCTGCGGAACTCGCGGGTATTGTATCAACACTTCCCTCTGGTCCAAGGCTTCTCGGCGGGAAGTGTTGATATGCTAAGGAACGCTTAAACAGGTCCTCGCTTCTGGCGGGGATGAAATTCAGGTAATACAAAATTGGAGCAAAATATCTAGCCATGGGAGAAATTTGGATAGCGGGACTAAAACCAAAAATTTCTCCACCTCTTGGAAATTGATATTCCCCTTCATCCATAACCATTTCCCGTCTCGTTTCTTCTGGGGATGTTGCATCAACAGAATCGCCACGACGCACATCCTGTGTTGTCAGTAAAGTAGAGTGAGGTTGTGGAGGCATATTCCTTGCAGAGGCCACCAACAAAGGGCCACGGAATTCACTCGGAGACAAAGAACGCTGAGGTGGTAGTGTCGTTCCCATACCCACAGCGACAGCTAATCTTTGAAGAAGCTCACGATTCGGGCAAGTATGTGCAAATTGACAAACAACCGCTCTCACTTCGGAAGAGTTGTGAGAAGAAGACGCTGAGAGTGTTCTTAAAACCCGCTGATGAAAACTTTGATTTTCTCCAGAAGAAAAACTGGCATCTTGATGTAGGGCCACTCTGACAATTTCAGGATCACGAGGAGCTACATATTGAAAAGCTTGAAACCCTTCGCGATGTTCAAGCGTACCCTCTTGCTGCCTCATCTGACGGACAATGAGTTCACGATTTTGAGGAAACCGTTCAAAATCGGTACTGAAAGACATCTGAATTTCGGAATCTTGAAGAACAATAGAAGGCGGAAGAGAATGACGAACCGCAGAGGATGATGTTAACCTTAATCCGGGGCGGGCAATGACATGATGAGCAAGAGTAAGATCAACCGTTACATAACTTGCTGTGGGAGCAGAAACTTCCACTCCAATAACTCGACTGACTCCTTCAACAAAATTCTCGTCCCCAATGACTCCAGTGGGCGTTACGAGAATTCGGCCACCCGTATAAGAAGCTTCAATAACGCTTGGTGGTGCCATTTAAATTACACCTCTCCCATTCAAAAGAGTATCGGCAACCCTTAAAGCTTAAGTTGCGACTTTTTTCTTTTATTTTTTCAAAAAAGTGGTAGCTTGCGCTTCTATGCAAGAAAACCTGAATCAATCCAAAGGTTTTCTCGAAGTTTACCGAGAGAAACACAAACACCCAATTAATAGATTTCTTCACAATTTTGGAATTCCCATGATTGTGATTTCACTCGTGGTTGTCTTCTTTAACTGGCGGTGGGGTGTCGGACTTTTTGTAATCGGTTGGGTTTTTCAGATTGTTGGTCATCTTTTTGAAGGCAACAAACCAGCCTTCTTTAAAAATCCAATTTATCTGATTGTTGGCCCATTGTGGTGGGTTAAGAAGTTATTTGCTCAGCTGTTTCAACGTCATTGAGATACCTTTGGATCGTCCCTTTAATAACTGCTTCCTGCATAATTTCTTGTGGACCATCATACAGTTCCCAAATTTTGTGAATCAATCGATCGTATTCTCCATCAATCTCCTCGATATCCACATCCGTTAACCGGGGCCATTCTCTTTTTAAAAAAGGAACGATCACTTCCCAGTAACGTTGCATACGGTTGGGTGTGTGATTCATGAAGCCGCACCTACTATCGGGTATCTCTTCTTGTCAACAACGAGGAAAAATTGCTTTTTCTTGGGATCAAATTTAATTTTCTTGGCCAATTCCATATAAGAGCTGCGATTAAAACGTGCTTTAAATTTTCTACCACGTACTTTGCAGTAAAGAACATTTTTCTTTCCTACATGCAGGGTCGAAGGATCCAAGGGTTCGGAATAGTTTCCTGAAAATTTAAGTACTATGTGATCGGGGAAAAATTCAAAATCACGAATGATGTAGGGCACATCTTCGACAGTAATCCGACATTCTTCTCCCTGACAAAAAACCTGATAACGTCCATCCGGTAAGGGTTCCATCCCTTTCATAAAAAAAAGAAGGGTTTCCACATCCTCGAGTTCTATTCCATCAGAATTCCAAAAATGACCTTCAGAATCTAGGTAGTAAGGCCAGTAATGTTTTGATGGGACCTCGAAGAACTCCCCATTGGCTGCGTTGCCCGCTGCAGCCTTTCCATCGACGTACAACGGAGTACGCCTCAGTCGCGGCTTTGCAGGCGCCTTGCCACTGGGGCTTTTTCGAGGTCCCATTATGGTTTTAATGTGGGATTGGGATGGGATTTCTTATGAGGATCCTGGGGTCCACGGGGAGTGACGGGAGCATTATTTTTGAAGGTAGGTGTTAACTCCGCATTCAATTTGCCCCATTCGGGTGCATCATCCACAGACGCCACGATGGCTTCCACCGGGCATTCCGGAAGACAGGCTCCGCAATCAATACAGATATCAGGATCAATTACCATGAATTTTTCCCCTTTGTAGTCTCCGGGGTAAATACAATTCACAGGACAAACATCCACGCAGTCAGCGTATTGTTCACCTAAACATTCTTGATTGATGACATAGGGCATACAGAATCTCCTTAAATGGTTATCGAATGTGGTTGTACATTAAAGTATCCAATTGCCGACGTCAAGATGCCTTCGCTTTTTCCTTTTTGATGGGTTTGGATTCTCCCGACGTTTTAGATTCCTTAGACTCCTTGGGGGACTCTGTTGCTTTGGCTGGTGGTGCTTCTGAAGAAGCTGCCGATTTTTCGGCAGGAGGCTTGCCGTATGAGTATCCATCTTTATACCATCCCCCTCCTTTTAACTGAAAACCAGAGAGGGACATCTTTTTCTTCATCTTTCCGCCACAGGACAAGCATTTGGGCAAAGCTTTATCATTTAACTTTTGAATGATTTCCTGGTCCTTGCAACATTTTAAACAGTGGTATTCGTAAATAGGCATACAAGGTTCAAATTAATCATTCACTTTTTTGTGTCAAGCTATGTAATAACGTAAATAGTAAGTGAGCATTGGCCAGATCGGATTTATTCCGTCTGGCTAAGCGGAGCGAACGATAAATTTTCGGATTCACAGATGGAGATTATTAAGGGGAGAGCGGGATCTCCCCTTAATTAATAAGATGATTCCCAAACATATTCAAAAAATAAAATCCTTTCTGGCCATGGATATTCTGGAAGCTTTGGAACGCAAAAAAGCTCGAGGAGAAAGTGTAATTTCTTTTTCCTTGGGTGAACCCGACCTGGTGCCTCACCCTTCTGTTCGCAAAGCCTGCATCCAAGCACTTGAGGAAAATTTTACCCGCTACACACACAGTCAGGGATTATTAGAACTTCGCACAGCGATCGCAAATCATTATAAAAATAAGTACGGAGTGACAGTAGATCCGGAACAAATCATTGTGACGGGTGGTAGTTCGCCGGCTTTTCTTTTGGCTTTCTCTGTCCTTCTTTCTGCCAGTGATGAGGTAATCCTCTCCAACCCTCACTACCCCTGTTATCCCTCCTTTGTAGAATATCTGAATGGCCGTTCTATTTTTGTACGAACGTATGAAGAAGACGGGTTTCAATATCGCCCTCAAGAAATTAAAAAGAAAATCTCCAAAAAAACAAAAGTTATTTTAGTATGTTCCCCATCCAATCCCACAGGAACGTTGTTGTCTGAAGAAAATTTGAAGGAGATTTCAGACCTCACTTCTAAAAATCGCTACATTGTTTCAGACGAAATTTACCACGGGCTCGTTTACAAAGGCCGTGAGCATTCTATTTTAGAATTTACGGATAAAGCTTTTGTCATTAATGGATTTTCGAAAGCCTACTGTATGATGGGATATCGTTTGGGTTATTTGATTGCCCCCAAACCTTTCATCCGAACTTTACAAATTCTTCATCAAAACTTTTTTATCTCGGCCAATTCCTTTGTTCAAAAAGCAGGGCTTGCGGCTCTGGCTTCTGGAGAAGAGCATTTAAAAAAAATGAGGCCTGTTTTTGATGAACGACGCTGCACGATGCTGGCCGGTTTAAAAGAGTTGGGGTTTGGTGTGCCTGTGGAACCTACCGGGGCTTTTTATATTTTTGCCAACGCAAAAAAATTTACAAAAGATTCCATCCGCTTTGCTTTTGACCTTCTCGAAAAAACCGGAGTGGGTGTTACACCCGGAGTTGATTTTGGTTCGGCGGGAGAAGGGTATATTCGCTTTTCGTACGCCACAGGATTGGACAACATCAAAGAAGGTCTAAGGCGCATCCGTGGTTTTTGTTGAGGGAACTTCCTGCACAAGGCGGCACGAACAACCTCCACCATTAGCGGAGTTCTCATTCGCTGGAGACAGGTTCTGACTATTCCCAACATCATTAGACCCGTTACCCGCGGAGATTGTTGTTCCTGGTCCAGTTGTTCCACCAGTACCAACTGTTCCACCGGTGCCAACTGACCCGCCACTGCCACTCGTTCCTCCTGTGCCACCGGATCCACCAGTACCAGCTATTCCACCTGTTCCGCCACTTCCGCTAGTCCCTCCTGTGCCCATGTGAGGCAGGATAGTGAGTTGAATAGGAATAGGATGCCATTCCCTTTCTGTTACCGCATCCTGGCTAAAGGTCGCTAAACGAAAATCATAATGGCCTCGGGCGAGGTGTGATGTATTGAGAGTTACGGTACGACTCAGAGCCGTTGTGTTTGAATCAGATGTTACGATAAGACCTTCAGGAACTGACTGAGGGATAATGTTAATAATGCGGTCGTGAAATCCATTGATAGGAGTCATCGTCAGATGAATCTCTGTGGTTCGATCGAGCCCCTCTTCGACACTCATATTGGTTCGATCAGCAATGACCGAAAAATCAGGTCTTTCTGTTCTTGTGACACCTCCAAAAAAGCTGAGAAGTAAAGATGGAAGCCTAAGAAAACTATCTGGTTGATATTCATAAGCCCCAATATCACAAACAATATTTCTATCGCTGTTACCATCCCGTCGTTCCATTCCTCTTTGATCCTGTGTTGAGGGACATCCTTCACCACTCAAGACTCCATCAATCGCAGGGCTCCCTGACTGTAGGGCCCGTGTCCATGTAAATCCACCGTTAAAAGCCAACGGCAATATTAATGGATCTGTATTAATCCGATCATGAAGAAGAGATATTTGAAAAGATTCACTGCATGTGTTGTCACTCGAAATATTATTGCCACTACTATTGAAGCCACCAATACAATTAGAGGCAGAACCATCATAGTCGGATCTATCATTTTTCAGGATGGTATTTCTTAAAGTTATTCGATGATCGCCGGAGGTATCATTCAGTTCGGGATTTGTTGAAAAAAAGCCATTACTCATTCCAGAACCTCTATACCCTGCGTGATTGTCTGCAATGGTAACGTTAGTAACATCAGCAGATCCGCGAAAAATATTTGCCAGACCACCACCACTCCCCTGATGATTCCCCGAGTACTCAGTAGCTGCGGTGTTATTACTGATTGTAACATTGGAGAGAGTCAAAGCTGCTGGACAGAGAATGACTGGATAGGAAGGCAAGCCATTCGCAATACCTCCACCGAGCCACGACGTTAAGTTGTGATCGACAGTCACCCTATCGAGAAACGCAGTGCCACAGTTTTGTATGCCACCACCTGCATAATCCGATTCATTATGATCAACAGCAACATTCCAAAGATCGAGGCGACCTCCATTATAGATACCTCCACCATTGTTCAAAATAGGAATCGGCCTCCACCAAAAATAACCATCATCTTCCAAAAACAAACCCGCCGTTGAAATAGGGATCATCGTGTTGCCTGTAACAACACTGTCACGAAGCTCCAAGGCCGTGCCGACACTCACAGAGATACCTCCACCAGAACCGGGAGGATTGCCGTTTCGGATGGTGACACTGGAGATCTCCACGCGTGGATGATCTCCTGGTATTGCCGGAGTCTGACGAATGATTTCAAAGATACGATCCAGATGCCCACCATCAATAATGGTCACCTCCGGCCCGGTACCTTGGATAGCGAGATCCGACTTGATATCAAGATCACCCGTATGCGCGTCATTCTCATTTGCTCCGGCGAGTCCTAATTGAATAATATGAGGATTTGGAAGTAATGGTGAAAAGGTGATTACATCAGCACCAGGTGTTGCATTGGCGGCAATAACCGCATCACGCAAAGAACAATTTGTGGGAAAACAACCGCCATCATCAGTATCTTCCACCTTGGTCACAACAAAATCTGCAGCCTGGACTCTCTCGAATAAACCAACACCGAGGAGGATGAAGCAAACAAATAAAAAAGAAAATTTTATTTTGAGTAACATTTACCAATAACCTTTTTTCTCCACACGATGGGCAAAGCGAGGTTTTATGTTTTTCAAAAGTTTTTCGGTCTCGGATAAATACAGTTTCAGATCTTCTAACTCGGCTCTTCCTTCAGGTGCGAACCTTGCAATCAAACCAGGTTGACTTAAAAAGAATTCGACAATTTTTAAGTGACATTCAAAACACTCCAAGTCTTCTGAGGTAAATAAAGATTGGTCAGCATCCTGAATGAGATTTAGCTCCGTCCATACATCTCGGAGTGGTTCTGACAAAGCTTCTGTGATTCCTTGATAACCAGCCAAATGATCAAGAACTTTATTAATGATGTGATCCGAAAAATGGCCTTCCAATTCTTTTCGGATCGCTTGCCAAAGCTCTTCTTTGTCTTCCCTCTCCTGTCCTGAAGATCCATCAAAAGTTCGCTCTTGTTCATGAGCTTCAGGGGCAACATGAGGTTTTAAAGGATCATCGGGTGGACGTTGAACGGTGTGATCCATATCTGCAACAACTATTGGGATTGCTCGAGAATTTCGATCTGCTGTTGGGCGAACTTGATTCGGAAGTAAAGTTGTAATGGGTGTTTGTCGAGAAGTCCCTTGAGGAACTCTCGGCGTTGGAACAGGAAAAGGTGTTGCTTGAGTAGGCAATGGCTGAGCTGAAGTAGTTACTGGACTACGAAAAATACCTGACCCTTGAGTTCGTGGTGTTGTCGAAGATGGATTTTGTTGAGGAACCACGGGAGTTTCTTGTGGTTGAACCGTGGGGACATGCCCTGAAAAAGCAGCTTCGAGTAAAGCAACAGGTAATAACCGTTGAGTAAGTTCTTGAAGACTACTTCGCGGTTGTCTCACCGGAGAGTTTAAGGGAGTAGCTCCCGGTTTGGAAAAAGTATGGAGTGTTTCGTAAACCACCGTGCGTACAGCTTCCCGACTCATCTCGGGAAAAAGAGCTTGAAGACGAGTAGTCACTTGTTCCACAACCTGATTCAAGACCGTTGAACTGATTGTGGCTACAGAGGCATTTTTTTCTGCCAACGAAGGAGTATGACCAATACGAATGTCTTGGGTCGCAGAAAGGGTTGTTCTCTGTGAGGGAGTGTTGGGTGTTCCGAAACTAGCCGCTGAATGAGTTGGGATTGTTGATGATAGATGAGCGGATGCGGAAGTTAAAGCTGTAGAAGCAGGATTTCTCGCTGTTGTTCCTGTTGAAGCTGCGAATTCCCGAACAACCGTTTGACCTAAAACAGAATTTGGATGAATGGCTTCAGGCGCATGTACAAAGCCCGCACCAAAAACCACTCTAGAAGCTGGGGATGATGTCATAATATTATGCACAGAAGCAGATACTACAGAAGCTGCTGCCCATGCTGTTGCTGGAAGTGCGTGAACTCCTGCTGGTGTATTTCCTCTCAAGTTTGTTGGTACAGGATTTGAAAAAACCCCTCCTGCCGTTAATGGAGGAGTTGCTTGGCCTTGTTGAAGAAGTCCTGCAATCTCTGGAGGAATCACAACTTCAATTTCACCACTCGGTGTGACGGTTACGGTGATTTGTGTTTCAGTGGGTATCTGTCCAACTGGATCTGGTTTAGTTATAGAAGGAGTTGAGGGAGGAACAATTGGTCTTACATACTGAAACAGACCTTGTCTGTTGTCGTAATCAAATAGATTTTCAAACCCATATAATTCCAAGTATTTATCCTCTTATTTAACTAATTTATGTATTATATGGTAAATTTTATTATAACAGTAAAGAAAAAGCGAGATAAAAACTAAAAAACATAATAAAATCAACGAGACCGCTTCAAGCCCACTTTAGGACAATGAATTTCTACCGGACACCGACTGCACCAGGGAGAGACCGGCACACAGAGATTTTGACCAAAAGTTACGAGAATGTCGTTGTAAATTTTCCAATGTTTCTTCGGTAATTTTTCCCTCAGGGCAAATTCTGTCTCTTCAGGAGTCTTTGTTTTCACATAACCCCAGATGTTGGTAATCCGATGCACATGAGTGTCCACACAAATCCCATAATCATCAAACCCCGCTGTTAAAACAAGATTGGCTGTTTTGCGCCCTACGCCGGGCAATGCTAACAAAGCATCCAAATCCCGAGGAACTTTCCCTTCATACTTCTCCAAAAGAATCCGACACACTTCTTTTAAATTTTTGGCCTTCGTATGGTAAAAACCAACGGGATAGATCAGCCTTTCAATCTCGGGGATCTCAAGTTTTAAAATGGACTGAGCAGTGGACGCTCTTTCAAAAAGACGTCGCGTGGCCTCTTCCGTCACTTTGTCTTTTGTCCGCAAAGAAAGAATCGTACTGATGAGAACTTCAAACGGCCGATCTGCAGCCTCGCGGGCAATCACCCCCACAATGGGCTCTTTCCACTTCGGGATTTCTTTTTTTAAAACCTGAAGAATTTTTTCGAGGGTTTCCGTTGTCATAAATAACCTTTATTTTCTGTTATTTACTGTCATGAAGAAAAAAGAAATCTATTTCATTTTTATTTATTTACTATTTTTTATAAATATCTATAATAAAAAAATATTTATGTTTTATTATTTATTATTATCAAAATGATAACATAGCTAATCGGAGGTTCTTATGAAGACATGTTTTAGGAAGTTTGTTTTTTTGTCCTATCTTCCAGGACTTTTGCTCCTGTTGACATCTCATTTCGGTGGCATTGGTGGTTGTGGTGATTCAGGCACATCCTCCGATACAACGACCGACTCTTCTTCCGTAACACTCTCCGCAGCCGTCTCGCTTCCTTCTGTCGGCGTTTCAAGCTCAGTGGGAGGATTAGTGGTAGAGGGATTCAAGTCTGCAACAACTGAAGTTGCACAATCTGGAATGACCGCTGTCTTTATTGATGGTGATTCGGACAAAGAACTAGGCCAGTGTAAAACAGGTACTGATGGAACTTGTGTTATCAAGTCTAGTCTTTCCACAGGCGAGCATAATATCTTTGTTAAAGTTCTGGATAAAAATTCCAATGAAGTGGCCGATAGCATCAAAAATACCACGGTTGCTTCCGATACGAGCAAGGTGAGTACGGATGTAAATACAACGGAAGATTTGGCTTACAAAGCTTGGCAAGGTATCGGATGCGTAAATTTACTGGGGGTGGATTCTTGATAAAAGCAGGAAATCAGAGGCTTCAACGCGTACCGGGTACAGGGTGTATCCAGGGTGTATGTACGCACTGATTTCCAGCCTAAATTCCGCACATCTAAGTTTTTGACTGTCATCGCGAGCCCGAAGGGCGTGGCGATCTACCGATTAAACCAGGGGGATTGCCACGCCTTCGACTTTGCTCAGGATCGCAATGACACAATCGACTTTACACAGTCAAAACAAGCATTTCTAAAAAGAGCTGCGGAATTTAGGTCCAGTTTTTATGACAACTTAAAAGGCCGATTTGACGATAACTTCAGAATAATGATTTATACTCGTATATTATATCGTACATACATTCCTGAAAGCTTTCTCCAAAGAGCACAAGAGATATGCGCGCCCAATACTCCCGGCGCCATACGTATCTACACAGCCATTGCGCCCGATGAGCTTGAACACATCTTGAAGTCAGGTTTAAAGCCAAGATCTCAATTTGACCCAGGTTCTATTAGCCCACAAAATTATGCGCTACCTGATAGGTATGATCATGTTTACTTTAGAGTTGTGAGATCTAAAGATCGTAGCGAATTTCATAAAGCACGGAGCCCGTCTGGAACTTTTATTTGTATTGATGTCCCACCAACGACTCCAGTCTATAACTCTGAACTTAGAGGGACAAATGATATCAGCTATTACCAATGTCCAATGGAGTTAGGTGCGTTTATCGATCTTGCTACTCAACATAGCTTAGAGACAGCGACACTGAGTGGTGTCAGTGTCTATGACCCATGGACTTCATTACCAAGCAAAGTTGCGGCAGGAGATTATAGAGTAAATGATTGCCGATATTGGGGAGGTAGAGAAGTGGTCATATCAAGAAAGATTGATCCTTCGGAGTTTGCTGAAGTTATCGTTCGATAATCAATTTTCTCACACCCTGTACCCAATACGATTTTGTTCGTCGTCTCGTTACTTGAGTGATCCGTGTTCCGGCCAGCGGTTCCACAGCCACAAAAATATTCCCCGTACCTTTCCGCACATACTCGGGCTTTTAGTTTCAAATACCTTCTAATTTTTCAATAACCTCTGGCGATAAAAAGTGAAGTGATTGAGAAAGAGCTTTTTCCCATCCCTTGCCACGATGGATGGCTTCACGATAATATTTTTTAAGATCATCGGGTCTTTCTTCTGAACAGACAATGATGAGTTGAGATGCTTGTGAAATATCTTTTGTCCGTTTGGTTGTCTCTGTGATGGGCCTTCGTGTGGATACAATCAGCTTATGAATAGCATAGCGACAAGGATCCGGAACTGTGACAGCAATGCCTCCCCGCGGTCCTAGGAGCACCGTATCAACAGGGTCCTTAATGAGAAAATCCAGAAAATGAAGTGGTTGTGCCCCCACATGAGGAACATTGAACAAAGGAATATTTTCTCTCGGTTTCCCTCTTAAAGGAGTCAAAAAATCAATCCGAAGCCCTTGAGGGCCTACAAAAGACGATGGGAGTGACTTTTTTGATAATCCAGGCACGGAATGAAAATTTTTGCCTCGGATGGCAATGAATCCTTTTGGATGAACAATTTCACCGCAAGAAAGTTCGGGGAATTTTTGGTACGCATCACGAACAACATCAACATCGAATGTTTTTAAGGATTCCTTGTCAAATAAATATCCCAACATTCCCGAATATGATGAAAAAGCATGAGAACCAATGAGAATCCCATTTTTGTAGAGAAGCTGTAGTTGAGAGAATCGCTCGATCAGCGAAGCTGTCAAAGCATCCAGGACGGGAAGTTTTGCTCTACGAAGGAGTGGAACTCTTCGCTTTTCTTGAGCCATTAATTGCCGAGCCCGATCTCTTCGTTCCTTTTGATTCTCTTTTAAAGAAATTATTTTTTTTTGGCAACCTTCTGATGTCGAGGGCCCTATATATTCTTGAAGAGCCTGTCCCTTGATATAGCGTTGGCGGTACCAATATTCATTCCCCTTCACTATTTTCCGAGTGACAGTGCCTTCATCCTTCAAGGTTTTTTCCATCTGAACTCTTTTGAGTGTCACTTCCTGGAATTCTTGAAAAAGAGCTCTCACAGCTAAATCTAAAGACTCCATGGTTATACGTTATAATACATCATTTAAATTAAATCAACGTATAACCTATTCAGACCAGGGTAATCCCTCAGTCTTGCCTCATCTATTTTGTCATGGCGAGCGCAGACCCATCGGGCCGTAGCGTGGCCATCTCCCGGATTCAATCGTGAGATCGCCACGTCGGCCTCCGGCCTCCTCGCGATGACATTCATTCTTGATTCAAGTAAACTGAGGGATTACACACCAGGTGCTTTTGGTTTTGCAAAATTTCTCATACAGAGTTATTGGATTTTACATGAACAAATGGCTTACTCTATTTTTAGTCATCCTTTACTCCTTTACCTTTTCTCCCCTGTACAGCCACGATCTAAAAAGCCGCTTCTATCTCTCAGGCGATGGAACCGTCACGCTACAGAATGCTAAAACAGGAGTGGGTGGAAAAATTGTTTATCAAAAAGAAGGGACTTATCCAGATTCTGCAATCAAAGAGATCAACAAAATTTTTGGTATTCCAACAGGATCTTCGGAAAATATTTCGCTCCGGCTCATTGCCCTTCTGGATTATCTTCAAGAACATCTAAAAGGTGGAAGCATTGAAATTGTTTCCGGTTATCGAAGCCCTGAATATAACGAAGGGCTTAGGAAAAAAGGTCGACTGGCGGCTGGTACCAGCCTTCATATAGAAGGCATGGCTGCTGATATTAATATGGAGGGGGTTACGGGTCGAAAACTTTGGGACGCTGTGCATTCTTTGAATTGTTGTGGGGCGGGCTATTATCACGGCACCGGTATTCATGTGGACACAGGTCCTGCTCGTTTTTGGGATGAGAAAACAACAAAAATAAAAGAAAATCTTGGAGGTCATAACAAACTCATCCTTCTTCGTACCGATCAGGATATTTATTTGCCGGGAGAAATGGTTCATTTAGGGTTGGGACGAATTACCAATTACCCAATTTTTATTGCACCCGAAGCTACCTTACAAAAAGAAGGTAAAAAAATTCAAAAAGCGCAAATTGTTGTCTCCAAAAAAAAGTGCGTACCGATCAAAAATCGAAAAGAGGCTCACGATCTTAGCTGGAAAATTCCTGAAACATTCAAAGCGAATGATCACATCACCCTAGAAATTAAGTTTTGCCAAAAACCTTTCCCTGAAATGAAGGACTCGACTCTTTCCAATCTTTTTACTATTACTTCTCCTTAGGAGGAATTATGAGCCACCGCACGGAAAGTGATTCTATGGGGGAAATTAAAATCCCCAACGAATATCTCTACGGAGCTTCGACCCAACGCGCTGTTGAGAATTTTCAAATCTCTCACCGAAAATTTGATCGGCGATTCATTGAGGCTCTCGCCCTCATCAAGTGGGCTGCTGCAAAAACAAATCAAGAATTGGGAAAATTAGATTCTAAACTTTCAGAAACCATTGCCACCAAAGCCCTCGAAGTAGCCGAAGGAAAGCACGACCAGCACTTTATCCTCGATATTTATCAAACGGGTTCTGGCACCTCGACCAACATGAATGCCAATGAAGTGATTGCCAATCTTTGTAACCAAAATTTGGTCGGCAAGATGGGAACAAAGTCGCCGGTGCATCCGAATGACCACGTTAACATGGGACAGTCGTCGAACGATGTTATTCCCACTGCGATTCATCTGGGTGCAGTCCTTGGCATTGCCAAAGGATTAATCCCAGCTTTACGCAAACTGGAAACGGCTCTGGGTGAAAAGGCCACACAATTTGCAAAAATAATTAAGATTGGCCGCACCCATCTGCAAGACGCCACGCCCGTCACGCTCGGACAGGAATTTTCAGGATTCGCTTCCCAGATTGTCCATGGAATTTCCCGTCTGGATTACGCACTAGAAGGACTGCAAGAGTTGGCCATTGGAGGGACAGCGGTTGGCACAGGAATTAATACCCATCCTCAGTTTGCTAAAAAAGTGTGTGAACACCTTTCTCAAAAAACAGGTTTAAATTTTTTTGAAGCTAAAAATCATTTTGAAGCCCAATCAGCAAAAGACGCCTGCGTCTTTGCCAGTGGCGCTCTTAAAACCATTGCAGTTTCTTTTATGAAAATTGCCAATGATTTGCGTTGGCTCTCTTCAGGACCTCGGTGTGGAATTGGTGAAATTCTTTTGCCTGAACTTCAACCCGGTTCTTCCATCATGCCCGGAAAAGTCAATCCGGTTATTCCCGAATCGATCATGCAAATTTCCGCTCAAGTTCAAGGTAATGATCTTGCTGTGCAGATCGGTGGCCAACATGGAAATTTTGAACTGAATGTGATGATGCCCGTGATTGCTGGAAATCTCTTTGAGTCAATCGAGCTCCTCACTCGCGGTTCTCGAATGTTAGCTGAAAAGTGTGTGAAAGGTATCGTGGTAAATGCAGAGCGATGCCAAGAACTCGTCGATAAAAGTCTGATGCTCGTGACAAACCTCAACGCAGTGATCGGTTATGATAAGGCTGCCGCTGTGGCCAAAAAAGCTTATAAAGAAAATAAATCTCTCAGAGAAATTTTGTTGGCCGAAAAACTTCTCACCGAAGATCAGATCAAAAAACT